>ENA-OWND01001338-OWND01001338.1-metagenome-genome-assembly--contig:-NODE-1338-length-15204-cov-4.590666_pt1 | contig 15204 bp, 13 predicted proteins | sample MGYA00245342_ERZ651119 | MGnify/ENA primary metagenome ERZ651119 (study PRJEB26857, sample SAMEA4031756) | metagenome | biome: human; feature: oral; material: saliva | place: Philippines | collected 2014...
TCTCTGAATTAACACCAGCTATGCTATGACTAGCATATGAAGGATTTATATAAAATAATATAGGTCTACCATTAGAGTTTTTAAAATCCCCTAATAAACTTTCTGGCATTTTATACTCACCAAACATAAATTCAGAAGTATCTATTAACTTCTCACAGTCATCATTTAAGAAATCATAAGCAAACTTATTACCCTTTTCTGATTTACTCTTTCTGATGTCTATTGCTCTTAATGTAGAACAATAAATATTAGAATAATCATCTGTCTGCAATTCTTTAGTTAAAGCAAATCTACCACAGCAACAATCCCATATGACAAACTCTTTTTCAAACTCATTTCCTAAAGCACTAGCAGTAACATCTCTTAAGTTCTTGCTTATATGCTCAGGCGTATAAAATTCACCTAAACTCTCATTATTCTTAAATTCATTTTGTGCAATTAAATTACTATCCATTAAACTAATAAATCTCACTTTCCCTTAAAAATCATTTCTACTAACCTATACAAACTGGCATAAAAATAGAACAGCAGTGTCAACCAATTTTAACACCACTGTTCTTAAATTTTTACGACTAAGCTCTGTATTTTCCTTTAAGTGAATTTATTTTATTAAGTTCATTATCAATCTTATTCACACCTTCTGAATTTTTTCCAAGTTTTGATTTCTCATAACGCAACTTAGCACTAAACATATCGTCAGCTGGAATTATTGCATCATGCCACAACCCACTTTCCAAACGCATCCTAATCTCAGCCATCTCTGTTGCAGGAATTAACTTATCTGCATATTGAGGATAGTCAACTCCACTATAATAACCCAGTGATACCTCAACTAACTGCTCCGGACTTAAATCCAGATAAACATAGTTTTCTATATCCTTAGCTGAACCTGATACAGCATCTGCTAAATAATATCTCAAGGTATCAATACTTGCTTTAGGGTCAGCAAAATAGCTACAGTCAGCTCCTGCCTTCTCTATCTGCATAAGCACATCCATTTGTTCAGCTGAAAGTTTAGGATTGGCAACTTTACTGATTGGAAGCCCTAAATCCTTGTATTTCTTAAGTACTACCAACTGCTCTTTACTAAATGGACTGGACTTATCTAAATTTTCAGCTTTTTTAATGTCATCTTTATTATTCTCTACAGATACTGGCTTTGTTCTATTGACCTTTATAGAAGTACTCATAAACTCTTTAGTATGAGACCTTATAAAATCTCTCTTATCTGAAGTAGCGCTTACATATATTCCATTCTGAAAAGCTCTAAAATCATGCTCTAAGTATTTCTTACATAAATTTAAAGCATCTGCAATCTTAATAGAATTTATATGTACACCAGACTTATCCTCATAAGCTACTACATATCCAATTACGCTATCATCTTTCTTAATATCTGATAATATAACATAAGTGTTTATTCCCTTTTTTCTATACTGCTTATCAAATATTCCTGAGTATCCCTCATAAACTATCTCTCCATTTGATATGCTAAAGTTTATAAACTCACAGCTCTTAATTAAACTAGCTTTTTGAGCTAAGTCAGTTACCAACTTAAAATCAGTTCCCCCAAAGTAGCTAGCTATCTGAATGTTTCTAAGCAATGCCCCTGTATCCTTATTTTTAATAGCCATAATATCCAATGGATTTACCTCATTTGTTACAAATGCTAAGTTTTTTAATGGTGTCATTATCTTATCCTCCTTATTTTACCATTGTAGACATAGTGCTAAGGTACTTAAAAGCATTAGAGTTCTTAAATTTCTCATAGTTAGGAACCCTACTTAATGTGCTATCCATCTTTCCCTCATATGCACACTTTACAGTTGAGAATAAATACAAGGAATCTTCTGGTTGCTTTAAAGTTACCATTAACTCAATAAAGCCATTTAGATATTTAAGGTTTTCATCTGATACCTTTAAATGTCCATCACTATCTAGCTTAGCTGCAGTTATAGGTCCATCTAAGTCATCTCTAAGTGAATCTATTAAGAAATTAGCTACTGATGTCAACTGCATAAGAACTATAGAGCGGTCTTTAGACTCAGCAAACTTAGTATAATCAACCTTACCACTTAATATGTCCTTAGGGTCTAACAGCTGATCCTTAAATCTGTAATGAGCTACAAATCTCTGAGCCATCTCTTTTCCGATAAACCCCGCAGAATATATAGCTACTGAGCTATCATCTAAAGGCTTACCACCATTCTTGGTTTCCTGTAAAGTAAGCTTTCTAGCTAAACCAGTCCAACCTCTAGGTGAAGGAAAAGCTGAGGCTGGTAAATCTGTATCAAACTTATGCAATACTTCCATTCCATACTGCTTAATAAAAGATACAATAGCTGGATTTATACTGTTCTGAGTAGCCCACTGAACCCATCCTAATCCTCTAACAGGGTCTGCACAATCTACTTCAGTCTTAACTCTATAAGATATACACCTATTTAAGAAGGCAAATTCCATACCATTGAAGTTACCACCGTCTTCCTCTCCATTTCCCAAGCAAACTATTAACCATTTAGGAGGTAACTTATAAACACCTATGCTTCTACTCTTATCCATCAACTGCATAGCCGCTGTTCTTACATTAGCTGTAGCGGATGTAATTTCATCAAATAATAGTATGCCACATTCTCCGTCTCTCTTTACATCTGGGAGCAATCTGGAAGGATTAAAAGTAGACCATTTACTTCCATCTTCTTCTCTATCTATATCAGGTGTTCCCATTAAATCTACTTCATTTGTAGTAATAAGTCTGAACTCTTTAAAGCCTATTCCCATCTTCTTAGCCAACCCCATTACTGACTCAGTCTTTCCTATACCAGACTTACCTAAAAACAGCATAGGTACAGCAAACATTTCATCTTCTATCTGTTCCTTAACTAAATTAAGCATCTTACCAATACTAATCTCCATTAAGTTCATACTTGCATCATTCATAAGTATCCATCTCCTTTATATTTATTTACTCATTTCTATCATAGCAACCTTACCATTTTCAGGCTTTTTAAAAGATTTTAAATCATCCTCAGGTATTGCCCAGATAACATTTTTATACCTCTTAACATAAGTATCTTCCAATGTACCAAAATAACCATCAGTCATTACCATTACAAGAGAAGGCTTATTGTTTTTATTTGGGTATTGCTTATCTAAATATTCAAATAAACAATTTATATCTGTTCCACCACCTCCAGTTACTTTAGTTCTTACTAGAGTTTTCTTATCCTTAAATCTTCCAGTAGATGTAACAGAAGTATCCCAATATATAATCTCACCGTCTGCATTGTACTTTTTAACAATAGATGAAGCCAAGCTAACTATTTTACTAAGAGTTTCCTCATCAAACATTGAACCAGAAGTATCTATTGCTAATACAATGTTACTTAATTTTTTAGAGTTCTCCTCTGACTGCTTAGGTCCTGGCACTATTAAGTGTCGATGAATATATCTCTTATTGATAGCAGAATATGTATAATAGCTTTCACCTAGCTTAGCTAGAAACTCTTTTAAAACCTTTTGCCATCTAGGTCTTACTATCACTGACTCTATCTTTAATGTGGCTTGGATAAGTGGTGATATTTCTTTACCAGCCATCTTACAAGCTGCCTCTGCTCTATTATTTATTTGAGTTGTCTTATCTCCTACGCCATCTTTACCCTTTTCAGCATCTTCTTTAGATAATACTATGTCTCTAAATTCAGGCTGTATAGTTATCTTTGTACCTCTAAAGTCTATGTCATATGGGTCACCACTCTGTCCCATTCCATTTCCAAAGATACCCTGTGAGCCTTGGCTATTTCCTTGAGTTCCTTGGCTTTGACCCTGACTTTTGCCTTGTTTCTGACCATGTTTCTGAGCTTGCTTCTCTATTGAAGTCATTAACTCATGGTATACACTTTCTGAAGTGTCTACAGTAGTATCTATCGCCTCTAACCATAAGCCTTTATCAGCAAACTTGATGCCTACACTTCCACCAGCGGTGCTTACTCTAGTTGGAAATTTATTACCAGGTAAACAACCATATTCATCTGTTATAGTCTTATTTATTATCAAGTCTGTAGCAACATTATGTACATCCTGATTTTTTCCTATGCCGTAATAATTATGCCTAAACAGTATATGCATAGACTCATGCATCAACACAAAAGTAATTTCTTCTAAGCTAAGTTCATCTACAGACCCTACATTTACATATAGTGTTGATGGACTAACTGCCATAGTCCTTATCTCTTTACAATCAGCTGGTAATAGCTTTCTATTTAACTCCTGTAATAAGCTATAATAAAAATAATTAAGGTTTCTAAGATACAACATTGCATTGGCTAATTTATATCCAGCTCCCATATTATCTTTATTCCTGTAATCATTAAGAGCAGAGTCACCTTCAAAGTCTAGTACAAATCCATTATCAAATGTTCTGTAAATATTACCATTGTCAGTTTCTTCATAGTTATCATCTCCACTGGCTAAAGCAAATGCACCTATCATAGATAGCTTATCTTTACTTTTCTCTTTTTCCTTTATCATCTGCTCAGTCTTAGCTCTGAGTTCCTTAGATACCACACCCATACCAGTTGTATCCCCTTTAAAAGTAGATGTTCGGGCATCTAATGGAGTACTAACTATCTTATCTATGTCTAAAGTATTATCTATCAATGGGTCTAAATTTACAAGGTTACTTCTGTAAAAATTAAAGTCCTTCCCAGATAAACTAATAATCTTTCCACCATAATCTATAAGCTTATAGTTTTCTCCCAAATTCTTTTCAGCATATACTAAATTATTTTTAGTATCCATTCTTAAATATGTAGCATCAGTAGGTTTCTTTCTAATATAGATATGTGGCAAGCTATTAAATGACATTCTCTCACCCACCATTACTTCTATAGGCACCTTATTACCTTTGTCATCTTTAACATAGTTACCTAGGATATTCTTTTTGAAATCACTTACAACTTTAGCATTTAGGAAGTTCATTGCATCCATCTTATAAGCTTTGATTGCAATGTCCTTCTTAACATCTTTAACTGTACCATCATCTAAGCAACAAAACCTAAATCCCCATGTCTCACTGTTATCAATAAGTACAGCACACACTACAACATTCTCTTTGTTTCCAGCCAAATTGAAATCCTCCTTTCATCCTTTACTACTTAATAAACAAAATATGTTACCAACTTTATATAATATAGTTATTAACATATTTAAAAAGCATACTATTCAAATATAAGAAATTTATTTCTCCATGCTGACATCCATATTATCTACTTTGATAGAATTTATAAGGTTGTCTACAATTTCTTTACAAGACATCTCATTCTCTTTTTTGTAAAGGAACTCATAAACAACTGCATTTTCACCACTCATTATTACGCCAACTCTAAAAATATATTCACTAGTCACTGATTTATATTCAGGCACAACCACATCTACATACTGTGACTTAGCCTGTTTTTCAAGTGAACCCTCACTTGACATTTCAGCTTCATTGGTTGCATCTGTTGAGCTTTCAGCCTCGCTGGAAGCCTCACTAGACCCCTCAGATGATGAACCACTCTCTGTTTGTGAAGCATCTGCAAGTTTCTGAGCAAGTGACTCCTCTTCAGCTTTGCTTGACTCAGCTTTTGACTTGTCTAGCTTAGCTTGCTCATCTTTAACACTTGCTAACTCTGACTCATCATAAAGATACTTTGAATCTACAGTCTTTACTTTGTCACTCACATCTGTACTGGTTATATTAACCTTTGAAGTAATCTCTGCTCCACTCTTGCTACTACCTATAAACAAATACTGCATACTGCTAACATCTAAGCTATTAGCTTTTACAAATGGCTCTATGAAGTTTCCATATATAAACTCAGCTGCTACAGTATCATAAATCTTATAAACCTCTAAGTTACCACTTATTCCATTTTTATTGCTTAATTCTGTCCTAGATGTATTAGTTTTTATTACCCAGCTATCTGTAGGTGATACTGATATATTACCTACTAAATTAAGCTTAATACTATTTTGAATAGCATCCTGCTGTTGAAACTTAACTTTGCTATCCAAGTAAACTTGGTTATTAAATGTATTAAAGGCTATACTACCAGTATCCATAATAGTATACTGAGTTAAATCAACACTATCCTTGTACTTCTCATCATATCCAGCTAATGCTAATTTTAAACTATTATTCTCAAAGCTTTTATTTGCTAAATCAGCAGATGCTGACTCATACATAGCCTTATAATCTTTTTTCTCAGCTTTCTTACCACAACCAGCTAATGCTATAGCCGATAAACCTATTGCTGCATAAACTATACTCTTATTCAAAAAGTGACCTCCTTATTGCTCAAATAACTTATTGTAATTATCTCTGTCTAACCTATAAACAACATATGAACTGTCCAACTCATTAAGCTTTACCCTATCAAACTGAGTAAACATATCTTTTATGTCTACTTTTATAGCCTCATCTCCACTGTCATCAGCTATTGCTATATGCATCATATCTTTTAAAGGCAACCCATCTTCTACTATAATGCCTTTATTGTAAATAAGCCTATCCCTTATAACGTTAGATATCTCTTTTCTTTCAGGATTATAAGTTAACCCATGCTTACTGTTTACCATAAAATCCCTTATCTCTTTAATAGCATTGCCATCATTAGTTCTTCTACCAAACATCTCAGGTATAAACAATAAATCCTCTGATTTGCAAAGCTTACCTAAAATTCTTAAATTAACAGTCTCTACAGTTAAAGCTGTATTCTCCTCGCTAAACTGAGCATAAAATGCTAATATTAAGCCACTCTTTAATTCCACACCAGAATTAGTACTCTTATCTGATGTACAAAATCCCAAAAATAAATCCGCCATGTTTTACTCCTTTATACTTTACCAAATAAACTATCTATATCATTAACATATACTGGTCACTAAAAATTATATATTTAGTCATTAGTAACTTTGTAATACCAACTTCCCATTCATAAGCTTATTTATATTATTAACTAATTTATCAAAGTCTTTATCACTCTTAAATGAGTAAGCTATTCTTGTTAGGTCATTTGACATATCTATATTTTTTAAAAGCTTAACCTTATTTCTGGCACAGCGTACCATAAATTGTCCAATGCCTAACCTATTACTGCACTGCTTGCTATAGTAAATGTTATTTATATCAATACGAAAGCTAGATATATGCTTTGCATTTCTACCAATTACTAAGGTATTAACACTTGCACTTATCTCACTTGTTCTTAAAGCTAATCTCAAGCAGTCTTCATCTACTAGCACTGTATCTTTAAATTTTCCTACATTTACTATAGTTAAGTCTAAATATTTATCAATGCACCCGTTACTTACTCTATGTATGCACTTATCAATCATAGGATATTTTGTGCTAACTGAGATTGCTTCAAAATCTGATGTGAATCTAAATCTCTCTGTATAATCTATAACGGGTATAGACCTAGTGCAAAAGTTTGGCACCAAGCCATTCCCTCTACACTCAAATAATAATCTATTTCTAATAGCATCAAATAGTATTCCTAAGTTTTTAGTATCTTTAAATATAAATACCCAATCTTTTATATGTGATATATAATTATTTGAAGTTATATCATATACTGGAACGGATACTCCAATAAACTTAAGCTTATTATTCTTATTACACATGAAGCACTCATAATTAGGCTTATCCTTTATGCTTAGCTTAGCTAATAGTAAGTCGCATAAACTGCTATCTTCAATCCCTAAGTAACTTATGAGGTTTTTATCATTTACCCCATTAAAAAGCTCTATGTACTCAGATATACTTAAGTCTACAATCTCTAAGCTAGGATACAAAGCTATTTTTACTCTCTTTATAGAGTATAACCTAACTCTTTCTACTGTTTGAGTATGCTCAGATGGTGGATTAACTGAATCTGTAAAAGTACTGGTATCAACTCCAAAAGCTACTATAGAAGCAATTTGATTATCATAATTCATTTCTTATAAACCTCTTAATAGTACTCAATACCTATACCAAAAGTATTCATTTTATCTCTAAACCTAACTAATTCCACTATCTGGTTATTCTTGCTAATATAAATTTTGCAATTTTCAAAGGAGTCTATATAACAGTTAAACAGTATACCCTTACAACAAACTGGAAGTACTATGCTTCTTATAATGTAAGACTGCATTTTAACATCTTCCTTGCTGTCTATTATAAAATACTTACAGTCATTAGGAACTATTACCTGCTCAGTAGCTTCAGTCAGCTTATATACTCCAAGTCCAATCCTTCTGAACTGTCTAAAATCTTTATAGTATATCAATGATTGCTTAGGTATTATTTGAGGTGTTGCTCTAGGCTCTAACCAACCCCAATACTCTCCACTATCTACATCTATACAGTTAGCACTTCTTTTAGAACTTATCACATTATATAGCACAATTTTTAAATCCCCAGTACTGTAATAGTATAGAAAATAAAATGATATTCCACCATCTCTAGCATCAAGAATAGCTATATAGTCTTTATCACTGTTAGATACTCTAATATCTGACTCGTTGAATACATATTCAGCATAAGGGTTCATATATGTCCTCTCTAACCTACTGCTCCCATCTGCCTTGTAAAATGCATTAAAGCACTTATCTAAAGCTACATCAACATTATAATTATCTGTAATATAGTCTAAGTTATGCCATATTCTGTTTGCTATATGTAACTCCATAAATTCATCTGTATCTATATTTCCTACACATAAACTTTCTAAATCTAATATTTTAACTCCAGTTATTATATAACCTAAAGTGTTATCATCTACTGTCACTTCTTTAGTGTCATCTACTATAATTCCTATAGCTACATATTTAGTATTCCCTCTAATCTCCATAGTTTCGCCTCATCACTACAATGCCTTTATATTAAATACATCTCTTATCTTGTTATACCCACCAGCATAAGTATCTAGTATATCCTCCAAGTATGTTGCATGCCTCATACTGTCTTCAATAACACCAATGTACTTATCACTAGAATACTTGAAATAGCTTGTTATGAATGATTTTACAGCACTTAACCTGTATCCCCTAGCTAAAATTAAGTTTTTTGCTATGCTACACCCACATTTCCATATTATTTTTATAGTATCTCTAGGTATTACTAAAGTTTCAACTTTATTAGGATTTGCAAAGCTACCATTCCCATAAACTACAACATCCCTATATCCTTTAGGTAAAGCTAGGCTACTGACACCAGTTATATCTATTAAACATATACCGCCTATAGCTATGCTATTAAAACCACTTCTGTATCCACTATTTCCATAGTTATTTATGTCTACCTCAAGTTTTTCCAAACTTATATAATGGTCTTCAACTTTTTCTAACTTGTTCTCATTACCTCTTTTTAAGTACAGTAACCTACTATCCAAGACAGAAGATGAGCTTAAGTCATTAGTGCTAAAAGCCACTCTGTTAAGCTTGCTATTATAAACTAATTCCAGCAAGTTATAAATATTTAATTTAGTATTTACTATGCTGGCAAAATTTAACTGTCTGTTTGCTCTGCGCTCACCATCAATCTCTATACAAAATCTAGAGTTAATATCTAAAACCCTTATGTAATTACTGCTAATTTCCCTGTCTATATTTATATAAGCTTTATTTTTATTATCAATTAAAACTATAGTATCCTTATGTATTTTAAATGGACTCCTAGTTTTATTGATTTCATCTATTGTTATTTCTCCTATATCTTTAATGCTAACCTCACCAATATTAAAAGTCAATAAATCTATAAGCTTAATTCCCTTTATTTTATATGTTGTATAGTCATAAAAAGTATGCTTACTCTTGGAGTCTAAGTTTAATACTATTGGCATATATCTGTTATCAATTAAGCCCATTTCATACCTCCAGTAACTTTACTTCTACCTTTAGTCCATCAGACAATGATTGATTGTCAATCTCTTTTTTAAAAGCCCTTTTAATTAAACTAATAGTCATCTTATCAGTACCTAACCCAAATGCTAGCTTCAAAGTTGCATTATTCCAAGTTAAATTAAATGCATTACTGCCAAATACAACACCCATAAATGTACTCTTAAACATAATAGTTATTTCATCATTTATTACTATGCTATTTATACATAACACATCTGTATTAACTAACCTCAAAGCTCCCTTATACCCAAATATCTTGTCATCTATAATCATAAATTTATCATTATAGATGCCATAATTATTATTGTGGAAGCTTAATTGACCACTAGATGAACCATTAAACTTAATATTGCTCTGTTTACCTATGTCAAATCCGCTATAATTAGAAATGTTTATTAGCCTGCTATCACTAGTCTTATATAACACATCACAGCAGTTATACCCTACACTATACCTAAAAATTAAATTTCTAAATACACCACGAGGTATATTCACATTTAATAATTCAGTATTTCCGCTTATTCTGTAGTTATTTGAGAGGTTTCTATGCTCACTCATAAACATATAGTTTTTATATTTGTTATCTATAGCATACAGTTTACCATTATCCCCGACTATTATGCCATATTTAAAGTCTAAACCTATATACTTGTATTTTGGCATATTCAATCCACTGTAATCAACAAATTTAGTGTTTACTTCTACAGGACTTATTATGTCTATTGCTTCAAGTCTTGGCAATCTGAAAACCTTAAAAACTATAGAGTCATATACAGTCATACTCCCTAAATTCTCTACTTCTACAACTTTTGATGACTCTAAATCTACAGCTATCCCATAAACTATACTTATTTTCATCTTAACCTCAGTGCATTACTAATTTTAACTTATAGTTCTTACATATATTTACTATGTCTAGCATACTCTTAGAAGTTCTTAACTCATTATAAGCTACTGGGCTCTTAATAAATGCCCCTACTATTCCAACAATTACACTAGGCTCAACTGAACTTTTTAAATGCAATTCTATATTTCTTGGTGGATTTTTACCTGTAACCTCTACTCTAGTTATTGACTCTGGTAACTCTATACAACAACCACTGCAACCACTTAACTCAGCTAAAGTTATTCCATTTGGTATTTGTAATCTTGATATGTTTCCACACTCTACTCTACATATAAACTCACCAAGCATGCTAACATTTCCAGCTGTTTTCCATAAGTTTCTAATAGCATCTGTTCCATCTAGCCATAGAGAACCTCCTATACCATACTTAGTATTCTTATCAATTAACTTGTATACTGATTTTATACCAGTAAACATACCATTTGATATGTCATAGCCTTTATATATGAGCTTTATAGATAAACTACTTAAATCTATGTATAATCCTATATCTTCACTTAAGTCATTTAGCCTAAATATCTGATTGTCGAACATATAAAATGAGCCATCTGGATTAAACAATGGTAATTTTATATGTAACCCACTCCACTTTCCATAATCCCCTCTAAACAGTAAAAATTTGCTGTTTACACAAAGTTCAGGACTAAAATCTGACCTCTTGCATCTATGCCATCTCTCTAATGTATCAACTAAATTCATAGGTTTGCCTATGTTATTGTTATTTTTAATTAAATCAAATAAACTTATCTGACTGTACTGCCAATTTGACAAGTCTAATAATTTAAACCCAACAACCGGAACAGCAACATCTCCAGTATTAAAGGCTTTCCCTACAATCATTCCACAAATTACCAACATTTTAAATTCCTCCTATACCTTAAACAATTAAAGAGTTTATTTGTCATTATATAAGTCTATAATTTTAATTTATTAGTAAAACTCTAAACAATCATCTAATTCATTAGCACTAACTATGCTATATCTAGTCAAACCTAAAACTGCACCACAGATTTTAGCTACGGCATCTCTACTTAACTTACTGCTTAAATATAACTTAGTATTAGAATCATATCTTCCAAACCTAAATTCAGAGCATATTACATTTTCTATGCTAGGTGGCACAACTAAACTGTTTAACCTGAAGTTTCCTGTCTTACGATTTATGTCGCCTACTACAATAGTCTTAGTATCACTTGAGATTATTATATCTCCAGCTGACTCACAAGTTAATACGCAAATATCATTCATATAAATGCAACCATTACTTAATACTTGAAGACTATCTAATAAACTATCTAAATCTACAGCATATCTACCTTTACTTACTAATCTACTCATTATATTCATAAATTTTAAGTCACGCATAGGATAACTATTGCAGTACCCTATGTTAAATGACTCAATGCCTAGCCCATATACATTTAAAAATATAATGCCATCTTCATAGTCATATATTAGTCTTATATTTGCTTCATAACCCAACTTTTGACTACCAAGTATCATATATCTACTTGTAGCTTTATACACTGCTTTACCATCTATAATAAAGGAATAACAAAAGTCATAACCTGGAGTCAAACGCATTTTATGCATAGAAATCATCTTCCCGTGTACCTCTGCATAAGCTTCAGGTTGTAACCCTAAGAGCATATCTACATCTACATGAGTAAATGACAATAAATCAGTGTCCTCAAAGTATATCTGATTACTCTCTAATAAACTTTCATAATCTGACTTGTCTACATCAATTATACTTCCATCTATTATGTCAACAATCCTATATTGTTTTATGCTGTATCTCTTACTTATTAAGAATACAGAGCTTTCTTTACAATCCTCTAATACTAACCCTACAACTGCATATATACTATTCATTTACACTCCATCTGTTTAATACATCTCAATATTATGTGACTTTAAAGACTCATCAGTAATACTAAATTCATCCTCACGATATATACTGCAACAAATACTTTGTAATACATCCTTTGGAATTTTATTACTGAAGTAAAACTTTATCACTTCTAAACCTGCATTTTCAGTTATAACCCTTTTTACTGAAGGTGGAAATACTATACTGTTTATATCTGAAGTATAATCCTCAGTTCCTAAGTCCATAATAGCAATTAAAACAGTCTCAAAACCATTTGGTATTATAGTATCACCATCACATCCATTAGTTATTATACAAAGTTTATCAATAGCAAATATACTATCATTTATAATGCTATACCTATAAACTTTAGATATTATCTCTAATAATTTGCTGTTATCATAATCATCACTGTAAAAGCTATCACCTACATTACAATGCATATTCGTTTTCATTAAACTGCTATCCAATACAACTTTTTTATCAGTCATAAACTCAATGTAATTCTCCCCACCTAGCATCTCTCCATTCACTAAATCATAGCATATGTGATAGCCATCAAAATACCTAGAGTAAGTTATCAAATCTATATAAAGCACTAAACTATCTCTATAACTATCTACCAATAAATGACAGTACACATTACAGAAACTGAAATTATAAAATACTGAGTTATATCTTACCAATGGCTTTATTACTACAGGCTCATCTGACTCTATTGATTGCTCTACTGCAAACTTATAAGGTATGTCCTTAAATTCTATGTCATCCTTGCTAGATATTACACTTACATAGTCATTACTAAAAACCTTAACTTTTCTAATGTCATCTAAATACTTATAAACTCTGTATATCTGCCCATCTTTGTATAATAAATTATACTCCTCTAAACTAACATTTAAGTAGCTAATACTACATAAATCTATTAACTTATAACCAATTACATCAAATATATAAAAACCATCCTCATCCTTAACCCCATTACCCAAATTTATATCTAAAACCATATATAAATTTAACATACAATGTCAACCTCATTTTTAATCAAATGCCATACTTAGATTTTTAAAGCAATGCCCTAAAATCTCTATATTTACGCTAAGTTTATTGTTTACACTTATTACTTTAACTTTCTACTAATAAGATATAAACTCAAATTAAAGTTTAAATATTACAAAAGTTACTCTAAATATTTTGAAAGCTACTTGACAATTTTACCTAAGCTTTATATAGTTATTTTTATAAGCATACCTATCATTTTATCCTAAATTTTAATGTAAATACTATTAAACTCATATCTTATTTCCTCTTTTAAAGAAAACAGTATACAGTCATATTAAAAATCAATATATTACTAAGCCTTCTATTTTCTCAAAGTCACCATCAAATTCCTTAGCATATCCAAGCCCTAGTACTGCCCTACAAATGTCAAATTTTACTTTATAGGATAATTTATTGCTTAAGTATAATTCAAATCCTCTAATTTTAGCTTCATGTTCTGAGCTAACACTCGATACACTAGGAGGTATAACTAAAGTTTTAATTCCAGATAAACCAAGATGACCCAGTATCAAATTAGTACACTCATTAGGTATTATGATATCTCCCAAACCATCACTTCTTATAAAGTAATAACTATTTATTCTAGTTACTCCATTAGGATACCTCTCATAGCAGTTAAAAAGTTCTTTTAATTCTACACCATACAACTTACAATCATTATATGTAGACATATAAGAATTTCCAGCACGCTCATCATATTTAAGGTATTTATGTGTGCTGTCTAAGTAGTAGTACCTTAAGCTATTAAACTCATAGTTAAGTTGTACACTTAAAAATATCTTTTCCTCAGAGTAATCATAAATTAAATTTATGATTTCATGAATACTTAGGCTGCTTAATAAGCTAACTAAGCTTGCATTTAACTTAAATATGACCTCCCCATCTACATATAAATTATAAAATATACCTCCTCTATCCTTTAAGTGGTCATATATAAATACAAGCTTTTGTACTAAGCCTCTTTTTATTCTTATTCTAGCTCTATCAGCATAAAAAAGCCTATCATCTGTATTTATTATTTTATTTTCACATAAACCGGTCACTAATTCTTCTACACTAATATCAAATGTATCCCCACTTAATATACTTATTACTTTACAACCGACTATAGAGTAATAATCAAACTCACCGTATTTATTTATGTCACTCTTTACTTTTGATAAGTGTAAACCAATTATGCCATACAATTCTCTCATTTCTCTAACCCCTCAGTTAAGCTTATATCTACCTTATAAACAAACTAAGTGCTTTCTAACCAAATATTAAGCTAAAACATAAGCCCATTAGGCTAACCCAATGAGCTTAAACACTGTACTCATATAAATATTTATTTTACTATATTTATTAAAAAGCTAATAAATACTTTATATGCTATCCAGTTTTAATACATATGAATATTATTAAATTCTCTGTACACATCAAAGCTATATGA
>ENA-OWND01001344-OWND01001344.1-metagenome-genome-assembly--contig:-NODE-1344-length-15147-cov-13.953750_pt1 | contig 15147 bp, 17 predicted proteins | sample MGYA00245342_ERZ651119 | MGnify/ENA primary metagenome ERZ651119 (study PRJEB26857, sample SAMEA4031756) | metagenome | biome: human; feature: oral; material: saliva | place: Philippines | collected 2014...
GCTTTTGATAGCCCAGGGTTGCCAAACGATAGTGTAGGCTACCCTGGGTTAGCGTGTGGTTTGTGGGAAACAACGCCATAGGTGTTGCGGTTTCTTTGCGTAATCCGCCATATTTCCTGGCGCGAGATAACGTAATTCATGTTACGGATGGAATGTTTCAACACCAGCTGTGTTACGCTTTCTAAGCGTAATTCGCCATTAAACACGTCGCTATACCCATGCCTTCTCAAAGAAAACTCAACACTTACAGCGTTGAATCTCCCTGCGAACGTTTACCCGGGGTAGGCTCGTTCCTCGCCAACCCCGGGCTATCAAAAACACAACTCGTACCGAGTTGCGAGATGAGGGCATTTATATTGTAAAATACATTCATTGAAATACCGACATAACGCTTGCAGCGTTGCATCGTTGTAACATTCGCAATGCTTGATGTATTCATTAAAATATTAGCGCGACATTTGCAGCGTTGCATCGTTGTAACATTCGCAATGATTGATGTATTCATTAAAATATTAGCGCGACATTTACAGCGTTGCATCGTTGTAACATTCGCAACAATTGATGTATTCATTAAAATATTAGCGCGACATCTACAGTGTTGCGTGGTTACAACATTTATAATGTTGGATGTATTCTTTGAAATATTGGTACAACGCTTATAGCGTTGCCATCTCCATAAACACAAAGCGTGTAGCGATTGCATGAGAATAATAGCGCAATGGCTACGACGATGCTATGTGTTTTGATTCAAAAACCTAAAAAACGGAATTGCCTACACAGGCATTCGGCATTTGAATGTGGAGCAGACTACATACACTCGGTGCGATGTCGGTCATGAAAGTAGGACGTGAAGTCTCACCCGGTTTAACGCCCCAACCCATGAAAATCAATGGGATATGACTGTCGTCTGGATTCCAAAGACTATGACTTGTGCCCTTATACGTAGGATTTGCCGAGCTGTTTATCCATCCGGGATTCGTCACAATGAGTAGATCTCCACCACGTTCACGGCTATATCCGTTGATGATTCGCTCGCGAATAGGCTGTGCAATAGGCATCGTTGCCACCTCATCATAGTCAACAACATAGGTGACATTAGGCTTTTTCTCTAACAATTCCTTTGCTTTTGCCTTCACATCCTTGAGGTTTAAGTTGGCCGAAGCAATGCTCTTATGGTCTAAGAAAACGCGGAGTGCATTCTCACCCAACACAAAGTTGGTTGTTGTTCCAAAGGCTTGTTGCAGCTGTTGGTTAAGTTCTTTCACCACATTCCAGCATTCAAAGCCACCCGCGGGCATCTTATGACTGCGCATAAAGTTAGGATTGTGAGAGCCCCCATGGTCAGCTGTGAGGAACACGAGATAGTTTCCGCGCCCTACTTGGGCATCCAACGTCTTGAAGAAACGGGCAAGATCGCGGTCGAGTTGAATGTAAGCATCGTGGTTTTCGGGTCCACGTGTGCTGAACTTATGGCCAATTGCGTCGGTGGGAGATATGCTTACAGTGAGCATATCGGTTTCAGTTCCCTGACCAAGACTCTCATTTTTCAAGATAGCCTCAGCCATATCAAAGGTCACGGTGATGCCTTTCACATCGAGTTTGATGTCATAACCCGGCTTCTGTTGATGGGCTTTGTTGAAGTCGTTGACCCATGTTGGCAGCTGATTCATATAATAAGTGCTCGTAACGAAATGGCCGGCACTCGTATCCCACCAATAAGCTGCATCGGCACTATGGCCTGCTGGCAAGATTGAAGCACGGTCTTTGAGTGCCACTCCGAATACTTTTGACTTGTAGTTTGTAGCCAATTTCAACTCATCTCCTATCGTTGAAGCCAACAAATTGCGTGGAGACATCTTGCCTTCTTTTGAATCACTGCCTACGCTTTGCACCGTTTCATCACCACAACAATAGGTATCCTTGCCGTTAATATAGAAGTTATTGCCGAGGATTCCCATCAAAGCAGGCACACTTCCCGTATAAACGCAAGAGTGACCAATGGCAGTTACGGTTGGAATATAAGGCACCATAGTGTTCTGACAGCTATATCCTTCTGACAAAAGTCGCTTGAATCCGTCGCTAACATACTCCTTATTATAGAAGTAAAGATAATCCCAGCGCATCTGATCTACTACAATTCCTACAACCAACTTAGGCCGATTAACTTGTGCATGGCCTAAAAACGTGCAGGCTAAAAGCATTAATATCAAAAACTTTCTTTTCATTCTGGTTTTGGTTTAGTGTTATTATTTGAGTTTATCAAAGTTAGTTTTCTGTTTCTTTCTTTGTTCTTTGCAACGTCATTAGTGTTTTGCTGGGTCGTCAACTTTCACCAACGGCCTGTCAGCGGCTACCTTTAGACAATACGCTCTGACGTCCTTCCAATGATAATATGGGTAGACATCGGTTGCAATGGGTAGCTTAGCTTCATTCTCATTGCGTAGAATCTTGACGAGAATATCGTCACTTCCCGGCTTACGATAGTACACAAATTGAAGATTACAGGCCATAGGGAAGATGCGATAATTATTCCATCCCTTCATCGTTACTTGCTCAAGGTCGGCTACTTGCACACCCATTCCGTCGAGATCTAACAGGCAAGTCAACGGCATTACCATCGTATCGTGTCCATAACGCAGTGTAACACTGGGATGATTCAACATCAAACAGCTGTCTGCTTCACTAACAATCTTGCGCAAAAGAAAGCGTTGTGACGTTGGTTGTTGACCGCCATTGAGGGGTGAAGGGCCATAGTTGATATACCACCAAGCATTGTTTGTGGTCCAAAGATCATAGAGTTCTTTGTCTGTAAAAAGGTTAAACAATGAGAGCTCATGACGCAGTTCAGTACTCTGAACATTAGAAGCCTGCTTGAAAAGTGTGCTATATAGTTGTTTGAAATTTATCTCTTTTTGCCAATAAGTGCTATCATTGAAGAGCTCATTCATTAGTCGTTCGGGATGAATATGACGTTTACTGAAGTTGTCAAATGCCTCACGTGCAGCCTTTGGCATACGCTGTTTGAAGAGCGAAGTGTCGTTATGATTCATGTAATACATGTCATGATAGCTTGCATCATGCGTGATTTCGAGATTTGGATTCATGCGAACGAGCTGCTGAAGCGCGTTTTCCATGCTCAGAATACAGCGGATAACCACCGTGCTTTTAGCGTCAACATGGGTCTTTCCCTTAAAGATTTCGGGGAAATTCCGCACCATGCGTTCAGCAATCTGACGGTGTTGTTCAGCTCCAAGCGGTGTAAGTTCGCCGTCACGCCCCTTGGCTGCATCGCGAAGCAGACGCAAATCGCGAAGCACTTCCTGCCCCTTCGGCGTTAGTTTTCCTAATGAATCGGCCCTCTCTAACATGAGAACAGGCTGATTATAGTCGCGATCTCCGATGAGCCAACGGCTTCCGTGTCGTCCATAATGACTGAGATAAAAAGGTTTGTAGCCTTTAGGCGCACGCGTAAGTGACTTTTGTAATGGGCCAGGATAAGCCAGATAGTTTCCAGCCACTACCAGATTGTTTCCAGTCACTAACAGTCTGTTTAACCTAATGTCTTCTTTTGCCTGCTGTGCCGATACACTTAGGCAGAGCGTTAGCAATGAAATAAAAACTATTTTGCGTTTCATAATGTTACAAAGATAGCTATTTTTATTTGTAAATGAAAATGATTATCAAAGAAAAATGTTTTATGTGAACAGGGATTCTCGGTCAGGAGAGGACCTTCATGAACTCAAACAAGGGGACGATGGATAGGAAAAGAGCGACGGATATGCACAAAAGGACGACGAAAATCTTGTCAAATGATTTCTTTGTTTTTAACACTCCACTGCACCACGAAATAGAAACCAAGACACGAAAAAAGTATAAACACACCCTTCTTTCATGGCTTTTATTCCATGAATTTCGTCTCTCGGCTTCGCCTTCCAACCCGTTTTGCATCATCATTTGCGCCAAATCACACGATGAACTGCACCAAACGAAGCGGTGAATCAATGCTTTTTACCGCGCAATCTGCCGCAAATCATGTGCGTTTCTGTCGTTTAAAAGCTTTGTCATTCCACAAGAATCGCTTAACCATCTCATAGTCAGCGCATTATGAAATCACAAAAATCGAACGAAAACGGGATAAAAACCGTCGCGCGTTTTGAAACTGTCAATCTATTAAAGGGATTTGTAAAAGGGTTTCAAAAGATTTAACCTATAAGTCGCTTATTATTTGCTGATTGGATAATCCCTATCCACCCTTCTTTCAGCCCCTATGGTTCCATTACAAGATTTGGTTGGCGTGGTCTTTCACTTTGATTTCCTTTGGTCCAATGATACGCGTTACTACGCCCTCGGTATCCGTGATAAAGGTTGTGCGGAAGACGCCCATATACGTGCGACCAGCCATTTTCTTCTCGCCATATACACCGAGTTCTTGCACGAGTTTGAGGTCAGTGTCGCAGAGAAGTGGGAAAGGAAGCTGATGCTTCTCTATGAACTTATGATGCGATTTGGCGTCCTGTGTGCTGCAACCTAACACGGAATAACCCTGTGAAATGAATCGTTCGTAGTTGTCACGGAGGTTACATGCCTCATTAGTACAACCCGGAGTAGAGTCCTTCGGATAGATATATAGCACTAATTTCTTGCCTTTAAAGTCACTGATTTTCCATTCCTTACCGTCTTGGTCGATGCCTAAGACCTCGGGAAGTCTTTGTCCTACTTCAATCATACGTTATTTTTTTATGTTTGGTTTCTATGATAAGCCATTACAAAAGATGGCCATTTATCATTCAAAGACAAAGATACGATTTCTCAATGACACTTTTATGCTTTTCTAAAATAAATTATCTCGTGAAATAGAACAATGGCAAATATCAGAAAAAAGACAGCATAATAGGATGCAAAATTAAAAAAATTACTTATCTTTGTGATTGAGAAAGGTTACTATTATGGAAACAACAGTATTCAATCCAACCCAGATTCATCTGCTAAAGATGTTTGAAATTGATAAGTCAGAAAAGGGACTTGAAGAGCTGAAAGAAGTGCTTTATCATTATTATTCCAAAAAGATGAATAAGGCACTCGATAGATTATGGGACTCGGGAGAACTGAATCAAGCGCGTTTGGACATGCTAAATGAAACCGATCTTCATGCATTGTAAGAGACATGCGCATAGTACTTGATACCAATTGTCTAATACAAAGTGTTTCACCTCGCAGCAAACACCACGCTGTGTGGCAGTCTTTTGTGTCAGGAAAAAACAGACTTTGCGTAACAAATGAAATCATAGAAGAGTATATAGAGATACTCCAGAAGCTTATAGGTCATGAGGTTTCAGAGTATATTGTGAAGGTAATTATCAACAGCCCCTTTACAGATTTCTTCACGCCTTATTATCATTTTGAACTTATTAAGGCTGATCCTGATGACAATAAATTTGTTGATTGCGCTATCGTTGCACACGCAAAGTATATCGTAACCAATGATCATCATTACAATATCCTAAGAGAAATTCCATTTCCTAAAGTGGAAATTATTTCTATTCAGAATTTTATGACGATTTTAGAAGGCTTATAATTCATAATCAAGGATCGTTAGTTGCGTCACATTTCTTTAGCTTTCTATTTAAGAAAAGCATATAACAAAGAAACCATATTACTTAAATAATCTAATTATCCTCTATCGTTTTATGTTTGGTTTAATATAAAATGCGGGTGAAGTTCATCGCCATAATTCGGTTGATAAACGAAGTCGGCCTCATTGAACGTGAGGAGTTGTTGGGGAGAATGCCACTGATGACGGATAATACAGCGTGTCATTGCACCGCGACATTGCTTGGCATAGACGGAGACAACCTTCATTTTATCCCCTTTTTCCACATAGAATAGGGGCTGAATAACCTTGACTTCACGGCAAATGCGCTTCCAATCGAAGAGATGTTCATACTCTTCGGTGGCCAAATGTATCAATATTCCATCGTCTTGTTTGACTGCATCAATGAGCATATCTGTAAGGAGTGGGCGCCAGAAAGCAAACATATTATGATGTTGTGTGGCTTTAAGCGTCACCTTAGCCTCCATGCGATAGGGATGAATTTGGTCTAAAGGACGAAGCAATCCATAGAGGAATGACGTGATGAAAAGATGGTGTTGAGCAAACCGAAAGTCTGATTCGGTGAACGAAGATGCCTGAAGATGTTTATAAGCATGACCATTATAAGCCAACAAAGCAGGCAGTTTCTCGTCGTCATTAAAGAAACTTTGAAACCTCAACTGATTCTCTAAGGCGATAGAATTGCTGCAATTCAAGCGCTTGGCAAGCGTTTCTACATCCCATGAACTCATCTCTAATGCAAAACGTTCCGCCTCAGATGAGAATACAGGTACAGTCTTCTCAGGCACAGAAACGGCCGTTTTGGAGTTCATAATCTTGGCAGAAGCGAGAATTATCTGCATAATGTGATGATTTGGTTTCCGTCGATTGATTCTGTCTTTTCTATGTGAGCATCAGATGGAATGTGTGGAGCAGGCACCCCATCTGTTATCAAAACAGGTGCTATTTCGATTCGAATCTCATCCCAAAGTCCGCGATCTATAAAGGCTTGGAGCGTCATTCTACCCCCCTCAACCACAAGACTTTGTTTCTTTGTTGCATAGAGATGGGCAATCACTTCGTCAATGGTTGCAGCGACAGTCCAATTGGATGGCCGTGCGTTTTGTGCTGACATCGTCGGCGAAAGCACAATGCGTTCGGGGTTTTGCCCACTCCATTGCCGCACATCAAGCCTCGGATGATCTGTTAAAAAGGTGGTATGTCCCACAAGAATCGCATCGTTTTCGGCCCGCAACTGGTGCACAAGCATCTGTGTTTTGGGTGTAGAGAGTTGCAATGGACCACCTTTTCGGCTGATAAAACCATTGAGTGTTTGCGCCCATTTCAATAGAATATAAGGTCGATGTTTGGCATTAAATGTGATAAAACGACGGTTCAGCGCCAGACATTCCTTTTCCATCACTCCGACAATCACCTCAATTCCGGCGTCACGCATACGCTGAATACCTCGTCCTTGCACCTTTGCAAAGGGGTCAACACAACCGCAAACGCAACGCTTTATGCCTTTACTGATGATGAGATCTGCACAAGGTGGCGTCTTCCCATAATGCGAACAAGGCTCTAACGACACGTAGATTGTGGCCTCATTTAACAGCATTTCATCCTCTGGTTTGACGCTTGCAAAGGCATTAACTTCAGCGTGTCCTTCACCAAATCTGACGTGATATCCCTCGCCAATGATACGATTTTGCGCCACAATTACAGCCCCAACCATGGGATTAGGCTTGGCATTTTGTCGTCCATTCTCAGCCAATTGCAGGCACCGTTTCATATAATATTCGTGCTCCATAGACTGCAAACTTACACAAAAATCTTTGATTACGTGTGACGATAGCCCAAATTTTATGCTTGAATGAGCCTAATGCTACAACTTTCTTTGATTCGATTCAAACGAAAAAAGGAAAGCCGTTAGCTTTCCTTTTGACTGAATTGTCGGGATGACCAGATTTACTAAAACATTTACATCGTATATAACTTATTGATAATCAATAGGGCATTATTATATATAACTTCAACTTTCACCGACTTTCCGCCGATTACATGCTACCATAAATTATTTGATAATCAAATATTTGAGAGAATATTTCATGCAGATATAAAAATAACTACAAGCTGATTTTCGCTCCTCTTATCTTTTTACAGGCATCTTAATTATCCGACATCTGCGACTTTTTTAGCAGAATCTTCAGACTCATTATCAACTAACTTTGCAGTTAAACGATCAATAGTTCGTTGCTGATTTTCTATAGTTTTTTGCTGCATGGAAATGATAGAATATAGCTTATCTTCATCAACCGATTTTCCACTTTTCCTCCCCATTATCAGCCAGTTAGCATCTATTCCGTTGAAACTGGTTAATATCTTTACTATCGTATCATAATTAGGAGCATTCCTACCAGACACGATATTATTCGCAGAACTCCAAGGGATGTTTAACTTACGAGCAAATGTGTTCACCGTATGACCTTCCCTGGTCATCAATTGAGCGATTCGAGTTGTAATAGTTTCTTCTTCCATTTTCATTATTATTTAATAAATGAGAGAAATAATCTCTCATTTATTTGGTTATTTCAAATAAATGTTAGAACTTTGCGCTACGAAAGTATAACTTGCGCTACGAAAATAGTAAAAATCTATCGAGAGCGCAATAAAATGAACATTAAAAATATAAAAAATGAGATTTAAAGAGTACATCGATTCTCTTCCAAATCAGCGGTATGAAGAGATTGCTAAGTTAAGTAAATTATGCCGTGTGAACGAGTCCACAGTATATAGATGGTTGAGAGGTGACTTTACTCCAGACCCTCTGAAAAGGAAGGTAATATCAGATTACCTTAATATCCCTGAGAAAGAACTCTGGCCTGATGTATAAGGGATGCTTACACTGTGATTATCATCGCATGTGTATAAATGGAATTTACTGTGATTTACTTGGACAGTATGTTCAGTATTCTACAGAAAAAGAATGTAAAACGAATAAAACAATCTTATGAGAGTAAAGGAATTTGAAAAAGCAATTGACGCATTAAACTTAGGTATCGTTATTGACGAAATGAAATTAAGACATTCTGATGTCCGTCAAGTCATTGCTCACCAGGGCAGCAAAGGTATCGTATGGGATGAAAACGGTCATGCTTTCACTATTAGCCAAAAAAAAGACATATATATTGCACCCAATGAGGATGGTGTATGGGAGCGTGTAAAAGGATATCCTCTTAACAGAAACAAATTGTATGACCTTAAATTTGAATAACTATGACCAGCATTAGAAAAGTTAGAAAAAAGGCTATCCGTAAAATGAGCTTTAGAATGAGCTTAAGGTTTTCTTACAAGGACTCAGACGAAAAATTAAAGTTAACTCCATCTGTACGAAAGGAAATCAGGCAGGAGCTAACGGAATATCTAAGGAAATTATGTTTATAGATAAAGATAACTGGGGCAACTTCTCTATCCAAGATTTGTCAGAGCGAGAACTTCGTCTATTACACGAAGCACTTCGAGTATATGTTCAGAGTCAACTTGGGCGTATTCATCCAACTGACAATATAATGATTATGCGGTTTGACCACCAGTATAACCAAGCACTAACTCAAAAGGGATAGTTTTCACATCTTAAACTCCTACAGATATGATTAGAAACAAAACAGCTAATAAACGGTGGACAGAAGAAGATGCTACATTTGTCAAGAATAATCTTGGTAAGCTGTCATTTGAACAGATGGGAAGAGCATTGAATAGAAGTGCTATGTCTGTTCGCCTCTTTGCTTTACGCAATCGCCTTACTGTCGGATTGCAAGTCAAGCGCAATATCCTTATGGAGATGTTGAAGATAAAGTTCCGACACCCCGAAGACTTTACACCAACAAGAACCTTTTACACGGAAACTGGAATTAATCAACGTCGGTTTTGGGACTTATACTATGGTCGAAAAAACATCAGCGCCAAAGAGTATGCTGCGGTAGCTGAATACTTAGGCGTAACCTTACAAGAGGCACTTGAATCACGCCAGTTGGATTTGTTCGAGGAAAATGAGGAATAAGGAATATGATTGATAAGAATTTCATTGAAAAGGTAAAGTCAGCTCTAAACATTGTAAATGTAATAGAAACCTTTACTCGCCTGCACAAGACAGGTGCGAATTATAAGGGTGTATGCCCTTTCCATGATGACCATTCACCATCTATGGTCGTCAGCCCATCAAGACAGACTTATCACTGCTTCGTGTGCGGAGCAAGTGGAGATGTTATATCATTTGTACAGCATCACCTAAACCTAAGCTTCATAGAGGCTCTGCGCTGGTGTGCTAATCAAGCAGGCATCGAATTCCCTACCAAGGAACTCACACCAGAGGAAGAAGCTGCCTACAAGAAAAAGGAAGCGCAGCGTATCGCAATAGATGCTGCTGCAAAGTTCTTTCAAAAGAACCTTGGGCAAGCAGAGAGTTTCCTTGCATCACGTGGATATAGTCTTTCTGACAAAGCCTTGACCGACTTTGGTGTCGGTTATGCTCCAATGGGTAACCTTGCTCTTGCAGAACTTTCAAGAGCCGGCTATTCGCAAGAATTACTGCAAGAAGTAGATGTACTTGGAAATAGCGAAGGTCGCTTATACGATAGATTCCGTGACCGCTTAATGTTTCCTTTCTACGACATGCAAGGTCATATCATAGGATTCTCTGGACGAATTGTGACTCCAAACGATAAGACTGGTAAGTATGTAAATACAGGCGAAACGCCTCTGTTTACGAAAGGTAAGCACATATTCGGATTATATCAGGCACGCAAGAGCATAGGAAAGACAGGCTTCGCTTATCTTGTTGAAGGCCAGTTTGACGTAATGTCTCTTCACAAGGTAGGTGTCGAGAACGTAGTAGGAGGTAGTGGTACAGCCTTCACAGATGATCAAGTGAAGCTACTGCTACGTTTCACAGATGATATCATCATGATTTACGACGCAGACCCTGCAGGTGTCAAGGCGTCTTTAAAAAACTGTGAACTGCTTTTGAAAGCTGGAGCAAAGGTGCGTTGCATCCGCCTCGAGAAAGGCATGGACCCAGACGAGTTCGCTAAAGCAAATGGCAGTCTCACAAGTAAAAAGCTGAAGGATCTAACAGAGCCTTTTCCAAAGGCATTCAAGCGTATGCTCCTCCCACGAGGCTGCAAGGATGAAACAGTTATCACAGACTGCTTGAACTCCATCTGTTCCCTTGTAGCTTGTGTGCAAGATTCTGTTCTCCGCCTCGAATATATCAAGTCAATCACAGAAGACTTTAGAAGCAAAATCGGTATCATTGATAATAAGGTACGAAATATTCGTAACAAACTGAAAGAGTCAGCTGTGCAGACAAATACACAGACTGGCATCTTCGGTATCGATGCGTTGAAAGAGAACCTTGAAAATGACCGTCCTGCAATCATCACTTCTGTCATGCAGGATTTCCTCGATGGGTATGGAGAAGAACCGATTGTATATGTATCTGGACGGCCGTCAACCAACGACATTCAAGAGTTACGAAGAGTCTATTGTTATTTTGTTTCCTCTGAGACAGGTTGCAGCATTACAGATGATGGCGAAGAAAACAATTACTTGCATACTCTCACAGAGATGTTTCGTGCAGGCATTAGGATAGACATGACCTTCGGTGATAGTACAGGTTCGTTCCTTGACTATTACATTGCATTACACGGTAATTTCTTCGAGAACTTTAATGGGGATCGAGTTCCTCTTGTTTCACGTTGTATCGAACTAACATCTTACGCTGACGATACTGTTATAACCATAAACAGAAATCATTACTGCTCTTTGCTCAAGCTAACTAAGGGTCAGTTTGATGAGATAAGAAAGCCATTCGTTCTCAAGCGTAAGTCTGCAATGAAGGTGAGTATGCAAGCAGACAATCTCGATGACGAAGAATTCGATGTGAACGAACCTCCAGAATATGTACAAGAAAATGAAGAGTACAGAAGGATGTGGAAAGAGAGTGGGTATTATCCACGTCTCAATAAGAAGAGCGAGCCAGTGTGCTACATGTTTCGCAACAAGAATGGTAATGGTATGACACAAGTCGCTGACTTCTTTATGACACCATTACTCCATATCTTTTCAGATGATTTCGAACAGAACAAGCGTGTGCTGCGTATCAATCGCAGATATTACGAGACACCTATATATATAGAAATACCTTCTAAAGCGATGCTGAAGATGTCCTCTATCGAGGAGGTCTTAATCAATTACGAAGCTGTGAACTTCAATGGTGAGGAGTGGCAATGGAAGGCTATTAAAACATATATGAGTCGCCATTTCGTAATGTGTTCGGAGGTGAAGACCTACGGTAATCAGCAGAGCGAAGGTATGAGTCGTAAGACAGATGAACAGTTCTTTGCCTTTGCGAATGGTATCTTCCATAATGTCGACGGCCAGTGGGTGTTCGACCCAGTTAACGAGCTGGGTGTGGTTACGCATAACAAAAGCAATTACTACCTTCCTGCTTTCTCTACTATCTACGCAGGAAGCGGTAAGCAATCAGATAAGTACGAGCTCATCAGTCAGCTTGTATACAAAGAGGTCCCAGCTGAGAAGAAGGTTAGCTTCGAAAAATGGGCATCACTGATGGACCAGGTATATAAGATTAACGACAATGGTAAGTGGGCTTTAGTTTTCGCAATTATGTGCGCCTTCAGAAGCAACATCCACTGCATCGATAGACTTTTCACCGCTCCATTCTTTATGGGTCCAATGTCGTCAGGTAAGACACAGATAGCGATATCAATCCGCTCGCTATTCATATCTCCTAATATACCTATCTTCAACCTTAACACTGGTACCGACGCTGCAATGTCTACCATTATGGGAACTTTCAAAGATGTCCCAGTCGTGTTAGACGAATACAATAACAAGGACATCAGCGACACCAAGTTCCAAGCTCTGAAAGGAATCGTATATGACGGTGACGGTAAGCAAAAGAGAAAAGGTACATCTGGACGAGAGATTGAAAACGATAAGGTGTTTGCCCCTGTCATCATCTGCGGACAAGAAACTCCGCAGCGTGATGATAATGCTCTTATGAGTCGTGTGATTGTCTGCGAGGTACCTAAGCCTCGTAACCGCACACCTGAAGAGGTGCGCATCTTCGACGAGTTGAAGACGATTGAAGATCCTAATAAGATAGGTCTTTCGAACGTACTTCTTCAAATACTTGAGCTTCGCCCCATGTTCATGGATCATTTCAGAAGCCTTAAACAAGAGGCTTATAACGAACTGAAGCAAGATATAATCAACTCTGGTGAGATGGACCGCTTAATGAAGACCGCATCCCTCTTCTTGGGCACAGTCAAACTAATCGAGCGATATTCTAACCTTCGCCTACCGTTCACCTACGATGACTTTTTCAAGATTGTTCAAGAGAAGGTGAAATTCCAGTTGTCACTCATTCGTAGCACGGATAAGCTCGCAATGTTCTTCACAGCAATGAACAACATGATTGATACGAGGAATATCCTTGAGGGTCGTGAGTTTCTCATCGAGCAGCCCAAGAAGGTTACGGGCAAAGACTCCCGTGGAGACTCTAAGACCTTCACCTTCGAAGCAGGTACGAATGTCATGTTCCTTCGCTTGAGTGCGGTGTTCAGCATATTCGATAGAAGCGGATATAACAATGAGAACAGTACACTCTCTACTATAGAGCAGAACCTGCGCAGTCACTCCTCTTATATTGGAACAGTCTCTTCAAGACGGTTCACATGGGAGGAAACTGTAGACGATGCAGACCTTCGTGATGGAAGCATGGTTAAGCTACGCAAGCAAAAGAGCACTTCTACAAGTGCTATCATTATAGATTACGACAAATTTGTCGAGTCATACAATATAGACTTTAGACGAGACTATGCTGACGACAGTAATAAAGAAAGCAAACCAGTCGAGACTAAGGTAACTAACACAACTGAAGAACCACCGAAAAAAACTCTTCCACGAGACTTGCCTTTTAAGCCGTCAGACGGAAGTGATGAACCTTTTTAATGAAAGTATCAAATTCCTTTAGAGCCGTGCCAGTTCGGATGAATAGGCACGGCTCATTTTTTCTATCTATATCACATATCATATCAATACCGTATCATATCCTTATCACATTCTTTATTACTGAAGGTGGCAAAAAATCCCCCGTACCCCCAATTTTCAGAAGAAACATCGAAAACATGACTTTTGAAAATAAATTTTCAGAAAAACACCGTCCTACAATCCTACAATCCTACAAATTGTTTTTATTTTCAAACCTATAATATACATATATACCTATAAATCAAATAGTTATATTATTATTATAAGAAATAGGATTTTATTGTTTCTTTGTAGGATTGTAGGACGTTGTAGGAAAACGGACTATTCGTGTTTTTCTCTGTTTGGGGTTCGTCGTCCTACAAAATATGTGCTTTTGTAGGATTGTAGGACAACAAAAAAGGGTGAAATAGCAGAACTTTTGAGTGATAAAATTTTATTATCTCATTGATAATCTGTAACTTTGCGTTAATTAAGTCTAATTTTGTAGGAATGTAGGACGGTAGGACGGCTAAAAACTAAAAAAGGATATGGAGAAAAAAAAAAGGACTGCGAAAAGAGTGGTAACAATTCAAATAGAACAGTATCTTGCAGAATACATAATTGCAAAATATTGTAAAGACACAGTTACTGGTGGTGTCAAGATTCCAAGCACCACAGATCTATACTTCTGCGTATGGGAGAATATGACCAAGCAACGCAGTAATCAACCTGATGTCGTAAATGGCAACCTCCGTATTCACTTACCACAGCGCAAGGCTGGCGTTATCGCCACCCCTTGGAAAGATCCTGCTTATTACAATTACCTATCTCCAGCAGCAGCCAAGGAGATAGAGGGTCAGATACGAAGAATGTTCAATTTCGAACTCCATCGTGTTCTGTTGGAGAATGAAGAGTTCGGTCGACAGAAGAGAAACCTCGATGTTATCTATGACTTCATTCGCAGCTATCAATTGAAGTCTATATCATCAGATGCGTTGTTGAAGAATTTTTACCGCTTCCGCAACCGCCTTAGACCCAAGAAGGTTCGTAAGTATCAAAAAATTGCATGTGTTTAATATTTTTTAATACATACCAAACTGTCATTTTTGTCACTCAAATGTTTTATAATATGTTAGAGTTTTTAAACACAGTACAAGTGAGTCTTGTAAACCCAAACAGAGTTGAACAGAAGAAAGTGTATGAGTTCATTGCAGACACATTCTCATATATACCACAACTTACTGACAATGAAGCTGGTATTTCTTGGAACTGCGATAAAACCATTGTAATAGACTTGCCCGACGAGGAAACCCGCAGGACCTTCTCGATAGAGAGAAGTGCTATCGTCACAATCAAAACATCTGATAGGAAAACTCATAACATCGGCACATCGGATATTCCTGCACGAGTTCAGATTTCTTCGAATTTGAACTCCGCAAACCTCGTTATCAAGTGTAAAATGCTCACAGACCCCCTTCTATAGGTCTTTTGCCTACACCTTA
>ENA-OWND01001347-OWND01001347.1-metagenome-genome-assembly--contig:-NODE-1347-length-15142-cov-3.876914_pt1 | contig 15142 bp, 16 predicted proteins | sample MGYA00245342_ERZ651119 | MGnify/ENA primary metagenome ERZ651119 (study PRJEB26857, sample SAMEA4031756) | metagenome | biome: human; feature: oral; material: saliva | place: Philippines | collected 2014...
TTATTTTTGATGGTATACCTAGCGAAAAATTTGGTGTAATGATTTATTACTTTGATAGCATGGCTACAGACCATCGTGATTTATTCAAGCAAGATATTGTTGAAGATAGGTTAAATACCCGGTACGACCCTATTTTTCATGGGGTTGGAATAAATTCATCCCGTGAATACACGCTCACATTTGGTAGCAGAGAATATATGTCACAACATGAGGTGGAGAGGATAGCTGATTGGTTAACTTCTCATAATTCTTACAAGTGGTTAGAAATATGTCAGGATGACCATAAAGACTTTCGTTTTAGAGTTATAATGAGTAATCTTGAAAGTATAGAGGTTAACGGCATTCCAACAGCTTTTAGCTGTACAGTTTCTACTGATAGTCAATTTGCCTATGAATATCCACAGACTTTTACTTTTAGAGTTAGAGATGGTAAAGTTCTATCTAAAAACACTAAAGGTGAATTAGTCGTAGCAGAGCAAGGGGAAATATTCAATCCTAGTTCATATAACGGGTATATTTATCCAACAATAGATTTGACAGTAGACGATGATTGTGATGAGTTTGGTATTATTAATCAGAGCGATAACAATAATATTTTTGCTATATCTAAATTGCCAAACAATAGTTCAACTATTATTGACCGTTATCGTGAGTATTATAGGCGATACCGGCGTTATGTCGATGAGTTAATTCCGCCCGTAAAAGATAAGCTAGAGAAGTTGCGTCAATTCTTAGATGATTCTGCTTCGGTTGAAAAAGTTTGGAAAGCAGACCAAGAGCAAGCTGGTTCTCCGGCATGGACTGAAGAGTGGATAAAAAGCAAGACTGATGTTGAAATAGATGAAAAAATTCAGTCGTTATTAGATGAATTATCAAAAACTAAATGGTATACACAATTTGTAACTGCCTATGATCCAAACGATGATACTGGTTGGGATAATATATGGGGTTCGCAGTATCAGAAAGGTATGCAGGTTGTTCCTGTACAGATTGGCGAGACGGCAGTTTTTTATGTAATCAGAAAATTTGAACGTGATAAACTTGTTAGTAATTATGAAAACGGAGTTTATACACCTACGGGTAACTATGAGCTGGATGCTCTTTACAATAAAAATGGTGAGTATGATTATGTTGATTATAATTTGATACCATTGTGGAACTGTCTTTACTATTTAATTAAATTAGATAATAGTGGATTGAACAGTATAGAAAGTGAAGAGTTAGAACAGTGGCTAAAAGTTAAACTCTTGTTACAGCTTTTAGCTATTAGGGACTTTCGTGCTTTGTTGAATGAATATAATCAGTTAGTTGATGCTATGCAAGCTGCAAAACGCATTGTTGACTCTTATAATTTGTCGGGCGATGCTGATGTAGTTGGCGATGAATTGAATGTGTATGCTGATTGTAAAAATCAAGTTATGAAATGTAATCGTGATGGCGTAAATATATATGAATATTTTGGTGATAAATATGGTAACCATTATTTCTTAAGGTTATTGCGTGGTGAGAATAGATTAGCATTTACGGGCAGCGGCACTGTCCGTATTGGAGTTGAGTTTTTGAGAAAGGTAGGTTTATAATATGTTGATGGATTTTAAAAAAATTCAATTTGACAAATACAATCGTATAGCAAAACCTACTATGATTTTGAAAACTATGGCAGGTACTACAATTTGTCCTATAACTAATTACTATAATTTAAAGGCAAATTTTAAATTTAATGATGTTTCTGAAATAACATTTAATGCTTCTAGCCATTACGATGTTGGCGATAAAACTTTTAATAATCCATGTTTTAAAGAATTAACTGGCATGCGAACTATAGAGGTTGAGCCATACGGGACTTTCGTACTGATAAATCCAGAAGAAGATGATGATGGTCTAAAACATACAAAAGAATGTACAGCGTATTCTTTGGAATATGAATTAAATTTTAAAACAATGCCAGCACTAAATGGTACATTTAAATTTCATGACCCTATGAATGATGAGGAACTGTTGGGTTCTCCTACTATAACTAAGATGATAATAGAAGCTGCGCCAAACTGGAAGATTGGTTCAGTTGATATAGATGTAGCTTCACGTCATAGAACTTTTGATAATTCTCCTGATAATTTATATTCTACCATGATGAGTTCATTACAGGAATCTTACGAGTGTATATTCGTGTTTGATAATCGTACTAGGACTATAAATGTTTTAGATGCGAAAAAACAATTGGATAATTTACCTATTTGGTTGTCAAAAGAGAATTTAGTTAAGAGTGTTCATATTGATGAGTTGAGCGATGAAGTAGTTACTGTTCTTGGTGTGTATGGTGCCGACGATATTAGTATAGAGTCGGTTAACCCGCTCGGTAATTCCAAAGTTTATAACTTAGATTACTTCATTGCTAACGGTGATATTCCTAAAGAATTAGCTGATAAATGGCGTAAATGGAGCAAGAATCTAAAAACATATCAAAAAATATTTAGTAATTTGGCGGCGGAGTATTATCGTTGTTATTTATTGTATCAGGCAAGTAAAACACACTTAGAAGAAATTAAAGCTAAAATTAAACAACAAGAATCTATCAAAGGCGTGTTGGAGGCGGATAGTGAAATTACTCAGTCTGGTAAGCAACAATTGGAGCTAGCTATACATAAAATAAAAGTCCTAACAAAAGAACGAGATGAATATCAGAAAATAGTAGATGCCAATGAGAAGCGTTATAAGGCTATTAACGATAATAATAACGGCAAACATACTGGGCTAATGGCTGATGTGTATAATATATGTAGTTTTGAAAATAACTTTGAAGAATACGAGTTATCAATTCTAAATGCTTTTTTTAAAGAAGATACATTACAAGATACTACTTTTGTTTTGTCTGAAGCTAATAGTGAAGATGCTGTATCAAAAAAAATAGAATTAAATCAGTCAAATATAGAGAATGGCAAATTTAAGTTGATTGATCGTGAAGTCGGTGCTACGCTAAGTATAACCGATGCGATAATATATAGCTCTGATGATTATAAAAAATTAACCGGTGAGGAATTAGCTGCATTGCAACTTGGCAAAAAAGAAATGGAACTTTTGCAAAAAGCCAATAGTATGTCTAGCAGTTATTTAGGATGTGATTTTTATACAATAAAAAATGGCAAACTTGATTTGCAAGGCTTATTGAAATTAAATGGTAAAATTACTAATTCAACTATCGCAATAGCAAAACCTAAAAAGGGTGATGTATTACCGGAGTGTACTATTACTTTAAATGTTGAAGGTGCAAAGGTAGATGATAAAACTTATGATATTAGCACTTTTATATTTTTTGGGCGTTGTTATTTAGAAGATTATAAGGCATGTGTTAGTGGTAAGTCTGATGGAAAGATGCGGTTATTTTTAGCAGAGGGATTGTCATCGTTCACTGGTGATTTGTCGTTTCTTCAAAACCAACAGACTATCCAAGAGCTTTATGAATTCGGCATTGATAGTGTAAACAAATTGGCATTTCCGGCTTATCAGTTTAAGATTGATAGTACAAACTGGATATTTAATGAGGAGTTTGAGCCGTTTAAAAATAACTTAAAGCTTGGCGGCTCAATAAATTTGCAATTGACAGATGAGATATTTAGAAGACCTATACTGACTGGTGTTGAACTTGATTTTGAAGATGAATCATCGTTCCAGTTGACATATAGTGACAAATTCCGTTCTAATGATTCGGAATTTAAGCTTGCTGAGATGATAGGCAAGTCACAAACAACGGCGGCCAATTTAGATGCTAGTAAATTTAGTTATAAAGCTTTTAGTAATTCTAAAGTAAAAAATTCGGTCGAAGAGTTAATTAAGAACGATTTGGATTTAAGTACTAAGGCTATTAAGACCGCCGAAGGTCAGCTACCATTGATGGACGGCTCTGGTATACATCTCCGCAAAGAGGGTTCATTGAATGAAATACGGCTGATAAATAACCGTATAGTATTTACGGATGACGGTTGGAAGAGTGCCCGTATGGCTCTTGGCGAGATGTCAAACGGTAGCTATGGTATAGTTGCCGAGAGTATAGTCGGAAAAGTAATAGCTGGTAATAATTTGACTATTGAGGCTACAAGAGACCCCGGATTGGGTGGCGCTCCAATAACTACATTTAGGGTAGATTCTAACGGAGTGTTGATGCAGAATGGCAAGTTGGTCTTTGAAACGCCTAGTGCGGAAATGCTTATAGACCCAGAGATTGGCTTGGCAGCTGGAAGAGATATATTCGATAGGCAGGGCGAGCAATGTATACCGCATTTTTTGGATAGTAGTGGCAATTTAATATTAGATGAAAAAGGCTTCCCGAAACACGTTAATTTGTTGTACGATGCCAAACGCAATAAACTATTTGTCAGAGGTGATATTTATGCTGAAAATGGTTATTTTGCCGGCGTGATAGAAATGAAAGATAATAGTGGAGATGCTATTTTTAAGGTTGATAAGAATGGGAAGCTTATAGCCAAAGCAGGCAAAATTTCCTGTTTTGATATTAGTAAGGAAAAGTTCTACTTTAAAGGTGGAGCAGGTAATATGACTATCGGTTTAGAGAGTGGTATTCCGTTCTTCGGATATGCAGATAAAAACGGAAATGGTGTTAAGATGCCTACCTTGACTGCCGATATATTTTTTCACAAAAATGGTAATGTCAGAGATGGTACTATTTATGCACATGATTTGATGTTGAAAGTGTATCGTCTAATACCAGATGTTATTGGCAAATCTTATATTGGTGGTTCTAGTATTCGTTGGGAAAAAGCGTATTTTAAATCGGCTCCCAATATTAGTTCGGATAAAAGAGGGAAGAAAAATATATCAGAGATAAATTCGGATTATATAAACATCTTCGACTCAATTACACCAGTTACATATGTACGAAAGGACACAGACGATGGGATTGTTCACACTGGATTTATAGCCCAAGATGTAGTTGGCGCTGTTAAAAAAATAGGTTTGGATTATCATAAATTTGGGCTTGTTGATGCCTTTCAAGATGACGCTTATGGCAAAATGCAAGAGTGTTATGCTTTGTGTTATGAAGAATTTATAGCGTTAAATACTGCTAAAATCAAACAATTAGAAAAACGCATACAAGAACTAGAGAAACGGAGTAAATAAATATGGAAAAACATGTCGAGAAATTAGTAAACGCATATAATGCTTTGAATGCAGTAAAAGTAGAGGGACAAAATGTTGTTACATTGGCTTCAGTTTTAATACTATTGCGTGAAATACTTGAAGAGATTCAAAGTGAACAAGCCAATCAAAATGACGAGGTGAAATGATATATGCAGTTAAAATTTGATGAGAGGTTTGATTTACCGGTTATTACAATGACAGCCGGTAATCATTTAAAAATTAACATAAAAGATGATACTTATGGTAGCATTGAAGAAGTTATAGCTAACGGTGATACGTTTGTGTCAAAAGCTACGCAGTCTCCAATCGTACCAACAAAAAATAAAATTTATGCTGTAACAGGTGGTACTGAGAAGTTGGGCGAATTTTATATTTATGATGGTGCGACATACATTAAGTTTAATGCGATTTTTTCACTTTCATGGTACACCACACAGAGCGACTCCCCTATCTTGACAGAAAACATGGTTGTTTCAGACGGTTCACTTTGTGCTGAAATAGATGGATTAGAGACTCTAAGACTGAGTGGTAAATATATATATCAGGTAACTACGGCTGTCAATAGTGATGCTATGTCGGTATCGACAAGACAAGGTGTATGTTATATTGTAAGAAATATAGATATTGAAACATTGCAAAATATATTATCGCCACAGCCAACCGCCGAAGATATTGGAGTTGTTTACGAGGAGTTATTCTGCCATCCCGTTCAGGGGGCTACTGTATATTCTGCAGGCTGGTTAGAAGCCGATATTGACAATGCAGTTGTTTCTCCGGGAACCGGAATACATTATATTATAATTGAAGGTAATATGGCTGGTACATATATATGGAATGGTGATAGCTATGAAAAGTATAGTGATAGCACAGAAAGTATGAATTAAGGAGGTGGTAAATAAATGTCAGAGGCTTATAAATCGAAATATACGGGTCAGCAAATTGATGATTTGCTTGACAAAGTCAATGCTTTATTCTCTGTCAATATAGATACTACTAATCTTGGGAATCTATTACCCGTATTGAAACAGTTAAAAGATTTGGATAGTGGCGTTGTGTCTAAAAAAAATGGTGTTTTTGAATCATCGCCAATAACTAGTGATGGAATCATGTATGTTGATGAGCGTAAAATAAAAGTTGGGATACCACCACATTCATTAGTTTTAGGCTCTCCAATTTCAAAGGAGATTACTTCTTGTTTTAAAGTTACAAATTCATTCAGGAATAGCAAAGGTGAGCGTAAATATCATATAACAAATGTCAAAGTTGGTATGACAGTAAGCGGAAGAACAGTGCAGTTTGTAATTAGTTTTTATATACCGCCGAAAGCTTCAGCAAAATATATGAAGGGTGATTTTAAAAATATAGAAATAGCAACTACATTAGGGAATGCCGGTTCCACGCTTAAAAAGCTTGGTTTACCGGGAACAGCGTTGAAGCCTGAACGGGCATGCACTCTCACCACAATTGGTTGCGGTAAAGTTGTTACTGGTTATATAGACACTAGAGGTGTTAAGCTCAGTGCGGTTGCCGATACAATAAAACCTAATGATAAAATTACTTTGGGAGGCACATATGTATTTTAATAATATTCATTTTATTGGAAGGTAAGATATGGAACAGTCTTTAGAGATATTTGGTAATTTAAATTTTGGTGTTGTTATAGTTGTTGCGACAGGTGTGTTTATAGTAGGCAAATATTTAATAACCACTGGTGTGAGAATTTATAAGGATATCATAGGTGTTCATAAAGAGGTTGAGAAATATTTAGATTTATCTAAGAATTTTAAGGTTTATAAGGCACAACAAGATTTGATAGCAGAAGGGGTACTTGGGCTTATCAGATTTAGAATTATTTTAGAATGTAAAGAGGCTATAAAGGTCGGCTATATATCAGATGACCAACTCGAAACAATTGCTAAAATATATGTGCCATATAAAAATCTCGGCGGCAATGGTTTGGTCGATAAGTATATAGCTGAGGTTAATAAATTACCAATCAAAGATGATTAAAATAAGGAGGTTAAAATGGAGAAGTTAAATGTAAAGAAAGAGACAATTATTAGAACTGCTGTTTTGGTGCTAGCATTGATTAACAATGCATTGGTTATTTTTAATAAGAATCCACTGCCTATTTCAGACGAGACTGTAACTAATATTATTTCGTTAGTATTCACAAATGGTGCAGCATTGATTGCGTGGTGGAAAAATAACTCGTTCACTCAGACTGCGTTAAATGCTGATGATTTTAAAAATCTGAATAAATCTTTAGCGGAAGATGAGGATGTTATGAATGTTGATGACGAATCTGACGATGTACTCAGAGGTTAAGGAGGTGTATTTGTGAAACCTAATTTTTATAAACAGATAGATTCACGATATAGCGGAATCCGTGGCTCTGGCACTACGATTGGTGCAAGTGGGTGTGGCCCGACTGCCGTTGCTAATGTAGTTTCGGTACTTAAAAGCCATCGTATAACGCCAAAACATACATTCAGATGGGCGTGCAATCACGGTTATATGGCAGGTGATAATGGGCTTTACTGGAGTGGTATCGCTGCAATGCTTAAACATTATGGTATAAAGGGTGTGACTCAAACATCTAGTGATGAAAAAGCATTACAGGCACTTAAAAAAGGTTACTGGGTCATAGGTCTTGTCGGCCGTTCTATTTGGACTAGTGGTGGGCATTTTATTTTGCTGTATGGTTATAAGAACGGTTATGTATATGTTTCTGACTCAGCTTCTTATGCTTTATATCGAAAGAAGAATACTTTTTCAACATATAGGGCAGCGAGTGTGCAGAACTGGTGCATTATAGACCCTCGTATTGCAAAGGGTAATGCTAAATCTAGGGCTAAAGCAAAGAAGAAGGCTAAGGCAAAAACTATCACAATGTATGTTGGTGCAACCGAGGGAGTTAATGTTCGCACTAAGGCAACGACATTCAGTAAAAGACAAGGTATTATGGCATTTAATACCAAAGTCAAACTAACTATAGTTAACGAATTATGGTATAAAATAGCCGATGGTAAATTTAAAGGATATTATGTTGCTCAATCCGAATTCAGTAAATACAAACAGCGCAAAGTAAAATATCAAACACTTTGTATTATGAATGTTAGAAAAGGATATAGTACAAAAACTAATGTCATTGCAACTATAGCAAAAGGTAAGAAGTTGCTATCTACTAAACAGCGTGGTCGTTGGGCATATTTCCCAAAACAGTCTGGGCTAGCACATGCTGGATGGATAAAAATTAAAAGTGATAAGGAAAGATACCTAAAGGCTGTCAAATAGAAAGGAGTATTATGGGTTCTAATATTAATGTTAGTTTGCCGGCACATAAAGGCGTGGTTATCGAGCAATCTGATCCATTAGGTATTTTTGTGACCCAAAAAAATAATATTCTAAGTGAACTATCAATAGCAGCTAAATGTGAGAAGAGCGTTGAATATATCTATATAGAAAAAGGTTTAAAAGGTGCTGACGGTCGTCCAGGTGCGAAAGGCGAGGACGGTCGTAGCGCTTATATTCATATTAAGTATTCTGATGTTGCTAATCCTATAAATGCTAATCAGTTAAAAGAGGGTTCGGGGCTTTACATAGGTATTTATGTAGATAACGAACAAGATGATTCACTAGAGCCATCTGATTATACTTGGACTAGGTTGGGTGGCGCTAGTATTTCTATAGGTGTTGTAAATACGGTCGCTTCAGATAAACCTGCTGCTGTTAGAAATACCGGAACTCCTTTGTATCCGATATTAGAATTTGATATACCACGAGGCAAGGGTATTAAATATGAAGATTTAACATCCGCACAAAAAACTGAAATGATAAATCTTATTACAGCACAGCTCGAGATTGGTAGCAATGAGAGAATAACCGAATTAGAAAAGCAGACAAGGTTACTGCAACAGTCAGTTACGGCGCTAGATAATAAGGTTAAACAGAATATGAATAACGCTTATGACAGAATAGTAGTAAAGAATTATTTAGAGGGGGCAATATGAAAGAATATTTAGGGTGGAGTGCCTTAGAGGAAATTGCTTCTTGGGTTAAAAAATACTTTGCAAGAAAAAACCATACACACTCAGTGGGTGATATTGAAAAGTTTGGCGATGAAGTCGGACAAATAATAGCGTTGTTGGTAGTAGTAGATACGGCATTAAATATAGCTTCTAATAACGCCGTTTCCAATGCTACTGTAACAAGGGAGCTTGAAGACATTAAGCAGAAAATTATGGCTGGTGGTGGCGGTAATCTAGACTATGATATAATTGCTACTGAAGTTCTAAAGAAACTTAAAATATTAACTGCTGAATCTGAGATAGACCCTAGTGCTGACTTAACAGACACCATTGTAGGCGGTGAATTATTTCGCACTATATCTGCTAATATAAAAAACGATGTTAGCTCATTATTGGAAAAATTCGACGAACAGGGAAAACTTAAAGAAGGGTTTTATGATTTTGAAAGTAATTTCGATGAACATATAAAGAAATTCTACAAAGACTTTCTCACCGACTTAGCATATGAGTCATACGATGAAATAATGGAAAGTGGTACATATACGATAAAATATGAGCGTATGCCTAATCAAATTACTAGCCTATTCGACCACGAAGGTAAAATAGGGGTTAATTCTATTTCGTCAGAGTTTAATACTAAGATAGAGGGTATGATAAGAGATATGATTAAAGTTTTAGTAATTGTCGATACAGCTTTAAATATAGACTCTAATAATGCTATATCAAATAAGGCGGTAACAAAAGAACTTGAAGATATTAAACAAAAGATTTTAGCTGGTGGTAATAATTTAGATTACGACGCTATTGCGGCCGAAGTTTTAAAAAAGTTAAGAATATTAACCAATGAATCTCAAATAACACCCGGAAATGATTTAACGAACAGTATAGTTGGTGGTGAATTATTTAGGACAGTTTCTAATAATTTAAAGAATGATATAAGTACATTACTAGATAAATTTGACAGTACTGGGAAGCTTAAAGAGGCATATTTTGATTTTAATGGTCAGTTTCAAGCTCATATAAAAGATTTCCATAGAGATTTAATGACTGGATTAGTAAATGAGCCATATGATGATATTGTTCAAAATTCACAATATACTATCAAAAGTGAACATATGCCATATCCGTTTGCCGATTTGTTTGGTGTTGACGGAAAAATAAAAAGCGAGTTCCTTCCGACTAGTGGAGGAGGTGGTGGAGATGATATCGACATGGTTAAGGTAGTAGACAAAATATATCCAGTAGGCAGTATATGGATAGGTATGAGCTACGATGATCCACGAGATTTATTCGGTCACCACACCAAGTGGAAACGCCTTGAGAATCGTTTTTTGTTAGGTTTTGACGGCGGCTCAAAACGAGTGGGCTATAGAGGTGGTGAAGCAGAACATACTTTGACTGTTAACGAGATGCCAAGTCATACGCATAACCTGAATAGACCTTGGTCGGATGGTAAAGGTAAAAAAGAAGCGTATATGCAATCTGATAATCGGAAACAATATTTTTTGGTGGAGACACAGAGTACAGGTGGAGGCCAACCTCACAATAATATGCCGCCATATCTGGTAGTTAGTATGTGGATGAGGGATGAATAATTTAGAATAAAAAAAATAGGACATTCGTCCTATTTTTTAGCTTTTGTCTTTTTCGATTTTTGGGTTGTTTTGGCGTTTTTGTTTTCATCTTTTTCGATATTTAATATTTTATGACCATCGGAATTTGCAATTACGTCATTAATGATTGATTGTGCTTTAGTTTTTGTATCAAAGTATTTCATGAATATAGCTGTTTCAAGTTCCAATTTATTATAAACATCGTTTAAATGTTTTATATATCCTTCCAGTGTTGTACACTTACAACTACGCCCCTCGCTGTCAACGATCGTTTTTAGGCAATTACCGACATTGTGAAAATATCCTAATGTGACTTCAAAAGTTCCGTTGTCTAGTTCGGAGGCTTCTTCGACAAGTTCACCTTCTTTTGGCTTTTTCTCTTTTATTTCACTTAGCCTATAGCAGCGGGCATCGCTTTTTATTCTGTATTTTCCATCCCATAATTTAATATTCAATATCAACCGCCTTTCTACCGAAAACAACATAGATATAATCATTAATAATTAAATGTTCATCTTTAATACCTTTTTGATAGATGATAATATGTGATTTGGCAACACAATTTAATGAGCCATAAATATTTAACACTTGTGTATTTAATGGTTTAATTGCAAAATGAATTATATTCCATTCATCTAAAATTATAGAGCCGCTTAAACATAAATTGCTACGTCCACTTTCCTTATCAGTATAAAGATTTAAACCTGTAAGTTCATATGCAATTTTAACTTGCTTATCGGTTATAATATGATGTTTTAGTAATATACTTTTTAAATTTTGGTCATTAAGCTTAATTTCAAGCAATATACTCTCTCCTTACTTATTTTCCACTACTACCTAGGGCACCGCTGCCTCTATGTGATGGCACTTTTTCCACTTCACTAATGTTAACTTCTTTTAAGTTAATCTGCGGTACTTCCTCAATGGCAAATTGACATATGGCTTTTTTCTTTACCGGCACATGAAATGCAGTGCCATCGAACATAATCCTATTTCCATTAGGCTCTAATAAAATAGGGTAGTCGCTACCATTGTGTATTGATACAAAATATTCTCCTCTATATCCTGAGTCTATAATGCCAGCTTGCAACATGCCATCCCATTTGCTATTCGAGCCTCTTTCATATAAAACCACTTTCCATTTTTGATTAAAGGCAGAAGCAATCCCAGTAGGTATATTTACTGTTTCGTGAGGCTTAATTTGGGTTACTTCGTCAAGGCAGGCGTATAAATCATAACAAGCATCCTCATCTCTCTTTGTTGGAAATATAGCATTGGGTCTCAGCTTGGCAAAATATACTGTATGTAATTCCTCCCGTAAAAATGTTAGTGCTAAAACATAAATCACACTGAGTACTAAGATTGTAATTACACTACTTATATCACTATCACGTATTGAGATAGCTACAATCATACCTAACAGCAGAGCATGTCCTCCTAGCCCGTCAATAAATTCTCTTACTATCCTGTTAATCATAAATCTCCTTTCCTTTTTTTACCACATATTCTCTAACCATATCTTCTATATCTTTATAGATCTCATATCGCAAACATTCGGTCGGGTGAGTTGCATAACGGTATACCCTTACTTTGTCTTCTATAGCCTCTAATAATTCAGCACCATTGATTTGTAATGGCGGTAGTTTTTCAATTATTTCCCATTGCTCTCTAGGCACTATGTATAATTTATTTCTATCGCCTGATACAATATATAAATCATCATTGGCCCACATCATACTGATTATGTCGGTACATCTGACTTTCATCACCTTGAAACCATAAGGTCTTGTCGCCATACATTTAAATCTATCTGTTTTTAAAACATCGTATAATACTATTAGGTTATAGATATGACTACGTGAGTTTGTATTTGACATAATTTTTCCACCCTCTAGCACAGCAACAGTAGATTCGTAACTCCCCATACATTTGACAGGTAAATCATATAGCTTCAACGCTCGATAGGTACGACGATAGTTGAGGTGTGCATCAAACGCCACTATGCCTCCGCCGAGGTCGTTGCATAGGCGAGCCATAAACAATCTTGTTTCCGGGCAAAATGTAATAGCTCCCAATCCTTCAAAGTTACAGTCAACCATTTTTTTAGGTACGCTCCTACCCTTTAGTCGGACTACCTTCTCTTTTTCTTTTAGAGATGATTTTATTACCGTCACTCTTAACTCTACGCCTCGTCTTTTGCTTGGTACTTGTTTACCGTGTGTTATAATAAGGTATTTTCTGTATGTGGAGTACGCAATACCTAATGCTTCGCCCGCCTCAATGTCGTCTGAGATTGCCATAACAGAGTGGGTTATAACTCTTAATTTTGCAATTCGTTTTCTTTCGCCGTTAACCAATACTACAAATAGATATTTTGCCTCATCATCCATACAAGCACACCTGATAGTGTCAAAACCTTTCATGCTACTGTCGTAAGCTTGCACGATTTTTGTAATAGGCATAATGACTTTGGGTTTGTAAATCTCTGGATTTAATTCAAAAATTTGTCTTTCGTCATCATAAGTATTGTCGCTCATTAACAAACTCCTTATTTAGTCTCTCATTATTTTCTAATAGTTGATTGAAGCACCAAAGTTTCTGCCACATACACTCCATAAGCTCTGGGGCAATCTTTTCGGTAATACTGTTACGAATAAAACAAAGTTGTTTGACACCTTCAATCTCGTCCCAATAGGCAATGACGGTGTTCTCGCTACCATATCGTTTGACTAGGGCGATATAAGGTTTATTATCGGTATTATAACATATAGTTATTTCATAGTCTTTGAATTTCCAAAGAGGTTTTTTTGTATTTGTTTTCTTACGATAACGCACGAGTTTCCACTTCCTCTTTTATTTCTTCAGCACATCCCGCTAACATTGACCGCAGAGTATTATATATATTGGCAATATCGACGATATACTCCATAGTTTTTAATGATTTATTCTCGTTGGTTTTTAACGACTCTATAAAAGATTGGTCAATAAAAAAAGACAGAGATATCAGTTCTTCTCTTGTAAGATTAAGTGTATAAGATTTATCCATATTATTCTCCTTTCTGAGCGACATTATTTGTCGTCATGATATCATTTCCAGTGGACTTTTGCTTTGTCTAAAATTGTTAATATTTTTTTTATGTTATAATCGGTTGGATGCGATGTGTTTAATTCTATGTATTGTGGTTTAATCTCTGTGCGTTTTTCGTTTATAATATCCATTATGTTTCCTTCACTAAATTTATACCAATCATGGATAATGCGTTTACAGATATTGATAATACCATCGCCTCTCTTTAGCATATTTAAGAAGCAGGCAAATCGACTGCACTTTAATCGTACAACTACCACTTCCTTATCGCCTTTATATGTATCCAATAATACATCAACACCGTGTGGGTCGATAACATAAATGTCCGATTTTTTCATTTGGGCTTCGGTTGCACAATACTTATTGCCATTGATTTCCGTATGGGCAACTTTGTTTTTTAACCTGTCAAATTGTTTAATGCTAACAAATTTATGTCCGGTTTCATTTTCATTCCTTTTCGGGCGTGTAGTATATGATTCTAGTTCTTTCACAGTTTTATCACACAATTTAACGCACCGAACTAAAGTGGACTTGCCGGAGCCACTAGCCCCGACAAGTAATATTATCTTTTTCAATACATCCTCCTTACAGGTGTAAAACCCTGTCTTTTATTTCCGCCGTTCTACCGTGGTTCCAATATTGGGCACCTAAATACCTTTATACCCTCGGTTTCCCGATATTTATTAGGGGAGTAGACTGTTCCTTATGTTCTCTCCGTTAGTTTCGGTTGAGCAACACCTTTAATTACAGTCGTTGCACCTTTTGATTTACATAATTTTGAATTTCTATTTCTCGTTGTGGCAAGATTTTCGGTTTAGTTTTTGGGTATCTATACTCTTTAAATAATATCTCTTCAGCAAACCATCTCGCATAATAAGCCTCGTCTTTATCGGTATAATGCCCAAGGTTTATTAGCTTTTGATTAATTTTAATGTGGGCATAATACTTACCATTTTTCATAACAAACACCCCTTTATAGTTAACGTTCATTTGATTCTGCGATCTTGTTACAGTACGCAAATTCGTTCGCCTATTATTAAGTGGATTATGGTCGATATGATCTACAAATTCATCCGTTCCCGCAATGATCCTAGACAAATGTTTCGTTGAAGCCCCAAACTTCGGTGTATTCATAACATATCCAGAAGATGATAATTTCCATTTCGTATAACGAACTTTATTTATATCGCAAGCATCAATAATAGCCTCACCAATTTTTTGTAATTTTTTATTATATAACGAGATATATGCAACTT
>ENA-OWND01001350-OWND01001350.1-metagenome-genome-assembly--contig:-NODE-1350-length-15113-cov-7.740404_pt1 | contig 15113 bp, 13 predicted proteins | sample MGYA00245342_ERZ651119 | MGnify/ENA primary metagenome ERZ651119 (study PRJEB26857, sample SAMEA4031756) | metagenome | biome: human; feature: oral; material: saliva | place: Philippines | collected 2014...
GAAAAGACCTATAATAACCGATAATTCTAAGAAATAATAAGTTTAAGTCTATTTTAACTAACATAGATAGCCACCAAAAAGTTTTACCGGACAGCAATATTATATTATAAGGTGTATTGCTGCATTTGAAGTTTCAGCAGACAATTCCTTATACCAAAGAAAAAGCGATTTTGCAGATGGATAAATATTATCCGCCACACCCCAACGGCAAAGCAGCAGACTGCATAAAAAATAGAACTCCCTCAACAGCAATGCCGTTGAGGGAGCCTTTTTAGCTATGAGAAATTTTGTTTTGTTCTTGATTAGTAAGCGAACAATGGATATTCTTTCATTGTTGCGTTTACCTTCTCGCGAACTTCTGCGATGACTTTTTCGTCTTCTGGAGCAGAAAGAACCTTGTCGATAAGCTCGGCAACGAGAATCATAAGGTCTTCTTTTGCGCCACGAGTTGTCATAGCAGCTGTACCAAGACGGATACCTGAAGTCTGGAATGCAGAACGTGTATCGAATGGTACCATATTCTTATTTACAGTGATGTCAGCTGCAACGAGTGCGTTTTCAGCAACCTTACCAGTGAGTTCTGGGAACTTGGTGCGGAGGTCGAGCAACATTGAGTGGTTGTCGGTACCGCCTGAAACAATGCCGTAGCCACGCTTTACGAGTTCTTCGGCAAGCACAGCAGCGTTCTTCTTCACCTGTGTAGCATACTCTTTCCAGCTTGGTTCGAGGATTTCGCCGAAGGCAACAGCCTTAGCAGCAATAACATGCTCTAATGGACCGCCTTGGTTTCCTGGGAACACAGCAGAATCGAGAAGTTGCGACATCTTCTTGATGACGCCCTTTGGAGTTGTCTTTCCCCATGGGTTGTCGAAGTCTTCGCCCATCATAATCACACCACCACGAGGACCACGGAGGGTTTTGTGTGTAGTTGTTGTTACGATGTGAGCGTACTTAACTGGGTTTTCGAGCAAACCTGCAGCAATCAAACCTGCTGGGTGAGCCATGTCTACCATGAAGATTGCACCAATTTCGTCGGCTACCTTGCGGAAGCGTGCGTAGTCCCACTCGCGGCTGTATGCTGATGCACCCGCAATGATGAGCTTTGGTTTGTGCTCGCGAGCGAGCTTCTCCATGTTGTCGTAGTCTACACGACCGGTTTCCTTATCGAGCTGATAGCCGATAGGACGGTAGAGAATACCAGAGTTGTTTACTGGGCTACCGTGTGAAAGGTGGCCGCCATGGTTGAGGTCGAGTCCCATAAAACTGTCGCCCGGTTCGAGGATTGCAGAAAGAACAGCCTGGTTAGCCTGTGCACCAGAGTGTGGCTGCACGTTCGCCCAGCATGCACCGAACACTTTCTTTACGCGCTCGATACAGAGGTTCTCTACTACGTCTACTACTTGGCAACCACCATAGTAACGCTTTCCGGGATAGCCTTCAGCGTACTTGTTGGTAAGGTAAGACCCCATTGCCTGCATTACTTCGTCGCTGACGAAGTTCTCTGAAGCGATAAGCTCCATGCCTTTCAACTGGCGCTGGTGCTCTTGCTCGATGAGATCAAAAATCTCAAGATCTTTTCTCATGTTGTTTAAGTATTAAAATGCCTCCGCCGACTATCCACGGTTTTTAGTAAAGATGTCGCCAAAAGCAAGGTTGTTATAATTAGCTGCAAATATAGGAATTTTCTAATAATAGGGCAAATATTTCGTGCAAATATTTGCAGTGAAATGCTAAAACCAATTTTTAAAGCTATTCCACGGACTTAACAGAGCATTGGGAGGTGTGGCAAGCAGGTGTTTTCATCAGCTTCAACCACCGCTTTTACATACTCGTTTATATTACTCTGAATCAGTGCAGAATACCTTATGTAGGGTTTAACACAGCTCTACGTTCTCCATTTGCTGTTCCTTATCGCAATAATGGCATTTTAATGTGCCTGCCTCCTTGTCTACAACGTTGAATATTGTAGACACTGGCTCGTTGTTGGTGATGCACTTTGGGTTGTTGCATTTCACGATTCCGCGCAGTTCGTCGGGCGTTATGACTTGCTTTTTCTCTACTACTTCGTAGTCGCGAATGATGTTCAAGATGATGTTGGGCGCAACTACCGAGAGGCGAGATATTTCGTCGTCGGTGAAGAACTTGTCGCTTACCTTAATGATTCCCTTGCACCCTACCTTGGAAGAACTAAAGTTGTAGCCAATGGTAACAGGGGTTGAAAGGTTCTGAAGCTCAAGAAGATTCACCACTTGGAAGGTCTTTTCTGCGGGTATATGGTCGATTACAGTGCCGTTTTCGATGGCAGCAACCAAACGTTCTTTCTTGTTCATTTCCATAATCTCCTTATTTTATTATCGTTGTATCGGCTTTCACTTCGTCCATTCCAATGCCGAGGCAGTAGGCAAAAATAGCTTCACGGGCGAAAAGTCCGTTCTTAGCTTGCTGTATATAGTAGGCGTGCGGGTTGGTATCCACGTCGTATGATATTTCGTTCACGCGTGGCAGCGGGTGCAAAATGCGCATGTTGGGCTTTGCAAGGTGCAGCATATCGTTGCGCAGAATGTAGACGTTTTTCACACGTTCGTATTCCATAAGGTCGGAGAAGCGTTCCTTTTGCACACGTGTCATATATAATATGTCGGCACCAGCAATGGATTCTGGGGTGAAATCTTCCTGCTCTGTGTATCGAATGCCGTGCTGTTTGCAGAATATCTTGTACTCTTCGGGCATAGCAAGCTCGGCTGGTGCAATGAAGTGGAACGTAGGATTGAAGTGGCGCATCGCCATCAGCAGCGAGTGAACGGTGCGTCCGTATTTAAGGTCGCCGACGAGATAGATGTTCAAATTCTCCAATGTGCCCTGCGTTTGGTTTATTGTGTAAAGGTCTAAAAGGCACTGCGAAGGGTGCTGGTGGGCACCGTCGCCAGCATTCACGATAGGTACGGGCGACACTTCCGATGCATATTGCGCTGCTCCCTCGATGTAATGGCGCATCACGATGGTGTCGGCGTAGTTCGCAACCATCAGTATGGTATCTTTCAAGGTTTCTCCCTTGCTCACACTTGACGCCTTTGCATCGGTAAAACCAATGACTTTGGCTCCCAAACGATTGGCAGCCGTCTCGAAACTAAGGCGTGTACGGGTGGAAGGTTCGTAAAACAGAGTCGCTATAATGCGGCCTTTTAGTAACTCGCGGTTAGGATATTTCTCAAATTCCTGCGCCATTTGAATAAGATAAAGAAGCTGTTCCTTATCCAAATCCTGAATGTTCACAAAGTTCTGTTTCTCCATTGTATTGTGTTGAGTTGGTCGTTTTCGAGCGTAAAGATACGCAAATATTTTCTATTGAAGAACTTTTATAAAAGAAAATATCTATATGTTGGCGTTCTTAAAAAAATCCCACTATTTTTATTTTGCCTTCTCATCTATTTGCGTTATCTTTGCAACTTATAAACAATAATGAAAATGCGAAGACATCTTGTACATACTTTTTGGGCAATATTGATATTTGTCATCAGTTTCACCACAATCTTTTTCGTGGCGGTATGGAACGGTTGGATAGGCTATATGCCTGATATGGAAGAACTTTCGAACCCCGTAGACAAATTTGCTTCGCAGGTTTACTCTGCCGACGGTAAGCTTATTGGCACTTGGAATCAAGACAATGCCAACCGCGTGGCAGTAGACTACAACAGTCTTTCGCCCCATTTGGTGCACGCTTTGGTAGCTACCGAGGACGAAAGGTTCTACGAACACTCAGGCATTGACTTCATTGCGCTGGCACGTGCCGTGCTTAAACGTGGCGTATTGGGGCATGATAAAGCAGGCGGTGGCTCAACCATCACACAGCAATTGGCAAAGCAGGTGTTCTCGGAAAAGGCACACAGCACGCTCGAACGAATGTTGCAGAAACCCATTGAGTGGATTATTGCCGTGAAATTGGAGCGTTACTTCACGAAAGAAGAGATTATTGCGATGTACCTAAACTACTTCGACTATCTCCATAATGCCGTCGGCATAAAGCGAGCAGCCAACATTTATTTCAACAAAGAGCCACGACAGCTTTCCGTTACTGAAGCTGCGACCCTCATCGGACTGTGCCAAAACCCTTCAATGTATAACCCCCTGCGCTACGAAGAACGCTGCCGCACACGCCGAAACGTGGTTTTGGGTCAGATGTGCAAGTCTGGCTACATCACACGGGAGGAGCTTAACGAGCTTGTACAGCGACCATTGGGGCTCAACTTCTCGAGGTCAAAGAACATAAAAGGCTCTGGCGACTACTTCCAAGTATTCCTGCGCCATTATATGATGGAGAAGAAACCCGAAAGAGCAAACTACCAAGAGTGGCAAATGCGCGACTTTGTGCTCGACTCTATTGCGTGGGAAGAAGACCCGCTCTTCGGTTGGTGTAACAAAAACAAAAAGCGAAACGGCGAAACCTACGACATAAATACTGACGGTCTGCGCATCTTCACAACCCTCGATACACGTATGCAGCAATACGCCGAGCAGGCTGTGCGCAAGCATGTCGGCGGTTATCTGCAGGCAGAGTTCAACCGTGCCAACCGCTACAAGAAGAATGCACCATTCTCAACGAACATTTCGCGAAGTACAATTAAATCTATCCTCAACCGCTCGTGCCGCCAGAGTCTGCGATACCTGCGACTGAAAGAACAGGGAGCTACGCCCGACGAGATACGACGCAGCTTCCGGACAAAGCACGAAATGACGCTCTTCACCTACCACGGCAACGTGGATACGCTGATGACGCCTATCGATTCCATTCGCTACTATAAGTCTTTCCTGCGCGCAGCCTTCCTCAGTATGGAGGCACGGACAGGTGCTGTGAAGGCCTACGTGGGCGGAATAGAATACGACCACTTTAAATACGACATGGTAATGGGCGGCAGACGCCAGGTGGGTTCTACCATTAAGCCTTTCCTTTATGCGCTCGCCATGCAGAACGGAATGACTCCGTGCACCACAGCACCCAACGTTCAGCGTTCGTATGGCAACTGGACGCCTCGCAATGGCTCAAAGGCACGCTACGGACAACAGGTTCCGCTGCGCTGGGGATTGCAACAATCGAACAACTGGATTTCGGCTTACCTCATCAGTTTGCTCGGTCCATCGCAATTCGTGAATATCCTGCACGACTTCGGACTGAACAATCCAGACATCGAAAAAAACACTTCGCCCGTGCTGTGTCTCGGTCCTTCTGAGTTGTCGGTGGGCGAAATGTGCAGCGCATACACCACTTTCGTGAACCACGGAGTGCGTTGCGCCCCCATCTTCGTTACGAGAATAGAAGACAGCCACGGCAACGTGGTAGCCAAATTCCAACCATTGATGAACGAGGTTATATCGGAAGAAAGCTCATTCAAGATGCTTGACATGCTGCAAGCCGTAGTTCAAGGTGGAACGGGCGGACGTTTGCGCTACCATTACAACCTTACGGGCGATATTGGCGGCAAGACGGGTACGACCAACAACAACTCCGACGGTTGGTTCATGGGCTTCACGCCTCAACTTGTAAATGGTTGCTGGGTGGGCGGAGAAGACCGCGACATTCACTTCGACTCTACTTCGCTCGGTCAGGGTGCCACGATGGCACTGCCTATATGGGCTTACTATATGCAAATGGTCTATGCCGACAAGTCGCTGAACTATTCGCCCAACGCCAAATTCGACATTCCTGCCAACTTCGACCCTTGCAAGTCTGCGGAGGCTATCTCCATAAACGGCATACAAGAGGTTTACTTCTAAGCAAGAAAACCAACAGAAGAATAAAACAAATATACGATAAATCAATTATTAAGCAATAGGGAAATGAAAACTATCTTACTATCAGTCTTGATGTTGGGCGCAGCGCTCACAGCAGACGCACAGGCAACTGTAAAGGCAAACTTCGCTAAAAACGACACCACTTTTTATAAAGATGTGATAAAAATGGATATGGCATTGCCTATGGGACAAGGCAACAAGAAGATTGCAATAACTAAAAACACACGCTACGTGGTGCTCGACAAGACTGCCAATGGCTACAAAATAGAATGCAACATTACCGATATTATCGTTGATGGCGACCAAGAAGTGGCTGAACAAGCACAGGTTATGGGCAACAAATATCTAAAAGGCGTGAAGATGCTGTTGCAGACCAACACCGATGGAAAGGTAGAAAAGATACTTAACCTCGACGAGGTGGCATCGACAGGAAGCAAGACTGCAATTGCAGACATCGAGGAACAATACAAGAAAAACCCTATGATAGAACAGGTTTTGCCCAAAGCAAAGTTCCTTATGGCTATCAGCGAGCAATTTGAAGAAAAGGCTCTCATAGATAACCTCAACGAAAACTCTTTCCTCTACTACTATGGCAAAGATTTGAGAACCAACAGTAAGGAAGACCGAACCAAGCAAGGCATGAAGCTTACTTCAACCTACACCGTGGGCAACAATGGCGGAAACACCGTAATCACAACGAATTTGAAAGACAATATGACCGAAAGCGATGTGAAGAAAATGATGATTGACCAGATGAAGAAAATGGGAATGGGCGAAGAAGTAACCTCACAGATTGATGCCAACTGGGGACAAATGAAGGCAATGGGTATGACCAACCTCAGCGTAAACGGCACCGACAACCTTACTTTCTTGCCTAACGGCTGGTTGCAAAGCCTAAGCGGAAAGTCTGCCACAAAGGTGATGGGTATGGAAATGAAGCTCGATACACAAAGCGAAATAACATACAAGAACTGGAAGTAAGCAGTTCGCACACCAATACAATATGGTTAATCCATCTTTCTTGATGTTTCATTAATCATTATTTCTTTTGATACAGGCACGCTTCATAGCGTGCCTTTTTTGTGCAAACGTGGGCTTGCAGTTGGTTCTATTTCCTTATATCCAACCTCCTTTAACCCTATGCGTATATGCTTAAGGTATGATGAGCCACCCCCTACCTCCGCCCATCTACTACATCGGTGTGCTTATAAAACTGCAACCACTACCCCACCACACCTTATTATATATAGGGAAAACTGGCAATAAGTATGTAAATATTTTTCGCAAGCATAACTACCGCATAACAACCTGTATATCAACGTTTTGCAAAACCTATTGTTTTGCGTTCCAAAAGCGGCTGTTTTGCACGGTAAAAGCGTAGGTTTTGCAGCGCAAAACAGCCGCTTTCGCAATGCCAAATCGAAATTACTGTTTTTCAATGAAATTATCTTTACAAAACCAAAGTGTTTTTTATGTTCTATACTAGAGTACCTAGAAACTTCTAGTTATTCTAGAATTTCTAGATAGCCCCTTTCTTTTCTCGTTGTTAGGAAATGCATTGAGCAACGCCCAAACCCTCTTTATTGCGATTTCTCAACGCCCCCTTACCTTACAAAAGCCCTTTCCACAGCCTTTCCACACACAACTCTTGGAAAACAAAAAAAGCTGGAACACCTCACGGCTATCCAGCTTTCCTAACCTTTTATTTAATATGTTCTCTTTCTATAAATCGCTTACAAAAAGAGATGTTTAACTCTTAAATATAATTTCTATGATATGTTTATTTCTTCATTCCAGTGTATGCCTTGTTCATACCTTTCACTACTTCTGAAGTAATGTTGCAAGCGTCGTCGGCATAAAGAATGTTGTCGCCGCTCTTTGCAAGTATCATAACATACTTCTTGTCTTTATTAAAGCTCTTCAAGTAGTTGTGAACACTGTCAGAAAGAGCCTTGTTGTAGTTGGTAACTTCCTTCTGATACTCTGCGCCCAAACGCTGTTGCAAGGCTTCGGCATCGGCAGCTTGTTTCTGAATACCTGCCTGAATTTGCTGTGCCTGCGCCTGTGTGTACTTGTTGGTCTGAATGTTTCGCTGGAAGTTGGCTGCTGCCTGCTGCAATGCCTGCTGCTTTCCTGCGAGCGTCTTCTGTATGTTCTTTTCCTTTGCTTCAAGGATTTTAGCCACCTCTTTCCAATAAGTGTACTGGGTCATGATAGAATCTATCTCCACGTATGCTATCTGTTGCGAGCCTGCTGCTGCGGTTGCAGTTGCGGGTTTTGCGGTTTCCTTGGTGTCATTGGCTTTTGGCTGATTGTTGCAAGACATTATACCGAATGCCATTGCTGCGACAGCCAATGCGCTTAAAGTCTTTTTCATTTTATCTTTGTTTTTATTAATATTCGCTTTTCTTAGTATGCCTTGTTGGCAGCACGTGCCTCTTTGTCTTGGTCGATAACGCAATGGATTCCCTTTTTGCGCAGGTACTTGCTGTCATGAATGTGTTGCGACTGGAAACTTGCGCCTTTCTTCAGAAGCACTCTGACGGAAAGCAACAATATTGCAATAGCAATTATTAACACACTCAACAGTAAAGTCTCAACCATTTTACTTATCTTTGCATCTATATTTTTGGCAAAGGTAACACAAATCAAGAATATACCAAAAGAAATACTATTAAAAATGACAAACATGGAATTAAAACCTGCTCGCGTATTCGAGCATTTCGCGAAAATCAACCAAATTCCTCGCCCATCAAAGCACGAGGAAAAGATGATTGAATACCTTGTTGAGTTTGGCAAAAGCCGCAACTTGGACACCAAGGTAGACAAAACAGGCAACGTGCTGATAACGAAACCTGCAACCAAGGGTATGGAAAACGCACCTACCGTAATATTGCAAAGCCACATCGACATGGTGTGCGACAAGCTCGTGGATTTGGATTTCAACTTCCACACTGACGCTATTCAGACCTATGTTGATGGCGAATGGCTCAAGGCAAAGGGCACTACACTCGGTGCTGACGACGGTATCGGCGTGGCTTACGAACTTGCAGTACTCGATTCAGACGATATTGAACACGGAAAAATAGAATGCCTTTTCACTGTAGACGAAGAAACTGGACTTACTGGTGCCTTCGGTTTGGAACCAGGCTGGCTTACAGGCGAATATCTCATTAACCTCGATTCGGAAGACGAAGGACAGATTTTCGTAAGCTGTGCAGGCGGTATCGCCACCGACAGCGTATTCAAATTCAAGCGCGAGGACGCTCCTGCGGGCTACTTCTTTATGGAGGCAAGCATCAAAGGACTGATTGGCGGACACTCTGGCGACGACATTAACAAGAAGCGTGCGAACGCTATCAAGATTCTCGGACGCTTCCTTTATATGCAGCAAAGCAAGATGGACTTGCGCCTTGCAGAGTGGAATTCGGGCAAATTGGACAATGCAATACCTCGCGATGGTAAGGTTGTTTTCGCCGTACCATCAGCTAAGAAGGAAGACGTTATGGCAGACTGGAACATCTTTACAAAGGGTGTTGAGGAAGAATACCACGTGTCTGACCCTAACGCAGTATGGGGAATGGAGAGCACAGAGGCTCGCCCAGTGGTTGAGAAAGAAGTGGGTCGCCGCATCGTAATGGCTGTTCAGGCAGTAGACAACGGTCCTTTGACCAACTGTCAGGACGAAGCTATCGCCTATATGGTAGAGACTTCGAGCAACGTAGCTGTGGTAAAGACCGAAGAGAACGCAATCACGGTTATCGCTTCGCAGCGTTCTAACGTGCCAAGTGCGCTCATCAATATGGCAAACACCATCAAGGCTTGCTTCGAAATGGCTGGTGCAGAAATCTGTCAGCACGACGCATACCCTGGCTGGAAGATGAATCCGAACTCTAAACTCGTGGAAGTTGCCGTAGAGGAATACAAGAAACTCTTCAACAAAGAACCACAGGTGCTCGGCATTCACGCAGGTTTGGAATGCGGACTCATATCAGAGAAGTATCCAAACGTGGATATGATGAGCGTTGGTCCTACCCTTCGTTTCGTTCATACCCCCGACGAGCGTTTGCTTATTCCTACCGTACAGATGGTTTGGGACCACTTGCTCGCCATCTTGAAGAATGTAAGATAAAGGGCACTCGCTTCTTAAACACACACATAAATGCGCCCGCCCAACTCGCTCCGAGTAGGCGGGCGTTTGTTATATAATAAGAAACCAGCCGATTTAATCTTTACTGTTTTTTTACTATTTTTACCCTTCTTTCAATGAAAATATTTGATGATAGAAGAAAAAAAACGTACATTTGCATCGTATTCAGTTAATTTACAATTCATAAAAACTAAAGTAAAATGAAGAAAATCATCTTAACAGCAGCTATCATGCTTGCTTCTGTGGGTGCTTATGCACAGTTCGCAGTTGGTTCCATTAACTTGCAACCTAAGGTTGGTCTGAACATTTCAAACATTACAGACATAGATGGTGCAGACCCACGCATTGGTCTTGCAGCAGGTTTAGAAGCAGAATATCAGGTTTCTGACATCTTCTCTCTCTCAGCAGGTGCTATTTATTCTCAACAGGGTACAAAGTTAAGCTGGGTAAGAGGTGGTGTAGACGTTGCACAGACTTTAAAGTTGGACTACATCAACGTACCTATTCTTGCTAACGTTTACGTGGCTAAGGGCTTGGCAGTTAAGTTAGGTGTACAACCAGGCTTCAATGTTACTGCTAAGGTGGAGCGTAAGGAAACAGCTGCAGGCCGCACAAGAAAGACAACAAGAGATGTGGAAGATGTAAAGTCAGTAGACTTCTCTATCCCCGTCGGTCTTTCTTACGAGTATGCCAACTTCCAGCTTGATGCTCGTTACAATTGGGGAGTATCAAAGATTGCTGACGACGATGACCAGAAAAATTCTGTATTCCAGATTACACTTGGCTACAAGTTCAAGCTCTAAACAGAACTTTCTGCAGCGCACATGAATGCCATGTGCATACACAGATATACATAAAGAAGAAGCAAACACCATATTATAGTGTTTGCTTCTTTTTTGTTTCATATTCTAATCATTACTATTTGATGAATCCAAAAACTCAACAATACACCTTATTATATAAGAGGTTGAAAGGTTAAATGTATGTAAATATTTTTCACAAGCATAACAATTAGATAACCACCTCACTACCAACGCATTGCAAAACCTATTGTTTTGCATTCCAAAAGTGTAGGTTTTGCACGGTAAAAGCGTAGGTTTTGCGCTGCAAAACAGCCGCTTTCGCAATGCCAAATCGAAATTACTGTTTTTCGTTAGAATTATCTTTACAAATCCAAAGCAGTTTCCTTGTAGAACCACCCTTATGTACGCTACGAATATAAGGACGGATTGTAGAGGCGTGATTCATCACATTCCTAACACCAAAGGAAAGCAGAGTGAACATAAGGAACGTGATGAATCACTCCCTTACATACATTTTATTTCCTCTATGCAACCAAGACTCTGCCCATAAATACTCAGAAACACTTATCTAATCTTTTATTTTTATCTATAATAACGGCATAAATACCATACAAAGTACAGTATTTTTCCATACTTAGGAGCAAAACGAGCAATTATTTTCAGAAAAAACGAAATAAAAAAAGCCGTGCGTCATCACGACATACGGCTTTTTGCTGTTTAGAGGAATTAAAGAATTGTATTATTTCACAACAATACCTCGTTTCTTTTCTAAAACTTTTGTTGCTATTAAAGCAACTATAAAATACGAAAATATAAACTCATATAACTGCACTTGGAAAGTAACAGTATCATTTTTATTAATTTACCATATCATAACCTGACTAATTTCATTTGCTATAGGCAACGACTTGCCTTAAACCTAATGGTTCTCTGCATCAATTTATAACTATGTGTTCAGATTTTTTCTCTTAACAGTTACATTTTGAAGAGATACTAAACAGTGCGGAGTAGATTTCCGCTCGCATGGGTTTCAAACATGCTCCGCAGAGCTGTCCGTATCCTCATAAGTATTGGAACCTCAATGTTTTCGGGATTTAAATTGTACGATGCTTCTCAACACAAACGCTCAATATATTCTTATTTTACGTACAACGTTTTTCGGTTTATATCACAGCGTTTTCCGTTTAAGCATACAGCAAAGCCCTGCCCACAACTTCTGTGGAACACACATCACACGTCTAAGGCATACTCACGCAGCCTTAGCGGTTAGCTTCTGTTTGTCGTACATGCTTGTCGTTACTTCTTCGCCTATCCCGAGAGGCTACATCTGAAGTCATTCAAAATGGCAGGTCTTCTGACTCGTTACCTGATCACAAACACCTTCCCGAGCTTTTCTTCACTCAGTGGCATCTGTTTGTGTCTAAGGAGGCAACATACAGCAGCCGGACTGTTTGGGATTCGCACCCAATTCCCTATTAGTCGCTTTCGCGAACCATTCGACGCTGCAAAGGTAAAAATAATAATTGAATTACAAAGAGAAAATACAAAAAATATTCAAAAAAGGCATTTTTTCTTTTATTGGATAATTTCCACAGCCTCAACAACTTCGTTTATATTATGTAATTATAAAGAAACAACTGTGAAGAAAACATCAGTTTATCTTACTTATTGTATAAAAAACATTAATAAACATACCACTTTTGCTAACTACACTTGCTATTTTCAGATAAAAATGCTATATTTGTAGTGATTTAATAACTGTATAAAAAAGAAAGGAGTTTATTATGAAAAGCTGGGGTTATTCAGAATGGTACAAGAACTACAAAGTAGAAAAGGACGAACGTAGGAACGATGAAAATGTAGAAAACAACAATCGTAAAGACGACGAAACAATGTATAACAACTTTATAGGAGGTGAAATATGGTACACATAATTAAACTATCAGACAAAATAGTTCCTATTTACACACAATGAAAGCGCAATTTTTTGTTAGATTGCGCTTTTCTATTGTCCAAAAGGAATTGTACGACACCTTTATTATATTATACAATTCGGGACAGCAGAAACGAATGATGAAAAACCATTTTATAAGCAAAAAGAAACTTATAAAAGTGTAAATATTTTTCGCAAGCGTAACTTTTACATAACATCTTCTTTATCAACGCTTTGCAAAACCTATTGTTTTGCATTCCAAAAGCGGCTCTTTTGCACGGTAAAAGCGTAGGTTTTGCGATGCAAAAGAGCCGCTTTCGCAATGCCAAATCGAAATTAGCGTTTTTCAATAAAATTATCTTTACAAAACCAAGACTGTTGTTAGCCTCATTGATAGAGTTTCTAAAGAATTCGAGTTTTGTTAGATTTACTAAAAAGCTTGCCCTTCAACACTTCGATAAACAAAGTGCGAGGGGCAAGCAAATAGTTATCCGAAACAAGAGTTGGGGTGTCGAAGCGGCAGAATGTGGGCAGGCTACCCGCCGTTCCTCCGCCTGTTGCAGACTTAGCCTTGCTTTTGTGCTTCGTCTTTAATAATGGTGGTGATACCTTCTATCAGTCGTTCGAGTGGCACACCGCTTTTCTCGCTCATCATCTTCACATCGGCACGCGAAACAACGAGCTTGCCCAAGGGCGACTGAAGCATACGGAAGGCTGACGAAATCTCAACCAAACGCTTCTTCAAGAAGGGGTATTGCTTCAAAAGTACTTTCAGTTTGGTGTTGGGCGTAATGGTTGTAATCGGCTCTGCGCTGTCCTCCGAGTTGGTGTCGTCTGCCGTTTCTGTTTCCGAATGGGCTTCTTCTGTCGCCTTATCAGTGGCTGCGTTGCCCTCGTTAGCCCAAGTAAGCAACGTCTGGCTGCCTTCCAATTCACGGATATGGGTGCAGTCTTGCATAATTTCCAGCACACCTCTGAAGCGTCCCTGCTCGTCTTTCACAGCCACATAAACAATGTAGAGGAACACGCCGGGCTTGTTAATCCAGAACTCAGCCTTTTCCTGTTCGCCGCTTTTCAGCTTGTCTATCACTTCGCGAACAATGTGTGCGCTCTTTTTAGGGTGGCAGTTCATCACCTCACGACCTATCACATTCTTGCTTCTTGGGAAGATACGGTGCTCTGTATCAGAGTAGAAACAAACCAGTTCGTTCTCGTCTACGAACGAAATATCGAAGGGCAGGTGCTTGTATATCAGGTTGATTTGCTCCAAAGAGAGCTTGCCTGTGGTTACGTCGAGCTTGTCTTGTGGGGCTGCGCCATAGCCATATTTCGCCAAAAGAGCCTGCAAATCTTGTGCAAATCCTGCACCGTTTGCATCTTGCGGGGCAGCTGCAGTGGCTTTCGGAGTGTGCTCCACCGTGAAGAAAGCAAAGCCAATCTCTTGGTCGCCCTCCTTCATTTCCTCGAATTCGGCTGCATTGATGAGCACCATCGACGTAGGATAGAGAATCGCTTCCTCCTTGTTCATCAGGTCGCGGGCATACTCCAACAGTTCCTGCTGCTTGGCAATGAAAGCCTCTTCCTTGTCTTCGGCAAGCAAAGTTGCCGACTCTCTGATGATGTCGCGCACGAAATCATCGAATGTCCACATCACAGTTGTCGGACGCGTAAAACCTTTCTGCTCCAACACAGGATAGAGTTGGTTTTGCTTGCGCTTGTAGTGCAGGGGATATTGGTTGAGCTTTTCGTATATTTCGAGCCATTGATTCTTAATCATAGGATACTGAACCAAGTCTTCAACGGCAAGCAACAGCTTTCGCATCTCGTCGTTTTCGCGGTAGTATTGCACAATGGGGTGGTCGTCGGGAAGCTCTGGGCGCGAGTAATCCATAAAGCCGTCGAGTAGTTCCAGCGTCTTGCTTATATTCACCCGAATACATTCGTGGTCGTCCTCCTCCACCATTGTCTGCTCTATCAGCGCAATGTGGAAAGGCTTTATCTTGCCCACCTTCTCGCCAAATGTCTTCCGTGCCTCTTCGAGCGTTATCTTTCCCGTTTCATACAGTTCCTCTATTTCAAGGATTTTATCTAACTTTTCCTGTTCTATTTTTGGCAGATTTGCCTTCATTTTGTGCTCCATCTGTAAATCGTTTTAATATTCGTGCGACAAAGATAATGCCTGCCAACGAATGAATAGAGTAACATTTGTGCTTCTATGGTGTTAAATCAAGTTAAACTATGCCTCTCTAAAGCATTGCATTTGCTAAATCATTGAACACTAAAAAGCCACTTTGTAGATACGGGGAACAGAATGTATTTCACCCCTATTAAAAGAAAATACTCGGAGATAAAAACAGATTGGAAAAAGCAGAAAACAGCTTCAGCTTTGTAAAGATAATTCTGAAGAAAAACGGTAATTTCGATTTGGCATTGCGAAAGC
>ENA-OWND01001351-OWND01001351.1-metagenome-genome-assembly--contig:-NODE-1351-length-15113-cov-7.712512_pt1 | contig 15113 bp, 13 predicted proteins | sample MGYA00245342_ERZ651119 | MGnify/ENA primary metagenome ERZ651119 (study PRJEB26857, sample SAMEA4031756) | metagenome | biome: human; feature: oral; material: saliva | place: Philippines | collected 2014...
ATTCGATGCAATCTCTTTATTTATTGCAATTCATATTGCAAACTTAGAGTTTGGGTTAAATGAATTAGCGTATTGTACAGAAAAATCATCATCGCGTTTTTCAGCGAAATAGATAACCAAAGGCAATGATTTGCTAAATCCACATAGCATAACCCCATGGTTTCGAGAACCGACAAGAGCAGAACACAGCCTTATTCCATGCTTTTTCTTTCAACAAGCGGCGGTTCTTTATGATGAAAAGGACGGTTTTATCGGCAAGAAGCGCCGGTTTTAGCGTCAAGAAACGGCGGTTCTTGAAACTGATTCGCGTTTTTGTCAGCATCAAAAGCATATATCACGTTGATTATCAATGTCTTTAATCTAATGCCTCAAAATAGCGTTTTTCGTTGCCGAACGACAACACGACTGCAAATATTGGCTGTATTTGTGGTCAGAACAGCCTTTATGTTGATTTTATTCACAGCGTCAGGAAACACGTGCAAAGACGACATAAACCTTATGGAGGGATGTCGTAGACGCGAAGCAAAGCCTACAAACATGCCACTTTTGTGCACTCATGTGGCTTCTGCAAATAGATGTCGTGTGGAAGTCAAATCAAAACCGTGAAAACACGAGTATCTAAGTAATACAAAATATCGTTACAGACAGCTTACAGTTTAATTGTCAGACACATTGATTTTTGCCTTTTAGATATTTGGAAGTGTCGTTTTTTATTCGTAATTTTGTGGCGTAAAACCCATGGTATGACAGACGAAAAGAAAATCATAGAGTTAAGAACTCAACTTCACGAAGCCAACCGTCTCTACTATGTAGATAATGCGCCGGTGTTGAGCGATCAGCAATTCGACGAGATGATGCATGAGCTGGAGCGCCTTGAAGCATTGCATCCGGAGATGGCTGACGATAATTCACCTACCATGCGTGTAGGTTCTGACATACAGTCGGAGTTCCGGCAGGTTGTACATCGATATCCCATGCTGTCGCTTGCCAATACATATAGTGAGCAGGATATTGCAGAATGGTATCACCAGGTAAAGGACGGTCTTGGAGGCGAGGACTTCGAGATATGCTGCGAGATGAAGTACGACGGGTTGTCGATATCGCTTATTTACGAGAATGGACAACTGGTGCGTGCCGTAACGCGTGGTGATGGAGTGCAAGGCGACGACGTGACAAATAATATAAAGACCATCCGTTCCATTCCATTGGTACTGAAAGACGGCGGTTGGCCGGAGGAATTCGAGATACGCGGCGAGGTTCTCCTGCCTTGGGAAAACTTCAACCGTATAAACAAGGAACGCGAAGCGAACGGCGAACCCTTGTTTGCCAATCCTCGCAATGCTGCTTCCGGCACATTGAAAAGTCTGAATCCACGTCTTGTGAGTCGCAGAGGTTTAGATGCCTACCTGTATTATCTCCTTGGCGACAATCTGCCTGAAGATGGACATTTTGAAAATCTTATGGCATGTGAACGGTGGGGATTTAAGATATCGAAAGGCATGCGCAAGGTACGGACGCTTGATGAGATAATTGAATTTATCAATTATTGGGACACAGAGCGTAAGAACCTGCCCGTTGCAACCGATGGTATAGTGCTTAAAGTAAATTCCCTGCGTCAGCAGCGCTCGCTGGGAATGACGGCAAAGTCGCCCCGTTGGGCAATAGCATATAAGTTTAAGGCAGAGCGTGTGTGCACGCGGCTAAAGGATGTAACCTTTCAAGTAGGACGTACGGGAGCCGTCACGCCTGTGGCGAATATGGAACCGGTGCATCTTGCAGGCACCACAGTGAAGCGTGCCACACTCAATAATGAGGATTTCATAAAGAGCTTCGACCTCCACATGGGCGATTATGTATATGTGGAAAAGGGTGGCGAGATTATCCCGAAGATAGTTGGCGTTGAGGCTTCGCGGCGTGAATCGGGAGCAAAGCCGGTTGAGTTTGCCACAGTATGCCCGGAGTGTGGCACACCGCTCGTGCGCTATGAAGGCGAGGCAAACCACTATTGCCCGAACGATGCAGGGTGTCCGCCACAGATAAAGGGCAAAATGGAGCATTTCGTATCGCGTAAGGCAATGAACATAATGGGACTTGGCGGCGAGATAATCGACGAATACTTTACTGCCGGACTCGTGCACGATATTGCCGATATCTACGACCTTCGTGTTGAGCAGTTGTGGGGCGAAGAGCGAAACAAACTTGTGTCAGCACAGAAGATAATCCGTGCTATTGACGAGTCGAAGCAGATACCATTTGAACGTGTCGTGTTCGCACTGGGTATACGTTTTGTTGGTGAGACGTCAGCAAAGGCACTTGCCCGCTACTTTAAGACTATGGATGCTCTGATGAACGCCAGTGCTGACGAACTCTGTCATGTTGACGGTATAGGCGATGTCATTGCGGCAAGTATAGTGAATTACTTTCATGAGGAAGGTAATCGCGAGATAATAGAACGTCTGCGTGCAAAAGGACTGCAGTTCGCTTTGTCTGAAAAGCAATTGTCGTCGCACAGTAATGTGCTTGAGAACAAATCGATAGTGATAAGTGGAGTCTTCGCTCGTCATTCACGCGACGAATACAAACGTATGATTGAACTGAACGGAGGAAAGAACGTCAGCTCTATCTCGAAAAGCACATCGTTTATATTGGCTGGTGACAATATGGGACCGTCGAAACTTGAGAAAGCCCAGAAGTTGGGGATAGCCTTGATGAATGAAGATGAGTTTCTGGCGATGTTGCCTGATAATATTGACGTTCAGGATAATAAAGATAATAATGAAAGAGAGCAAGTGGTTCAGAATAAACCTGTTGAAGGCTCGCTCTTTTAATGTTTAAAAGATAACAATAATAATCAGAACTAATGATAATAGGTATTGATGTCGGCATTTCCACAACGAAGATTGTAGGTCTCGACAAGAACAAGAACATCGTTTCGCCTATACGAATCAAGGCAAATGACCCTGTGACATCGCTATATGGCGCTTTTGGTAAGTATCTCCACGACAACGAGATACAGCTCGGTGACGTAGAACATGTGATGCTTACTGGCGTTGGTGCCGGCTACATCGAAGGAGATATCTATGGTCTGCCTACAAGCAAGACCAACGAATTTGTCGCCGACGGCTTAGGTGCGAAGTATGATGTCGACCTTGAGCGAATGATAGTTGTCTCTATGGGCACAGGAACATCTATGGTCCTATGTGACGGAGAGAATATCAGTCGCCTGGGCGGTATAGCCCTCGGTGGCGGTACACTCATGGGACTGTCGAGAATAATGCTTAAGACCGGCGATATAAAACAGATTCTCGAACTTGCCGAGCATGGTGACCTTAAGAATGTCGATGTGCAGATTGGCGATATCTCAGCCCACCCATTGACATCACTCCCTATGTCGGCTACAGCATCGCTGTTCGGTAATGCCAAAAGCGACGCAAAAAAAGAAGATATTGCTCTTGGAATAATTTGGACCGTGCTGCAGACCATTGGCTCGGCAACGATACTGTCGTCATTAGGTTCCGGTATAAACGATTATGTCATGATTGGCAACCTGTCGCTGTTGCCGCAATGCAAGTCGTTATATCCTCTGCTTGAGAACATGTATAATGTGCGTTTCCATATACCGCAACATAGCGAGTTCTCAACAGCCATCGGAGCGGCGTTGAGCTTCTACCAAAGATAACCCTTACCGGAACACTTAAGATGAATAGACTAAAAGAACTATATTTCAGTCTGAAGGGAGAGTACCCTGCCGAAATAAGAAAGATGCCGGAGGCAGGAAGCAACAGGGAATACTACCGACTGACAGGAACTGACGGTAAGACTTGTGTAGGAGTAATAGGCACGTCGCGCGATGAGAATCATGCTTTTATATCCATAGCAAATCATTTTAACCTGCGTAAACTTCCGGTGCCGAAAGTTCTTGCAGTATCTGATGACGAGATGTGTTACATACAGGACGACCTTGGATCACGCTCGCTATTCGATGCCATAAGTGGTGGACGAGAGGCTGGCGGCAGATATAACGAGGCAGAGAAAGCTCTGCTTATCCGGACTATCAGAGAGCTGCCTAATATACAGATTCGTGGTGCGCGAGGCTTTGATTTCCAGAACTGCTACCCACAACCAGAGTTTGACAGAGAAGGAGTGCTTTTCGACCTGAATTACTTTAAGTATTGTTTTCTGAAGGCTACAGGAATAGACTTCAATGAGTTGAAACTCGAGGCGTCGTTCAATATGCTTGCAAAAGACCTGACAAGCGAGACGGGAGAGTATTTCTTTTATCGTGACTTTCAGGCTCGCAACGTGATGCTTGACAAAGACGATAATCCTTATTTCATCGATTTCCAGGGTGGAAGGAAAGGACCATTCTACTATGACTTGGCATCATTCCTATGGCAGGCGTCTGCTCATTACAGCGACTCTCTACGTCAGCAACTGATAGGCGAATACTATGATGCGCTGAAGAACTATACGGAAATTCCTGACGAGAAACACTTCCGTAACCGCCTGATGCTGTTTGTTCTGTTCCGTACGCTGCAAGTGCTCGGCGCTTATGGATTCCGTGGCTACTTTGAACGTAAGCAGCATTTCATTGACAGCATTGCTCCTGCAATCGACAACCTGCGTCAGTTACTTAAAAGAGGTGACTATCCTTATCCTTATCTCATTTCAATATTAAAGGAGATAACGAAGCTTCCACAGTTTAAGAGTGTCCCTCCGGAGCCGGTGGAACGCAAAGATGGATATAAGACAACAGACGATACAACATATAATACCCGTCCCGAGGATGGTAAAGCCACATTCTCGAAGTACGACGGACAGGGCTCGCTTGTAGTGCGTGTGTTCTCTTTCTCATTCAGGAAAGGCATTCCGGAGGATGAGAGCGGCAATGGAGGAGGATATGTCTTCGACTGTCGCAGTACGCATAACCCCGGACGTTACGAGCCATACAAGACGCTCACAGGTTTGGATGCCTCCGTTATCCGATTCCTCGAAGACGATGGTGAGATACTTGTCTTTCTCAAAAACGTTTATCAGTTGGCTGATGTTCATGTGGAGCGTTATATGAAGCGTGGGTTTACAGACCTGATGTTCTCGTTTGGCTGTACAGGAGGACAGCATCGTTCGGTGTATTCTGCGCAGCACCTCGCTGAGCACATACATAACAAATACGGTGTAGAGGTGCGTATCTGCCATCGTGAACAAAACATCAAACAGACATTGAAGAAATAATGAACGCAATGATCTTTGCCGCGGGTATGGGCACGCGCCTCAAGCCACTTACTGATACTATGCCAAAGGCGCTCGTGCCAGTGGCAGGGCAACCGCTTCTTCAGCATGTACTGAACAAACTGCATGGCGCAGGAATTGATAATATCGTCGTTAATGTGCATCACTTCGCAAACCAGATAACCGATTATCTTAAGGGTACGGAAGTGAAGATCAGTGACGAGACATCAATGTTGCTGGAGACCGGCGGCGGATTGAAGAAGGCTCAATCGCTATTCGGCAACGACGAGCCTATACTTGTGCATAATGTCGACATTCTAAGTAATCTTGACCTCAAGGCACTTATATCAGAGCCGCTTCACGATGCTACGCTGGTAGTCTCCGCACGAAAGACAAAGCGTTATCTGCTCTTCGACGATGATATGCGCCTTGTAGGTTGGACTAATATCGAAACGGGCGAAGTGAAGAGTCCCTATGCAGATATTGATATAAGCAAATGCAGAATGTTGGCGTTTGCAGGCATTCATGTCATCGATCAAAAGCTTTTCGTTCCTATGCGTGACTGGCGTGAGCGGTTCAGCATTATCGATTTCTACCTCAGTGTTTGCCGTGATTACGATATACGTGGATACGTACAACCCGGACTTCGATTGATGGATGTCGGCAAGATCGACACCCTCAGTGATTCAGAAGAATTTATTCATTCCATATAATATATAATGCAAAAGATTATCATTCTCGACTTTGGCAGTCAGACAACACAACTTATCGGTCGTCGTGTACGCGAACTCGACACCTTCTGTGAGATTCTGCCCTACAACAAGTTTCCCAAGGATGACCCCTCGGTGATAGGAGTAATCCTTTCAGGTAGCCCTTTCTCTGTGTATGACCCGGAAGCATTCAAAGTTGACCTGACGCAGTTTGTCGGACGCATACCAGTTCTCGGTATCTGCTATGGTGCGCAGTACATTGCATATAATGGCGGTGGAAATGTAGAGCCAGCCGGTTCGCGTGAGTACGGTCGCCAGAACCTTATCACCATTGACAAGGATAATCCTCTGTTTCGTGGGTTTGACGATAACTCACAGGTGTGGATGTCGCATGGCGACACTATAACGGATATCCCTTCAGGAGCTGAAGTGATAGCTTCTACACAATCGGTTGAGAATGCAGCGTATTACATCAGTAATGGCGATAAGGAAGATGTCTGGGCTGTGCAGTTCCACCCGGAGGTGTTCCATTCTGTGCAAGGCTCTCTGCTTCTCAAGAATTTCGTGGTAGATATCTGCGGCAGTAATCAAGACTGGTCAGCCGATTCTTTTGTGGAGGCAACCGTACGCGAGATTCGCGAGCAGGTTGGCGACGACCGTGTTATTCTCGGTCTGTCAGGTGGTGTAGACTCGTCTGTAGCTGCAGTGCTGCTGAACAAGGCTATCGGAAAGAATCTTATTTGTATATTCGTAGATCATGGTATGTTACGTAAGAATGAGTTCCGTGATGTGATGCACGACTACGAATGCCTTGGATTGAATGTTATCGGTGTGGATGCCTCTGAGAAATTCTTCACGGACCTTGCAGGTGTGAGTGATCCAGAAGAGAAACGTAAGATTATCGGTCGTGATTTCGTAGAGGTGTTCAATGCCGAGGCAAAGAAGGTAGAGGGTGCACGTTGGCTCGCACAAGGTACAATCTATCCTGACCGTATAGAGTCGCTCAACATTACCGGTAAGGTAATAAAGAGCCATCATAATGTCGGCGGACTGCCGGAGGAGATGCATCTATCGCTGTGCGAGCCTCTGAAATGGCTGTTCAAGGACGAGGTTCGTCGCGTGGGACGTTCTATGGGAATGCCTGAGCACCTGATAACGCGTCATCCATTCCCGGGTCCTGGTCTTGCCGTCCGTATTCTTGGCGACATCACACCCGAGAAAGTACGTATACTTCAAGATGCAGACGCGATATATATAAATGGACTTCGTGAGTTCAAGACAAAACTCTCTGGCGATGAGGCACGTCGTGTGCTGGCGGCAGGAGTGCCGGTTGATATGAAAGACGGCGAGATAGAGGTGAGTCTGTACGACCAGATATGGCAGGCAGGAACAGTGCTTCTGTCTACAGTACGCAGTGTAGGTGTAATGGGCGATGAACGTACATACGAACATCCTGTGGCTCTCCGTTCTGTTACATCGACCGATGCGATGACTGCCGACTGGGCACATCTGCCTTACGAGTTTATGGCAAAGGTTTCTACCGAGATTATTAATAAGGTGAAAGGAGTGAACCGTGTTTGCTATGATATATCTTCAAAACCGCCGGCAACAATAGAGTGGGAGTAAGAATTTCCGGGACGATATTTCCCGCGGCGCAAGGCTCCCGTCGTTTGTCGGTAGGCATAGGGGCGTGATTTATCACGTTCCGTCTCAGCGCTGAGTCCATTTGTCATGGAGTTTGCATGATTGCCTGTTTCCCGTGGATTGCGGAACGTGATAAATCATGCCTCTACGCTTGCCGGCAAATGCCGACCCTTTCTCGGCTCATGGAAGACACAAAACTAAAAGGAATGTTTTTAGTAACGCTTACTATTTTTGGCAAAAAGTCAGCCCCTATTGGCTATACGTGCCTGCTGTGTCGATAAATAAAGGCTTGCAGGACTTTCAATCAGCTGTTACCGGACACCAATAATTACGAACTAATTGGGATAATGCTGTTCTCATTGACTATTGGATTTAATATTCAAGCCTTTCCTTTTCCATTCAAAGAAAAAAGGTTATCTTTGTTCTGACAATTTAATTCCACATGATATTCAACAATAATGAAGAGATGAACATTGCCTGGCAATTAGTCTCTCAAACCGATACTTCTTTGTTTCTAACCGGGAAAGCCGGTACGGGTAAGACGACTTTCCTTCGTAGATTAAAGGATAGTCTGCCTAAGAGGATGATAGTACTTGCTCCTACGGGTGTTGCTGCTATAAATGCCCACGGACAGACTATCCATTCGTTCTTTCAGCTACCGCTGTCGCCTTTTGTTCCGGGATATGTTCAGGAAGAACGAAGGACTTTCTATAGAATGAGTGATGAGAAGAAAAGAATGATGCGCTCACTTGATCTTCTTATCATTGACGAAATCAGTATGGTGCGTGCCGATCTTCTTGATGCTGTTGACATGGAACTGCGCAAATACCGTATTCATGATATACCCTTTGGCGGAGTGCAGTTATTGATGATTGGCGATTTGTGTCAGTTGGCACCTGTGATCAATAGCGAAGACTGGAAGTTACTGTCGCAACATTACGAGACACCTTATTTTTTCAGTAGTAAAGCACTTCAGAAGGTTGATTATACTACTATCGAACTGCAGACTGTCTATCGACAGGAGGACGAGACGTTTGTCAGTCTGCTCGGCAAAATACGTCAGAATAATATAGACCAGAGTGTTATTAACTCTTTAAACTCACGATATATTCCTCATTTCGAACCGTCAGAACGCCAGGATTGGATTCTTCTGACAACACATAATCTAACGGCGCAGAACTATAACCGTCAGAGGCTTGATGCCATCGAGACCACCGAGCATTTGTTTCGTGCTGAGGTAAAGGGTACATTCCCGGAGATGTCGTATCCTACAGATATAGAACTGATGCTTAAAGTCGGTGCACAGGTTATGTTTATTAAAAATGACAACAGCTCTGAACATGCATTTTATAATGGCAGAATTGGTGTGGTCTGTGGCATAGCGAGCGATAGGATTTCGGTTTTCTGTAAGGAAGACACAAAACCGATAATCGTTGAGAGAATGCTGTGGGAGAATACAAAGTATGTTGTTGACGCAACGACGAAAGATATTAAAGAGACCGTCGAAGGCACATTCTCACAGTTTCCCTTGCGCCTGGCATGGGCAATAACAGTGCACAAGAGTCAGGGACTGGCCTTTGATCATGCGGTTCTCGATATAAATAATTCGTTTGCTCATGGTCAGGTTTATGTAGCTTTGAGCCGTTGCCGTACACTTGAGGGACTTGTACTTTCGAATCCTATAAAGAAACATTCTGTCATAACTGACACTCAGATCGATAGATATTATGAGAATAGAATATCATCGTCTGAACAGATAAGTCAAGGACTCCACAAATTGGTATATGCTTATTTCAAGAAACTGCTCGACGAAATGTTTGACTTTTCTGGGCTTGTCGATGATTTTGTCACCTACTATAAGGTCTTTGGTCGTTACTTTATGGGCGATTACCCTGATGCATATTCACATTTGCAAAAATGCTTGCCTATTCTTCTTGATGACATTCAGGCTGTTGCTGAAAGGTTCAAGATACAATATGACTCCATTTGTGAGAGGAGTGATAAAGAAAGAATACAGGATAATAAACTTCTGCAGGAACGTATTGGCAAAGCTGCAGTGTATTTCTCCGGAAAACTGCGCGACTCACTGCAACCGATTCTTAGTAGTGCCGACATAACTGTCAGTGATAAATCACAGATGAAGAGATATAACAATGCTTTGAGTGCGTTGGATTTATCTTATCAGACAAAGCTTGCAGTATTGGACCACACTATACTTGATGGTTTCAGTGTAAGTGGTTATTTGAAGCAAAAGGGTAGGGCATTGACAAGTGGTGATATCACAAAGAAAGCCAAACACACCACCCAGCGACGACGCAAGAGGAAGACAAGTGATTAATCCTCAAACCGCTTCATTAGATTTGGGTTAAAAACATAATGTGGTATTGATGACCGATTTAGATGTATTCATTACACACAGAGAATCACTCCGCAACACCTCTGTAACAATCTCATTGTCAGTCGTTTGGAAAATACCCTATTTTGGTCGTGCAAAACACCCTATATTGCAATAGCAAAATACCCTGTTTTGCACGACCAAAATAGGGTGTTTTGCTTTCGCATTCCATAGCTATTGTTTTTTGATAATAAAAAAGCATTGTGCTCTATTGGCTAATTTGGGATTGTTACACCACCAGAAAAAGGACGGGGAAAGACTGTTGGAAGAACTAATGGAAAGTCCCCCAAATCAAGAATAATCTTGAAATGGAGGACTTGGAAATATAGCGCTTGTTTGGATTTGCTTATGTTTAGCAAGTTCAAACAGAGAGGGTGTCTTTACCGGACACTAATAATTGAAGAGTCAACAAGGTGGATACGCCTGTCTGGTTATGAGATTTACACTTGAGAATTGCAAAAGCATTATGTCGTCAAGATTACACCGCAGTTGACTTTTACTTGCCCTCTGGAGTAATGAGCTTATATCCCTTACCGTGGATGTTAATGATCTCAATCTGAGGATCATCCTTAAGGTGCTTACGCAGCTTTGTTATGTAAACATCCATAGAACGTGCGTTGAAGTAGTTGTCATCAATCCAGATTGTCTTCAATGCAAACTCACGCTGGAGTATTTCGTTTGAATGAGCACAGAGCAGTGCAAGGAGCTCATTCTCTTTTGTTGTCAACTTTGTCTGCTTTTCATCGATTGTTAGCAACTGCTTCTGTGTATCGAAAACGAATCTACCAATATTGTAGAGAGTGCTTTCCTTTGACTTCTTGCCATTCACACGGCGTAGAATTGCTTCAATACGTACAACAAGCTCTTCCATAGAGAATGGCTTTGTTATATAATCGTCTGCACCGATCTTGAATCCTTCGATGATATCCTCCTTTAGTGTCTTAGCTGTAAGGAAGATAATAGGTACATCGGCATTAGCCTGACGAATTTCCTGAGCCAGAGTAAAGCCGTCCTTTTTAGGCATCATTACATCAAGCACACAGATATCGAACTTAGCCTTCATGAACTCTCTGAAACCAACCTCGCCATCAGGGCAGAGTATTGCTTCGAAACCTTTAGCCTGAAGATACTCACGTAGTAGCATACCGAGATTCTCGTCGTCTTCGCAGAGAAGGATTTTCAATGTTTCTTCCATAATAATATTCTTTTAGTGGATTAATAAATGTTTCTTATTAATTAATTGTCTTTTATTATCGGTAACTTTATGATGAATGTCGTGCCTTTGCCATACTCACTGTCGCAACGTATGGTACCACCGTGTATGTCGACAATCTGCTTTACATAAGCCAGACCTAATCCGAAGCCCTTGACATTATGCACGTTGCCTGTGTGAACACGATAGAACTTCTCGAACACCTTCCTGATATTTTCTTTTTTTATACCAAGTCCATTATCCTGAATAAGTATCGCTATATGTTCATCATCCGAGTTCCATGTCTTTACAAATAGGTTCAGTGGTTTGTCAGGCTTTCCGTACTTAACTGCATTGTCAAAGAGATTTGATATTGCATTCTGGAAATGCATCTCATCTACAAATACCAAAGAGTCGACAGCCTCAACATCAAGATCTATGTTGCCTCCGGTGTTACTCACACGAAGTTGAAACGTCTTGAGAACCTGTTCAACCATCTCGTTTACATCCAGTTCTTTCTTCTTGTATATAACCTTCTGTTTGTCGAACATCGACATCTGCAGAACCTTGTCAACGAGGAAGCGTAGTCGTTTTGACTCCGAACCGATTATCCCTCCCAGATGAGTCATCATCTTCTCGTTCTTCGCGACAGAAGAGTCGTTGAGCATCTGCGCTGCCAGCGAAATACTGCTTATTGGTGTTTTCAACTCATGGGTCATATTGTTGATAAAGTCATTCTTTATCTCTGAAAGTTTCTTCTGTCTGAATACCACATATAGTGTGAATACAAATGTGATGAGCAATACAAGAGTGAATATCAACGAAGGTATCATAAATCGCACGCTACTGTATATATAACGGTTGACATCAGGGAAATGTACCTTCATCACACCCATCTTCGAAGGGGGATCATTGTGGAACAATGTACGGTTGTATATGATGTAGTTACCGGTTTCTTCATAGTCAGGGCAACGATACACCTCTCTTCCGTCATGTGTCTGCACAACGAAATGATAAGGAATGTTGATACCATTGTTCATTAACTCTGCCTTAAGATCCTGATCCAGTAGTTTGAAATTGATGCGTTCCTTTAGAGGTTTGTCTGACGATGTGAGCAGAATACTATATACTACCTCATCAAGAAGTGCTTTTTGATACACATATCTGTTATGCAGTATCTCTTGCATCGAACGGGTTGCTTCGTTAATGGCGTTCTTGTCAGTATTAAGGATTATACCCTTTGGCATTGTTGCCTGCTTGGTCGTAATGGTCTTCAATTCAAATGAAGAGTATATTGTGCCGTCGTTGCCTACTACAGAAAACTGATGTGACTTCTGTAAAGACCCGTCGGGTGAACCAGAGAGTGTGCCAACCGAATCCTTGCGAAATGCCTTACGCTCTGTCTCATTTACATCCTTCTCAAGATAGCGAAGGGTCTCATTGAGTTCCAAGTTACGGGCAGTACTGTACAATGCACGATTCACAGACTCATCAAATTGCTCGCGCTTCATTTGAGCCATTGAACGCATATACATAAGCTGCAGGTAGAGCAAAGCCAAGAAGGAAATGCCCATTATTACCGCAATTGTCCAAATCATTTTCTTCTTCATGTCAACAAAGATAATGTCTTTTACTATATGTTACTATTGTTTAGTTAATTATTTCAGTTAAATTCAGTTGTGTTAACGATATAATTGTTATTTGCTTAAATATAAGCAATTAACTTAAGGCGTGTATATGTAATCCTCAATAAGAAGGAGGTTTATATAAAAACAATAAAACAGATTGCCAACATAAGGAGGCAATCTGCTTTATATATATAATTAAGGTGTAAATGCTGATTAGCGTATGCGGTCTGCAGCGCGTACAAGTGCTTCGTCTTTTCTGATAGCTCTACGTGCAAGCCATGTAAGAATCATCGCGCATACAGGTAAGCAAACCGTGAAGGTTGGATGGATTGTTGTATCGCCTTTAAGAGAATAGCTGATTGCAACAAAGCCAACGACCCATACAAGGTTAAGGATAATACCAAAAGAACAATACGTCATCTGGCGACGTCGGTCCTTGTATCCCATAAGAGCAAAAAGCAATACAAGTTCTGTTATTACCACTATAGCAAAGAGTACTGAAGGAAGATAGCTTTGTATCCCACCGTCAGCACTAAGATACACTATGCTGTACATTGTAGCCGGCAATCCCATACCGACAGGTTCGAAATGTGCTAAAGGCATACAACAGCAAAGCACCAGCAATATTATTGCCAGTGCTAAGTAGATAGTCTGAATACGTTGAATCATTAGAATTCCTCCTGCTCCTTTGTAGGATCGCGATAGTAGACATGCCCCTCAACGAACTCCTCTGTAGCAAGCAGTGTTGGCTTTGGCAGTTTTTCATAATAACGTGAAATCTCTATCTGCTCACGATTCTCAAAAACCTCCTCAAGGGAGTCATTGTATGAAGCAAACTCCGAAAGCTTTTTGCTCAGATCCTGCTTTATCTCTGCTCCGATCTGATTAGCGCGTTTAGCGATGATTGAAACACTCTCGTAGATATTACCTGTCTCATCTGTGAGATCCATAATGTTACGAGTGACTGTGTTTGTTGGTGCTTTTGATTTCTTGTAATCCATATATTTATATTATTCTATATTCCAAATGATTTCCCTCTTACTGCTCTGGCATATTCTTGGTGACTGCTTTACACTTCGCAATGAACTTCTCTGCATCAGCCACGTATTTTGAATCAGGATACTCGTTAATAAAACCGTAGCATTCATCTTCTGCATCTTGGTAGCGTTCAAGCCGTTTAGACTCGACACTCATTGTAGCCAGTTCATATTTACCCTTCATTACAAGAACAGAGAAATTCTCTCTAAGCGGTGTGTAAGGATAATCTTTCAGTGCATTCTGTGCTGTAATAATACAAGCCTGATAATTATTGCCACCGCTGGTGCAGTTACCGAAGTAAGTACCGAGATCATAATAGAGCTGTGCTGAATGCAGTTCCTTACGTACAAGTTTGTCCTGCAAGGTAACAAGCCGGCTCTGCGCCACATCTTTATGTATAGCATCAGGATATGTATCAAGATAATTCTGGAACGATGTGATTGCAGAATAGGTGTCGGTCTGGTCGAGACGAGGCTCTGGTGTATTCATGTAGAGACTCTGTCCGATATAATAACTAGCCATCTCTGCATACTTACCCCTTGGATAAGAAGTAAAGTATTTACGGAATGTCATAGCCGAACTCTCATAGTCCTTGTTGTTATACTGTGCCATCGCAAGCATATAGAGACATTCCTGAGCGTTATCCGTACCTTTCTGATAAGTTACAAGTTCTTCAAGAAGTGTTGAAGCACGAGTATACTGACCTTTTGCGAAGCACTCCTTAGCGTATTCATATCTATAATTAGAGTTGGTAGATTTATACACTTGATTGAACTCCTGAGCACAACTTGCGAACAACAACGCTATTGATATTATTGATAAAATTGCTTTATTCATTCCTTATATTGGTTTTGAATTGCAAAATTACACCTTTTTCGCCAAATAGCAAAACCTTTTAAACTTATTTTATCATATAAGACAACGAATATAACGCTTTTTCATAGAATTACCAAAGAATTACAATGTTACAGTAATAGATATTGATTATTTTGATTAACTTTGCAGAATGGACTTCAAGCTAACATCAAAATTCAAGCCTACAGGTGATCAGCCAGAGGCAATACGCCAGTTGACCGACGGATTAAATCGCGGCGACCGCGCCCAGGTCCTCCTTGGAGTAACGGGTTCGGGCAAGACTTTCACCGTGGCAAACGTTATTCAGCAGGTCAACCGTCCTACTCTTATTCTCAGCCATAACAAGACTCTGGCGGCTCAATTGTACGAGGAAATGAAAACTTTTTTCCCAGAGAATGCCGTAGAGTACTACGTATCATATT
>ENA-OWND01001352-OWND01001352.1-metagenome-genome-assembly--contig:-NODE-1352-length-15102-cov-11.574400_pt1 | contig 15102 bp, 5 predicted proteins | sample MGYA00245342_ERZ651119 | MGnify/ENA primary metagenome ERZ651119 (study PRJEB26857, sample SAMEA4031756) | metagenome | biome: human; feature: oral; material: saliva | place: Philippines | collected 2014...
CCATATGAGCCTTATTCTTATCAAAAGAATGAAATACGACTTCGTATTTAGGGCCTAGAACACTTCCCAAAAAATGGGTTAGACCAATAAAATATTTCTTTTGTACATTGTTCATATCGAGTCAATCTCATTAATTACCATTTGCTTGTTGTGGCTATTTTATAGTCACTTATTTTTTATAGCAAATACATTGTAAAAAACGACAGGTTATCTATGGCGTTTTGCTTTAGGCGAATCTTATAATGCTTAGGGGGATGCGGTTAGACAATGCTTCTGTGATATTCTTTGCTTGGAAAGTAAGGGATAGTATCTGGAAGGTAGGCCAATATGTATCCAATGGTGAATAAAAACACAGCAAACCTGATGCTAAGCCTTGGGGATAAATAATACAAAAGTATTTTAAACAGAATACGCTTTAACCAGATACAAAGTGCAGTCAATCTCCAAAGAGTTTTAAAACTTGAATAGGATTAAGAGATTAATACCTTAACAATACAAATTTTAATGGCTTTTTTGAGAAAAAATTGATATTATATAGGCCTATATTTATCAATAACTTAAATTTAATTGACATAATAGATGATAAAATTATTACCCTCTTTTCTTTCCTGTTTATTACTTATTTCCCCTTTTATCTTAGCTAATCCTCCTTCTACAAATGCAAATGTAGAAAAACAAATCGATGCCCAACAACAGAGGCAACAAGCGGAACAAGATGCGGCTATTTTAGCCCAGCAAACGCAATCAGCGAATGTGCGCTTGGAGGCTGAAAAAGAATCGTCTCCTAGCTTTCCACAAAATGAAGCACAATGTTTTCCCATCAATCAATTAGCACTTACAGACTATCAAGCTGAAGAATCCACTTCATCAACAACTCCTCTTAAACTTGCTGAACCCAGCCAATTTTCTTGGGCATTAAAATCAGTGTATGCTGAACGTGATTTTGCGCTACCGGCTTGTATTGGTTCTGAGGGAATTAATGTATTACTTCGTCGTATTCAAAATCGTTTGATTGATGCAGGTTATGTGACAACACGTGTTGTGGTTGAACCGCAAGATTTGCGTTCAGGCGTGTTAGTTTTAACGGTGATACCAGGTAAAGTGGGTCGTATTCAATTACAAGACCAAAGTGCTATTCCATTTGCGACACGCGGTACGCTGTGGTTTGCTATGCCAATGTCGCAAGGGGATATGTTAAATGTACGTAATATTGAGCAAGGATTAGAAAACTTAAAACGTGTACCAAGTGCTGATGCCAATATGGAGCTTGTACCAAGTGAAAATGTAGGGGAAACCGATATTGTGATTTCCTATAAGCAGACATTGCCTTTTCATTTAACTTTAGGTGTAGATGATTCAGGTAGTAAAGCAACAGGTCGCTTACAGGGCTCAGCGACATTTTCTTGGGATAATGTGTTAACGCTGAACGACATGTTCTATATCAGTGGTACACGTAGCTTTAAGCGTAATAGTGACGATGCAGAGGGTGATTATGGTAGTAAAAACGTAACACTCTATTATTCTATTCCTTGGAGAAACTACCTTTTAACTCTTTCAGGCTCTAAATATTCTTATCATCAAACAGTCGCAGGGGCTTTTGAGTCTTATGTCTATTCTGGCGAAAGCCAACAAATGAAAGCGAATTTAAGTCGCTTACTCTCTCGTGGTAGTCAACATAAAACGTATATCAATGGTGCATTATGGACGAAAAAATCTCATAACTATATTGATGATACAGAAGTTGAAGTACAACGTCGTCGAACAGCAGGTTGGGAAGTGGGGATTAATCATACTCACTACATCAGCGACCTTGTTTTGCAGATTTTTGCGGGTTACAAGCGTGGTACAGGCGGTAATAAAGCGCTACCTGCACCAGAAGAAGAGTTTGGTGAAGGGACTTCACGCATGCAAATTATTACAGCCGGACTTGATTTAACGTATCCATTTACGATGGGTAATCAACCATTTCGTTTCAATACTAGTTGGAATGGTCAATGGAATCGCACACCTTTAACTCAACAAGATAAATTTAGTATTGGTGGGCGTTATACCGTACGAGGGTTTGATGGTGAGCTTTCGCTTTCGGGGGAAAAAGGTTGGTTATGGCGTAATGAACTTGGTTGGGATATTGCCAATAAAGGGCATGAGCTTTATTTAGGTATAGACCAAGGTAAAGTACATTCTAGTCAAGATGAGCTTCAAGTAGGAAGTAGCTTAATTGGTGGGGTAATTGGTCTTAGAGGCAAATTATGGGGAATTAACTATGATTATTTCGTAGGCAAACCGATTAAAAAGCCAGAAGGATTTAGAACCAGTAATGTGACTACCGGATTTAATGTAAGTTACCGTTTTTAATACTTATTTATCCAGATTAATTGAAATTAAACAGAATTTAAAATTTAAAGGAAATTGAGAAAATGAATAAACGTCATTACAAAGTTATTTTTAGTCGTGTATTAAATCAACTTGTTGTGGTATCTGAACTTGCCAAATCACAGGGTAAAGCACAAAGTGAGAATATGAGCTCAGAACAGGCAAAAACAGGGCTGTTTTCAACCCCACTCTCACTCAACCCTATCCATTTTAGCTTAATGCTAGCATTAGGCTTTGTGTTCCTTTCACCTTCAGTTCAAGCTGAAGATATGGTTATTCGTGCGGATAAATCAGCACCAGGTAATCAACAGCCGACAGTATTGCAAACAGGTAATGGTATTCCACAAGTAAACATTCAAGCACCAAGTCAGGCTGGAGTATCGCGTAACCAATATTCACAATTTGATGTGGCGGAGAAAGGGGCTGTATTAAACAACGCTCGTAAAGCAGCACAAACGCAAATGGCAGGCTGGGTGCAAGGTAACCCGAATCTTGCTCGTGGTGAAGCGAAAGTGATTTTGAATGAAGTTAACTCAGCGAATCCAAGCCGTTTAAAAGGCTATGTAGAAGTAGCGGGTAAAAAAGCGGATGTGGTGATTGCTAACCCAAGTGGTATCCAGTGTGATGGCTGTGGTGTGATAAATGCAGGGCGTGCAACGTTTACTACAGGTAAAGCGGAAGTTGAAAATGGTGAATTAAAAGGCTATCGCGTACAGGGAGGTAAGGTCTCTGTAGGTCAAAAGGGGATGGATACCTCTAAAGCCGATTACACCGATATTATTGCGGATAAGGCTGAAATCAAAGGTGGTGTGTGGGGTAATAAAGTTAAGGTTACCACGGGTAAAAATAAAGTAGACCGAACCAATGATTCGGTGGTTTATGTCGGTGATAAAAATACAAACGAAACTGACCGCACTTCAGAGAGCCAAAATGACCAAGCTCAAGCTTACAGTGTGGATGTGGGCCAATTAGGCGGGATGTATGCTGAGAAAATTCATTTAGTGGACAATGGTCAGGGTCTTGGTGTGCGTAATGCGGGGCATATTGGTGCTGCCGCAGGTGAGGTGAAGATAGATAGCCAAGGGAAAATTATCAATAGTGGTACTATCAGCTCGACACAACAAGCTGAGCTCAGTGCAAAGAAAACGATTGAGAATACCGGGAAAATTGAAACTAAGCAAGGTAATGTATCATTGCGCTCTCAAGCTAATGTAGCACAACATGGTTCGATTGTTTCGCGTCAGGGCGGGATCTCAGTTCAAGCTAAGGATAAAGTTACTCAAACAGGTGAAACTGTAGTGAAGGGTAATGTTGCTTACCAAGCGAAGAATATTGAGGCTAGTAAAGGTGCGTTAATTGCCGCAGGTGTAACTGCTCAAGAAACTACACAAGGTGAGACTCGTTCATTAGATAGTCAAAGTGCCCAAGGTGCTAGCATTACGCTCTCAGCTGAAAATTCTGTTTCATCTAAAGCTCAGCATCTAGCGAGTGGTCAAATTAATGCTAAAGCAGGTACCGTTGATTTATCGGAAAGTCAATCAACAGCTGATAGTATTGCTTTCCAATCTACTTACTCACCTTTAAATTTGAAGCAAGCAACATTATACAGTGAGGGGAATACTACATTAATCAGTCCAGACGCTATTCTAACGGAGAATACTAACCTAAATGCAGGGCATTTTGTGATAGATACTGCACAACTTAATAATAAGAAGAGTAGCTGGGTTCAACGTGGTAAAGAGGCCTTTTCATTGAATTTGAAAAAAGGGTTAGATAATACTGAAGGGAAGATTGCTGCTGAAGGTTTGATCTCTATTCAAAGTCCGTTAATCCAAAATAATCAAGGTGTGATTTGGTCAAACCAAGGTGTGAAACTTAATACGAATGCAGGACATATTGAATCTCAATCTGGTTATTTATTTGGGAAAAATAGCCTTGATATTAGTACCTCAACATTAAATAACCAGAAAGGTGAAATGTTAGGTGGACAGGTTTTATTGACTGCGCAGCAAGTTAATAATGAAGATGGAAAACTGATTGCCGGAAATCGCGCAGATTTATCAGTTAATCAATTTAATAATCAACATGGTATTGTTTATAGCCAGGGTCAATTATCGTTAAAAACAGAGAATTTACACAATCAAGATGGCATTATTTCATCGGTTTCTCGTGCGACATTGCTTGCAAATGATTTAAATAACCTTAAAGGAGTGATTCAGGGAGAGTCTGATTTAGCGATTCAAACCCAAAATTTGAATAATACACAAGGTGATATTTCAGCGAAAACAGCAGCGATTTCTTCTGCTGCAATAAATAATGCACAAGGTGTAATTTCATCTCAGGATTTAACATTATCTGGTACAGATTTAAATAACAAAGGTGGAATTATTCAAAGTGTAAATTCAACATTAAATTTGACCGCACTTAATAACCAAGCTGAAGGTGATAAAGGCTCTTTGGTTAGTGCAACAAATCGTTTAGTGTTAAATGTTACAAATGTAAATAATAAAAATACAAAAGCTAAGCAAGATACTCCTACTCAAGGTATTCAAACAGCTAATTTAGTAATGGATGCAGAGCATATTGAAAACCAATCTGGTGGTATTTATGCAGGAAAATCAGCAAATCTTACAGTTAATCAATCTCTTGATAATCAACAAGGTGAGATTTTATCAACTGGTCGAGTTGATATTATAAATCCAGATTTGACCTTAGTTGTAAATAATGCACTAGGAACAATTGAATCAGTGATTGGCACAACATTGCAAGCTAAAACATTAGTTGATGAAGGTTCAATTAGTACAAAAGGAGATTTGGGTATTGAGTTAAATGATAGCTTTACCCTAAATAAAGCCTTTGGTGTAGGCAATAATCTTACTTTTAAAACAAAAGGTGATTTTGTTAATAACTCCAACCTTGTGGTAGGTAATTCAGCATCAGTTGAAGGATCTACTATTCAAAATAATGCTAATGCGGAAATTTCTTCAATAAATACACGTATTCAAACTAATAAGCTAAATAACTTTGGCTTAATTGATGGCGATACCACAGTGATTAAAGCCAATGATGTAAATAACATTGGTACGGCACGTATTTATGGAGGGCACCTTGCAATTCAAGCAAACAATTTAAATAACCTTGAGAATGCTGACGGAACAGCGGCGACAATTGCTGCTCGTGAGAGACTTGATTTAGGTGTCGGTAATTTAGTAAACCGTAACCATTCACTTATTATGAGTTTAGGTAATATCTATATTGGTGGACAGTTAAATGAAAATAATCAAGCAACTGGTTATGCAAATAGCATTGATAACGGTAGTGCGACCATTGAAGCTTTAGGAAGTGGTTGGATTAAGACACATCATCTTTTAAACCAAGATTTACACTTAAAATTAGGTAAAAAAGTAGAAAAAGAACAGATTAATGAATATTCATTAGGAAGTGATTCACATCGTTATCGAGGTGGTGTTGACGGCTACTATAACCTGAATAATGGTAGTCGTAATCCAAATTCATATTTCCAATTAAACAATGGAACACGTATAGAAGGATTTGGTTGGAAAGAATGGCGCTATACGAGAACAACTACTACTTCAACAATAGAACATCAGGATCCTGCAAAAATATTAATTGGTGGAGAATTACACCTTTCAGGTGAAGATCTGAATAATAAACAAAGTCAAATTTTTGTAGGGCAAAAATTATTACTCGACGATAAGGTCTTTACTCAATCAACAAATGAACGTTTAAGTGGCGCAATTTCTAAATTAGATAATGATGATATACACGGTACGATTGATATCACTGATGAAGGTCAATTCGTTCAAGAATATAAAGTGAGACGTAAACGCGGTAGAAAGGGGCATCATCACTATCATAATTATAGTGATTTTACTGATGTTCATCCAACACAAGATTTTGGTTTTGGTTTGAAATTATTGACAATTGCTGAACCAGTCGAAAAAACAGGGGCAACTGTTGATGGTAAATCTGATTTCCAAGGTGTTTCTGTAGCTGAAAAAACACCTTTAAACACGGATTTGAATGCGCATCGTGTAAATCTAGACTCGATAACTTCTGGTGTGGTTAAAAACAAAGATGATCTTGGTATTAAAACTCATTTACCTAATATTAATTTACCGCAAGCAAGCCTTTATAAAATCAATCCAGCAGCATCTGGACAGTTTTTAGTTGAAACAGATCCGCGTTTTACGCAGAGATCAAAATGGCTTAGCAGTGACTATATCTTTAAACAGATTCATAATGATCCAAAAAATATTCTGAAACGTTTAGGGGATGGTTTCTATGAACAACGTTTAGTTAATGAACAAATTAATCAACTTACTGGTAGACGTTTCCTTCATGGGTATTCATCAGATTATGAACAGTATAAAGCCTTGATGGATAATGGTGCGCAATATGCAACGAAACTTAATTTAATTCCTGGTGTAGCATTGACGGCTGAGCAGATGAAACAGCTCACTTCAGACATGGTATGGATGGTGAAACGTGAAGTGACGTTAAAAGATGGTACGAAAACAGAAGTACTTGCACCACAGGTTTATGTTGTCGGTCGTAATGCAGATATTGATAGCAGAGGAGCTGTGATTTCAGCAAATGACGTTATTATTGATACGCAAGGTGACGTAAAAAATAGTGGTGTGATTTCTGGACGTAATTTAACACATTTGAGTGCAAATAATATTGAAAACACTGGAGGTACACTTCAGGGACGAGATTTATATATGCTCGCAAAAAATCGCATTAATAATTTAGGTGGTGCATTAAATGCGACGGATAATCTTGTTGGTATTGCAAAAACTATTAATATTGAAAGCTCACTTTCTGAAACGGCAGATAATGATCGTTTTAAACATAAATCGATCAATAGAGTGGCTTCTATTAATGTAGGAGATAAAAATAATCAAGGTCAAGTATCACTTCACGCTAAAGAGGATATGACTTTTAAAGGAGCGAAAGTTGATGTAAAAGGTCAAGCGAATTTCCATGCAAATAACAAGCTTTCTCTTGGTACAGTAGAAACTGAAAATAAGCAGCACTATATTAAAAACAGCAATAATTACTATAAACTTGAACAACGTAATGAAGTTGGTTCGGAGTTTAATATTGAAGGCGATGCTCGTTTTGTGGGTAAAAATTCTGTTGAAATGAGCGGAGTTTCTTCGGTAAGTAATGGCACAATGAGCGTGCTTTCAGAGGGAGATATTAATATTCGTGAAAGTCGCCAACAAGAAAGTTTGTCGGAGGCAACGAAATGGACTAAACGTGGTGTATTCCAATCAAAAGGAGAAACTCGTCGTCATAATCACAATTATGATATTGCTCAAGGTTCAACCTTGGATGCAGATAAAATTTATATTCATTCGAATAAAGGAAATGTGAACATTCAAGGTTCAAATGCTGTAGCTGAAAATGGATTAGTGATCAAGGCTAATAATATTGATATTCGTGAAGCAGAGAACCGGGTGTATTCTGATGATTATTACCAAAAGAAAAGATCGGGAGCGCTCACTGGTGGTGGGATTGGTATCACTTTTGGTAGTCAAAGACGAACTACAGAAGATAATCAAACTAAGCTTTATGCACAAGGTAGCCAAGTAGGTAGCTTGAACGGTAATACTACGATGATTGCCGATAATAATTATAGACAAACAGCGAGTACGGTCAGTGCAGTAAAAGGTGACGTAAATATTCTGGCAAAAAAAGTTCAAATTAAAGCGGCAGATGATAAATACGAAACCAATAATAAACAAACTTTTCAACAAAAAGGTTTAAATATTGCGATTACTTCTCCTGTTCTTTCTGCTATTCAGGCTGTACAGGGCGCGGTGCAATCTACTAAACAAGTGGGTGCTAGTAAGCACGATCGTGTAAACGCAATGGCTGCAGCCAATGCGGGCTTTGATGCTTACCGTGCAGGCGATAGTGTAATGAAAGCGGGTAAATCTATTCAAGATTTTATGGATAGTGGCAATATGGATTCTGTCGTAGGTGTTCAAATTACGTATGGACAACAAAAGAACGAATCGAGAACCCATATCGAAGGTAATACTGCAGCCAAATCTCAAGTTAATGCGGGCGGCAAGGTGAATATTGGTGCGACAGGTGCGGGCAAGGATTCTAATATTCTCATTGAAGGTTCAGATGTTTCTGGTAAACAAGGCACGTTTTTATCGGCTGATAATCAAGTGATTGTTAAAGCGGTTGAGCAGAATCATAAAGAGCGTAGTACCAATAAATCGAGTGGCTTTAATGCAGGAGTTGCTATTAAAGTTGGCAGTGGTGTAGCTGCTGGGGCTACTTTCGGCGGTAATTACGGAAAAGGTTACGGTAATGGTGATGAAACTACTTATGTTGCTAGCCATGTAGGTGATAGTCAAAGTAAAACCGTGATTAATGCAGGTGGTGATGTCACTCTTGCAGGCAGTCAAGTGAAAGGTAAACGTGTTGAATTGGATGCGGAAAACCTGAATATTGAGAGTTTGCAAGATAAATCTAGCTACCATGGTAAACAGATGAATATGCAAGGTAGTGTGACAGTAGGCTATGGTTTTGCCGCAGGTGGTAGTTTCAATAAATCGAAAATCAATGCTGATCATGCAAGCGTGAATGAACAGGCAGGAATTTATGCCGGAGATGAAGGTTATGATATTAATGTTAATAAGCATACCGATCTTAAAGGTGCATTGATTACGTCTACCCAAAAGGCAGAAGCAGATGGTAAAAACCATTTTAGTACCGGTAGCATTACTCATTCAGATATTGAAAATCGCTCAAATTATAGTGGCAGCAGTTTTGGTGTAAGTGGCAGTGTGTCAGCTAACTTTAAAACACCATTTGGAGAGAATGGTGAGGCTCAAAGTACAAAACAAGCCACGGATAAAGATGGTAATCTGCTTTATACCGATAAAAATGGCAATACAACCGTTAATTCTAAAGGAGTAGATGGAAAAGAGAACACCAAGAAATTGGCTGAAGGCAAGGAGTCTCTCCAATTCTCCTATGGCATGGGCTATGGTAAAGATTCCGATAGCCAATCTAGCACAACAAAAAGTGGTATTAATACACAAAATATCATTATTAAAGATGAAGCAGAGCAATTAAAACGTACAGGCAAAACGGTACAAGAAGAAATTGCTGCGATTAAAACCGATATCACTACAGAGAGTGCACAAAGCCAAAGTGGCAAATTAGAGAATCGTTTTAATAAAGATGATGTTCAAAAAGAGCTCGATTTCCAACGTGAGGTGACAGAGAAATTTGGACCAAATGTCGCGGAAGCAGGAAGTTTGCTTGCTAATAAATTTGGCGAAGAAGCGAAAGCGAAACGTCATGAAGCCGCAATTGCGTTAGAAGAAGCAGAAAAAGCCAAGGCAGAAAACAACAACGAAACTAACCGCGCTTTAGTCAAACAAGCACGAGATAATTTTGAGACAGCGAGTCGCGAAGCCAAAGAATGGGAAACAGGTGGAAGTCAACGTCTTGTCATTGATTCGGCATTAAATGTTATTAGCACCGCTTTAGCCGGCAGACCGGCAGCGGAAGTGGTAGCTTCAGGATTATCACCTGCGGTGAATAATCAAATTAAGAAAGCAACAACAGATGCGAAAGGCAATGTGAATAGCGCGCTCAATTTGACTGCTCATGCACTTTGGGGCGCGGTAGAAGCCTATGCAGGCAATCGTAATGTTGCTGCGGGTGCGGCGGGTGCTGCGGGCGGAGAGGCGGCGGCTCATTTCTTAGCCTCGACACTTTATGATAAATCACCTGAAAAGCTTAGCGAAGAAGAAAAACGTACGGTATCTTCTTTAAGCCAAGTGGCGGCAGGTATTGCTGGTGGTAGTTTATCAGATAGCTCTGATGGGGCGATTATTGCGGCTAAGACGGCGAAAGACTCTGTGGAGAATAACAGCATGGCTGATGACGTTCATCCTAGTGATGAGCGTAAGCAAAACATTGAAATGTATGCCAAGGTTTTATTCAATGGAGATGAAGATAAAGCTAAAGAATATCAAGAAGGCCTAGAGCTTGCTGAAGCTCAAGGGCAAATTGATAGTATTAAAGAAACAGCGGATGCGGTTGTTAATTTAGATGATACCGTAGTGTCTTTATGGGAAGCTATTTCAAATCCAAAGAAAACCTATAATAATGTTGTGGTCTCGTTGAAAGATTGGGATGAGGCTTATGCGCTTGCTCTTCAAGAAAATCCCAAACTCGCGGGTGAAATGCAAGGTTACCGCCAAGGCAAAATGAAAGGTGTTTCAACTGGAGGAGTTGTTCTAAGTGGTACGGGATTGGCGTTAGTTAAGCCAATGGGAGCACTGAAAAACGGTGTGGTTGATTTTACTAAAAATCAAGTAAATAGAGTAGTTAATCACACTGTTTTGAATCGAGTAATTAATGAAGTGGATAATATCGCTGTATCAACTGATAAAGGATTTATCAATGGCACTAAAGTTTGTGGAGCAAGTTGTGAAATAAAAGCGACTAGCAAAGCTGAGCAAGCTTTAATCGATGATATTGTCAAAAATGGTGATATTAAAGGTGGAAAAACAGAGTCGTTAATTCATGGTTTAGCAAAACGCTCAGGTTATGAACCATTACAAGGAGGAAAATATGGCTCAAATAATGGTTTTGATCATGTGTTAGTAGGCAAAGATGGTTCAGTAGTCATTATTGATAGTAAGCAGATTAAAAATAATGGCTCTATTCAAGTGAGTTCTAAAGGGGCAGGGGATACTAATCAATTGTCAGAAAAATGGATTAAGGAAGTTGTGTATAAATTACCTGAAAATGATCCAACAAGAACTGCGATAATAAAAGCTATTGATAATGATAAATCTGTAAAAACTATTATAGCAGGTGTAGATAAATCAAATGGTAAAGTTGTGTTATTACCAGTTAGAGTTCCTAATAAGAAGTAGTCATACGAGGTCAATATGGAAAAATATAAAGTTTTTTTAGGTAGTGATATTGCAAAGACTTACAGTGATGCTAAAAAATTTACCTTGGAACGGGTTAATTCGTTTTTAGATAATTCTTATCTCGTATTATTTCAAAGAATAAAATTAATTGATGAGTTTCGTGGAGATGTGTTTTTTTCAATTGGTTTATTAGATGACTATCACCGCGCATTAGCCTCTAAGCATTTATTAGAAAATGATATTTCAGGATTTAAAGAAAATGCTTCTATTGCAGGTTTCTTAGGTATTCTGTCTGAATATGATTTTCAATGGGCATATAATGGATTTAATACTAACTTCTTTTTCATGATCTTACTTTCAGATAATCAAAAGTTGATTGATTATCTGATTAAACATCGTGATGAAATTGTCGATATTTCAGTTCTCTATAAACGAACTGATACCAGACCTTTTTTTAATGCGAACACTTTATTGGCGTTAAGTGGCGATTGGCAATTATTAAAAGAGCGCGCACTCACGTTCTTAAATGATGAGAAAAAAGCCCGTAGCGATTTAAAGCGCATTCCTGATCATGAATTTTATGTGGCACTAGCAGATAAAAATATAAAAGGAATGCAAGAGGCTTTAGATAAATTACTCGAACTTAAGCTTGCTAAACGAGCAGCAAAAGGAACACTTTTACATTTTGATTTTTACTTGCAACCGCAAGTTTTAATGTATGCCAAAATCGCAGCAATCCACGGTTTTGATTTGGGTATTGATAGTCCTATAGCGCCAAAAGAATTGATTGATATAAATCCATTAGCAGAATATAAAATTCCTTATGATTTTATGAAATCATTTGATTTTGATGCCCCTCATCAAGTTTGGGTAAATTATGTCAAACAAAGAATGGAAGAAGCGAAGCAAAAGAAAGTTGAAAATAAAAAAGGATTTTGGGCTTCGCTGTTTGGTAGATAAGTCGGGAATGGTAATAAAAGTGCGGTCAAAAACACAAGCGATTTTGACCGCACTTTATTATGGATTAGAAGGATTACTCTGCATCTTCTTTTGCCCATTCTAATGAGCGTTTAACGGCTTTTTTCCAACCTTTATAACGACGTTCACGTTTTTCTTCATCGTTATCTGGTGTGAAGGTACGTTCTACACGTGCTTTGTCGTGAAGCTCATCTAAATCTTTCCAGAAACCAACTGCAAGACCTGCAAGGTAAGCTGCACCAAGTGCCGTCACTTCTTTCACCACTGGACGTTCTACGTTCACATCTAAAATATCTGCTTGGAATTGCATTAAGAAGTTATTGTTGGTTGCGCCACCATCAACACGTAAATATTGTAAGCGTTGACCGGAGTCAGATTGCATTGCTTCTAATACGTCACGGGTTTGGTAAGCGATAGATTCAAGGGTCGCGCGTACAATATGGTTACGGTTAGAACCACGAGAAAGACCGAAAATGGCACCGCGTGCATACGGATCCCAATATGGTGCGCCTAAACCAGTAAAGGCTGGCACGACATATACCCCGTTGCTGTCTGGGACTTTTTGGGCGAAGTATTCGGAGTCATAGCTGTCATGAACGATTTTGAGTTCATCACGCAACCATTGGATTGAAGCACCTGCGATAAATACCGAACCTTCAAGTGCGTATTCAGGTTCACCTTTGGCGTTACACGCGATGGTGGTTAATAGGCCATTTTTAGAGGTAATGGCTTTATCACCGGTGTGAAGCAACATAAAGCAGCCTGTACCATAGGTATTTTTCGCTTGGCCTGCGCGAGTGCAAAGATGGCCGTAAAGTGCTGCTTGTTGGTCACCTGCGATACCGGCAACAGGAATACGCACGCCGCCTTTACCCCCGATGTTGGTTTGTCCATACACTTCGGAAGAATTACGCACTTCAGGCAACATAGAGCGTGGAATATTTAATAATTCCAACATTTTGTCATCCCATTTTTTCGTATGGATGTTAAATAACATGGTACGGGATGCGTTGGTGTAATCCGTTACGTGAACACGACCTTGGGTTAATTTCCATACAAGCCAGGTATCTACAGTACCAAATAGAAGCTCGCCACGTTCAGCTTTTTCACGAGCACCTTCTACATTGTCCAAAATCCATTTCACTTTTGTACCGGAGAAGTATGGGTCCACCACTAAACCTGTGGTGTTGCGGATATATTCTTCGTGACCATCCGCTTTAAGTTTGTCTGTAATATCTGCGGTACGACGGCATTGCCACACAATTGCGTTATAAACCGGTGTGCCGGTTGCTTTTTCCCACACAATGGTGGTTTCACGTTGGTTGGTAATACCAATTGCCGCAATTTCATCTGAGGTAATGCCTGCTTTTGCAACCACTTCGTTTAATGTTGAACTTTGTGTTGCCCAAATTTCCATTGGATTATGTTCCACCCAGCCTGCGCGTGGATAAATTTGTGTAAATTCACGTTGGGCGATTTCGACAACATTCGCATTGTGATCTAATAATACTGCACGAGAGCTTGTGGTACCTTGGTCCAAAGCGATGATGTATTTTTTGTCTGTCATGGTTCTATTCCTTAGAGTGCTTGGCACTCTCATTAAATGAATGAAGAAATTTTGAGCTTAAACGAACAAATTGCGAACCTAACTTAATTGAATTCGAATCTAATTGGAACAAGCAATGTTGGGTTTTGTGATTAGCATCACAGATTTTTCTCGGAAGATATGCAACCGATTGCGTTAACGCACAAAATAATGTGATCCCTCTCTCATTTTTAGAAAATAGATCGGTTTTATCTATTGAATTAATTGGTTAAAACTAGATAATGAAGCCACTCACTTTGAGTATCTCAATATTTGATCAAACAACGAACGGAATTGCAAAGCAAGATTTCTTCAATGAAATCATTAAGTTAATCATTATTTGGAGATTCTCTTATGAATGCCTATTTTGCAGAATTTTTTGGCACAGCACTTTTAATCCTGTTAGGTAACGGTGTGGTGGCCAACGTATGTTTAAATAAAACGAAAGGGCAAAGTTCTGGTTGGATTGTGATTACTACCGCGTGGGCATTTGCGGTGTATGTGGCGGTTGTTGTGACGGGGCCTTATAGTGGGGCTCACTTAAATCCTGCGGTAACACTTGGCGTGGCAATGAAAGGTGCGTTTGCTTGGGAACTGGTCTCTGGCTACATCGCGGCACAAGTTGTGGGAGGCATGGTAGGTGCGTTGTTGGTTTACATTATGTATAAAGATCACTTTGCAGCGACCGAAGAAGAGGGCTTAAAACGCGCTTGTTTCTGTACTGAACCAGCAATTCGTAACTATCCAATCAACTTAGTGAACGAAATCGTTGGCACCTTCGTACTTGTCTTCGTGATTTTTTATCTTGCGGGGGCAAACATCACTTTACCTGGCACGGCAGAAAGCACGCCAATTGGTTTAGGCTCTATCGGGGCATTACCAGTAGCGATTTTAGTTTGGGCAATTGGTTTGAGCTTAGGTGGAACAACCGGTTATGCGATCAATCCAGCTCGAGATCTTGGTCCGCGCTTAACCTTAGGTCTTTTCCTTGGTGGTACATTAAAAACTAAAGCTGACTGGGGATACAGTTGGGTGCCGGTTGTAGGTCCATTTATCGGGGCAGCTTTAGCAGCGGTATTCTATAATGCCATTATGTAATTTATTCAAATAGAAAGAGCGGTCAAAATTCATGATGTTTTTTGACCGCTCTTTTTATATTTAGGGGGTTGATTAAATACAATAATCTTCGAATTCCATTGGCATTTTAGCTTGCAATAAGAA
>ENA-OWND01001358-OWND01001358.1-metagenome-genome-assembly--contig:-NODE-1358-length-15074-cov-7.487782_pt1 | contig 15074 bp, 15 predicted proteins | sample MGYA00245342_ERZ651119 | MGnify/ENA primary metagenome ERZ651119 (study PRJEB26857, sample SAMEA4031756) | metagenome | biome: human; feature: oral; material: saliva | place: Philippines | collected 2014...
ACATATGCTCAACAATCGAACAAAATCAGGCAAGGACTCTAATGACCGATTCGGGTTAAAACGCAATATGTTTCATACTGCATAAAAGAACTATTAGAATTCCAGTTCTGCTACTACAGGATTGTGGTCGGAAATATATCCCCAGCGTGATTCCGGCTTATTTGCGTCTATCTGGTGCTCCTGATAGACAAAGGCATGACCTGTCTTAATGGTTGGCGTGACGAAGATAAAGTCTATCTTCTTACGGTCAGCCATTGGCTGCTTGCCCCAGTCGTGCCATGAATATGAAGGACCTTCTCTATGTGTTGCCATCTTATGAGCATCGTGCAGTACGAATTCATTTGTCGTAATGGTGCGATAAGCCTCCGATGTGTCATTGACATTGAAGTCGCCTGTGAGCACTGCAGGGCGGTCGCCGACAATGTCCTTTATTCTGTCGATGATGAGCAGGGCTGATTTACGGCGTGCTTCAATCCCTACATGGTCGAAATGTGTGTTCACAGCCATGAAAATCTTACCGTTCTTCTTATCCTTGAATTTTGCCCATGTGGCAATACGGCAGCAGGCTCCGTCCCAACCAATAAAGCCTACAGAATCAGGATATTGCGACAGCCAGAACGTGCCACTGTCCATTGCGTCGAAGCGATCCTTGCGGAAAAATATAGGCGATGCCTCACCTTTGTCCTTGCCGTTGTCACGACATACACCTACATAATCATACTCCGGAAGACGTTCGCCAAGGTCAACAAGCTGATTCCAGAGCACTTCCTGCATACCACAGATGTCGATATGCTGCGATTTAATATAGTTTGCAACAGAGTCGCGACGGTATTTCCAGTTGTTGAGCGAATCTTCGGGATTATCGTAGCGAATGTTAAATGTCGCCCATTTCACACGCGTCGTTCTCTCATTACAAGACGCAAACGACTGACTTATAAAAGCTATGACGATAGCAATCAAAAACAACTTTTTCATCTTTATGTAATTAGAAAAGGGGAAGCACACAGCGTCCTCCCCTTTATATTGTCAATTTTCTTATTAAGAGGAACTAATCCTGTATCTCCCAAGCAATAGCACTTGCACCAAGAACAGCAGCAGAACTGCCGTCGAGAGCACTTACAAGGAATTTTGCCTTGCCCTTGAATATGTTCAGAACATTCTCGTCGTAAGCTTTCTTGATAGGGTCCATTATCAGGTCGCCAGCCTTTGTCAGACCACCGAAGAACACGAATGCCTCCGGTGAAGAGAAAGCGCTGAAGTCAGCACATGAGCGACCAAGCATCTCGCCCGTGAACTTATAGATATCAAGAGCTACCTCGTCGCCCTTGCCGGCAGCGATTGAGACATCAAGAGAAGTAATCTTTTCAGGATTCAACTCACGGAGAATAGAAGGGCGGTCGGTTGTTGCAAGGATCTCGCGAGCCGAGCGTGCGACACCAGTTGCAGAGCAATAAGCCTCAAGACAGCCACGGCGTCCACATCCACAGCTACGTCCGTCGCGCTCAGAAATTGTGTGACCAAGCTCTCCCGCAAAACCATCGCAGCCATAAACGAGCTGACCATTGACAACAATACCTGAGCCTACACCTGTACCAAGGGTTATCATGATGAAGTTCTTCATGCCGCGGGCAACACCATAAGTCATCTCACCAAGAGCAGCAGCGTTGGCATCGTTGGTCAAAGCTACAGGGATTCCAAGGCGTTTTGAGAACAGGCTTGCCAACGGAACGACACCATCGTGACCCCACTCAAGGTTAGGAGCAAACTCTATTGTCCCGTTATAATAGTTGCCATTAGGTGCACCGATACCCATACCCCTGATGAGATCAATACCTCCAACCTGGTCGATTATAAGCTTAAGAGCCTCGCATGCAGCTTTAACATAAGCATTAACGTCGTCACCATATCCTTGGGTCTTAATAGATGTTGTGGCACGAATATCGCCACGACTGTCAACAATTCCGAACACAGAGTTCGTTCCACCAAGGTCAAGCCCAATCACATATGGCTTCATTTCTGTAGTTTCTACCATTTTTGTATTAAGTGTTTTTAGTTAATAAAAATCATATATAAATATGCAGAACCGGCTTATATATACCTGAAAGCTAAAGCCATATTCTGTGAACAAAGTTAGAAAAAAAATAGAAGAAAACAAAGGTTTCAAACGAAAAAAATGTATTAAACTTAAATAAAGGTACAATTTCACCGCTTTCTCGAAAAAATACAGTAACTTTGCAGGCATTATGCAGGTATTATTTCCAATAAATATAATAGAACTAATCTTCAAGGGTATACTTATAGGCATCATCGCATCAGCGCCGATGGGACCGGTAGGTGTGCTTTGTATCCAGCGTGTGCTGAACAAGGGTCGCTGGCAAGGCTTTGCCACTGGTGTCGGAGCAGCTTTCAGCGACATCATATATGCTCTGCTGACTGGTCTTGGAATGAGATTCATGCTTGACTTCATTACTAAACCTACCCCACTGTTCATCCTGAAAGTGGTAGGCTCACTGCTGCTCATGGCATTCGGAGTCTACTGTTTCCGCAGCCGACCACGAGAAGTTCATCTGGTGAATAAGGCAAATATGTCGCTGGGATACAATGCCCATACAGCATTTTGGATCACCTTTGCCAATCCTCTCATCATACTGCTTTTCATTGCCGTCATGGCGCAGTTGTCCTTTGTCGTGCCTAACCATCCGCTGGAGATGGGCATAGGATACTTGAGCATATTTGTTGGAGCTTTACTTTGGTGGTTCGGACTGACATGGCTTGTCGACCAGATAAAAGAGAGGTTCAACCAAAACGGAATACTTATCATCAACAAGGTCATAGGCGCAATCGTCATCATCGTGTCAGCTATATTCCTTGTTGGCACCGTGTTCAATATATACAGCCTCTCATGGTATTGATGACAAACAGTACAAAAGACGGAAGACTATGATAATAGCACAGAAATTAAGAAAAGAGAATATAGCCGAGTATCTGCTTTACATGTGGCAGGTGGAGGATATAATTCGTGCATACAACTGCTCGCTGACACAGTTGAAAAGTGAATATATAGCACGCTTTCAGGTCGACGACATCGAGATATACGAAGAGATGGTTGACTGGTATGGCAACATCATACGCATGATGAATCAGGAGGGGAAGCGCGAGAAAGGTCATCTCAATATAAACGACATCATCGTGCAGGACCTCGGCGACCTCTCCGCACAACTGCTGGCAAGCACTAAGTTCCCGTTCTACAATGCGGAGTATTACCGCGTACTGCCATACATCGTCGAACTGCGCAATAAAGGCGACAAGGACGTAAGCGAGATTGAGACTTGCCTGAATGCGCTCTATGGCGTTATGATGCTGCGTCTGCAGAATAAAGAGGTGTCGCAACAGACGCAGAACGCCGTAAAAGAGATAACGACATTCCTCGGTATGCTTGCCGACTACTACAAGAAGGACAAAGAAGAAGGATTAGAATTTTAAACATGAAGATACTTGTAACTGGAGCCAACGGGCAGTTGGGTAATCAGATGAAGCTCGTGAGCAACAACTCAACTGATGAATATATCTTCACCGATGTGTGCGACGGATATACACATCTCGACATCACTAATATTGAAGCCGTACGTCGGGCAGTCAAAGAACATGGCATTGAGTGCATAGTCAACTGCGCGGCATGGACTAATGTTGATGCTGCAGAGACTGCCGGCGAGAAAGCGGAGACACTAAACGCAACAGCGCCGGAGAATCTTGCCAAGGCAATGAAGGAGGTGGACGGACTGCTCGTACATATTTCGACCGACTATGTCTTCGGCGGCGACCCATACAACACTCCGTGCCGTGAGGACCAGACCGGTACTCCTACCGGCATCTACGGACTGACGAAACTCCATGGTGAGCAACGGATCATAGCAACAGGATGCAACCATCTCATAATCCGCACGGCATGGCTATACTCTGAGTTCGGCAATAACTTCTGCAAGACAATGCTTAACCTTACAGCGAGCAAGCCACAGCTCAAGGTTGTGTTCGACCAATGCGGCACGCCAACATATGCCGGCGACCTCGCGCAGGCAATCTTCTACATCATTGAAAACCGTAAGTACGAGGGGCATTCAGGCATATATCATTACTCCAACGAGGGTGTCTGCTCATGGTTCGACTTCACTAAAATGATTGCCGAATATGCCGGTCATGCCGACTGCGACATACAGCCTTGCCACTCCGATGAGTTCCCAAGTCAGGTGAAACGCCCTGCATACAGTGTCCTTGACAAGACAAAGATAAAAAACACTTTCGGCATAGCAATACCGTATTGGACAGAGTCGCTCCGCCGTTGCATTAATAATCTACAGAATAACAAATAAAAATATCCACATATAATACATGAATCCGGAAATAGAAAGACGCCGTACCTTCGCCATAATCTCCCACCCGGATGCCGGGAAGACAACACTGACAGAGAAATTTCTGCTCTTCGGTGGTCAGATTCAGGTGGCAGGAGCCGTAAAGAGCAACAAAATACGAAAGACAGCAACATCCGACTGGATGGATATTGAGAAGCAGCGCGGCATCTCCGTGTCGACATCGGTGATGGAATTCGACTATCTGCCTGATGCCGAGAACCAGCCTGCTGACGCTCAACCATACAAAGTAAACATTCTCGACACCCCCGGTCATCAGGATTTCGCCGAAGACACATACCGCACACTTACTGCCGTTGACTCGGCTATAATCGTTGTCGACAGCGCCAAGGGCGTGGAGGCGCAGACCCGCAAACTCATGGAAGTGTGCCGTATGCGCAATACTCCCGTAATAATCTTCGTAAACAAAATGGACCGCGAGGGGCGCGACCCTTTCGATATTCTCGATGAACTGGAGCAGGAGCTTCAGATAAATGTACGCCCTCTGTCGTGGCCGATAAACCAAGGACAGAAGTTCAAGGGCGTGTATAACATATACGAGCAGCAGCTTAATCTCTTCACACCTAACAAACAACGCGTGACGGAGAAGGTTGCTATTGACATCTCTTCTTCTGAACTTGACGAGCAGGTAGGCGCTCAAGATGCCGAGCGGCTACGCGAGGAACTGGAACTCGTAAGCGGTGTTTATCCGGAGTTCGACGTCGAGACATATCGCTCAGCAGAGGTTGCACCGGTATTCTTTGGTTCTGCACTGAATAATTTTGGCGTTCAGGAGCTCCTCAATTGCTTCGTAGATATTGCGCCGTCGCCAAAACCTACTATGGCGGAGGAACGTATGGTCAACCCTGACGAATCAAAATTCACGGGATTCATATTCAAGATAACGGCAAATATCGACCCTAATCACCGTTCATGCATAGCATTCTGTAAGGTCTGCTCGGGCAAATTCGTCCGCAACCAGCCTTATCTGCATGTCGGCGAAAACAAAACTCTCAGGTTCTCTTCGCCTACACAGTTCATGGCACAGCGCAAATCAACTATCGACGAGGCTTGGGCTGGCGACATCGTAGGTCTGCCTGACAACGGCATATTCAAGATTGGCGACACTCTGACCGAAGGTGAGAAGATTCATTTCCGCGGTCTGCCGTCATTCTCGCCTGAGCTTTTCAAATATATAGAGAACGACGACCCGATGAAGGCAAAACAGTTTCAGAAAGGACTTGACCAGCTCATGAACGAGGGTGTTGCACAGTTGTTCGTCAACCAGTTCAACGGCAGAAAGATTGTCGGCACGGTAGGACAGTTGCAGTTCGAGGTTATTCAGTATCGTTTAGAAAACGAATATAACGCAAAATGCCGCTGGGAATCAGTGCATCTGCACAAGGCATGCTGGGTGGAGAGCGACGACGAGAAGGAACTGGATGCATTCAAGAAACGCAAATACCAATATATGGCAAAGGATAAGGACGGTCGCGACGTGTTCCTCGCTGATTCCGGATATGTTCTGTCAATGGCACAGCAGGATTTCGAGAACATCCGCTTCCATTTCACTTCAGAGTTCTGACAGAGATAGAAACCTGACAATCAGAAGTATGTATATTGGCAACAACCTCTCTGTGGCTCACCCAGTAAACCCAAAGCGGTCAATTTATTACGCGAGTTTGTGATAAGACAGTTCTTGTAACAGGTACAGAAATCTTATCAGGAGATAGCGTATGTAAATAAAAATCATTGTCGCGATTTTTAGCGAAATAGAAAAATAAAAGCAATGATTTGCCAAGTCTGCATGGCATAAAACCCTGTCTTCAAGAACTAATAATAGCTACGAATAACTTCATTCCATGCTTTTTATCTCAAAAAACAGCGGTTCTTTATGCTGAAAAGGGCGGTTTTAGTGGCAAGAAACGTAGGAATTAGACTCAAGAAACGGCGGTTCTTGAAACTGTTTTTCATTTTTGTCGGTATCAAAAAAGCATATCACTCTGATTTTCAGTACCTTTTGCGTAATACCAAAAATAAGCGTTTTTCGTCAACGAACGACAACTCGACTGCAAATATCGGCTATATGTATGCTTAAAACAGCCTTTTTGTTGATTTTATTCGCATCTATCGTAGGGACGTGATTTATCACGTTCCTCCTTGGCAATCACGCTTTGACAGTTGCTAATATTGGACAAATATGTCGTCATTTACCGGAACGTTTACAGAGGTTGTGCGAGGCGGAACATGATAAATCACGCCCCTACACGATTCATACTACTCGATTCATCGCTATAATTTGTTTACCGGACACCGATAAATCCGACATAACAGTCTTTACCCGAGCAGTGTCTGAAGTATGCGGTCGGCAGTACGTCCGTCCCAACGTTCAGGGATAGAATATGGCTTTGCATCACCTGCTACTATAGCATGGAGCGTCTCAGCAAGCAGACTGGCGTCTTCATTGACGAGTACATTAGTGCCTTGCTTTACAGTTTCAATATGCTCGGTATAACTATTCAGCGTTATACACGGCACACCGTTGAACGTTGCTTCCTCAGCCACATTGCCACTGTCGGTGATGACGCACAGGGCATGGGCTGTAAGATAACCGAACTCAAGATAAGACAGTGGATTAATGAGTACGATATTCGACAAGCCTTCTGCCAGACGGCTCACTACTTCAGCTGCATCGCCACGCAATGGGGTGAATATTTTACGGTGTCTCATCTCATGAGACATAGCATGAAGCATATCGCGCAGCTTATCCTCGTCGGCAAGGAGTGCACGACGGTTGATGGTGAGCACGGCATACTCCGCATCGGCTGCACCGTTCTCATCGAGCACAGCAGGGCGAGAGAAGCGTGGAAGGTTTCTGCGGAGGCTGTCCATAAGGATGTTGCCCACTACATAAATCTTCGATTGCTCTGCAGTAGTGCCAATGCCTGAGCCGGCAGTGAAGAGCAGATCGGACAGTCCGTCGATGACAAGACGATTAATCTCCTTTGGCATATTTATATCAAAGGAGCGTGTGCCTGCCACGAGGTGAGCCAGACGTATGCCGTGTTTCTTTGCCACGATGGCTGCCGCCATAGTCGATGCAAGGTCGTCGACAACGATTACTACATCTGTAGAGTATTCATTTAGATACTTCTCGAAGGCGCTCATCACACCACTTGTTATCTCGTTCACGTTCAGACTGCTCACTCCGAGGTATACATCAGGGCGAGGCATCTGAAGATCTTCAAAGAGAGAGTCTTCAAGAGTCGGGTCGGACGCCGAACCGGCATAGACAAGCAGATAGTCGACATCACACCCATCAGTCTGTGCTTTCTTTATGGAGTTAATCAACGGCGCTACCTTGATGAAGTTGGGGCGAGCACCGGTCATGAGACATATATGCATATATTCTTATTTATTCAAATGATAGTATAGGACAAAGTTAATGAAAATACCGTAATAAACAAAGAAAAGCCACGGTAATTTAGTCCTTTTGTCATATTCGTCAGAGACGCAGCAAAGTAGAACCAGTGGTTTTGGGAGTGTTTCCGTTGACCTGAATCACGACAACACCGCTAACACGCTCCGGCAGGCTGACACATTTTTCGCTTGTGCCCACTACGGCGGTATCGGTCAGCAGCAGCTGTCCGGAGGTATTGTAAACCTTGATGTCGGCTGTTTCATCGAGCTGTTCAGGAAAGACAAATGAAAAACTCCCATCGTTATTTATACGATACTGAAGTTGCTCCGCCTGGTTATGACTGATACCCTCGACAGCATCCACACCAAGTATATACAGCAATCCACGATAGACGTCAATCTGTCCGTAGCCGTATTCGTTGTTTGGATAGTTGAGCAACGGGTCGGGATGACTGCTTGTGTGTGCGAGGACATCGAGTACATCATGAGGTGTCAGGTTGGGATTAGCCTCCAGCCACAGAGCGATAGCACCGCCTACAGCTGGCGACGACATAGAGGTGCCATTGTCTGCCTTCCAGAAATAGGTGCGACCGGCATGCTCGTAGCTGCTGACGAGGTTGTCCTTCTGACGACTGTCGGGATTTGCCTCAAAGAAGAAACTATTGGTAGAGGAAATGATATTTGTTCCCGGAGCCATGACATCGGGCTTTACTCTTCCGTCGAAGGTAGGTCCTATGGATGAGAATGTGCTGCGCTTACCATCAATTCCAAAGTTATAGTTAATGGCATTGCCGTACATATTGACAAAACCGGTACTGTAGGCTGTTGCTCCGACGCATATCACTGAAGGCAACGACCCCGGAGCTTTGATATTCTTGCCAACACGAGCATCGGCAAGAGTGGGATTTTGTGATTTCTTAACGAAATAGCCACTCTGCAGATAGGTCTCGGTTTCTGCGCCTTCGCCGACAATCTCCACACTGATGAGATTACCTGCTCCACCGAGATGATCGGGACCGGTGATATAGATTTCCACCACCAACCGGTCGGGATTATAGCAGTCGGGATAGGCTCCCTCGGTAATGACATAATCGCTGTTGGCAATGCGCAGCGTGTCGGAATGTAGCGAGTCGGTCTGCTGACAAAGCCATTCGGACGATACCGTCAGCGTGTCGTTGTCAGCTCCGTAGAACACCATGCGGGTGGAGAAGTCGGCAGTACCTGTTGACATGAAATAACATCGACCGTCCCATGACTCGATGAAAGTGCCCACGGAGTGTTTTCCAACGGGTTTATACATATAGGACGGATTATGCGAACTGTTGCCTGCCGAAGCAACGATGATACGTCCAGGACCAGTGAGCCGTTCAAGCAGTTCGTTATAAAGAATGTTCTCTCCGTAGAGATCCTGCATTGAACCTTCACTGAAAGAAATGACGCACGGCTTATTCACCCTCTCTGCATAGTCGAAGATATACTTGAAACCCAGTGCATCCGTAGCGTATGTGTATTTATCTTGGTCGGCGTCGGCAATGAACTCCTTGTCTTCGGACACTGCATTGTTAACGATACAGATGTCAGCATCGTAGGCTACACCGCGATAAGGACTGCCGAAACCACTTCCTGCCGCCGTCCCGAGGGTGTGCGAACCATGCGCCAGCTTCAGACCGTCACGGCTGTGGGCATATTGAAGTATTGCATCGCGTCCCTCGTAGGCACGCCCCACATACTGACCACTGTTGACCGTGTCAACCGAAAGCATGTCCCAGAAGGAGCGTATGCGATAGTCGGACATATCAGAGGAATAGAAATTCGGATTAGTAAGGTCGAAACCCACATCCTGAATGCCCATGACTACACCACGACCACTATAAGCATGAGGGAGATTTGTGCCTTTATAAACACCGTCGATATTAAGATGTCGTACCATGTTGTCATTGTGCAACGACATGCCTCTACCCGCCTCTATCCTATGTATGCGCCTGTCCTCCGACAACGATTTTACTCGTGTCATAGGTATGTCGACTATATATATATCGTCAACCTTGGCGAGTTGCTTAGCATTGTTTGCAGAAAACAGACTGTCGACATCGTCTTCTGCCTTAACAAAAGCACAGAGTGTGGCTTCTCTAAAAGCCTCGCCCTTGACATTATGGCGCTTTGAAGAGGACGACTCCTGCTGGAATACCAGCTGGCGCAGCGACGGTGACAGTTTGCGAAACACACTTTTCTGTGCATGTGCCGGCATGGCGGACAGAAAGAACAGTATATATATAATAAGGTGCAACCTCTTTCTCATGTGTTAATCTATTTATAAGAATGCCAGTCCAAGGAATTATAAGTATCTGTAAAGTAGATGATTAGTGGGCAGACGCATTATTATATAGCGTTGATTTACAAAGTCTTACAAGCGACTGCCGACATGTTCATCAACGACAAAGGTAATGCTTTTTTTTGTATTGTGCTTGAATAATGCTGTTTTTTTGATGCAATGACGACAAGCACAGACATAAAACTGGTGAGAAAACAATTATCAAGATGAACGTCGAGTGCCTCGATAGCAACGCCATTCTTATGGTTATTTTCAGTATTTTCCAAGTCGCGGCTTCATAATATCGCCGGGGCTGATTTCAAGAAGCACTTTTATGATCATTCATGAAAGCCATAGTGCTCAAAACGACTTGCCGGATGCACGACTGAATGGCAAAAGAAGCAAAAAGAAGCGTTATTAGATAGTTTTTCCAATTTAAATTATTAACTTTGCGTAAAAATCAAATATAGAAATAATGGAAGAACTGACACATAAATCAATCGTTGCCTCATACGAGATGTACGACATCACCGACGGAAATGAGAGCCTGCTCGAAGCAACTAACGAGGCTCAGCCTCTTCGTTTTATTACCGGTTTCGGCATGATGCCGATAGAGGCTTTGGAAAATAAACTCAAGACGCTGTCAACAAACGAGAGCTTCGAACTTACCGTTGCTCCGGCAGAGGCTTTCGGTGAGTATATTACAGAACGCGTGCTTGATCTCGACAAGCAGATATTCTGCGTCAATGGAGTCTTCGACGAAGTCAACATAGTCCCGGGGGCAATAATCCCTCTGCAGAACGAAGAGAACCAACGCTTCATGGCGCAGGTCGTAGCAATAAAAGAAGACAAGGTGAAGGTCGACTTGAACCATCCGCTTGCAGGCAAGACCCTGAAATTCAAAGGCACTGTGATTGAGTCGCACAACGCGTCGCAGGAAGAAATCATGGCACTGATGAACCAGATGAACAACCATAGCTGTGGTGGCGGTTGCTCAGGTGGCTGTGGTTCATGCGGTAACGGAGGTTGTGGCTCTTGCGGTGACGACGGATGTGGCTCTTGTGACGAGGGAGGATGTAGCTGCGGAAATTAAAGAATAAACAGTAAAGTCGTGATTATGAGTAATACTTTTGGCAAATTATTCACGCTGACAACATTTGGCGAAAGCCACGGAGAGGCTATAGGTGGTGTCATCGACGGTATGCCGGCAGGCATTGTGGTAGACATGGAGTTCATCCAAAACGAACTTGACCGCCGCCGCCCGGGACAAAGCCGTATAACAACAGATCGGAAGGAGGCTGACAAGGTGGAGATTCTGAGTGGAGTATTCGAAGGAAAGACAACTGGCAGTCCTGTTGGTTTCATCGTGCGCAACACCAATCAACATCCGGCAGACTATGACAATATGCGCCATTTGTATCGCCCATCGCACGCCGACTTTACATTCACAGAGAAATATGGAGTACGCGATTACCGTGGAGGTGGACGCTCGTCAGCACGTATAACAATAAGCCGGTGTGTGGCAGGAGCATTTGCCAAGCTCGTACTTAAAAGCTACAACATTACGATACAAGCTTATACATCGCAGGTAGGAAACATTGCTTTAGACCGCGACTATAGTAAATACGACCTGTCACTTACGGAGACAAATGCTATACGCTGTCCTGACAGCGACAAAGCACGCGAGATGGAAGAACTCATAACGCAGGTGAAACACGAGGGCGATACAATCGGCGGAGTAATAACATGCGTTATCAAAGGTTGCCCTATTGGACTGGGAGAACCGGAATTCAGTAAACTCCACGCACAACTGGGTAGTGCAATGCTAAGCATAAACGCCGTGAAAGGGTTTGAATATGGCGAAGGTTTCAACTGTGTTGCAACAAGAGGAAGTGAGCAGAACGATGTTTTCGTGGCTGAAAACGGAAATATAACGACAACGACAAACAATAGCGGAGGCATACAAGGCGGTATAAGCAATGGGCAGGATATTTATTTCCGCGTTGCTTTCAAACCTGTTGCAACGGTTCTAATGAAGCAGAAAACAGTCGACGAATATGGAAACTCAACTTTTTTTGAAGCTCGCGGACGGCATGATCCATGCGTACTTCCACGCGCCGTTCCTATCGTAGAAGCCATGTCTGCATTGGTAATACTGGACAATTTGTTGTTGAAATAGAACAAACAATGGGAAAAACTCTAAGGAAATGAAAAAATTACGGGTTTTATTTTCGTAATTAAAAAAATATGTATACTTTTGCATTCGACATGTGGGGATTGGGAAATTCCCGAGATTGTTTAGTTAAGTCTAGTTTAGTTTTTGTGTTGGTTTAGGGCTGTCAATTGGCAGCCCTAAATTTTTGTATATGGTATACATAAAAAAAGTGGAATCCCAGAAGGAACTCCACTGCTTATATAACATAGCCTTACATACAACCAATTATTTCAGTCACCGACTTACATCCATGTCTGTCGAGCCATTCATTCATTCCGTTACGGACCTTTATCGTCACCTCCGGGTCAAGGAAATTGGCTGTACCTATCTGTATAGCCGTAGCACCTGCCATTAGAAACTCTATGGCATCAGTGGCGTTGGAGATGCCTCCTAAGCCAATGACGGGTATTCCAACGGCTTTTGCCACCTGATATACCATGCGAAGCGCTACGGGCTTAACGGCAGGTCCACTCAGACCTCCTGTGCCAATAGACAGGCGGAACTGGCGCCGCTCTATATCAATTGATGTGCCCATGAGCGTATTGATAAGCGATACAGAATCTGCTCCCTCTGCCTCTACTGCTTTCGCAATGTCAGCAATAGAGGTGACATTGGGCGAGAGTTTCACTATCAGGATCTTATTATAGCGCTTGCGAACAGCACGGACTACACTGGCTGCACCAGCACAGGTGACACCGAAAGCCATGCCACCGTCTTTAACATTCGGGCATGAGATATTCAACTCTATGGCAGGAATATGATCCAAAGCATCAACACGGGCGGCACACTCGGCATAATCCTCAGGCGACGAACCGCTGACATTAACAATCACATTAGTATTAATATCTTTTATTTGTGGATAAATATGCTCGCAGAAATAATCGACGCCTTTGTTCTGTAATCCGACACAATTCAACATGCCTTGAGCTGTCTCAACCATGCGGGGATAGTCGTTGCCTTCACGAGGAGTGAGCGTTGTACCTTTTACTATTATTCCACCAATTTCATCAAGAGGAACGAAATCGGCGAATTCCAAACCATAACCGAAAGTACCCGATGCTGTCATCACGGGATTCTTCAGATACAGATTATTTATATTTACATTTAGATCTGCCATGACAATTTCTTAATATTAAACACCGGTCCCTCTGTACACACACATAAATTACCCTCCACTGTCTTCTCTACACAGCAAAGACAAGCACCTACACCACAAGCCATAAGATTCTCAAGCGACACCTCACATTCTATATCGTTAGCCTTTGCATAACGAGCCACAGCAAGCATCATTGGCTTTGGTCCACAGACCTGAACACGCGTAAATTTCTCTCGCTCAAGAACAGAATGATTGGTGACAAAACCTCGTTCTCCAAGGCTTCCATCCTCCGTGGTGACATGCACCTTGCCTATTTCGCCGAACTGCTCTAACTGAAGAATATCATCTTTTGACTTTGCACCAAGAAGGAATATCGGAGTAGCACCAATATCAGCAATGAGTTTTCCAAGATAAAGGAGCGGCGCAACTCCCACACCTCCACCGACAAGAAGGATTTTCTCATCAGATGATTCCGGCAGTGTGAAACTTCTACCTAAAGGAAATACACAATTAAGCCTGTCGCCTGCACGAAGTTCAAACATCTTTTGTGTGCCATCACCAACCACATGAACAAGAAGATGAAGTTCATTCTTATCATAATCAACGTAGTTTATTGATATAGGGCGGCGCAGGAATGTCGACTGCGAACCATCAACTCTGATTTCAACAAACTGCCCTGGAAACATCTGGGGTAAAGGCTTTCTATCGGTCAATTTCAGGAGTACATGCTGAGGAGTAGGATGTTCTACAGCCTTAACAATTAAATCAGAACAGTATTTCTTCATATAATGATAATATAATAGGTACGTGCGAAAGGCTTTTGTGCCCACAAAGTTACATTAAAAAAACGATAATAAGGAGATTAAAGAGATGTTTTTGATCTGAATCGATTCATTAAATTCGACACAAGTCGACCTGCATATGCCGCAATCGTCAAGTTTGATTTTCAATAAGTGACACATTTCTTATAGGAATATTCAACGTTGAACTTCCAAATGTTTCATGGTGTACGATTAAGAAACTCTATTTGAATAAACTCAACAAAGAGGCTATCCTAACCGCACGTACAGCCGATATTTGCCGGTGCGTTATCGTTCGTTGACAAAAAACGCTTGTTTTTGACATTACATGAAAGACACTGATAATCAGAGCAATAGACTATTTTGATGACGACAAAAAACAAGAATCAGTTTCAAGAACCACCGTTTCTTGAGTCTAAAACCGCCGTTTCTTGCCGATAAAAGCGCCGCTTTCAGCATAAAGAACCGTCGCTTTTTGAGAGAAAAAGCATGGAATTAGACTGTTTTCAACTCTTATCGGTTCTCAAATACATGGTTTTATGCCATGCAAACTTGTCAATTCATCGCTTTTGGTTTTCTATTTCGCTGAAAATCACGATAATGATTTTTATTTACAATATTATTATATCGCCGACATTTTTCTAAAGGCGTAGCAGTAGCACTTTGAAGAAAACATCAGCATAAAATTCCAAAAATGATAGTGATGGAGACTGGAAAGCAACGAAAAAAACATAACACAGTCTAATGACCAAATTTAGCTTTATCCCAAAACTGCCATTAGGACGCATTTGCTTAGATTTGTTATTACCGTCATGCTTCCTTACTGCTT
>ENA-OWND01001361-OWND01001361.1-metagenome-genome-assembly--contig:-NODE-1361-length-15052-cov-8.619524_pt1 | contig 15052 bp, 14 predicted proteins | sample MGYA00245342_ERZ651119 | MGnify/ENA primary metagenome ERZ651119 (study PRJEB26857, sample SAMEA4031756) | metagenome | biome: human; feature: oral; material: saliva | place: Philippines | collected 2014...
AGGATTTTGACTCTTTGGCTCGGCGTGCGTTTTGGCTTCAGCCTGCTCTGCTGCAAAGAAGTTATCTATCACGCTTTTGCTTGCTAGTGAGGTTTGCTCGGTAGTTTCGCCCTCTTGTTTTGGCTTATTTTTTGGTCTAAATCTTCGTCTTTTGTTGTTTTTACTTTGATTAGTTACAACTTTCTCTTCGTTTTTGTCGTTCATTATCTTCCTTTAATCTTTCAAATACTTTTAGATAAGAATCGACATCTAGTTCGTGTGGACGTAAATTTTGAGCTAAGTCTAGGTCTTCAAAAATTTCTTCTAACGCCTTTTTGTCAAAATTTGTGGATAAATTTTTCAAAAGCGTCTTTCTTGGCGAAGCAAACGCAGCTCTTAAAAATGCTTTAAAAGCCTCGTATTGTTTTGCATCTTTGAAAATCCCGTCTTTGCCAAAAATCTTTTTTGTTTTTTGTAGTTTGATGACTGAGGATGTGACCTTTGGAGGTGGATTAAAAAGCTTTGCATCCACGTCAAACAAAAGCTCACACCTGCCTTGAAGTGAAGCGAGGATCGATAAAGCGCTAAATTCTTTATCCTTGCTCTTTGCACTAAATTTAAGAGCAACCTCTTTTTGTATCATCACAATAAGCCCAAGGCATTTTTCGTCATCTATCGCATTTAGTATCATCTTCGTAGCAACGTAATAGGGCAAATTTGCGACTAAAAAGTAGTTCTGGCTACTTAGTCCGCCCTCTTGCTGCCACTGCTCTAAAGCATCTTTACAAAAAAGTTTTAATTGTCCATTTTGGATCTCATTTGCAAATTTGACCTTTAAAATTTGAAACAGCTCACAATCTATCTCAAAAGAGGTCGTCTTGTAAATTTGCAAAAGTCTAAATGTCAAATCACCTAAGCCAGGCCCAATCTCAACGACGTTTTCTACGTCCTTGGGTATCGCTTGGATGATCTTATCTAGTGTCGCTTTGTCTTGTAAAAAATTCTGTCCAAAGTGCTTTTTTGCCTTTATCATAGCCGCGATATTAGCCAAAAATTACTTATACAATGATTACAAGTTTAGTTTAATCATATATAAAATGGACTATAATCACTAAATAACAACAAAATAAGGCACAAATTTGAGTAGGGCAAACACCTTAAAATACTTTTTATTATCACAATATTTAGAGCCAAAAACCTTAGACGAGCCAAAAAAGACAAATAGCAAATTTAAAAAATCAATGGACCTTGATATCGCAAATTTCGATGAGAAATTTATGCAAATTTTAAGGGCATTTGACAGGTCGCTTTTAAAAAATAGTATAGAAATTTCGATTTATGGCGGCATTTTTGAGACTGACTTGCTCGCCCTTGCGATATCAAAGCTAGCAAAGGTGAAATTTGAAAAAGAGCAAATTTTAGAGGAGCTACGCTCTGAGCAAACGAGCTTTGAAAAGGCATTTTGTTATAAGCTTAAGCTCTCTGGCGATCTACTCTTTTGCAAAAATGAGCAAAGTTTTGCTTTAAAAGATGCAAATTTAGATGATGAGCTAAGTCCATTTTTCACGCCAAACTCAACAAATGAGCTTTTCATCCCAACGGCTCCTTGGGCGATGGTGCGCCTAAACCACCTAAAAGAGATCAGCCAAAACGACTTTAACAAAGAGTGCGAGCACATCAAGGATAAAATTTCTATCCATAAAGAGAAAATGAGGCTTAGCGACTATGTAAAAGCGGTTCACGAGGAGCTAAAAAGCTCGCTAAAGACGCCATTTTGCAAAGACGTGATCAGGCTTGAAGTAAGGATCGCTGACCCAAATTTTAAAGAGAACGACACCCTTTTAAATAGCTTTTTTATAGATGATATAAATTTACTTATCAAATTTTACGAGTCAGGCAGGACGCACGAGCTGACGGATCAGTTTTTAGACGAGGGCAGTGAGAATAAATTTGAGAGGCTTGATGTTAGAGATGAGCTAAATCAAAGGGCGGTGAGGGACTTTTTTAAGGCTGAGCGCTACCCAAGATCGGCTTTTGCGAGTGATTTTGCACTAAATTTCTCACAGCAAATGGCGCTAAATAACATCATAGAGAAATTTAAAGAAGGTAACGGCGGGATTTATAGCGTAAATGGCGCTCCAGGCACGGGGAAAACGACACTTTTAAAGGACGTGATGGCTGAGGTTGTCACGCTTAGGGCGATGAAGCTCGCGCAAATGAGCAGACACGATATCTTTGAGCCAGTTTATGACAGCGATGAAAAGGCGCTTTATTTTAGGCTAAATGACGAGCTGCAGGGCTTCGAGATGGTCGTTAGCTCTTGCAATAACGGCGCAGTTGAGATTTTGAGCAAAGAGCTAAGCCAGTTAAAGAGCATAGGTGATTATGCGGGCGAGATTGATTATTTTAAATTTATAGCCACAAGGCTGCTCTCGGCTGATGAAAAGAGTGAATTTGGCGAGAAGTCCTTTATCTCAAAGCCAGCTTGGGGGCTATTTTGCGTGGCGCTTGGCTCAAAGCAAAACAAGTCAAATTTTGTTTTTAATGCAATTAATGGCGTAAAGATCGAGGCTACTCACAGCCAGTATGACAAGATCACAAAAGAGTATGGCGAGTTTTTGGAGCAAGATGGCTTTTTGATGGGGCTTGGCAAATATCTGGCAGTTGGCGAAGGGGTTGATGACTTTGACGTGGCAAAGGAGAAATTTAATCTCGCACTTCACGAGGCAAATTTACTTTTTAGCGAGATCAGGATCAAAGAAGAGGAGCTAAAGAGCCTTAAAACAGAGCTAGCTGACGTTGATAGAAGGCTAGAGAGTTATAACTCAGCCAAGCAGATAGAGGAGCTTTTATCTCCGATTGAGAGTGAATTCGCTAGCGTTAGTGGCGAGCTTGAAGATAAAAAGGCTGAATTTAGCGAGCTAACAAGAGTTGTTAGTCAAAATGAGGCCTTGCAGGAGTATCTAAGCACACCAGAAAAGCCGCCATTTTTTCTCTTTCAGCAGATTTTTAAGACAGAGGCCTTTGAAAAGTATAATGACGAGGCATTAAAGGTTGGCGAGATAAACCGCCAGATAGCTGAGCAAAATTTAAAAGCTAGTAAGCAAAATGGCGAGAGCAAAGAGAAAAATGAAGCAAGGCTAAATGAGCTAAAAAGCGAGATAGCAGGGCTTGAGAGCAGGGCAGCAGAGCTAAATACTAAGATAAATCTCTACAAAAGGCTACAAAGCGACTTTGCTAGACGCCAAAAGATACTTGGCAGGAGCGAGGAGCTAGATATCTTTCTAAATGGCAGTTTTAGCGAGAGCAACGAAGAGATGCAAAAGAGTATGCCATTTATGATGGAATTTGGCATAGACCAGAAATTTCATAAGACAAAGCTTTTTAAGGCTAGGATAGAGCTTTTTAAAGAGGCGCTAAATTTGCATAAGGCGGCTATTTTTGCCTGCAAAGAGGCTGTTAGGACAAATTTACGTGCCATTAGCGTTATCTTTAACGATGAAAAGATGGCTGAGAAAAACGGCTTAGAGGCAAAGCATAGACGTGAGATCATCAGGGGGCTCTTCTTACTAACGCCTGTTGTTAGCTCGACTTTTGCCTCGTTTAATAACACCTTTAAAGACCTTTTAAATGGCGATATAGGCATGCTTTTGATAGACGAAGCAGGGCAGGCAAATTTAACTAACGCGTTAGGCGCACTACTTCGCTCAAAGATGGCCGTGGTGGTTGGCGACCCGCTTCAGCTTGAACCAGTCGTAACACTACCAGTTAGTTTAAATAACGCTATCCTTAGCTACTGCGAGGCAAAAGAGGAGTTTAACTTGCTTAAATCCTCTGTGCAACTAAGAGCCGACAAAGCGCAGAATATCGGCACATATATAAAAGGTAGTGGCGAGAGTATCTGGGTCGGCTCGCCACTGATCGTGCATAGAAGGTGCGCTAACCCTATGTTTGAGATATCAAACGAGACTACCTACGATGATATGATGATACTTGGCAGAAGCGCGGCTAGTAAATTTGCAAACACTAACGTGCAAACAAAGTGGATAGATGTTAGAAGTGAAGAGTGGATAGGCAACTACAATAAAGCCGAGGGCGAGGTGGTTAAAGAGCTCTTAGCAGGTGAGTTGGCTAGCCAGAAAAATAACATCAGGATAATAACGCCATTTAAAGATGTTTGTAGAAATTTAAAAGGTGCTGGCACTATCCACACTATGCAGGGCAAAGAGGCTGATGTTATTGTCTTTGTGTTAGGCGGTGCGACAAAGGGCGCTAGAGCGTGGGCTGCTAGCAAGCCAAACCTGCTAAACGTGGCGCTAACAAGAGCAAAAGAGGTTATTTATATAGTTGGAAACCGAGAAAATTGGGCTAGTTTGCCATATTTTGAGGTGGCAGCTAGAAAGATAGACAAAGGATAAATTTGAATCATTTTGCAAAACGCATAATCCCATGCCTCGACGTAAAAGACGGCAGGGTCGTAAAAGGTGTAAATTTTGTTGGACTTGTCGATGCTGGAGACCCAGTCGAGATAGCTAAAAGATACAACGACGAGGGCGCTGACGAGCTTTGCTTTTTGGATATCACAGCCTCTCACCTTGGCCGTGATACGATAGTTGATGTGGTAAAAAAGGTCGCAAGTAAGCTTTTTATACCCCTAACCGTTGGCGGTGGCATACGCACGATCGATGATATCTCTCGCCTTTTGAATGCGGGCTGCGACAAGGTGAGCCTAAACTCATCGGCGATAAAAGATCCAAATTTGATCGACGAAGCGGCTAAGAAATTTGGCTCGCAATGTGTCGTTGTGGCTATCGACGCTAAAAAGATCGAAAATGGTTATAGCGTTTTTATAAATGGTGGCAGGATCGACACTAAAAAAGATGCCTTTGCTTGGGCAAAAGAGGTTGAGTCGCGCGGAGCAGGCGAGATATTGCTAACGTCTATGGATAACGACGGCGTCAAGCAGGGCTTTAGCCTGGAGCTAACAAAGATATTTAGTGCGCTCTCTATACCGACTATCGCAAGTGGTGGCGCTGGTAAGATGGAGCATTTTAAAGATGCTTTTGAGGCTGGGGCTGATGCGTGTCTTGCTGCTTCGATATTTCACTTTGGTGAGATCGAGATAAAAAAGCTAAAAGAGTATCTCAAAGCAAATGGCGTTGAGGTTAGGCTTTGATGTTAGTTATCTCAGCAGGAAAAAATGAAATTTTTGACTTTGCCTTGCCGATGGGGGTGGGGCTAGTCGATATGGCGATAAATTTGACAAAGTTTTTGCAAAAAAGATCGTGCGTGGGAGTAGATGAAAAGAGTATAAATTTAAAAAATATTGATCCTCATTACCTTGCAAAGATCGAGGCTAAATTTGCAAACTCATCAAACCCAGAGCTGCAAAATCTAAGCCAAAATTTGTCAAAAAATCCCGAGCGAAATTTATATCAGATGCCAGAAAAGATAGTTTTTGTAGGTTCAGCTGGTTTATATAAAGATGGTGAAATTTTGCAAATTTATGAAAGCTCGGTTGGGGCAAATGTTGAAATTTCTAGCATAGAAAATAGATCTTATTCGCCTATCGAGTGTGAAATTTCTTCTATCGTTTCACGTGGAACTATCAAAACAAATTCATCAAATTTCATAACGACAGACAAAAATTTGGCTCATAAGATGTTTGAAAAGGGATATTTTTTAGAAAATATGGAGTTTTTTTCTGTTCTAAAAGTGGCTCAAATTTTTAAAATTCCAGCTTATGGAATTTTTGTAGCGACAAATTTTTGTGATGAAAATGCGCATGCTGATTTTATAAAAAATCACTCTGCGGCCAAAGAGCTACTAACAAAATATGTAAAGGAAAATATGTGAAAAATTTGCTTGATCTTAGCATCGAAGAGTTAAAAGAGCTAGTCTCTCCCTCTTTTAGAGCGACGCAAATTTATGAGTGGGTATATAAAAAAAATGCAACAGAATTTAGCCAAATGCTAAATTTACCAAAAGATATGCGTCAGGACTTGGCTGAGAAATTTTATCTCGATCCTCTAAAATGTGTGAAATTTGAGCAAAGTAGTGATGGCTCGATCAAGTATCTTTTTGAGCTAAAAGATGGTCTAAAGATAGAGAGCGTTTTGCTACCGATGAAAGAGGAGATTAGTGACGAAGATGGTAAGATTAGTCGCCATGCTCGTTATACCGTTTGTGTTAGTTCGCAGGTTGGTTGCAAAATGGGCTGTGCTTTTTGCCTAACAGCAAAGGGCGGGCTTGTTAGAAATTTGACTGCTGGGGAGATCGTAGGGCAAATTTTATGGATAAAAAGAGAGAATAACATACCATACGAGAGGCGCATAAATGTCGTTTATATGGGTATGGGTGAGCCACTTGACAACCTTGCTAACGTTAGTAAAGCGATCAAAATTTTAGCTCTTAATGAGGGTCTAGCCATATCGCCACGCCGTCAAACTGTTTCAACTAGTGGTCTTGGCAGTCAGATAAAAAAGCTTGGCGAGATGGACCTTGGTGTCTTGCTGGCCATATCGCTACATGCTGTTACTAACGAGCTTAGAAGCCGCTTGATGCCGATAAATAAGGCGTATAATATCGAGGCTGTTATGGATGCTGTTAGGGGATTTCCTATCGATATGCGAAAGCGTGTGATGTTTGAATATCTTGTTATCAAAGACCTAAACGACAGCGTTAGTGACGCAAAAAAGCTGGTTAAACTGCTGCATGGTATCAAGGCAAAGGTAAATTTGATCTACTTTAACCCGCATGAAGGTAGTGAATTTGGACGGCCTGAGCTTGCTAGCATGCTAAAATTTCAAGAATATCTAAGAGATCATGGTGTCACTTGCACGATCAGACAGAGCAAAGGGCTTGATATAAGTGCGGCTTGCGGACAGCTAAAACAGCGAAATGAAAATCCAAAATTTAAAGCTAACGTTAGCGATAAGAACGCAGCTAAAGCAGAAGAAAAACCAACTAACGATAAAACTAACGTGAGTAAAAAATGACAGCTCTTGATATCGCTGAGATAATTTTTATAGTGTTGGTTGCTGGCGTTGGACTTGGGTTGATCATAAAAGTTTTAAAAGAGGAAAGATAAAAATTTATAGATTTTTTACTCGAAAATTAAATATGCTTGTTGGATTTTACAAGATATGTTGGTGAAGTAAAATTTATCTTATTTATGCAAAAAAAGATTAAAATACTTCACCTTTTAAAATTATTTTTTAAAATAATCCTATTATTTTAGCAGCTATAACAGGTATTGGTGCATTGTTTGTTTCAAAGGCATTATTTGAGTTACCATATTTAGGTTTTGCCTTACCACCAGAGATCACCCATGCATCATTTGAACTACCATATTTTGGCTTTAATTCTTTGCCATCAAATGTCCAAGCTGCATTTGAATTGCCATATTTTGGTTTAAATTCCTTGCCATCCCAAATCCAAGCTGCATTTGAATTGCCGTGTTTAGGTTTTAATTCTTTGCCATCCCAGACCCATCCATCACATTCTTTGCCATTCCAATTTAGCTTTAACATATTCTCTCCTTTGTGAAAAATGATAAAGAAATGTTACTTGTTAACATCTTAATATAATATAAAAATAGTCAAAATGTTTTTGTTTTTACCTATGTTATTTTGTGAGAATAATGAGCAAAATTCATTGATATAAAAATATAAAATCAGAGTACGATAAAGCCTTCTTTTGCAAATTTATAAAACTCACTTTCGGCGTCAAATTTGCTTTTTATCTTGTAAAAAATTTCATCAAATTTAAATGAAATTTCGTCCGAGTGAAGTAAGAGCCTTTTTGCTCCAGTTAAATTTATCCGCTCACGCTCGCTCATCTCTTTGTCTAAAATTTTCTCGATCTGCGGACGCGACAAACCATAAAGTGGTTCGCCAAGGATCTTGTGTTTCACATGAAACAAATGCAACCGAATTTGATGCTGCCTGCCAGTGAGTGGGATAGCCCGAATTAAAGTCGTATCGATATCGTCAAAATATTTGATCGGCAAAATTTTAGTCACCGCGCTCTTGCCATTTTCACAAATTTGCATTCGCATTTTCACATCGTCGTAGTTGTTCGCTAGATCCATCTTAGCATCGATCGTAAATTCTCGCTCGATCTTGCCTTGCACCATCGCGACGTAGCTTTTAGAAACCTCTCTGTTTTCAAAGATTTTCTTTAGCTTTATCGTAGAATTTCTATCTTTGCCCACGACTATCACGCCACTTGTTTCGCAGTCTAGCCTATGTGCTACGCTCGCATCTCGCCCAAAAAGTGTGTAAATTTCATCGTTTAGCGAGTAGTCGCAGTGCCTGCCATTTGGGTGGCTTAGCACCCCGCTTGGCTTGTCAAATACCGCAAAGCTCTCGCACTCAAAGATCGGCTTTAGTCCTTTTGGCTTGGCCTCATAGTCGATCAAAAAGACATCGCCGCACAAAATGGCATTTTTCTCACTCACGACACTGCCGCCACAGATCAGCCTGCCTTTATCGATGAGGCGCTGGGTTTGGCTCATGTTAAAGCCATTTTTCAGCAAAATTTCGTAAGCTTTTTGATGATCTGCAGTAATGATAAATTTATTTACATAGGGCAAAAATGATCCTTTGAAAAACGAGCGAGCTATCTTAAGCCCAAATTTATAAGCGTATAACCGACATTTCAGCCCGGATTTTATATAATCAAAACTTAAATTTAGAGAAATTGCACGACGTGATTTCTGGCTCAAAAAGCCAAATTTATACTTTCAGGACAAAAGCAAACTAACACAAAAGGTTCAACAATGGTCGAAAGATACTCACGCAAAGAGATGGCTGAAAAGTGGAGCATACAAGCAAAATACGACGCTTGGCTCAAGGTAGAAAAAGCTGCCGTTAAAGCTTGGAATAAGCTTGGCTTCATAAGCGACAGCGACTGCGATAAAATTTGCAAAAACGCTAAATTTGAAGTGGCTCGCATCGACGAGATAGAAAAGACGACAAAGCACGACGTCATCGCATTTTTAACAAGCGTCAGCGAGAGCCTTGGCGAGGAGAGCAGGTTCGTACACTACGGCATGACCTCAAGCGACTGCATCGACACAGCCGTCGCACTTCAGATGAAAGAGAGCCTAGAGCTCATCATCAGCGACGTAGAGGAGTTTATGCAGGCGGTCAAAAACAGAGCAAACGAGCACAAGCACACGCTCATGGTCGGCAGAAGCCACGGCATCCACGGCGAGCCGATAACTTTTGGCCTCGTGCTTGCCATCTGGTACGACGAGATCGCAAGGGCGCTAAAGCTCATCAAAGACGCAAAAGATACGATCAGCTACGGCAAACTCTCAGGCGCTATGGGAAATTTAGCCCACGCTCCGATGGAATTTGAAGAGCTAACATGCGAGGAGCTAGGTCTAAAAGCTGCTCCAGCGTCAAATCAAGTGATCCAGCGCGACCGCTACGCCCACGTGGTGAGTGCAATGGCTATCTTAGCCTCTACTTGTGAGAAGATCGCAGTTGCCATTAGACACTACCAAAGGACTGAAGTTTATGAGGCTGAGGAGTACTTTAGCCCAGGACAAAAAGGCTCAAGCGCGATGCCACACAAGCGCAATCCAGTCCTTAGCGAAAACATCACCGGTCTTTGCAGGGTGCTACGCTCATACGTCACGCCTTCTCTTGAAAACGTCGCACTTTGGCACGAGCGCGACATCAGCCACAGCTCGGTTGAGAGATTTATCCTGCCAGATATGTTTATCACGGCTGATTTTATGCTGGTTCGTATCAAAAATTTGATAGCAAATTTAGTCGTATATCCAGAAAATATGATGAAAAATTTAAATTTAACAGGCGGCCTAGTCTTTTCACAGCGCGTGCTTTTACAGTTGCCACAGCGTGGAATTTCTAGAGAGGACGCCTACAAGATCGTTCAGCGCAACGCCATGAAGGTCTGGGCGGACTTGCAAGAGGGCAAAAAAGCGATCGACGAGCAAGGTCACAGCCTATTTTTACAAAATTTGCTAAACGACGAGGACCTAACTAAGAGCCTTAGCAAAGATGAGATCAAAGAGTGCTTTGACTACAACTACTACACCAAAAATGTAGATAAAATTTTCGCCAGAGTCTTTGGCAAATAAATTTAAACGCAAGGGGTAAATTTAGCCCCTTGCAACTACCCTAACACAAAATCCACCTTAAATTTAGCTCGTCAAATTTATCAGCCAAGGGCGGCACTTTTCAAGTAGCGTTTACAAGTGTCAGCAAAATTTAGTGGCAATTTAAATTTTGATCTCCAAAACTAATCCAAAAGCTCATCACGTTTAACGCCTTCGTCGCTCTCTCACACTAAAAACGATAGTTTTAACAAGCCTTTATCTTTCTCATTTTGGTGGTAAATTTTATATTTATTGAGTAGTTTTTGGCAAAGAGAGTTTTTATATCTTTTTGGATAAAATCTCAAATTAAAATTTAACACGGAGAGACATTTTTGAAAGTTATAAAACGTAATGGCAGAACAGAAGAGCTTGATATCAGCAAGATCAAAAAATACACAAACGAAGCCGTCCTAGGTCTTAGCAACGTAAGTCTTAGCGAGCTTGAGGTAGATGCGAAAATTCAGTTTAGAGATATGATAACGACTGAGGAAATTCAGCAAACTCTTATAAAAACAGCAGTTGATAAGATCGACATCGACCGCCCAAACTGGACATTTGTCGCTGCAAGGCTATTTTTGTTCGACCTTTATCACAAAGTGACTGGCTTTAACGGCTACAACCACCTAAAAGACTACCTCGCAAAGGGCGAAAAGGTAGGCCGCATCATCCCTGGGCTAAAAGAGAAGTACGACTTAGAGGATCTAAACGTATATATCAAACCAGAGCGCGACCTTCAGTTTGCATACCTTGGTATCAAGACGCTTTATGATCGCTATCTCATCAAAGACAAGAGCGGTATGCCCATCGAGCTGCCACAGCACATGTTTATGGCGATTGCGATGTTTCTTGCGCAAAACGAGCTAGATAGTCAAGGCTGGGCAAAGAAATTTTATGATCTTATCTCTAAATTTGAAGTGATGTTAGCCACCCCAACGCTCTCAAACGCTAGAACTACGCGCCACCAGTTAAGCAGCTGTTACGTAGGCAGCACGCCTGATAATATCGAGGGCATTTTTGATAGCTACAAAGAGATGGCGCTACTTTCAAAATTTGGCGGCGGTATCGGCTGGGACTGGAGCAAGGTGCGTGCGATGGGTGGCAGTATCGACGGACACAAAAATGCAGCTGGCGGTATCATACCATTTTTAAAAGTGACAAACGACATCGCAGTAGCGGTCGATCAGCTAGGCACTAGAAAGGGCGCGATCGCTGTTTATATCGAGCCTTGGCACATGGACGTGAGCGATTTTCTCGATCTTCGTAAAAACTCAGGCGAAGAGAGACGCCGCGCACACGAGCTTTTCCCTGCGCTTTGGATAAACGACCTATTTATGAAGCGTGTCAAAGAAAATGGCCGCTGGAGCCTCTTTGACCCAGCTCAAGTAAGCGACCTTTGCGACCTTTACGGCGAGGAGTTTGAGAAGAGATATTTAGAGTATGAAAACGACGAAAATATCCAGAAAAACACCATCCTTGCAAAAGAGCTTTGGAAGAAAATTTTAACTAGCTATTTTGAAACGGGCATGCCATTTTTATGCTTCAAAGATAACGCCAACAAAGCAAATCCAAACGACCACGAGGGCATCATCAGAAGCTCAAATTTATGCACCGAAATTTTCCAAAACACAGCGCCAAACTACTATAAGATCAAGATCACTTATGAAGACGGCGGCGAGGAGCTATTTGACGAAGAAGAAGACGTCACGGTCGATAGTGGCATAACTAAAAAAGCCAAAAAGCTTAGCGCGCTTGATAGCCTAAAAGGCAAGCAAATTTTCATCGTAGAAAAAGAGAGTATCGAGGGCAAAACGGCAGTTTGCAACCTTGCAAGTATAAATTTAAGCAAGATAAACAGCAAAGAGGACATCGAGCGTGTCGTGCCGATAGCTATCAGGATGCTTGATAACGTGATAGATCTAAATTTCTACCCACACAAAAAGGTAAAACACACAAACCTTGCTTCTCGCTCGATCGGCCTTGGCGTCATGGGCGAGGCGCAAATGCTAGCTGAGAAAAACGTAAAATGGGGCAGCTATGAGCACTTGGCGCTCATTGATAGCATAATGGAAAACATAAGCTACAACGCGATCTATGCTAGCTCAAATTTAGCCGTAGAAAAGGGCATCTATCCAAAATTTGAAGGCTCAAAATGGAGCAAAGGCATCATGCCGATAGACACCGCAAACGAGAACGCAAAGGCGCTTTTAAACGACAAAGGCGGGCTATTTGACGAAAATGTCTGCGACTGGGACAAGCTAAGAGAGAAGGTCAAGCGTGACGGCATGAGAAACGGCTACCTAATGGCGATCGCTCCAACTAGCTCGATCTCGATCCTTGTTGGCACCACTCAGACCATCGAGCCAGTCTATAAACGCAAGTGGTTCGAGCACAACCTAAGCGGTATGATCCCAAATGTCGTGCCAAATTTAAGCCCTGATACTTGGCAGTTTTACACGCCAGCTTACGAGCTTGATCAAAGAATTCTCATAAAAGCAGGCGCTATCCGCCAAAAATGGATCGATCAAGGTCAAAGCCTAAATATATTTATGAGTTTAGACAAAGCAAGCGGCGGATATCTAAGTGAAATTTACACGCTTGCATGGGAGCTTGGACTAAAATCAACCTACTATCTACGCTCTGAAAGTCCAGACAGCGAAAAGCTAAACGACGTGGCCGACCGCTCTATCGAGTGTGAAGGATGTCAGTAGTTAAATTTAAGATGGTCTTTTGCTTTGGCAAACTAGCCAAGGTAAAAGACCTATTTGTAAGCGAAAAAACAGAGAGAAGCTCACGAGGCATCTCAGGTCTTATCGGCTACGTAAGTGCATCATACCTATATAAGATAGTCCTAGACTATATGCCTTTTACGGTTGGTATAGTAGCTGGAGCACTAGCCTTTATAAGCTATGTTATAGAGCTAGCTAAGTTTTACTACATCTCACCATTTGTTACAGCCTTTGCTGTCACTATGGGTAAAACAAACAAGATAGTTGACTTCTTAGTAGGGGCACTATCTATATTCTTTAAACCTATCTTGATAGTTATATTTATCTACTTTGGTCTATTTGTCTATGGTATATTTAAAGATATATTCTTACTATATGCTGAAGAGCAGATGAATATGATGTATGAGCTTCAAAGCCAGTTCTTCTTAACAGTTATGCTCCATATATTTATGGCACTACTACACATCATAGGTGCAATAGGTGGTGCTTATATGCTTTGGAAGATCATACTTCATGCACCAACATGGGTTTTAAAGATGGTAGGTCTAAGTGATAGTGGAGCAAGCTTCGCTTCTCAAGAGTTGGCACGTAACCTAGAGAAATATACCTTCCATATGTAACAAAAGTGAGATATTTTTACAATGCTTTGATACCAAACTAGAAAGGAAAGAGATGAGTACAAAAACTTTACACCAAACAAGAAGAAAGGAAAGTTAAGATGAGAAATAAAGCATTAATTGCAGCATTTGTTGTAGGTTTTCTTGGTTGCATAAATTTAAATGCCTATGATGGATCTGATGTTTTTAATAAACATTTAAGAGGAGAAGCTAAAGAAGAAGTGGTTGATTGTGATGATCCAAAAAATTTACCGCTTGATATAGGTGGAAGATTAATTGGTGGAAAAGAAGAGTGTTTTGTCAATCGTGGAACTGCTGCTAGAGCTAAACAAGAACTAGATAGGACTATCGGTAGAAACCCAGTCACTGGTAAGGTCACCTCAAAGGCTGAGCTACTAGGTGGCGACAAAGCTACAAATGACCTTGAAAAAGCGCAAAAGAGCTATGGCGACAAGAAATTTAAGCTAGAAGAGGCAGAAAAAGCCTATGCTGATAACCCAAGTGTCAAAAACTCTAACCGCTTAGAAAAAGCACGTAAAGCCTTTAAAAAAGCACAGATCGATCTAAAAGGCGCAGAAGAGATAAAAGCTAAGGCTGATATGAAAAAGGCGAAGTGATAAGGGGAATTTGATGTTTAAAAAGCTATTTTTACTAGCGGTTTTGGCGGCGTTTGCCTTTGGGGCGGAGGCGAAAGTGAGCTTACAGGAGCTGCTTTCAACGCCAAATAACAAGACCTTGTTAAAGCAGCTTGGTAGGGAAAATATACTAAGCTCAAAGAGCGAGCCAGACACGCAGGCGATCTTTTTTGCGAGCGCAAAGAGCAAGCCAGAGCTGTTTTACGTGCTTGAGTTTTACAAGGACGAGGCGGCTTATAAAAAGCATATAAGCTCGGCGCATTTTAAGAAATTTGCAAGCGCAAGCGCTGAAATTTTAGCTAGCAAAAAGGCTATAAGCGTGAAAAAACGAGCCGCGTTTTCTAAAAATTTAACGCCAGAGCGCCTAAAAGATGCCTACTTTCACATCACAAATTTAAGCCTTTTGGCAAAGAGCGATGCGAAATTTGAAAAGATCATCAAAAAATATATGCAAAAAAGTGTAGATGAGGGCGCTTACGCGCAGTTTGCCTTTAGTCAAAAAGAGGCACCTAACAAATGGGTGCTGGTTGAAATTTACAAAGATGAGGCTAGCTTTGAGAGCTACCGCCACAGCGAAAACTACAAGGCTTATGCCAAAGAGCGAGCAGGGCTGATAGATGAATTTGACGGCTTTGGCCTAAAAAACGAGACCTCATTTAGCAAGGTAAAATTTTAGGAGATTTATGAAAAAGATCTGCTTTTGCCATTTATAAGGCGGGCGGATTTGTTTGCAAGTAAATTTAAAGGAAAAAGATGTTTATCGTTACTATTAGTTTAAAAACAGATCTCATACCAAACGAGAGAGCTGAGGAGTTTTTTGCCGAGCATAGAGGGTGGTTTATAAAGTATGTTGAGTATGTGGTTAGAGAATTTAAGGCTATTATGGGCAAGATTTCATGATACCAGCAAAATTTTATAGATATGTTTTTGCGTTTATAATGTCAGCATTTATGGCGTTTTTTA
>ENA-OWND01001379-OWND01001379.1-metagenome-genome-assembly--contig:-NODE-1379-length-14942-cov-54.797340_pt1 | contig 14942 bp, 9 predicted proteins | sample MGYA00245342_ERZ651119 | MGnify/ENA primary metagenome ERZ651119 (study PRJEB26857, sample SAMEA4031756) | metagenome | biome: human; feature: oral; material: saliva | place: Philippines | collected 2014...
GAATGACCTCGCGTGCCTGCGCGCCGTCCTCTACGAGGTTGGCGAGCTTGAGGAACTGGCCGAGGCGGATCATGTCGTCGCGAATAAAAATTTCTTCCATGTTCTCTAGTTTATCCCGCCGGGTGCATCCTGGCTTCCAGAGATTTTGGGGGAGCGGCGAGGGGCAAGAGCATACCTTGGGCGGGTTGGTGATGGTACCCTGGTGTCTTGCATCAAAAAGTGTGCATATTGCGCCGATGAGCGCGAACACCGGGCGCCCTGCTCTGGGTAGCGCCCCCCATCAACCCGAACTCACGCACGCCACAGCCGGTGGCGGGGCAGAAGGAGTAACTATGGCTGAAAAGTCCACCCTCGATAACGTTATTGCGCTCGCAAAGCGCCGCGGCTTTGTTTTCCAGGCCGGTGAAATCTACGGCGGTTCCCGCTCCGCATGGGACTACGGTCCCCTCGGCGTGGAGCTGAAGGAAAACATCCGCCAGCAGTGGTGGCAGCGTTTCGTCCGTTCCCGTGCGGACATGGTCGGCCTGGACTCCTCCGTCATCCTGCCCCGCGCGGTGTGGGAGGCCTCCGGCCACGTCGCGACCTTCACCGACCCGCTGGTCGAGTGCCTCTCCTGCCACAAGCGTCTGCGTCAGGATCACCTGCTGGAGAACTTTGAGGCGAAGAAGGGCCGCCCCGCCGAGGGCATGGAAGAGATTGCTTGCCCGAACTGTGGTACTCGTGGCGAGTGGACTGAGCCGCAGAACTTCTCCGGTCTGATGAAGACCTACCTGGGCCCGGTCGATAATGAGGAGGGCCTGCACTTCCTGCGCCCCGAGACCGCTCAGGGCATTTTCGTGAACTTCAACAACGTGGTCACCGCCTCCCGCAAGCGCCCGCCGTTCGGCATCGGCCAGATCGGTAAGTCCTTCCGTAACGAGATCACCCCCGGTAACTTCATCTTCCGTACCCGCGAGTTCGAGCAGATGGAAATCGAGTACTTCGTACACCCGGACGACGCTGATAAGTACTTCAACGAGTGGGTTGAGGACTGCTGGAACTGGTTCGTTGACCTGGGCATTAACCCGGACAACATGCGCCGCTTCGACGTCCCCAAGGAAGAGCGCGCACACTACTCGGCCGGCACCATCGACGTCGAGTACCGCTTCGGCTTCCAGGGCTCGGAATGGGGCGAGCTCATGGGCGTCGCGAACCGCACCGACTACGACCTGGGCGTTCACAACGAGCACTCCAACGCCAAGCTTGAGTACTTCGACCAGGCCACCGGCGAACGCTACGTGCCCTACGTGATTGAGCCCTCCTTCGGTCTGACCCGTTCCATGATGGCGTTCCTCGTCGACGCATACGTTGAGGACGAAGCCCCCAATACCAAGGGCGGCGTGGACAAGCGCGTCGTGCTGAAGCTCGACCCGCGCCTGGCACCGGTCAAGGCCGCAGTGCTGCCGCTGTCCAAGAAGGCTGAGCTGTCCGAGCCCGCAACCAAGCTGGCCGAGGAGCTGCGCGGCCTGTGGAACGTGGACTACGACGAGGCGGGCGCTATTGGCCGCCGTTACCGCCGCCAGGATGAGATCGGTACCCCGTTCTGCATCACCGTGGACTTCGACACCCTCGAGGATCAGGCCGTGACCATTCGCGAACGCGACACCATGAGCCAGGAGCGTGTGGCCCTGGACCAGGTGAAGTCCTACCTGGCAGCACGCCTGGCCGGCTAGTACCGGCCCGCGGCGGGAGTATTCCCGCGAACCGCTGACCATTACGTTGCGGCGGGTAGCCTCTGAGAGCGAAAGAGGCTACCCGCCGCAGTGTATTTAGGCTACCCTGGTTAGACGCGATAGTGCGGGTCGTCACGCCGGACGGGGCGGGCCGCGGCTTGGAACCCGTCGGCGGCTCAGGCACGTACGGGTATAGGTGAAGGAGAGCATACAGACATGGCAGAACGCCTCAGCGAAAAATTTGAGATTCGCCCCTGGCAGGAGGGTGATGACCTTGCCCTGCTTGAGATTTGGAACTCTGCCCGCAATGAGGTTGAGGAGCGCCAGCGTGGCCTCTTTGGCCCGGACAGTGACGCGCCGTTTAGCCGTACCCTGGTGGTGACTGTTTCGGGTGTTCCGGTGGCTGCGGGTACTGTGGTGGCTTCGCTGCTGCATCCGACGCGTCTGTGGTCGTATGTGGAGGTCGCGGCAGACCACCGCCGCCAGGGCATCGGCACCGCCCTGATGGACGCCCTGCGAGAGGTGGCCGCGGCGAACGGCCAGACCACCGCCCTGCGCGTGAAGCTGTCGCCGTTTAGTGACGGTGAGGAGTTCGCGCAGGCGACCGGTATGAAGCTGATTCAGCGTTCCCGTATGGTGCGCGTGGAACCGGGAGCGATTCCTCCGGTGTCTCTGCGCGAGGACGCTGACGGTAACGAAACCCAGGCCATTGAGGACCTGGCGACCGGCTCGGTGGAGCTAACCGCCGCGCTGTGGGAGTTCTACCGCCGTTCGCATCAGTGGGATGTTCCTGCCGAGGTGGGTATGGGCACAGTGAACCGCTACTTCCTCTCGGACGAGGTGCGTGCTTTTGGCGCCGTGGTGCTTCGCGATCATATTCGTGAGGCTGCCGCAGAGGGTAAGAAGGGCCCGATCGTGGCCTTCGCCGTGAGCTACCATCCCTTCGAGACCGACCCGGAGGCGGCCCTGGTGAATGAGAACACCGCAACCGAGCTGCTGCTGGGCTACGACTTCGAGAACGAGGGCGCCGTGGAGGCCATCATGCAGGTGCTGTCCCTGCTGAGCGCTAAGTACCCGGTGACGGTGGAGGTCGACGACTCCATGGAGGCGCTGGTTCAGGTGACCGACGTGCTGCTGCGCGCCGGTACCGCCTCGGTGGAGGGCGACCCGACCTATATTTACGTGACCGAGTAGGTTCTCGGGTAGGTTCCCGAGTATATTCCCGAGTATATTCTCGGCACCGAGCCTACCGGCTGACTCTTGCCGAGAGGGGCGGGGGAGTGGAATGCTTCCCCGCCCCTTTCGCGTGCCTGCGCCTCACCACCATTGTTAAGTCTGTGCCGTGCCGCCGTACTGTGTTGCTGTACTGTGCCGCCGTACCCCGATAGCTCTGTACCCCGTCAGCTGAGTCCGGTTCCCGATTTGCCCCCGTATGCCACAATATAGGGGTGAATTCTGAAGCACCCCGTCTGACTCTTCCGCCCCTGAAGCTGGGCAAACTGACCGTTGACACCCCCGTGGTCCTCGCCCCCATGGCGGGCGTGACCAATAAGGCTTTCCGCCGCCTCTGCAGCGAATACGGTGGCGGCCTGTACGTGACCGAAATGGTGACCGCGCGCGCCCTCGTGGAACGCAAGCCCAAGTCCCTGCGCATTATTGAGCACGACCCGGACGAGAAGATTCGTTCCATTCAGATTTACGGCGTTGATGCGGTCAACGTTGGTAAGGCCGTGCGCATGGTCGTTGAAGAGGACCGTGCCGACCATATCGACCTGAACTTCGGCTGCCCGGCGCCCAAGGTGACCCGCCGAGGCGGCGGCGCAGCCCTGCCCTGGAAGACTGACCTGTTCACCGCGATTGTGCAGACGGCGGTCAAAGAGGCGTCCCGCAACGATATTCCGCTGACCATTAAGATGCGCAAGGGCATCGACGACGACCACATCACGTTCCTCGAATCCGCCAAGATTGCGCGCGATGCCGGTGTTGCGGCGATTGCTCTGCACGGTCGTACCGCCGCCCAGCACTATTCGGGTAAGGCCGACTGGGATTCCATCGCCCAGCTGCGCGAGCTGATTCCCGACGTGCCGATTCTGGGCAACGGCGATATTTTCTCCGCCGAGGACGCCGTGCGCATGGTCGAGCAGACCGGAGTGGACGGCGTGGTGATTGGTCGCGGCTGCCAGGGTCGCCCGTGGCTGTTTGGTGACCTGCAGAATGCGTTTGAGGGTTCGTCGGAGCGTATCCGCCCGACCCTGACTGAGGTGTCGGACATGATTTACCGCCACGCCGAGCTGCTGGTCGAGACCTTCAGCGACGAGACCCGCGGCCTGCGCGAAATCCGCAAGCACGTGGCGTGGTACTTCAAGGGCTACCCGGTTGGCGGTGAGCTACGCGCCAAGATGGCGCAGGTGCCCGACCTAGCGACCTTCCGCGAGCTGCTGGCCCAGCTCGACCACACCATCGGCTACCCCGGCGCCGCCGTGGAGGGCTCTCGAGGTCGCGCCGGCAGCCCCAAGCAGCCGCACCTGCCCGATGGCTGGCTGGATTCGCGCATCCTGGGTGACGCCGAACGCCTGGGCCTGGTGGAGGCTGAGCTCGACATCTCGGGCGGCTAAACCCCGTCCGAACCATCGCGGCTGAAATCCTCGGCCAACCCGCCCCGGGGTCGTCCCCGGGGCTCACGCATCACCACCGTAGAATTGAGTTCATGGCTGGATTAATCCGCAAAGAAGACATCGACGAAGTACGTGCCCGCACCGATATTCGCGAAATCATTGAAGGCTACGTGAGCCTCAAAAGCGCGGGTATCGGCACGTACAAGGGCCTGTGCCCGTTCCACGACGAGCGCACGCCCTCCTTCAACGTGCGCCCGCAGGTGGGTTCGTACCACTGCTTCGGTTGTGGTGAGTCCGGTGACGTGTACTCCTTCGTCATGGCCATGGAACACACCGGCTTCGTGGAGACCGTGGAACGTCTGGCCGCCCGCATTGGCTACACCCTGCACTACGAGGGCGGTAACCCCGGCGAACGCTACGAGGCGGGCATACGTCGCCGCCTGCTCGACGCGCACAAGATTGCCGCCGAGTTCTTCGAACGCAACCTCTACTCGCCGGACGCGCAGGAGGCGCAACGCTTCCTGGGTGCCCGCGGCTTCGACCCCGCCGCAACCCGCAAGTTCGGTGTCGGCTACGCCCCGCGCGGCTGGGACCACCTGCTCAAGCACCTTCGCTCCCAGGGTTTCACTGACGAGGAGCTGAAGGCGACCGGCATGTTCTCCGAGGGCAACCGCGGCCTGTACGACCGCTTCCGCGGCCGCATCATCTGGCCGATTCGCACCATCGCGGGGGAGACCATCGGCTTCGGTGCCCGCCGCCTCTTCGACGATGACCAGGGCCCCAAGTACCTCAATACCCCCGAGACGCAGCTGTACAAGAAGTCCCAGGTGCTCTACGGCATCGACCTGGCCAAACGCGAGATGACCAAGAAGAAGCAGGTCGTCATCGTGGAGGGTTACACGGACGTGATGGCCGCGCACCTGGCGGGCGTCACCACGGCCGTTGCCACCTGCGGCACCGCATTCGGTCCCGGGCACATCAAGATGGTGCGCCGCATGATTACCGACGACGGTTCCGGCGGAGAGGTCATCTTCACCTTTGACGGTGACGCCGCCGGCCAGAAGGCCGCCATGGCCGCGTTCCAGGAGGACCAGCGCTTCGTCGCGCAGACCTTCGTGGCGGTGGCCGAGGACGGCATGGACCCCTGCGACCTGCGCCTGCACAAGGGGGACGCCGCCGTGCGCTCGCTGATTGCCTCGCGTCGCCCGCTCTTCGAGTTCGCCATTGACACGACCCTCGCCAAGTACGATTTGGCAACCCTGGAGGGCCGTGTGCTGGCGATGCGCGCTATCGCCCCGATTATTGCCGGTATCAAGGACCGCGACCTGCGCCCCGCCTATATGCGCAAGGTGTCGGGTCAGCTCGGCCTGGAGCTGGACGAGATTCAGCGCGCCGTGGCGTACGCGCAGAACCACCCCAAAACCCAGCGCAGCTACCGGGAAGAGACCCCCGCGGCGCCCCGCTACGAGCGTCTGCCCGAGCGCGGCCCCGCCGGACCGTACCCCGCGGATGCGCCCTACGACCCCGGCTATGATGCGCCCCCGCCCGAGGAGTACCCGGTTCAGAGCGCCTACGCGGGTTACAACGCCGCCGCGCATCCGCCCGCTCCCGCCGCGAACTACGGCACCCCCTACGCGCAGGCTCCGGGTGGGCAGGCTCAGGGCGGGCAGAACGGCGCGGAACCGGGTGCCGCTCAGGGCGCCCCCGCCGCGGAGGAGTTCCTCACCCCCGACCCGCGCGATCCGGTCGCGCGCCTCGAAAAGGCCGCCCTGGAGATTGCCCTGCAGCACCCCGAGCTCATCAGCGTGGAGCAGTGGCGTAACCTCGCCGCCGTGCAGTTCCGCTACCGCACCCACCGAGAGGTGGCCGCCGGCATTATTCACGCCGCAACCGTCATGGCGCCCACGCCCGGTATTGAATGGATCAACTGCGTGCGTTCCGGCGCGGTGGAGGGGGTTCACCCCGCCATCGCGGAGCTGGCCGTCTCGCCCCTGCCCGTCAGCAGCGCTGAGCGTCTGCCCGGCTTCGTGACCGGCGCGCTCAACGCCCTGTTCGAGCAGCAGATTGCCCGCCAGAAGTCCGACCTGATGATGCGCCTGGAGCAGCTGAGCGCCAACCCGGACGATGAGGAGTACGAGGCCGTGCAGCGGCAACTCCTCGAGCTCGAGATGCGCCGCCGTCAGCTCACAGCCCAGCGCGCCTAAACTCGCAGCCCAACGCGCCTATGACCGCGTGTCATCTTCACCCCCCCCCGATGCGGCGCGATGGGGAAGGGGACGACGGGGCAGAGGCGTAGCTCGGAGGTCCGCAGGGCGCCCTGCGGGCGATTCCACACCGCCACCACAAAATGTGATGCACTTCATCATATTTCGGCTTGCGGAGCCCCGAGACCCCCGGTATAGTTATTACTCGTTGCAAGGGAAACCGCGCAACGAAAACAAAATATTCCCCCGTAGCTCAATTGGCAGAGCATTCGACTGTTAATCGAAGGGTTACTGGTTCGAGTCCAGTCGGGGGAGCGCATAAAGCAAGAATCCCCAGGGCTCCGCCCTGGGGATTCTTGCTTTATCTGTTGCCCTGGCTCGAACCAGTAACCACTCCGCCATACGCAGGCGCTGGGGCGCCTGCTCCAGGCTCCGTCTGGTTCGAGTCCAGCGCAACAGTGGCATACGGGGTGGTTGAGATTTTTGGTTCCTCGCGCGCTCGGAAAATCTTCGCCTCGCTGGTTCGAGTCCAGTCGAAACGTTCCCTCTACGTCGTGCACCAGTAACCACTCCGCCATACGCAGGCGCTGGGGCGCCCGAGCCTAACTTCGTCTAGTCGGGCCCAGTCGAAGAAAGGGAACGGCGAACCGTTTTTCGCCCGCCGCTGTCGCCGAACTCAGACAGGTTCCCACCGCCGGTGGGTACCAGCCTCCGGCCCTCTTATCGCAGGTCGCGAGCAGTCTGTTTCTCAGCTCGCGGCTGAACCTCACCCCTCAAAAAGTCGAAAATACCCCAAGAGATGGCCGTAACCTCCGTTCAAACGGTCACGAACACTTGGAGTGAGGGGCTAAAATATAGGAGGTGGAGTGCGAATCAGAAGCCTCCAAACACGAGTCACGGAGAGGTGGTCATGACCACTACTACTAATCCCAAGGCACCCAAGGGGTTCTTTGCTGGCATCAGCGGGATTAAGTCCGGCGTCGCGAACATCATCGACGCTGGCAAAACCTTCAAGTCCCTCGGCCCCAGCCAGGTCAAGGACGAGATCCAGATTGCAAAGCACGAGCTGAAGACCAAGGGCATTGCCGTTGGTAAGGGCGCGGCTTTCTTCGGCGTTGCCGCCGTCTTCGGTCTCTTCCTCATCATCGCCCTGGTTGCTGCCGCAATCCTCGGTCTCGGCACCGTCATGCCGTACTGGGCATCGGCACTGATTTTTGCCCTCATCTTCCTGATCGTTGTGGCCATCTGCGCGCTGGTCGGCCTCAAGAAGGTCAAGGCACAGCTGCCCTTCAAGCCCGAATCCGCAATCTTCGGTCTGCTCTTCGACCTCGGCGTGCTCAAGGAAGGCACCGCCATGTCCGCTGAGCGCCTGAAGAAGGAACAGGCAGAGCGTGCAGAGCAGAAGGCTAAGGAAGCTGAAGAAGCAGCAGAACGCGCACGTCAGGAAGCTGAAGAGCGCAAGGCACGCGGTGAGGAAGAGCCCAAGCCGCCGACCTTCGAAGAGCTCAAGCAGCGCACCGCAGAGCGCCGTCAGCACCTGGCCGCCCTGCGCGACGACCTGCAGTCCTACACCGGCGACGTTCAGTCCAACACCCAGCAGGCTCTGGACGCTCTCAAGGCAGTGCCCTCCGAGGTCGCCGCAGGTGCAGCAGCAACCGGCCGCGGCCTGGCAGAGAACGTACGCAAGCCCGAGGTTCTGCAGGCTCGCTGGAAGTCCTTCGCAGCACTGGGCGCATCCATCGCGACCGTCCTGCACTTCCTCAACCGCCTGGTCCGCCGCTAAGCGAATTACCGCCCACGCGCGACCACCGGTCGAGTAACAAACGCCCCGACAGGCCCCGCCCGTCGGGGCGTTGTCGTGCCCAGAGAAACCCGCAACCTGCCTCCGCGGGGGCGGTAGCTACCTTTTTGGGGCAATTCCCAGGGGGCAACCCGCCCCGCAGGTCGGATAACGCGGCGAGTCCCCGGTAGAATGGACAAATGTCGTGCACCACAGGATGCCCCTTCCGCGCGGCGATCACAGGCAGATACGGCATACAGGAGCGGTTCCGGCGATAGCCGCCACCCAACCCAGTCACCGACACACTACACCCGATGAGGAGCCCCGTCATGGACCAGGCAAAGACGATTCTGATTGGCGCAGAGACCTACCCGCCGGATATTAACGGCGCGGCACAATTCGGGCACCGCCTCGCAAACGCCATGCTCAAGCGAGGCCACTCCGTGCACGTGGTAGCCGCCAGCCCCATCCCCGGCCCCAGCTACCGCACCGAGGTCGAGGGCGGCATCGTTGAGCACCGTCTACGCTCGCACCTGCCCCCGACCCACGAGACCAACCGCATCTGCGTGCCCTGGGAGATCTGGTCCGAGGTCGGCAAGATTCTTGACGAGGTGCGCCCGGACGTCGTGCACGTGCAGTGCCACTACATTATTGGTCGCGCCCTCATCTTCCAGGCGAAGCGCCGCGGTATTCGCGTCATCGCCACCAACCACTTCATGCCCGCCAACCTGGACCCGTTCCTGCCCTTCCCCGCACCAGTCAAACGTCTGATTGACCGCTGCACCTGGAAGGACATGCGCTTCTGCTTCGCTCGTACCGCCGTGGTCACGACTCCCACCCAGATTGGTGCCGATGCAATGCGCGACCTGGGCCACTTTACCCACCCCGTCATGCCCGTCTCGAACGGTATCGAAATTAGCGACTACGAGCTGGCCGAGGGCACGGATATCGGCAAGGTCCCCGGCGAGCTGCGCATCGCCTTCGTGGGCCGCCTGGCCGAGGAGAAGAACGTGGACGTTCTCATCGAGGCCTTCTCGATGCTGCCCGACTCGTACGACCACGTGGTACTGGATATCTCCGGCGACGGCGAGCTACGCGAGGCCCTCGAGCAGAAGGCGCACGACTGCGGAGTGGCCGACCGCGTGATTTTCCGCGGTTTCGTGCCCGACGATCAGCTGCCCGAGGTCTACCAGATGGCCGACATCTTCTGCCAGCCCGGCACCGCAGAGCTGCAGTCCCTGGTCTCGCTGGAAGCAATGAGCGCCTCCACCCCGGTGGTTCTCGCTAACGCCCTGGCCCTGCCCCACCTGGTCGAGCAGGGCGTCAACGGCTACCTCTTCGAGCCGAATAACGCGAAGGACCTGGAGGAGAAGCTGGAGGCAATCATCTCCCTGCCCGCTGAGGAGCGCGAGCAGATGGGCCGCGAATCCCGCCGCATCGTGGGATTCCACAGCGCAGAGAACACCTGGCGTACCTTCGAGGAGCTCTACGTGAGCGACGCGCCCTACGAGCGTTACCTGGCTTCCCGCCGCTAACGGTCCCGAACGGTTCAGGGCTCCCGGGACGGCCCGTTCCCAGCCCGCTTCGTTGTGGTCGGCGAGCGGGGGAACGGAGCGCCGAGGACCGGATCGCAATGTTTTTCACTCTGGGAGTGCCTTCGGGTACCCTAGATGATGGTGCGCTCGCGAGATAATAGGCGATGCCTGCACCGGATGGGGAGTTAGCTCAGCCGGTTAGAGCAGGGGACTCATAATCCCTTGGTCGCGGGTTCGAGCCCCGCACTCCCTACGGCCCCGTCCGTCGACTTCACCCACTTGTCGACGGGCGGGGCTTTCTGCGTCTGAGATATAGGATGCTCGTATCGGTAGGCGTTGAGGTGACCTCCCTAGTCATGCCCTAGGTTTAGATAAATGACCGCGCGGAGAGCGCACCTGCGGTTGATAGGGTACTGTGGAAGAGTCTCATGTAAAGAGAGACCGTGATTGCACCTTGGGTACGGAAGATACCGGTAGGCTCGCATCATTGACAGACACACCATACGAGAGGATCTCAATGTCAGAGAACACTCCCCACAACCCGCAGCAGGGCGATTCTGCCGCAGCGGGCTACGGCTACGATGCTGGAGCCCGACCCACGCAGGATGCTTCGCTGACGGGCCAGCCCGCGCAGGCAGCTCAGCCGGCGCAGCCCACCCAGCCGGCTCAGCAGGGTGCTCCCGCCCAGGGCGCGCAGCCTCAGCAGCCCGCCGGCCAGCCGATTCCGCCGGTCCAGGGCCAGGCCTACCCGGAGGCTCAGCCCGGTCAGCCCGCGCAGGCGGTCTACGCACCCGCCGCGCCGAACCCCTTCGTGACGGCTCTGCGTGCAAGCTGGGATGCGTTCCTGGAGGTCTTCGCCGGCAAGCCCGGCCCCGCACAGTCCCGTCTGGCCGCCTCCGGCCTGTGGGGTTGGGCTATCCCCAGCCTTCTGCAGGCCATTATCTCGGCGTTCTTCCTCACCCAGCTGTCGCTGGGCTTCGTGAAGTTCGCGTTGCGTGATGCCTACGGCCTGGTGGCTTACAAGATTACCTTCGGTCAGGTCTTCCTTGCCTTCCTGGTGTTCCTCGTGGTTTCTGCCGTGGTGCTGGTTCTGCGCGGCGTGCAGATTCTGCTGACCGCTCGCATCGGTAAGGCTCCGGCGAACTTCTCGTCCTCGATGCAGGTAGTGGCGGTTTCGTGCCTGCCCCTAATCCCCACGTACATTCTTCTGAGCCTGGTGGCTCTCTTCATGCGCGGCGTCAGCAGCAACGAGGGCTTCGGGTTCATCTTTGCGCTGCTGGGCCTGGTGATGTCCTTCGCAGTGTTCTCGGGTGAGGCACTCATCTACCTGGGCTTGAACCGTCTGGGCCGCTTCGCTAAGTCTCCGGTCATCATGCACGCGCTGCTGAGCACCGCGTGGGTGCTCGCCGTGATGGTTGTGTACTTCATTACCTTCCGCATGCTCAACTAAGGAAACCCGTATGCAGACTCTGACTTATTCCGTTCAGCGTGGCTCCCGCCAGCGCTGGATGCTCCTGGCCGTTCTGCTGACCATTGCGGCCCTGATTCTGAGCGCCTGCGGTGCGAAGATTGAGACCCAGCTTGGCCTCGAAAGCGCTGATAAGGGTGTTCGCACCATGCAGGTTTCCTTCGACCTCAAGGACAACCAGGACAAGATCAAGGGCGGCACCCAGGCTCTGGACGCCTCCCTCCGCAAGCACCTGCCTAGCGGCCTTGAGTACGGCGGTATCCAGTCCGAGGGCGACAAGGCCCGCGCGACCTTCACCCTGCCCTTCTCGTCGATTGACGAGTACCGCTCCAAGGTGGCCAGCATCCTGAAGGCTTCCGGCACCGATACCGAACCGCAGATTAGCATCATCAACTCCAGCCAGGGCCTGGTGCAGGGCATCCAGGTGAAGGAGAACTTCACCTCTAAGGAGCTGCTGGGCTGGGTTCCGGAGGCCCTCGTGGTCGACGGTGTGATTGAGTCCTCGCGTAAGAGCAGCGTGTTCAGCAGCGACGGCGACACCACCGTGAAGTTCGGCGATAAGGAAGTGAAGAACTCCGGCGGTTCCACTATTTCCGCTAAGGACGTGCAGGACCGCGGCTTCAAGGGCGTTCTGATTCAGGCGTCCGAGAAGGATGGCGGCTACGATGTCGTGATTTCCTTCATCGCGAAGGAAATCATGAGCTCCGAGACTTCCTCTGCGGTCGACGCATTCCTGAACCAGGTCAAGCCCGACGGTGCTGAGCTGAAGAAGGGCCTGGACGCTTCCGAGGCAAAGAGCTACGCTCCCTCTGCTTCGACGAACGCCGCCAAGGAAGAGATTGGTCGCACCATGACCTTCCACGCCTCCTCCTCGCAGGATCTGAGCGATAAGATCAAGAAGGTGCTCGGCGCAAGCACCACCGACCTGACCTTCACTCGCGACGTGACCGAGGAATCCCACGTCTTCAAGGTTGAGAAGACCGTCTCCGGCACCCTGGACTGCTCCCTGCTGTGCTCCCCGGAGGGCTACGGCGTTGCCCTCTCGCTGAAGAACAGCGATGGTGACAGCTACAGCAGTGCATCTTCCAGCTCTTCGAGCTCCTCAAGCTCTTCGTCCAGCACCTCGAATAAGACGATGCCCACCTTCACCCTCGTCTCTTCGAAGACCGTGACGATGAAGAACGTGAAGATGGCAACCTCCCTGGGTCTGGACGGCTCGATGGAGGCACGCGTCCTCTACTCCTTCCCCACGAGCGACATCGCCGGTGCTGAGCAGAAGCTCAAGGACTCCCTGGCCGGTGGCGGCGATGACGAGACCGAGGTTCGTCAGGACGGCGACTCCACCATCGTGAGCGTGAAGATTCGTGGCAAGGACCAGGACGAGTTCAACCAGCGTCTGGGCTCCTACCTGAACGGCTCGAAGATCACCGTGACTCGCGAGGGCGGTTACCACCCCTTCGGCTCCGACTACACGGTGCGCCCCGAGGTCAACCCGGCTTCGAAGATGGGTAGTAGCTACTACCAGGTGCCCTTCGAGTTCACCTTTAAGGCCCCGGCCTTCTCCTCGCTGGATCAGCAGAAGGTACGCACCGCGAACCCCCGATACGTGGAGGCGGGCATTGAGTTCACCGTCAACGGCGGCGAGCTGAGCATGAAGAGCGATCGCGGCGTGTTCGCGACTCGCGACCTGCAGATTCCGGCTTCCGGCCTGAGCATGACCGACCTGATCGTGAACGGCATTATCCTGGCTCTGGTTCTGGCCGGCCTGATTCTGCTGTTCCTCTTCCGCAAGAAGATTGCGGCCGCCCGCGCGAAGGGCCGTGAGCGTCGTGAGGCAACCGCCGCCGCTTACGCTGCGACCGCTCCCGCCGCGGCCGGTGCTGCTGGCGCAGCCTATGGCGCCGCTCAGGGTTACGCCGCTCCTGCTCAGGGTGCTCCGGCTCAGGATGCATACCAGCAGCAGGCGGCCTACCCGGCACAGGGTGGCTACCAGCCGCAGCAGGGTGCCGCTTACGCTGCCGGGGACGACTCGCCCACGCAGGTCTTCAGCCCCCAGACTGTGGCCCAGCCCGGTGTAGCACAGCCCGGTGCAGCCCAGCCCGCGCAGGGCGAGGCCGACCCTACGGTTGCTATGCCCGCTCAGGCTCCCGCTCAGCCGACTCAGTTCGGCGATACTGACGGCGACGTGCTCCAGTAGGTAGCGACCAACCTCCGGACGTAGCTCCCCACCGGGAGCGTAGTTCAGTGCGAGGTTTGTGGCCCGTTGTCTCCCAAAGGGAGGCGACGGGCCATCGCTGTATCCAGCTGCCTGCGGGAGTCTTTCAATCCCCAGAGGGGGAGAGCATCACCGCGGCCGGAGCTAGTACCCGCCCGGTACCGGAAGCAAAATACTGGGATCTTGCGAACCCAGCAGGCTCATGGGGTTCACGTATTCGGCCTCGCGTCCGCTACCGTCCCCGCGGGCGCCTCCCTGACGCACACCCCAGTACAGGCACGGGGCGGAGCATCGCCGGTAGGGGCGCTCGCCGTTCTCGCCAGCGCTCTCCGGGGTGGCAACGGTGCCGACGGCATCCCCGGCCGTTACCTCGGTGCCGACCGGGAGCGTCTCGTCCATGGGCTCGAAGGTGCTACGCCGACCGTCCGGATGAGCGATGACCAGCACTTTTCGGTTGACGACCGTACCGCTGAACACCACTTTTCCCGGCGCCGGTGCGTAGACGTGCCGATCGCGGTCGGGCACGGCCAGATCCACCCCGCGGTGCCCGGCGCTCCAGCGCTGGGCGGGTTTCTCGAAGGGGTGGATAACCCGCGGAGCGGAGTCCGCGGTGGGGGAGCGGTAGCGTGTGCGGCCGGCGGCAAGCTCAACGGCGTGTGGACCTGCACTGCCCGCAGCGTGGGGGCCCGGCGCCTCCGTTACCGAGGCGGCAACAGCCTCGGCTACCTCAGCACCCGTTTCGTTCATATAGCTCTGGCTGCCCGCACCCAGCAGGCAGCAGGCCAGGAGGGCAAAGCACCGGAGCGCTTGCTCTAGGGTCTTCAATGCGGTCTTCATAGATCGAGCTCATCATGTATCCGATGGAGCCGCCACACCGCGTCGAGAAATGTGGATAAACCCGTCGGTTTCGGTAGAAAATCCTTGATCCACAGCGCCGCTCAACACAGCGGAACGGCCGGGAAGGGCGTTAAGCCTCTTCTTGCGGATTAATCGCAAAAAATACGGTACAATTTCGTATTGCAGTGCGCCTGCGCGGATATTCTCTCCCTCGAGGGGAGCCCGTGGGGCATCACTGACGACGCGCGGCGTGAGCGGCACCCCTAGAAAAGGGGACCGATAAGGGACCTTCGGTCCACCCATCCGGGTGGTTAGGGCCTGAGCTGAACGGGCAACCGTGAACGCTAATCGCCGCCAGGAGAAACTGATAACTACTATGCGCGCGTTGGGCTAGCCCGAATGGGAGGTCCGCGCGGCACCACAAAGGAGACGACATGCCCGTCGTAACTATGCGTGAAATGCTGGACTCCGGCGTTCACTTCGGTCACCAGACCCGCCGTTGGAACCCCAAGATGAAGCGCTTCATCCTGACCGAGCGCAACGGCATCTACATCATCGACCTGCAGCAGTCCCTCG
>ENA-OWND01001382-OWND01001382.1-metagenome-genome-assembly--contig:-NODE-1382-length-14930-cov-6.160941_pt1 | contig 14930 bp, 17 predicted proteins | sample MGYA00245342_ERZ651119 | MGnify/ENA primary metagenome ERZ651119 (study PRJEB26857, sample SAMEA4031756) | metagenome | biome: human; feature: oral; material: saliva | place: Philippines | collected 2014...
TACAGCGCACTTCCACGGTTTCACCCTGTTTGATTTGTTTGGGAACCGGCATCGTTTCGACGGTGAACGGGTACGCCTGCTGAATATCCAACTCGTAATTACAAGCAGACAGGCAAAACACGGCGAGGGCAAGCAGCCCCGTCACCCAAATTGCGTTTAATATATTTCGTTTCATTGTATCCTCCTTTCTCTTTTTAGTGTATCATCCATTTCAGTCCTGCTCCGAATTGCGCATGAAACCGTCCGGTAGATGTGCCCCACAGCATCCGTTCGCGGGCAGTCAGAAGCAGCACGATACGGTCGGACAAATACGTCTCCATTTCAAGGGTGAGTGCCCCGCCATAGACAAAGCCGTCTTTGTTCCGAAGAGTAGCCCCGTCGAAAAGCGTCTTTTCACCCCAATTGCTTGTTTCGTATCCGGCAAGAGCGGATGCTCCGAGCGAAAACAGCAGCGTCTTACCGGGCGTAGAAAGAAAATTCAGGTAGTAACCGCCTTCTCCTGTGAACTGGCTGACGGGGATTCGATTCGCTCTGTACGGATAATACTTGTTCAGGTACTCTGCGCCAAAGACCCACTGATGGCCACCTTTAGAATATGTGGACATCGACAGTCCGAAAGAATATCCCAACTTATTCCTGCTATCCGGACGATGCATACCGTCTACCATTCCTCCCGTTATCCGTATGCCCTGCATACCGGGCAGGCAGCGCTGGGCGTAAGCCTGATTCGTGGAAAACAACGTCCACAGAACTGAGAACATAAATACCAACTGTTTCATAGACTTACTTCACTTTTAGTTTACTGATTACACGGGCTCTCACAAGATCGGCATTCTCTACGGTAAACGACTGATGGCGTCCACCGTCTTTTTCGTGCAACTCGACCACAAGATGCTTATCGTCGGGAATAGTAAACTTCGGCAGTGTAAAAACGGTTCGCTCCGTTTTCTTTCCTCCGGCACACATCAGATGGTTATACGCCCTGAGCGGGGTAATGACCTGTTCCTGAATAGCGGTGCGCTTGGCAACCTTTTTGTCGATGATTTTGAACGTGATGTAATCTACATCGAATGGCACATGGGAGGCATTTTTCAGTTGCGTATGGAAATAGAGCAATCCGTTGTGCGTGTAAATTCCTTTCAATGTAAATTGGATACCAAAGCGTTTACTCCCGATATGTTTTATCTCACGCCTGTTGTTCTTGTAAATGGATTGCATAATCAACCTGACGAGCAAGGGCGATTCGCTACCCAACTCCTTCAGGTAAATATCCATCGCATTGTTCGGGCGGTTCACCGCTTCGCCATCACGGATAAAGTCGGCCATCTCGATGCTTAACTTGACCGGTTCGTCGGAATACTTCACGTTGAACGTGTAATAGGCTCCGTCTTCGGTAATCACCGCCAGATTACTCTCACGGGAAAAATCCCGAAGCGCGGCCTTCACCCGCAGTACGTTTTCCGCCCCGTCGGCTTTGGTGGCCAACAAATCGGCGGAACCCAAATCTACGTAGCGAATCGCTGCCGGGAAGATGATATGCACGGTTTTGGAGAACGTAACCTCCAGCGCATACGGCGGTATCATCCGGTTAAAGGTGAGCGGGCGTGTCAGCCCTTCAAAATAATCTCCTTTGGAAGGAGAAGAAAGCGTGTCGGCTTGCTGTGCTTGCGCCGTCATGATGCACCCGATAAGAGCGCATACCCAAAGAATTGATTTCATACGAATTGAGTTGATTTTTAATGATTGTTTATTGAGTATTTGTTGGATTTTTAGTGGCGGACGTGTGTCCCTGTGTTACGTCTTGGGGAGTAGCAAAACCCGGTATCCCGCTTTCAGGGTGACTTTGACCTCCCGCATCTTCTTGCCGATGTATTGCGAAATGCCCTGCATGGCGTTTCGTCCCAAATCGGCAACCAGTTGCGAACCCGCATTTCCCCCGATAGTAATGTTACTCCCCGTAGAGGCTCCCATGTTGGCGGCAATCTCTTTGGCCGCATTGATTTCGGCGGAGTTCGGAACAAAAATGCCTTGCACTCCATCGATGTCGTACACCTCCAATTCAACGGGTATCACGTTCTCCGCATACTGAATGGAGCTGATGGTGATGTGCAGGCGTTCGCCTCCGAGCTTGGCGCTCCCGACAAGGATCGTGTTGGCCGGTATCAGGAACTGTCCGGCTCTCATCGGTTCCAGCAAACGCAGTTGTAACTCTTTGCCGTTGGACAGGGTTACGGTACGATAGACCGAAGCGCGGATGCTGTTCTTTTCCGTTACGTCTTCCTTCCCGGCAACGGTGATAAAGCCCATGTTGCGAGGCCGGGCATACTGCTCCAGAAACGTTTCGTCTTCCATCGGAGCGGATAACAGGGTAACGACGTTCAGCCGTACTTGGGATACGGGGAGAGAAACAGATTTTTGCGGGAGCTTACCGCTTGTATTGACAGCCTCTTCCGATTGTGTTCCCTGTTGTTCACCCTCCGTTGCAGGCTTTGCTTGCGGTGCCGCCATATATTTTGCCGCAATCGCATACGATTTCTCTATCAAGTCAAGTTGTTGATCGGTGGAAGATTTTTCTTCCAATTGCCTTTCTAACTCCTGAACACGATACTCCAAGGCGAGCTGTGTCTGCTCGTCCGTTTCTTCTGCGGGTTGGTCGTACCAGCTGCTTAATTGACGGTTGATGTCCTGATAAGCGTGTGCCGAAGAGCGGAGGCCTTCGCCATTACGGGGATTGCGACCCTCCGTATAGCCGGATGCGTTGTTCGCTTCCGTTACACGGGCATCTGCCACATAATCGCCGTGTTCATCTTCCGTAAGGAGCGAAAAGTATTGCAGCGTACGCATCTTTTCCTGCTGCTTGCTTTGCATGGCTTCCCGTTCGTAAGCTTCTCGCTTATCCCCGACAATGGCTTCATCTTTCGGGATAGGCAGTTCGGGATTGAACCCGTCGGACTGCGTGTTCTCTTTGTTGCCGGAAGGAGCAAAAATGAGCCACATCGCTCCGGCAAAAATCAGGAAAAAGAGCGGGTAAACCAACATCTTTTTCCGCTTCTGAATCTCTTGCGGAGTAAGCTCCTTTCCGGGCTTATCCGCCTTCATCTTTTGCTTCTCGACAACTTCCGCTTTCGGGTCGTTGCCTTCATGTTCTTTATTCATCGTGGAATGAGTTTAATTGTTTTTATACTGTCTGTTTGCGATTCCGGTTTCAGATACCTGATGCGCTCTATCGATATATTCCGCTTGCCTTTTCCCATCTCATAAAGAGAAGAAACGGTCATGTAGAACGCCAGCGTACCGAAGAGGACAAGCAGAAGAAGTACCGTCCTTATCCGGCTTTGGGGAGACATCTGTTCCAATCGAGAGCGCACATACCGTTCCATCCGTTTTTTCAGGATTTCGATGCTGTTTCTTATCATGGCTTACCGGTCTATGGTTCGTATATCCCTGTTCGCGATGATTTCGAAACGTTCCATCATGAACCCGTGCGGGTTATTGTCGCTACGGACGGAGTTATGCAGGTCGCAACGGGTAACGAGGCTTCGCTCCGTTACGTTGCTTGCCCGGATAATCCTCTGTGTGGCATAGACCGTTGTCCTGTAGGGATAAGTGTCGAAGTTGCATGCAACCGAATCGACCCGGATCATCTGATGGATATTGCCGGCCACAATCCGGTTGTAATACCCTTTCTCCTGCATATCCTGATAGTAGCGGAAAGCGCTCTTGTCGACCAGAAAGAGAGCCCGGTTGATGTTCGATTCGATGGCGTTTCTGTCGGGTGAAAGGGTGAAGAACAGTTCGTGAAAACGTTTGACATGCTCACGGGCTTCGACCGGACGGTTCTGTGCCAAATCCTGCGAAAGCGCCAACATAAGTGACTTGCCTTCATCCAATACATAGATTTTCTGCCGCTGGGCTTCGGCAAAAGAGTAGGAACTCCAAACCGAATACCCGGTAATTCCGGCACATAAAAGGACAAACACAAAGACCATCATCCGTATTTGTCTGAAACTTGTTTCGATATTCTTTAAACTTTTGAACTCCATAGTTTTTGTTTTTGATTTTACTTACCGAGCAACCGGCCTCCTACATTTCCGAGTGTGGCTCCCGCGACTCCGCTTGCCACCCCTCCGGCCTTGCCTGCCGTTTTGTTTACCGCGCTGCCGTATGCTCCGGCCCCTCCGGAATGGATAATCCAACCGGCAACTGTCGGGATCGTAAAGTAGCCGACGATTCCGATAATCAGAAAAACGATGTAAATGCCGTTCGATCCGTCGGGAACGTAATTGGGGTCTTGCAGCAGGGCAATATCCTGTTGCAGCATCAAGGCCTGAATCTTCGACAGGACTGCCGAAAAAAGGTCGGCCACGGGTAACCAGAGATAGACCCCGATGTAGCGTGCCAACCACTGGGTGAGTGTCGCCTGAAATCCGTCGTAAACGGAAAAAGCAAAGGCAATCGGCCCCAATATGGACAGTACGATGAGAAAAAAGGTGCGTATCGTGTCGATACTCAAGGCTGCGGCATGGAAAAGCAGTTCGAAAAAGTCTCTGACAACCTCCCGAAACCACGTCTTGATGTCGTACCAAAGCCTTTCTCCCCACATGCCGATGATTTCGGGAGTATCCATGATACCCAAGTCTTTCATCTTCTGGTCATAGGCTTCGTCATCGACCAGCCACGCTTTACCTTCCCGCAACCGGGCTTCGTAATGGAGCTGGTCTTTCTGTTGTTGCAATGCCTGCACATCGGTTATCTGGCTCTCCATGACGGTATGCGATCCTTTGACGATGGGACTCATGACGGCATGAATGCTTCCCAAAACAAGTGTCGGGAAAAATAGGATGCACAGACCGATCGCGAACGGACGCAGCATAGGAAACACGTCGATGGGTTCGGCACGGGCGAGTGCCTGCCAAACCCTGTAGGCCACATAGAACAAAGCTCCGAGACCGGCTAAGCCTTTCGCTACGCCGATCATGTCGGAGCAAAGCGGTAACATCTCCTGATAGAGATTGGCAAGAAGCTGATGCAGACTATCAAAGTTCATGTCTTCTTCTCTTTTTTGAGTTACCAGTAACGTTCGGAAGGACTGCCATACAACGCCAATACCCGTTTCATGTCGTTTTTCTCTTTGGCCCGGATGTACGATACCGAGATACTTTTCCGGGTATAGTACTTCGTCAGGTTGCGGTACTCCAACATCTTGTTGTATATCTGATCGATGGCATCCATCCGCTCTTTGTCGGACAGCGATAGCCCATTGCCCTTGGTTACGATGTTTTTCAAGTCCGAAACCAAAGCGCCTCCTTCTGCCAACAGTTTGGCATATCCGGTAGAGATCGCCGTCAATTCATCGGGAGAAAAATTCGGGTCGCTGACCATCTTGTTGAATCCGTTCACGTAGATATCCGTAATTTCGCTCACCATTTCGATGGTCAGCTTCACCTTGCGGGCATCTTTAATCAGGTTGTGTACGGACTTCAGCGCGTCGTAATACTCTTTTCCCTGCTTGTAGATTTTAATGCTTTCATTCAGGTTTTTAATCATATTCGCTGCCGTAGAAGTTCCCTGCACGGCGCTGATGATGTTTTGTACCAAATTGGTTGGGTCGGTTACCACCCACTGTGCTTTGGCCTGATAGGAACACACGGAAAGAGCCGCTACCAGACACGATAAAATAATTTGTTTCATGTTCTTTGATTTTTAATAGTTGATAATGAATAGTTTCTAATAAAGGGAGGTTTACAGGTTTTCCCTGCCTTGCCGTTCTCTTTCGGCCATCTGTTTAATCGCCAACTCTATATTGCCGTCTAACTGTTCGGTCAGACGCAACACTTCCAGTTTTTCAGACTCTTCGGTCGTGTACGTGTAATACTCTTCCAAACTAACCTCAGTGGCATAAACCGCCGATTGCACACCGCCCAGCCCAAACCACACTTCCTTGTATTTACGGCTGGGCACATTTGACATATTGATGGAAAGGATCTGCGACTTCTCCTTATCCGTCAGGCCGAGTAAAGCCTGAATGCTGTCGAACTTGTTCATGTATTTGCGCTGGTCAAGCAGAATCTTACAGTCACTGTTGTTAATGATACTCTCCTTGACGATGGGCGAGGCGATGATATCATCGACCTCCTGCGTCACCACGATAGCTTCACCGAAAAACTTGCGGACGGTCTTAAACAGGTACTTGATGTACTCAGCCATCCCTTCTTTGGCAATCGCTTTCCACGCCTCCTCGATAAGGATCATCTTGCGAATCCCCTGTAAACGGCGCATCTTGTTAATGAATACTTCCATGATGATAATGGTAACCACCGGAAAGAGAATTTTATGATCTTTGATTGCATCGATTTCAAAGACGATGAAGCGTTTGGATAACAAATCGAGTTGCCGGTCGGAATTTAGCAGGAAGTCATATTCCCCACCTCTGTAGTACGGTTCCAGCACGTTGAGAAAATTGGCGATGTCGAAATCCTTTTCCCGTACTTTCTTCGTCTCCAAGACTCCGCTGTATTCATCCCGGACAAATTCATAGAAGGTGTTGAAAGACGGTGTCATACGGCTATCCTCTTTCAGCTTGTCGATATACAGGCTGACGGCATTGGAAAGGGCAACTTCTTCCGCCCGTGTCGGCGCTTCGTTATCCCGCTTCCATAAAGTCAGAATCAACGTTTTGATACTTTCCCGCTTTTCGATGTCGAAAACATGGTCATCCGTATAAAAGGGATTAAAGGCAATCGGATTTTCTTCCGTATAGGTAAAATAGATTCCGTCCCGGCCGTCTGTCTTACGGTGAATCAGGTTGCACAATCCCTGATAGGAATTTCCCGTATCCACAAGGACAATGTGTGTTCCCTGCTCGTAATACTGGCGGCACATATGGTTCGTAAAAAACGATTTGCCGCTTCCGCTTGGCCCAAGAATAAACTTATTCCGGTTCGTAATGACTCCCTTTTTCATGGGTAGGTCGGAGATGTCCACATGGAGCGGTTTCCCGCTGATGCGGTCTGCCATTTTGATACCGAATGGACTGGGTGAACTGCGGTAGTTCGTCTCCTCGGTAAAGAAGCAGAGAGCCGGTTCGATAAAAGTGTAGAACGATTCTTCGGCAGGGAAGTCGCCACTGTTGCCCGGCATACCTGCCCAATAGAGTGTGGCGACATCTACCGTATTATGGCGGGGTTTGCATTCCATCAAGGCAAGCTGGCTGCCCACATCGTTGCGGATATGCTTCAGCTCGTCCGGATCGTCGCTCCACGCCATCACGTTGAAATGTGCCCGTATCGAAGTCAACCCGAAAGAGTGTGCTTCGTTCAGGTACTTATCGATCCACTCCTTGTTTATCTGGTTGCCTCTGGAATAACGCGAGAGCGACTGCATATTCCGTGCATTCTTCTCAAACCTTCGCAAGTTCTCTGCGCTGTCTTCGATAAACAGGTACTGATTGTAAAGATGGTCGCAGGAGAGCAACAAGCCGACAGGAGAGGCAAACGAAAGCCTGCAATCGCTCCGGTCGGTCGACAGTTTTTCGTAGCGCATGTCCGTTCCGATACGTCCCGGCAGATCATCCGTATCCGAAAGAGTGTGTAGGCAAACATGCTTACTGCCTATCCGCAGACTATCCGTGCCCAGCTCCATATCTTCCAGACAAGCGCTACCATTGAGCGACAGAGAAAAATATTTTTCAATCAATCCCGGCTGCTCATTTGTTCCGGTAATCTCATCCGAGGTGATCCGGATAAGACGGATAAATCCGCTATCGTTCATAATCCGCTCAAACTGCCCGACCGCTTCCAAAAACTTTATACCGGTTTCCTTATTGACCTCTTTGGGAACGATATTCCCACGGCAAAGCGAAGAAAAGCTACTCTGCATTCGCATCCGCTCTTTCGTCGTTTTTGTCAGGAACAGGAAACAGGAGTGATTCAGAAACGGACGCTCATTGAAATGTTTTTCAAAACTTCGGGAGAGAAAACTCATATCCTCTTGAGCTGTATCAGACCGGTAAGTTTCCCGCACAAACCAGTCTTGTTTGTGTACGACAGAATAATCCGGCAGAACTTTGACCGCCTTTGTCCAAGAGGCGTGAATGGCTTCGTACTCCGCACGAGTGACGGTAAAAAGTTCCGGCAGTTCGACCTGAAAAGCGACGGTAATATCCGCATCTTTGGAAATAATACAATCGTGTTCTACGGCCAGTAACGGGAATTTGCTTTCAATCGTAGAGGCTTTCAAGGTATTACGCATGGACAACCTCCTTTCTCTTACTCCGGAACAGGCGGTGGGGCGCTTTGCGGTTGATCAGGAAACGGGGATGTTGCCGTTTGGCCAACCGTTTCATCAATCCGTATTCTCCATACCGTTCGTTCAGCTTAAAGGTCATCCCGACCAGAACAGATGCCGAGCCGATTCCGAAACCGATGCAGACCCACTGGTTGATCCCCGCCATATACATGACGACAAAGAGCACAAAGAGGGCAAGCAGTCCGCCCGCAAAAATGAACAGGTATTGGGCTTTGAGGCCTTGAAATTCTACACTCTTGCCTATTCCTTTGTTAATCGTATATTCCATCATTCTCTGTTTAGGCTACCGGTTAAAGGAAGAAAGAGCGCAGGATGGTAGCAGCCACGATTAAGAAGATACAGGCACCGAACCACGAGGCGGCAGTCTTTGAAGTGTCGGGGTCTCCGCTGCTGAACTTCGAATAGACTTTGACTCCACCGATCAAACCCACAACCGCGCCGATCGCATAAATGAGTTTGGTCGCGGGATCAAAATAGGAGGTTACCATGTTGGTGGCTTCGGTAATCCCCCCGACACCATTGCCCTGTGCAAAGGCACCATAAACGGTAGCCCAAAGAAACGCTACCGAAAGAAATACTTTTTTTTTGGTCATATTGAGAAATTGTTAAGAGGTACCGGGATGGATGGTCCCGATACCGGATAAATAAATGAGGTTACTTAGTATTTTTTAGTGGCAAACCTCCTTGTCAGCCGTACTCTTTTTCTTTCATCGCTTCTTTTTTACGTTGTTACACTTCTTGTCTTACACTTTATATAAAATCCCTGATGTTGAAATTGTCAGGTACTTTCTTTAGATCTCCGGATATCCCGGCCTCCCGGTCTTTCCATTCATAGAAAGCGGCAAGGCTTTCCGCCATCAGCTCGGTAACCATTCGTTTCGCATCGGGTTTGCCCGAAACCAATTGCTCGAACAAATCGCTCCGGCGTATCTCCAGCAGGGTATCTCCCGCTTTTTGCCGTTGTCGGGGCGTAGCGTCCTCTGTCCGGTTTAGGGTGCGTACCACATTCCCCAAATCTTCAAAGCGAACACCCGTTGCCAGCATTGCTCCGGCCAAGCCTTCCATCTCTTCCGTTTCTTCTTCATCGAAGTCTTCCGGAGGCGCCGTTTCATATTCGAGCGGATAGTCGATTTCCATCGGCTCGTTTTCCTCACCGGAAGGCGTATCGGAGAATACTTCGTCGAGTTCGTCCGGCGGAACTTCCGCGATCGGTTTTCCTTCATCCGGCAGGGCAAAATTACCGGCTTTTTCTATCGCATTTCCGGGTTCCGAAAAGCTGGAATCAAGTGGCTTCACATTGGCGGCGAGTGGCATCGAAGAGCTTAACTTGAAACGGCTTTTCCCTACGATGTCGCTCTTCAATCTCTTGTCTTCAGGATAAGAACCGCTCTGCCCGATGATATGCTTTTTGCGTATTCGACCCGCTCGTAACCAAGTAAGGTAAACGGCGACAAAAAGAGCGTACAGCAGGATTATCCCGGTCAGTATCTTTTCCATAATCCGGTTCCTTAGAAGATACTTTCATTGTACTTCTCGTACAGCTCCTTTATCTCGTTTTGATAGGTCGCAAAATGGTGCGTAAGTACTTGGTCGATATAACTGAACAGGGAAACCTGATTCTTGCCGATAACCTGTACAATTCTTGTGATTCTATCGTGATGCTCCTTGCGGATATAAACCGATTTGCCGGTGCGTGCCGTAATGCCTGCCTCCTGAATGAACAGGATCTCATAATCGGGTAACTTGCCACGTTTCCGCTTCGGCTCTTCATGCGGAGCCTCCACAGGCACAACGGCTATGCGGATTTCTTCTTCGTCCTCTATCGCATCCTGCTCCGGCACCAAAGCTTTGGGAACGGCGCTCGGATTATTCCGTCGTTCCTTGTTCTTGAACGAGGAGATGACGAAGTTGGCATCCAAGTCGCTTAGATTGATGTCTTTCTTCTTTACCATAATCGGTTATTTGAGCGTGTTCAACATTTCATCTATGAGGGCATCCAGATGACTTCCTTTGATCAAGGTTTTATCGGCAGGAAAGAGGGTGGAACGGAACAGGGCTTTGTGGCTGACGGATTGTTCCCTTCGGAAGCGCTTACTGTCGGGCAGGAAGGTTTTGAAAAGCGAGAAGCCCAGTTTCGCGATCACATCTTCGTACACCTCGTAGAGTTCGGTCTTTTCCCGTCCGTCGACCAGATTCCAAAGCAGGTACAACCCTTTGATTTGCGCTCTTCCGGGAGTGATCAGGGCATCGTTGACCGTGATGGCGTATTGCAGGGTGCTCTCCAATACGACGCGGTCTGCCGATATGGGGGCAATGATATAGTCCATCCGAGAAAGGGTTTTGACTACGGCCGGGTTGTTGATGGTTCCGGGCAGGTCGAAAAAGATGAAATCGGGATGTAATGCTTCCGTCAGCTCCTCCGCATCGGTTATCGCGTTTTCGGGGCTGCTTTCAATTACTTCGTACGCCTTTTTCCCGAGAGCGGAAAACTGTTCGTAAGCCATCAATTTATAATGCTCGTCTTCCATGACCATTTTCAGGTCTCGCTCACGCATCTCCGCAATAGAGTGTTGGGGAAAGTCGCAATCGATCACGGCCACATGGTAGCCTTTTACGTAGTGCAGGTAGGACGATACCAGCACAGTCAGGGTTGTTTTTCCGGCTCCGCCTTTCTGAGTGCTGAAAGCCACGTTTAATGTCTTCTTTTGCATAATTTTTATATTGAATGAGTGATACATCTGTCTGTCTATGCCTCCGTGCAGCTATCCGTTTGACCGGCTGTTTGTCCGTCTGTCCGTTTGGCTGTTGGAACGTTTAGCCGTTGGTACGGCCAAACAGGCAGACACAGGGCTGCACAGCCTTCTGTTTATCGGTTCGGATAGTTATATGGCCGGATGTCCCGACGTTCCGATTTTCCGCAAAATAAATCGGCCTTTTGCTTGGAATGATCCCTTTTTTCGTAAGTGGAAGCAAGTGGCTCCGATTCGGCACCAAGAGGCATATCTTGCTATATGAGAGCAGAGTGGTTTGCTCCGTAACTTTGCGTTATGAAAGATTCGAACGTATCCGGGACTGTTTTTACTCTCCCTTGGCTTTACCTCTGTTCCGGTCAGAGAACAGATTTATTTGCGCCGGAGAAGCAAATAGCAAGCTGTGTTTTTTGCTGCACGAAACAAGTTCTGCTGCAAAAAACGCTTGCCCCGAAAGGGGACAGGCATATCCTCCGAAGTCGGTTGCTTGTAAAGAAGATTTTCGGGGGATTAGGGAATCGTTACGGATGCGTTTACGACAGTCTATCCACTAAAAAGGCCAATGTATGAACGAAGAAAAAAGTAAACCTCCGAAACGGGGCAAAGGCGGAAGAAATCCCAAGATCGACCCGGCACGTTTCCGCTACTCGGTCAATTTTACGGCCGAAGAACATGCCCGTTTCCTCACACTGTTTGAGGAGTCGGGAGTGCAATCGAAAGCGCGTTTTATAGCCGCCCGTGTCTTCGGGGAAGAGTTCCGGGTCATCAAACACGACCGTGCCATTATGGAATATGCGACCAAGCTCTCCTCTTTTTACGCGCAGTTTCGCTCCGTCGGAGTGAATTACAACCAAGTGGTAAAGGAGTTACACAGCCATTTTTCGGAGAAGAAAGCGTTGGCCTTGCTCTATAAATTGGAGAAAGCGACGGTCGATTTGGCGGAGATCGGCCGGAAGGTCTTGGCCTTATCGGAAGCGTGTAAAGAGCAATGGTCGCAAAAATAAATATCGGCAGCAACCTGTACGGAGCACTGGCTTACAATCAGGAAAAAGTGGACGAGGGATTAGGCAAAGTGCTCGGCTCGCGTTTGGTCTTTGAACCTGCCGACGGAGCATTCAGCGTTTCGGAGTGTATGAACGATTTTATGCGATTTGTTCCGGCACACTTCCGTACCGAAAAACCGGTCTTTCACGTCTCCATCAATCCGCATCCCGACGACCGTCTGTCGGACGACCAACTCGCGGACATCGGACACGAGTATATGCAGCGGCTTGGATATGGGAATCAGCCTTATCTGATTTTTAAGCACGAGGATATCGGGCGGGAACATATCCACATCGTTTCGCTCCGGGTAGACAGTAACGGAAAGAAGATTAACGATTACCGCGAACATGAGCGAAGTAAGCGGATTACGGAACAGCTGGAGCGCAAATACCACCTCCATCCGGCGGAAGGACAAAAGCATTCCGAGCAATGGGAATTAACTCCGGTCGATGTTGCGCAGGGGAATCTGAAAAAGCAGATGGCATCGGTCATCAAACCGTTGGCCGCCATGTACCACTTTCAGTCGATGGGCGAATACAAGGCGCTTCTTTCTCTGTACAACATCCATCTGGAAGAACTTAAAGGCGAAGTAAAAGGGAAGCCTTACCGGGGATTGCTCTATTCGGCCTTGGACAGCGAAGGGAACAAGGTTGGCAATCCGATAAAGTCTTCCCTATTCGGCAAATCTGTCGGATATGACGGATTGGAGAAACGGATGGCAACATCTGTCGGACGCATCAAAAAGCAACGGTTAAAGCTGCATACCCTCCAAGCGGTATTGGAAGCCAAACAAAGTAGCCCCAGTGAAAGCGAGTTCCGAGCGAAACTAAGGCAGCAGGGTATTGATGTACTATTCAGGCGGAACGATGAAGGGCGGATTTATGGGGCAACTTTCATAGATCATACTACCCGTACCGTATTGAATGGTTCCCGATTGGGCAAGGAGTATTCCGCCAATATCTTCAACGAGTTATACGGTGGTAAGCAGGAACAAGCGGAGAATGCGGCCTGCCCTATCCGGCTTTCGGATATTTATCACACGTCCGAATGGGGTGCAGGAGGTCTGTTTTCCATGCTTTCCCCGGAGCCGGAGTACCACCCCAAAGAAGAGCTGCCTTTCCCATACCGGAAGAAAAAGAAAAAACGGAGGTATGGGAGGCAGGTGTGAAAATAATCTGTAATATGTTTTTTAACTCAGATTGGTCATTAAAGATTAGCTGTTATGTATCAGCAGTTCGTTGACATTTTTAAGCGACAAAAGTGTATCAGCAGTTCGTTTACAACCCCATGGGGTTGGCCGCCCATTAGGGCGTCTAAAATATCAGGAGTTCGTTGACATATTGTTTACTTTGGAAGATTCATAGCAAAGGGGAAATAATGAAATATTATATGGTTTCGAGAAACCACCAGAACAAATTTATCCAAGATGATTTCAGCCATAACATACGAATATTTCAATTCCTCGTTTACGATGAAAACAGCATCAAGGATACGTAATTTTAAATCGCTTCGTATAAAGCGGATAAAAATCAGGGAACCTTCCTCGACAGGAATTTTGGCATTCAAGTCAATTTTCCGTGATAGTTTCCATCGTTTTTCAGGCGGATCAGTCACTTGATTCGGAGTTCGGTTCCGGATGCACCCATAGCGGTGATTGGCGTTGTGGAAGTTACTGAAAGTTGCAGCTTCATCTTTGATTTCCTCAAAACCGGAAAAAATGCGTGAAGCAAAAAAGCGTTTCTCCACGTTGTGATTAAACTTCTCAATAACGCCATTTCGCCAAGGCTCTGCCGGAGGAATGAAAACGGGCGTAACTCCGTACGAAAGTGCCACTTTAAGCAATAGCCCCAAACTCCTGGGATGTTTGTTGCTTCCCCTGAAAGAAAGCTCGTTGTCCATTTGCAAAAAATCGGGTAACTGAAAATTCTCCCCAAAATCTATCAGGCAGGGAACAATGCTTTTCGCCGATTTGTTTTTGACCGGATAAACTTCCGCATGGTGGGTTTCCACATCCATTATCGAGTAAAAGTAAAATTTAAATCCACCTTTCAGGTAGCAAGGACCGATTAAATCCATTTGTTGTACATTAATGAAACTTGACGGATATTCTGCGTTTTTCCGCATCTTGCCGCGTGATTTGTTTTGCAGTCCGTTGCGTTTGATGACCCGGTTGATGGTGGCCGTAGAGGGTGGTTTTATCCCCGCCTCATTCAACTTGTAAAAGATATTGACGGCTCCGTTCTGATGGTAAGGGTTTGACTCAAGTTCCTTGCGGATGTTGATAATGGCCGTTTCCGTTTCATTAGGAATGCGGTTTCTAATATTCTTTGGGGCATTGGAATGGGCCTGATGCCAATTCTCTTTCTCCGGTGATGCCGAATGCCGTTTAATCCATTTGTGCACCCATTGACGACTGCGATTCAATTGTGAACTTATTTCCTGTACAGACAGGCCTTGCAAGTGAAGGACAATGGCTTGTTTTCTTAAAATTTCTTCTTCTTTATTGTTCATAGTTTTTTTACTATAAACAATTAATGTAAACAGTGGGTCAAAGAACTTTTTAAGTTCGGGTAAACGAACTCGTGATACAAATTGGTAATTAAACCGTCAACGAACTTATGATATAATTTACACACTTAGATGTCAACGAACTTATGATACAAAAGTGTCAACGAACTTATGATATTTATCAATTGAGACCTTTGCACGGCGATTGGCGTATATTTTGCTTGTTAATTCATTGTATAATAGGGAGTTGTTTTGTATATTTGAGCATTAAAAACAGCATAATATTCCTCCCATGGCATACCAATCCAAGAATACCGATGA
>ENA-OWND01001384-OWND01001384.1-metagenome-genome-assembly--contig:-NODE-1384-length-14920-cov-12.747864_pt1 | contig 14920 bp, 15 predicted proteins | sample MGYA00245342_ERZ651119 | MGnify/ENA primary metagenome ERZ651119 (study PRJEB26857, sample SAMEA4031756) | metagenome | biome: human; feature: oral; material: saliva | place: Philippines | collected 2014...
CGCCGATGGAAAGCTTCTTTGCGGTGTTGAAGACGGAGTGTTTCTATAACGCAGGTGAATTGACGGTAGATGAATTGATGAAGCAGATAGATGACTATATGGATTACTACAACCGGGAGCGTTGCAGTTTGAAATTGAAAAAGCTGAGTCCTGTCGCATACAGAACCCAGCTTGCACAGAGCGCCTGAATAGTCTTTTATGAGTGTCCAAGATTTGGGGGCCAGTTCAAGTTTCAGACGACCTTCTTTGTTGTCAATATGGCGAAGTAGAAACAGAATACCCCGTTTTATCTCAATCCGTTATGTTCGGAATGAAGCTGCATCCTCCTGTCCGCTTCGGCTGACAAAACGCCTTTGACCGTACGGAAGTGGGAGGCAGCTTTTTCCATATCCGTGCCATTCGGCAGCTTGATTGCGATGCCATTGAAGTTTCTATATTCATAAACAATCTTTGCCCCATATTCGCGGACTGCGTTCATAAGCCTTTCCGAACCGGTTTCGGGGTCATAAAAAATAATCAGGGTATTCGTAGCTTCTGTCGTTTCTAAAAGTGAAGATGATGAATGCGGCTGCCTCTCGGGATGCAGTATGCTGGTTGACGTACAGGCAGCAAGCGTAAAGGCAGGCAAAACGACATAAATCAAATCGCGTTTTTTCATAATATTTCAGATTTTCGATGAGGCATTATTTCGACAATATATCCAAAGTCAGGACAACTGAAGAATATTACAGGACACGTCGTCTGAAAACACAAAACCTATTTTCAGACGACCTTTCCCTTTAGGAAGGATGGGGGGATAGGCAGTAAAGTTTGCCTTCTGCACAATCCGACGAACTAGCCTGCCAATTGCGGGAAAATGGATTTCAATCCGGCAACGATGATTTCTACGGAGACGGCGGCAAGCATCATGCCCATGATGCGGTTGAGGATGGTCAGCCCTGTCGTGCCCAGTTTTTTGCTGATTCGTCCGGCGACAACGAGGATGGCGTAGCAAATCAGGCTGACAAGGAAGCCTGCGGCGAGAATCAAAGCAATATCGCTGTAATTTTTGGCGGCTGAGGCGTAGATGATGACGGTGGAGATACCGCCGGGACCGATGGTGATGGGGATGGCGACGGGAACGACGGCGATGGCTTTGGCGTTTTTCTGGATATGTTGTACGACGCCTTCTTCTTTGTCTCCGCCGATATTTTGTTTGGCGGGGTTGTCGTTGCCGTTCATCATGGAAATAGCGATGAGCAAGACCAAAATACCGCCGCCGACTTGGAAAGAGCCGACGCTGATGCCTAAGATTTTCAACAACATCCCGCCCGTTAAGGTGAAGACGGTAATGACGATGAAGACGGCGAGTGCGGCGGTGCGGGCGATGCGGCGCTTTTCTTTGGTGCTGTGATCCTGTGTCAAATCGAGGTAAATCGAAAGCGCGCTGAACGGGTTAATCAATACAAGGAAGGCAACCAAAAGTTTGCCGATTTCTACACCTAATTCCATTTTTCATTCCCTTATTTGTTTTTTGTAGAGACGTTTACGTCCGCTTTATCGTTGAATTCGTAGTGGCGTTTGGTTTTATGTTCGCTGGAAATACCCATTAGTAGCGCAAGTACGGTCATGATGGAAAGCGTTGCAGTACCGCCGTAGCTGACCAACGGCAGAGGGACGCCGACAACGGGCAAAATGCCGCTCACCATGCCCATGTTCACAAAGGCGTAGCAGAAAAAAGTCATGGTTAATGCGCCGGCGAGCGTGCGGCTGTAAAGCGATTGGGCTTTGGCGGCAATCAGCAGTCCGCGCGTCAGAATAACGAAATAAACCAGCAGCAGCAAGATGTTGCCGATCAAACCGAATTCTTCGCCATACACGGCAAAAATGAAGTCGGTCGTGGACTCGGGAATGTAATCCAAATGCGTTTGTGTGCCGTTGAGCCAGCCTTTTCCCCAAACGCCGCCCGAACCGATGGCAATCATGGCCTGGATGATGTGGTAGCCTGCGCCCAAAGGGTCCTGCGTCGGGTCAAACAGCGTCAGAACGCGGGTTTTCTGATAGTCGTGCATCCCGTAGTTCCACAAAAGCGGTAATGCGGCAACAAAGGCAATGATAGCGGCAAAGATGACTTTCCACGGCAGGCCTGCGAAAAAGACGATGAAAATACCCGATGCCATAATCAAAACTGCCGTACCCAAGTCGGGCTGTTTCAAAATCAGCGCAACGGGGATGAGGATTAAAAGCATGGCGATGATGTAGTGAAACCATTTCAGACGACCTTCGTGCCGCTGGAAGTACCAAGCGACGGTCATGGGCAGGACGATTTTCATGATTTCGGACGGCTGGATGCGCGTGAACCCCAGTTCCAACCAGCGTGTAGAGCCATTGACGGTCACGCCTGCGACTTCGACGGCGACAAGCAGCAACACGCCAATCAGGTACATCGGCAGCGCAACCTTTGCGGCATCACGCGGCTTGAACGAGGCGACAAACCACAGCAGGGCGAAGCCGACAACCGTATGCAGGGTTTTGTGTTCAAGCTGGCCGAAATCCTGCCCGTCCGCCGAATAGAGCAAAAACAGGCTCATGATGTAGATGGCGAGCATGGGGAAAAACAGCCACGGGTCTATCGGAGCAGATACGGTGCGCTTGATTTTTGCCCACATTCCGACCGTTTCATTCATGATTTGCTTCCTCCTGTTTCAGACCGTAGGCTTTTTGGAATATGGTCGGCGGTTGGGGTTGTGTGCGGTGTTGTTGCGGTTCGGGCATTCCGCCTGCGTCGGGGTCGTCTGAAAACTGCTGCGGCTTGACGTTGAGCATATAAAAATCGGTCAGGCTGCGGGCAAGCGGTGCGGCGTAGGCACCCCAGCCGCCGTTTTCCAGAATTACGGCAATGGCGATTTCAGGCTTCTCCAAGGGGGCGAACGAAATAAACCACGCATGGTCGCGGTGTTGCTCGCGCAAAGCTGCGGCGTTGTAACGACCGCCCTGCTTGATTTGCACAACCTGCGCTGTGCCCGTTTTGCCGCCCATACTGTAAGCCAAACCGCCGCCGATGCGGTGTGCCGTACCGCCCGGTTTCAAGACTTTCTCCATCGCCTGTTTGACGTATTCGAAGTTATCTTGTTTGAACGGGATTTTGTATTCAGGATTGGGATTGATACGCGTGATTTTTCGTTTGTCGAAATCCAACAATTCTTTCACCAAATGCGGCTGATAAACCACGCCGTTATTGGCGAGCGAAGCGGTGGCGTGTGCCATTTGCAGCGGGGTGTAAGCGTTGTAACCCTGCCCGATGCTGACCGAGACCATCTCGCCTGCGCGCCATTCTTTGGCGGTAGGATCGGACGATTTGGCAAAGCGTTTTGCCTTCCATTCGCGGCTGGGCAAAACGCCCGTATATTCGCTGGGCAGGTCGATGCCGGTTTTTTTACCGAAACCGAATTGCGCTAAATACGGCGATGCTTTGTCTATGCCCATTTCGTAGCCCAAGCGGTAGAAAAAGGTATCAGACGACACCTGTATCGCCTTGCTCAAATTTGCCGAACCGTGACCGCTGCGTACGGAATCTCGGAAGACGTGGCGGCTGCCGGGAATACTCCATGCGCCGGGCGCGGGAACGACCGTCGTTTGGGTAATTTTGCCGCTTTCCAGCAAAGCCATGCCCATAAACGGCTTAAACGTCGAGCCCGGCGGATACAGACCTTGCGTTACGCGGTTGACCAACGGTTTTTTCCAGTCATCATTCAAGGCTTTCCAAGTTTCGCTGTCGATGCCGTCGATAAAGAGGTTGGGATCGAAAGAAGGCTTGGAAACGAAAGCCAACACCGTACCGTCTTGCGGATTGATGGCGACAATCGCCCCGCGCCTGTCTCCCAATATTTTATCCGCCTCTTGTTGCATGCGGATGTCCATGCCCAAGCGCAAAGTTTGCCCCATGCGTGAGGGTACGTTTTTCAAGACGCGCACAATATTGCCGTAAGCGTCTTTTTCCACTTCTTGATAGCCGGGCGCGCCATGAAGCTGCGGTTCGTAATATTTTTCCAGCCCCGATTTGCCGATGTGCGTGCTGCCGCGATAGAGTGCAGTCAAGCCCTCTTCTTCCAAAATTTCCTGATCTTTGTCGCTGATGCGCCCGATATAGCCTAAAAAGTGTGAAGTCAGCTTGCCATAAGGATACTCGCGGAAAGTGCGCGAATTGACTTCTACGCCTTTAAATTCATTAAGATGCACGGACAATTTTGCCGCTTCTTCATCTGTCAGGCGCAGCTTGAGCGGGATGTTTTCAAATTTGCGGTAGCTTTCGCGGTATTTGTGGAAACGCTTCAAATCAGTAGGCGTAATATCGACATACTTCCGCAGGGCTTCGATCACATCCTCCATCTTACCCTCAATGCGGCTGGGGATGACTTCCAGCGAAAACACGGGATAGTTTTTTGCCAGCGGTACGCCGTTGATATCTACGATTTCGCCGCGGACGGGCGGAGTCGGAATTAATGTGATGCGGTTGCTGGATGCCTGTCCGGAAAAATCGTCATGCCGGAACACCTGCAAATAGACAAACCGCGCCACCAATGCGGCAAACAAAACCACAATCAGGATAAACGCCACCAACAGACGCAATAAAGAATCGGCTTGCGCCGCCTTTGCAGTCTGTGTTTTACCGCTACCGCCATTTTTCAGACGACGTTTCATAGTATTCAGTATGGACATGGTTTCACGTTATCTGTTGGCGCGATAAAAATTGGTCAGCACCAGCATCAACTGGCTCAAGAAAGGCCAAAGCAGCGCGCCTGCCAAAGGCGCGATGAAACTTTGCCAAGTAATGATTTGGTTGTTGAGGAACAGGCGCGCCGCCACCAAGACTGCCTGATGGCAGAACAATGCTGCCAATACCGCCCCGATCTGCATGATGTGACCGTAGAGCATGATTTGACGGCGCGTGTTTAAGACGAAATAGACCATGACCGTATAAGACAATGCGTGCAGCCCCAAAGTCGCTGCCGTTGCGGCATCGACTATCAAGCCGAGCAAAAACGCAATGCCCATGCCGACGCGTTGGGGATGGTGCATAGACCAATAAAGCAGCATCAGCGCAGTCAGTTCGGGCAGCCAAAAAAACACATCAAAGGGAAAAGGCATGAAATCGACAAGCATGGTTACGGCAAAACTTGCCGCAATCACGCTGACGGGCATGGCACGGTAGGAATCGTCAAAATCGTTCATGAATGATTTATTGGGAAGAATGGGAAGAAGACAGAACCAAAACAAAGCGGCTGCGGCGCAAGGCGGCAAACGGGGTCAGTTCTGTGTCGTAATAAGGCGTACCGGAAGCGCGGACGACTTTATCCACACGGGCTACGGGAATACCTGCCGGATAAATGCCGTCCAAGCCGGAAGTAATCAAAACATCCTGCGGCTTCAAATCCGATCCTGTCGGGAAATAGCGCAAATCCAAACCCACGCCGTTGCCGTAGGCGAGATTGCGTTCGCCCGTACGCTCAACGGCAACAGGGACGATACTTTGTGCAGCCGCCATCAGCTCGACTTCCGCGCTGTTTGCATGAACCAATGTAATCCGCCCGATTAAGCCGTTTTGGTCGATAACGGCATCGCCTGCCGCCACCCCTTCGCCACTGCCTTTATTGATAATCAAACGCTCGGACAGCGGGTCTTTGCCACTGGACAATACTTCAGCACCGATGACATTGCTGATGCCTTTTTGCTGCAAGCCGTATAGCTTTTTCAGCTCCTGCAATTCGCTCAGGTTGACCTTATCGCGTTGAAGCTGGATTTTCAGACGACCGTTTTCCTCCAAAAGGAGACGGTTTTGTTCCAACAGCTCGGTTTGTGATTGAGATTGGTTGGAAATATATTGATACAGACGTACCGGCTGGTTTGCCAGCCACTGCACCGGATAAAGAATCTCCGCTGCAGCCGTGCGCACGGGTTGCATCAGGTCGAAACGACCATCCGCCACCATAATGCCTGCACCCAGTAAAAGATACGCAATAAAACGAGGCAACAGCTTTTGGCCCTTTGCCTCGTCAAACCGTAAAGAAGAATGTTCCATTTCAGCCTGCCTTACGGGTTATCCACAAAAACGGCATTCCATTTGCCGATGTAATCCAAGGCTTTGCCTGCGCCATAAGCCACACAGTTCAAAGGCTGGTCGGCAATGCCGACAGGCAGTCCCGTCGCATCTGCCAAAACCGTATCCATACCGTGCAACAGTGCGCCACCACCCGTCAGCATAATACCCCTGTCGGCAATATCACCCGCTAACTCCGGTGATACTTGTTCCAATGCAAGGCGTACGGCGCGGATAATCTGATTAACCGTTTCGCTCAGAGCTTCGCGCACTTCCTCAGAAGTAACAGCCAACGATTTTGGGGTTCCTTCCGCCAAGTCTCGACCTTTAATCCGCATTGCGGTTTCCGTTGCAAAGCCATAGGCAGAGCCAATCGTTTTCTTCAACTCTTCAGCCGTCGCTTCACCAACCAGTACACCGCGATGACGGCGCAAATAATGCACGATGCTCTTATCAAACTCATCGCCTGCCGCGCGGACGGAGGCGGAATAAGCCATACCGCCCAACGACAAAATGCCGATTTCCGTTGTGCCGCCGCCAATATCCACTACCATTGAGCCGACAGTATCCTCAACCGGCAGACCCGCACCCAAAGCAGCCGCCATCGGCTCCTCAATCAAATGAACAGATGACGCCCCTGCCGCAAATGCAGAATCCAAAATCGCTTTGCGTTCAACCTGAGTCGCACCACCCGGCACGCAGATCACTACGCGCGGAGGTACGACTGAATGACCTTCCGTGGCCTTTTTAATCAGCATGCTTAGCATACGCTCGGCAATCGTAAAGTCGGCAATCACTCCGTCCTGCATAGGCCGGACGATTTCAATATTGCGCGGCGCACGCCCCTGCATTTTCTTGGCTTCCGTACCCACGGCGACAATTTTGCTTTTACCGCCCGTACCCGATTGAACCGCCACCACAGACGGCTCGTCCAAAACAATGCCTTTACCACGCACATAAATCAACGTGTTCGCCGTACCCAAGTCAATGGCGATATCGTTTGAGAAAAAACGGGATAAAAAACGAAACATAAAATACCTGAATATCGGCCCAGCACCGATTTTATTTAATTGTTATTCAAAATATTAAAAACATGGAAACAGCGCCTTTTCAGACGACCTCCCCACTCCCCGTATGAAACGCATGGCGAAATCACACGCCGTTTGAGTAGTTTTCGGTTATAATTCTTCGTTTCATCGAAGAAGAACGCAATGATACCCCAATAAAGGGGCGTTTGCTATCAGACAAGGATTTTTTATGGCTTTAAGCTTAACCGATGTGGAAAAAATCGCCAAACTCTCACGCCTTTCGCTGACCGAGGAAGAAAAAGGCAAAACCCTCTCAGAATTGAACGACATTTTTGCCATGGTCGAAAAGATGCAGAGCGTGAATACCGATGGTGTCGAGCCGATGGCACACCCCCACGAAGCCGCCCTGCGCCTGCGCGAAGATAAAGTTACCGAAACCGACCATGCCGCCGAATATCAAGCCGTCGCACCCGAAGTGCGCAACCGCCTGTATATCGTGCCTCAGGTAATTGAAGAATAATTTTTCAGACGACCTACTAAAAAATAGTACGCAGTGGAAACTCGAGTGATAACTGCCAATTTTTATATTGGCAGTCTACGCTTGGTGTATTCATATACCCCACTTGCACTACAAATTAGGAGAATTACGTTTTGGAACTTATTACAACTTCGAAAAAATTAAGTGATAAATTTATTAAACTAACTGAGAAATATACAAAAATTGCTTTTGCAACAGCTTGGGCTTCAGCAGATCATCCGGCTTTCAACGCTATGTTGAAACACAGAAATAAAATCCAACATTCAACTATCGGCTTACATTTCTACCAAACAGATCCTAAAGTTTTAGAGGAATTTAAAGGTCATGAAGACATTGGATTTATCCAACAAACTGATGGCGTATTTCATCCCAAGCTATATTTATTTTGGAACGCATCGAACGATTGGGCATTACTTTCAGGTAGTGCAAACTTTACCAAAGGAGCATTTGCTGGTAGCAATCAAGAGGCCATGATCTTAATACAGGGGGAGTCTAATGACGTCTTCAAAGATCTAATTCATTTTTTAAAAGATGAGTGTTTTGATAAAGCAGAAAAAATTAGTAATGATGAAATTGATCGCTATCGAGTACTTCATCAAGACCGAAAAACTCGAATTAATACATTATCTAACCATTATACAGACACTCAGAAAAAAAACAGTGGAATGAAACAAAATATTCTATCCACTAAGATATTGACGTACTCTTGGGGTGATTATTTCAAGACAATCCAACAAGATGAAAATCATCAATTTGAAGAACGATTAGCCCTGCTAGATTATTCAAAACAAAATTTCCAGGATAATTCTAGCTTTCTTACCATTGACTTAGAGGATCGAAAACTTATTTCGGGTCTACCTAATATTGCTAATACAAAAACAGAGCGACTAGACTATGGTTGGTTTGGTAGTACCCATAGTAATGGCAAATTTCGGAGTCTTATTAACAATGGTAATCAAAAAGTTGCCGAAGCTATTGATGAGATCCCTTTAACAGGCAAAGTCAGCAGGGAAGATTTTTTGGAGTATTACCGACTTTTCCAAAAAATTGATTATACGAATCCAATAGGTATTTCTACACGATTATTGGCTATGAAAAGACCTGATTTATTCTTTTGCTTTAATGGAGCGAACAAAAAAGGCATATGTGAAGAATTAGGTTTATCTCAAAATCTAAATGCTGAACGCTATTGGGATGAAATCTTACTACGCATTTACGATACTCCTTGGTTTAATAGTTCCAGACCAAGCGCATCAACTGAGCAGCAAGCATGGTCAGGTAGAGTTGCCTTAATCGACTGCATCTATTACAAACCGAAGAATAAAAAATAATGCTAACACCTGTTCATTTCTCAATTAAATTAACTAGTTATTGACTATTTACCGGATTTATAAAACCATGGCGAAATACACCCTCAAACAAGCCAGCCAACTGCTGCAATCCAAGCAAATCTCCGCCGTCGAACTGGCAACCGAATACCTCGCCGCCATTGCTGCGCAGAACCCGGCTATCAACGGCTACATCACCCTCGACCAAGACAAAACCCTCGAAGAAGCCCGTGCCGCCGACGCGCGTATCGCGCAAGGTACCGCCACCGCGCTTACCGGCGTACCCATCGCCTACAAAGATATTTTCTGTCAAACAGGTTGGCGCAGTGCGTGCAGCTCCAAAATGCTGGACAACTTTGTCTCCCCCTACACTGCCACCGTCGTTCAAAATCTGCTTGACGAAGGCATGGTAACGCTTGGCCGTACCAATATGGACGAGTTTGCCATGGGCTCGACCAACGAAACCTCGTTCTACGGCGCGACCAAAAACCCGTGGAATCTTGAGCACGTCCCAGGCGGTTCGTCCGGCGGATCCGCAGCCGTTGTTGCCGCACGCCTTGCTCCTGTCGCACTCGGTTCAGATACCGGCGGCTCTATCCGCCAGCCTGCCTCACACTGCGGCATCACCGGCATCAAACCTACCTACGGCACAGTTTCCCGCTTCGGCATGGTTGCCTACGCATCCAGTTTCGACCAAGCAGGCCCAATGGCGCAAACCGCCGAAGACTGCGCGATTTTGCTTAATGCGATGGCGAGCTTTGACGAGCGCGATTCCACCAGCTTGGAACGCAGCAAAGAAGACTATACCCGCGACTTGGACAAACCGCTCAAAGGCATGAAAATCGGTCTGCCTAAAGAATATTTCGGCGAAGGCGCGGATGCTGATGTGCAGGCTGCTTTGCAAAACGTCATCAACCTTTTAAAAGCACAAGGCGCGGAAACCATTGAAGTTTCCCTGCCGCAAACCGCCCTGTCCATCCCCGCTTACTATGTCCTCGCTTCCGCCGAAGCCAGCACCAATCTTTCCCGCTACGACGGCGTGCGCTACGGCCACCGCGCCGCCCAATTCGGCGACCTTGAAGAAATGTACAGCAACACCCGCGCCGAAGGTTTCGGCAGCGAAGTCAAACGCCGCATCATGATTGGGACTTATGTGTTGTCGCACGGCTACTACGATGCCTATTACCTGAAAGCCCAAAAACTGCGCCGCCTTGTTGCCAACGATTTTCAGACGGCCTTCGCGCAATGTGATTTCATCCTCGCGCCGACTGCGCCCACCGCCGCCCCCAAACTCGGCAGCGACATCCATGATCCCGTGCAGATGTACCTTTCCGACATCTACACCATCGCCGTGAATCTGGCAGGATTGCCCGCCCTGACCCTACCCGCAGGTTTCAGCAACAGCGGACTGCCCATCGGCGTGCAGTTCATCGGCAACCACTTCTCCGAAGCCAAAATCCTTGGCGCAGCGCATCAAGTACAGTTGGTGAGTGATTGGCACACCCAAACCCCTGATGGAAAAGCATAATGCCGGAGCAGTTTGTTTTTCCAGATTTCAAGACTGTATATAAAGATGCGCCAAAATTTCAAATCCAGCATTTGAAATTCTCCTTACGCAGGTTGTTTACACGGCGACAAGTCAAAGATTTTGAAAACTTTGTCAACGCCTCCGCGCCACGCCGTACCTTTTTTCAAAGGCGGCCGCAAGATGCCTATCCGTTGATACATGCCTTTGTCGACCAACGCTTCAACAGACGGCGCAGGCTACAAGTCATGAAAGAAGACCTGCTGACAGCCGAAAAACTGTTCGGGCAGGAAACGCTCGCCAATATGACGACGCGCAAATTCCATGTCGTTCTGGCGCATCTTTCAGACGACCTGACTTTATGGCTGAACCGAAACGATAATTGCGTGGATGAAGGAATGTGGTCGCTATCCTTGCGCGACAGCGAAGGAAAACGCCTCTATATGGCAACCTTCGCCTTAGTTGGCGGCAAACTGCTGGCCGCCTCTATCCAAGGCCCCGCAGGGGAAGAAGCCAAAGACCTTGTACGCAGCCTGACCAAACAACTCCACGGTCTGCGCCCGCAGCAACTGATGGTAACCGCCCTGCAATATTTTTCGACATCGCTCAATTTGGGCGGCGTTGTCGGCATTGCCCAAGAGCATCAGGTCAAACTGCGCTGGCGGCTGAAGAAACGGGTCAAAATGAATTACGACCTGTTTTGGCAGGAGAACGGCGCAACGCTCGGCGACGACGGCTACTGGCATCTGCCGCAAATCCCGCCGCGAAAAGACTTGGCGGAAATCGAAAGCAAAAAGCGTTCGATGTACCGCAAACGTTACCAAATGCTGGATAACATGGCGGCCGAGATGCAGGCTTGCTTTCAGAAGACTTGATTCTGCCTTTTCAGACGACCTTTGCCATTTGAAAAACAAACAGGTCGTCTGAAAAACGGCTAACCTACTTTATATTATCGACATCAAAAGAAAGAACCCCTTATGACCTGGGAAACAGTAATCGGCTTGGAAATCCACGTCCAGCTCAACACCCAATCCAAAATTTTCAGCGGCGCATCGACTGCGTTCGGAGCGGAACCCAATGCGCACGCCAGCGTGGTGGAATGCGCGCTGCCGGGCGTGCTGCCGGTAATGAACCGCGAAGTCGTTGAAAAAGCCATCAAATTGGGCTTGGCTTTAGATGCGAAAATCAATCAGAAAAACGTGTTCGACCGCAAAAACTACTTCTACCCCGACTTACCAAAAGGCTATCAAATCAGCCAGTTGGATTTACCGATTGTCGAACACGGCAAACTGGAAATCGTGGTTGGCGACGATGTGAAAACCATCAACGTAACCCGCGCGCACATGGAAGAAGATGCGGGTAAATCCGTGCATGAAGGCTTGAACGGCGCAACCGGTATCGACCTGAACCGTGCCGGCACGCCGCTGTTGGAAGTGGTATCCGAGCCCGAAATGCGCTCCGCCGCCGAAGCCGTTGCCTACGCCAAAGCCTTGCACAGCTTGGTAACATGGCTGGACATCTGCGACGGCAACATGGCGGAAGGTTCTTTCCGCGTTGATGCCAACGTATCCGTGCGCCCGAAAGGTCAAGCGGAATTCGGCACGCGCCGCGAGATTAAAAACCTCAATTCCTTCCGCTTCTTGGAGCAGGCGATTAATTACGAAGTGGAAGCGCAAATCGAGATTTTGGAAGACGGCGGCAAAGTACAGCAGGCGACCATGCTGTTTGACCCAGAAAAAGGCGAAACCCGCGTGATGCGTTTGAAAGAAGACGCGCACGACTACCGCTACTTCCCCGACCCTGATTTACTGCCCGTCATCATTTCAGACGACCGGTTGCAAAAAGCCAAAGCAGAAATGCCAGAGCTGCCGAAAGAAATGGCAGCGCGTTTCGTGGCGGACTACGGCGTATCCGACTACGACGCGCGCCTGCTCACCGCCAGCCGCGTGCAGGCTGCCTATTTTGAAGAAGCCGCCAAAGCCAGCGGACAAGGCAAGCTGACTGCCAACTGGATGAACGGCGAACTCGCCGCCACGCTGAACAAAGAAGGCGTGGAACTCGCCGACAGCCCGATTACCGCCCCGCGCCTCGCCGCGCTGGTAGGCAAAATCGCCGACGGCACTTTAAGCAGCAAGTTAGCGAAAAAAGCCTTCGAAGCCATGTGGGCCGAACCCGAAGCCTCCATTGCCGAAATCATCGAAAAACACGGCTTGCAGCAGATGACCGATACCGGCGCGATTGAAGCCATGGTGGACGAAGTGCTGGCAAACAACGCCAAAGCCGTGGAACAATTTAAATCCGGCAACGAAAAAGCCCTGAATGCGATTGTGGGACAAGTGATGAAGGCTAGTAAAGGCAAAGCCAATCCCGCGCAGGTGCAAGAATTGATTAAAGCAAAATTGGCTTAAGTAAGATAAAGGCTGCCTGAAAACGGTAAAATGGTTTTCAGGCAGCCTTTAAGCCAACTAGAATCGGTAATTTAAGCTGATAAATTCAACAACACTTTCATGCAACCTTTCCTAATATTAGGTCCCAACCCAATTTAATACGCTAAAAATCTTGGTAGGTATTTAAATTATTGAATTAAAAAGGGATAAAACATGAACGAGCAAGAATACCGCGAAACTTTCTCCGAAGACGATGCCGTCGGCTGGGATGCCATTGATGCCGAACTCGAAAAGCTTTATGGTGAAACTGAACCGCGTCATTACGGCAGTATCATCAAATACTGGATGGGTGGAGAAGACCCATTGGATGGCACCAGTATCTATGACTGTAATGAACAAACACCACACCGCCACATCATCTCCTACGGCATGAGTGAGCTTTACTTTTCTCCAGAAACTGCTGATGCCGAATTCAGCAAGTGGGGCTTCGAATTTACCTTCCGTATCACACCTTGCAAACTTGACCCGGCTTCCGACAGCGGCACGCCGCACGAACCATTTTGGGCTATCAATCTGATGAATAACTTAGCCCGCTATGTTTTTGAGAGCGAAAAATGGTTCGAACCTTACCACTTTATTCCCACCAACAGTCCCATTCGAAGTGATACTGAAACTGCTTTGGTCGGTATCGCTTTTGTTCCTGATCCCAAACTGCCTGCCATTGATACACCGAATGGCAAAGTCGATTTTCTGCAGATGGTTGGACTGACTCAATCCGAACTGGATTGGTTGTGGCAAGAACCTTCAACCGCCCGCTGCAAAGAGCTAATCGACAAAATGCGTGTTGACAATCCCCTTCTGATAACGGATTTGGCGCGTACACGCAGTTATGTATAGCCACCTATACGCTTTTATCAATCAAATACCGCTTTTCATCTTGAACAGTTCGCGAATCCCAACGCTACTCCGCTTTCAGACGACGTCAGGTTGAGACTAAATGCCAATAATTTGGATACGTTGGAAAAGGGGCATTTGATTGGGAATGGGATGAAGATAAGCGTAGATGAATTGGGGAAAAAAGTTTTAGAACACATCGGTAAGAATGAACCGTTATTGTTGAAAAATCTACTGGTTAACTTCAATTAGGGAAAACATGAAGAAGTTAGGAAGTTGATTGGAGAGTTGATTAGGGTAGATTTTATTCAAATGAAAGACTAGGCTATGAAATCAAAATTTGTGTATAAGTTACTGGTAATTTCAAAGTACCTGTACATTTTAATTTGTATATCAATACCAATCGTTTTTATTTATGAAAGCTACCAAGGAGATAATGTTGGTTTTATGATTTATATTCATGCTTTTATTATTTTTTCCATATTGGGTGTATTGACTCAATATTCTACATCTAATTTTTTTGAAAAGGAAAAATAACATGATTGAACTATCCATTGAGGATCTGGAACTAATTTATGGAGGAGGCTTAGGAGAGAGAATCCTTCAAGGAGGAGCAAATGGTGCATAAATAGGAGGATCAATTGGTGCAGGTATTGGTCTGGGTGTCGGTATAGCTTTTGGCAGTATTCCTGCCGGACCAGCTATTATGGTCGGTGGCACAATTGGTGCTGCTGTTGGTGCTGCTGTTGGTGCTGCAACTGGTATGGGTGTTGCAGCATATGAGTATTACCAAGAAACTCAGCCTAAAGGGACAGTAACGGTCGGTCCGATTTCTGCTTTTGCTGTGGACAAATCAGGAAACGGCTACACTGACGGCACAAATTACCACTGATATTTCTCATCGTTCAAACGATCTCTAGGGGTCGTCTGAAACTTTCTTAACTTCAATTTTATGAATACACCCAAGCAACCCTTCTTCCGTCCTGAAGTCTCCGTTGCCCGCCAAACCAGTTGTTCCAACAAAAGGCCGTCTGAAACTTAATTTGTCAAAGTTTCAGACGGCCTTTATTCAATAAAGATAGCAGAAGTTCATTCGCCATATCCCCCATCTTTGCTACAATATCCCTTTTCTTTTTTATTGATT
>ENA-OWND01001385-OWND01001385.1-metagenome-genome-assembly--contig:-NODE-1385-length-14914-cov-15.334881_pt1 | contig 14914 bp, 14 predicted proteins | sample MGYA00245342_ERZ651119 | MGnify/ENA primary metagenome ERZ651119 (study PRJEB26857, sample SAMEA4031756) | metagenome | biome: human; feature: oral; material: saliva | place: Philippines | collected 2014...
TTTCAACACCCATATCATCGAAGTAATTTAGAATAACTTGTCTTCTTTGACGGAGCTGATTTACACTTGAGGCTGATACAACAAGGTAAGCCCCGTATTCAATGATTTCTTCCTTGTTACCCACCTTTTTCATGAGATCCTTTAGGGAGATGGAACCCATAATAATTTCGTCTTGTTGGACAGTATCGGTGTTTTCTGCCTCTTCCATGATGTTTCTAAAGCGAGTGTTAGAGCGCCCCATTTTCCCTTTTATTTTGTTAGAATCAATGAATTCTGCCTTTATTCGTAGCTCTACAGGGAAGTTCAATCGTTGGACAAACTCTCCTAAATGAAAACCATTGAATTGCACAGGATATTTCCCAATTGGAAGGATAGTAACAAAGGACGAACCATAAGGACTTTCAAGTTTGAGGAAACCACCTTTAAGGACTTTGATTAGAGTGTCTGTAATATTGAATTGAGAACGATTGGCAAGAACCTCTTTCTTATAGTGCGGGATATAGCGAAGGTATTGCATGCGTTGATAATAAAAGAGTTCTTCATCAGTAAGACGATTAGCACGAAGAGTAGATAAAGCTTGAAAGACAGTTTCTTCATCGCTTTTATAATCGTCATACCAATTCAGATCTGTTTTGAATTCATATCCAAATCCATTAGCAATTTTCTCAGAGAATTCAGTGAAGCTTTCAAGAGCTAGTTCTTTTAGGGTTGCACCATTGTTTTGTTTACGTAACTTGATTCCTATAATCCAATCGTACTGATAGGGAATTTCCATCTCATCAGTTAGTCTATCAACGGTATAGAGAAGAAGTTCTTCTCCAAGTTTCCGACTATCATTCGCTAGAGCTTCAGAAAAGTCTCGCAATTTCTCTTCTAAGAGGTAATCTTTTGGAATTAGTGAAATCTCAAAGTGCTTATTTTTCTTTAGTTTCTTCATGATTTGAGAAACGGTTATCTTGTGTTTCTCTTTTTTATATTCATCCGTAATGGTGATGGGAGTGTTAGGAATACGATAGTAAGCAACAACTGATTGATCTTTTTTGAGTGCTAAATTTTTGTTGGTTGCTTTAATTGGGTAAGTTAAGATAATACTCATAAATCCTCCTTTTCTATAAATTTGTTTTTTCAAAAACTATTTCATCTATTGGGTTTATTCTATCTTCGTGGTAGATTGCTTTTTTGTTTAATTTAAAATCAAAAAGATAAATGATATAGTCTCCAATGAAGACATGCATTTTCTTACCGTGAGGTTCATATTCGGTATAAAATTTAGCTAATTTATAAGGAATATACCAATAGAGTAGTAGTGAAATAGAGTGTGTGAATTGTGCGATTGGAATCAAAATAAATCCTCCAAAAAGCAACATCATCACAAAAATGAAGATGAAGACAATAAAAAAAGATAACTGCATTGGTGTTGCGAAATACCAAATTCGTGTACCTTGCTTCGTTTTTATTTCTTGAATCCAATAAGGGGCATTGAGCCCCTTGCTGTAGTCATATAGTTTTTCTTCATTCATGGTTAAAGACCTGTTTCAATTCCGAAAAGTCTAAGGAACCAACCAAAAGCTTTCAAGATATCTTGTCCTTTGGTAAGGGAGACGATGACGGCATAAAATCCTAGTACGGAAAGGAGTTGAATCCAAGAACTATTGCGCCAGGCTTTAATGGCTAATAGAACAGCAATAGCTCCTAAGATCCAAACGGCATCACCTTGAAGAAATGTTCGTAGATTTCCAGTATTCATATGTTTCTCCTATTCTTTATCGTTTGCATAATTTAATGGAATGGTGTGTTCTAATTTTGTGACATAGTACGTCTGTTCTTTTTCTGAGAGGGTAAAAGTAAAGTTTTCTGAGTGAGTACTTCCTCCAACTTCAAAAGTAGCTTGCACATAAGCAATGAGGGAGTCTCCTTCATTTTTAAGATAAATATAGTCGATAGTTTTAAATTTTGTATTAGACACAACAGTGATATCTGGTGCAATTAAATTTAAATTATCTTGATTGCTAGTATAATTTGTAAAGAAAATCGTAAGAAATTTCTCTACTTTCTTATGTTCTGAGTCAGAGAATTGATCTGTCGCAGATAATTTTAGTTTTTCTTCTTCGTTAAACTGTCCAGCTTGATAAGATGTTAAAGCAGAGAACCAGGGTAGTCCGGATATAAAGAATTTTCCATTTTTTCTTCCAAAAGGTATGTTGAAACCTATCTGGTATTCTTTGGGATTCTCATTGTTGATCTTTTCTTTGTATTTAATCTTATATCTGGCAATATTATCCTCTACAGTCAGTAATTGAGATGAGACAAGTTCACTTGGATTTCGAATTTGACCTTGTGATTTGATATCAGGAACAAAGTTGTAGAAGTTTTCTAATCGTTTAACTTGCTCTTGTTGCTTATCGGTATCTTGTGAGAGAGTAAAATAAGCATAAACATAGTCATTCAGATAGTATTGAAGTTGATAGTTGTATTGATCGGGCTCCGTTTTAGTTTGATTTGAAGTGATGTCTATGTTTTTAATACTTTCTTGTAGAGAAGTGACTTGATTTGAAAGAGTAATAGCTCGGAAAGAACCCATTAGACCAATAAAAAGGAGGAAAAAAATTCCTCCGATCAGGGCTATGTTTACAGTCTTTTTATTTACAATTTTTAATTTTGGTGGTTTTCCTTTCTTCTCTTTCTTTTCAAAATTTGAAAGATAATCTCTAATTTTTAGTAGGTAGTTCTTTGATTTATTCATAGACACTCCTTTTAAATATTAGCTAATTCAATAAATTTTGAACCTTTTGCATAAAGCCGTTTATTGGCTTTTTCAATCTCCCCGTTGATGAAGTAGTATCCTCGCAATTCATTTTGTAGCTGCTCTACTAGATCTTGTTTTAGTTCTTTAACCTCTTCTTTTTTGAGGAGAGCATTTAATTCACCAGCTTTTGTCCAAGCCTGATTGTGATCCTTTTTCTTGAGCAATTCCCCAAATTCATAGGAAAGTTGACAGACTTTCTTTTCAAATTGTGTTTTTGTAGCCATAATTATTTCCTTTCTAAATGTTTCTTGATTGACTTTAATAGTTTGTTGAATATAGGTTATGAGAGAAGGGCGCATGTTTAAGTTGAAATTAATTAACTCACCATCTATTGTGAATAGCGCATGGTCGTATGTATAAAATCCTTTTGAGTTAGGAGATTCTTCTCTAGATTTTGCGGCACATTCATAGTAAAAATCTTTTCCTTTTCGTAAAAGAATATAGAATGTCCAAAATTCTTGATCAGGTAATAGAAAAAAATCTTCTCTATATATTTTCTTAAACATTAGTTTTCTAATAGGTCTTCGTAACCTAATGCTTGGTAGATAAAGTCAGAGTCAAACCAGAGCCAGTCATTAATTTGTACTTCGGTTGGTATGTCTCCGCAGAAAATTTCTTCACAGATAGTGGTTAAGTCATCCATTCCTCCTCGTTCTCGAACGGTGTTTAATGTATTTAGTGCACCAGACCAGGCTTTAAAGCCTTCAAGTGAGCTTAATTCTACTTTATATTCCATGGATAATTCCTTTCTATGTTTCGTATTGTTTATTTGCTTTAATAAGATTTAGCATTGCATTCCCTCGGTCTGTAATTTCTCCGCTATTTTGAATCATTTTCATGTATTCCGTCTGCATGATTTTATCAGCTTCATTCACGAGTGCTAAGGAGTTCGATACCTGATGGGTTAGCCAGCGAATAGTACGCTCAAAACTGTAAGGTTGTGGACTTGTTGATAATTTTAAAGGTTCAACACCTCCAAAAAGTGTTTGCCATTTTTCGTCTGGTTTATAAGCTCCGAATTGATTAGTGCCATTATAGACTTGAATTTCTTTATTAACGACACCACGGGCAATTTCTCCAAGATCCACTCCATTGACATATTCCTCGATTGTACCTTGTGCTTTTTGGTCGGAAAAGCGAATTTCATAGCGATTCCAGATACCAAAAATCTCCAAGGATTCTTCCAAGGAGATGTTTTCCTGTTGAGCAAGTTCGTAGCGTTTTTCATAGAAGTTGAAGTAGAGTTGACTTTGACGGGATCCAAAATAAATAGATAGTCCGTGATTTGCTTCCATGTCTTCATTATTTGTAAAAGAACCTCCACCAGTCACATTCCATTTTTTAAGTGACTTTAGGATGATTTCTTTTGCGTATAGACGTTTTATTAACTCAGGGAGATGTATTTGTTCATCCTCTCTACCGAACCCCTTGTAGAGCTCGTCTAGGGCAATATCTAGTCGTTTAATGCGGCAATCCTCATAAGCATAAAGAAGATTTTGAAAGAATGTCTGCCAGGTTACTCCTTTATGTTCTAAAAGAACTTCCATCTCACGGCATCCTTGACCTGATAATTGAAGACAAGCTTGAAAATCTTTTGTTTCGGTTTTGTCAAAGAAATCAAAGATCCAAATATTTCCTCGTTGCCAGAGATGAGTATAATTCATGAGACGTGTTTCTTGTTCTGTGAATTCAGTGAGATGACAATAGAGAAAGTTTTTACAAAAGCTTTCTAGATCTCGTAGGGATGGGAAGGAAATTCTTACATAGTCAATTCTAGCACGGAGTCTATTTTCTTCATATTCTTTATGAAATCCCAATTTCTCTTTGAGATCTCGGAACTTTTCGATAGTTAAACCTCGTTCTCCGGATTCATATGAACGGTAGGTTCTAGTTGGAAGATCAATAGCTTCTGCAAATTGTTTTTGACTCATCCCAGTTTCTTGACGAAATTTTTTAAGATTGAATGGGCTGATTTTATCCATTCATGAGTATACCTCCTTTTTTAGAGTGACACACTTTTTTGACGAAAGTTACACACTTCTTGAAATCTGTAAACTCAACTCCCATAAGGAATGAAGAGGGGTGGATATGGCATTTTTGCCAAATGTAACCCCCCTGTTAGAAACCGGGGGTTGAAGTTTCATCATGGACTAGGAACGTCGGTCTACGGTCTGCGCCTGACCTGTGGTCAGGCTTGCCCTTGCCCTTGTCCTAGCCCATGATGATTAATAATCGCTTCAACAGCTTTTGGATAGGATTTGCGTCCATCCTCATCAAATTGTGAGAGTATTTCAAGAAGGAGTTTTTCTTGGAAAGGATCTACTAAAATAGCGGAGTCGGAACGTTCAAAAGTCATTCCTTCTTCCTCTAATAGATAGATTATTTTCCGTAGTGTTGTCATTTTTAAATTTTGCTCATCAGAAAAGTCTTTAAGAGTACGAATAGTTGTATTAAGTTCCTTATCAGACTCCTGTGTCTCTATTTCAGTTTGAACTTGTGATGGAATTGCTTTAAAGACAGAGAATTCTTCTCCTTCAAATTCGATAATTGGTATTTGTGAGTAAGCATCATAGAAGGAGAAGCCTTGTTCAAGTGGAACATAAGGTGAGAAAAATTCGCCCGCTAAATCACCGTTGTTGGCAATATAGCCCCGTCCTTTGATGCGGATTCCATTAATTTCATCTAGCTTTTTAAACTCTTTTGTCTTATTCACATCCCCAAACATCATGTCATATCCTGTTGATTCTAAATGACCGACGGAGAGACGCTTCATAAAGTTGTCTCTAAGAGCTGTTTTGATAAATTCACCATCAGGCCGTTGCATTGCAAAAATGATGAATACACCAGCTTGACGGCCTTCTAGGACGAGTTGAGATAGGTATTCCATGAGTTCGGCTTGTTGGCTATAATCACGGTCTATTTTTGCCATGAGAGCTGCCCATTCGTCTACTAGAATGAACTTTGGTTTCATATCATAGTGCTTAAAGTTCTTGCCAGCTTGAAACTTATGGGAAGAAGACATTAGTTTATAGCGCTTTTCCATAAACTCTACATTTTCTTTAAAACAGTTAATGATATCCTCTTTACTAGTATAGACTCGGTTATGAAAGACTGGTATCTTTTTTAAACCAGCTAGGTCAGAGTTTTTAGGATCACAAATATCAATAAATCCAATTTTAGCGAGTGCATAAATGATGGTCATGAGAACTACAGTCTTCCCTCCACCAGTTCCACCGCCAATGAGAAGATGAGGCTCTTCAATAAAGTCCCAAGTCACATCTTTCATGAGTTGTAGTTTCGAACCTTTGACTATAACGTTATCAATAGAAATACGACTCTCAATACGATTGATGGCAATTTCATATTTGATAAAGCGTTTATCGAAAGTCTTATTTCGAAAATCTCCATTAAACATTACTTCAAGAGTGGAACCAAGGTTTAAGAAACGATCCTGAAATTTATTCCCTTCTAAGATGAAGCTAATTTCAATTTTATATGGTGATTGTTTGAGATATACCTGGGGAAGCTCAATCTTTTCACTAATCTTATTTTCTCGTTTAATTTTTTTTGATAGGTAGAGATTATTCTCCAATAAAAACCGAGATAAAATACGTAAGTTATTCATTTTTTGAAAGAAGAGCAACTTCTCGTAACAAAGCTGATTAATGAACCAAGCAAGAATAGAAGAACTAAAGAATACAGCGCCTATAAAATAAGCTTGTGGTAGGGGATGAATTTTTAATTCTTCTAGATGAATGTAAGTATAAAGGCTAATAACAAATAAAAAAGGAAACCACAGAACTAACCATGTGACTCCCTTAATTTTTCGGTGAATGATTCGAACTCTTTGTCCTCGGTAGGTAAAGAGCTTCATACTATCTCACCTCCTAATTTTCTTTTTTATGTTCTACAGATTTATTTTCCTTGGACGGAGTTACTCCTGTTTTTTTCTTGATTTTAGAAGCAAATAGTTTGAAGATATCATTTCGATTTACGTGAGTATGTGTAATGACAATATCTTCTAGTTCAATTTCTTCACGATATTTTAGGCCGAGATCTTCAATTTCAGATTCGGACATATCTGCAATAGTAAAGAAGAGTGTCTGATGTTGTACAGAAGAATGAATCGCAACAACAATGCCACGAACTTCTCCGGTATTAATTTGAGCAAATGAACCGTCAGGGTTTCTTTGTGAACGATCCTCTTCAAAGATAATATCTGCTCCTTCAATCCCACGGAAAGTCAATTTACCAAGGACTTGAGGAACGTCTAAACCATCAGTGATTACGCGATAAGTTTTGTCAGCAATTTGTAGTTTTTCTCCGTAGTTTAATCCAATTTTAGCCATTTAATTTTCTCCTTTATTTAATTATTTTTTCAATACTAGTTTTTCAGCAAAAACATTAAGGGCAGGTGCAACAGAATTTCCATTCAGAGAAGTATCTGATAGGAAGATAGGATTAACAACTTCTACAAGAGCATCTTCTGGGAAGACAGTAGTAGAAGCAGGTGTGATAATATGGAAGGAACCATGTGTTTCATTGTTTAAAATATGACGTTGATATTTACCTTCTTTTCCAAAGATAAAACGTGGGGCATTTCCCAATTTTTCATAGTAAGCTAGGCCGATAAATTCTGGTTTCATTTTTAGTGTTTCTGGGATCATAAGTATTTTCCTTTCTGATTGTAAAATAAAAAGAGCTAAGCTAATTGCTTCACTCTTGAGTAATAATGAATAGAAAGTTTACGTTTAAACATTCTAGTATAAAATTGTACTTCACTTTGAGGAAATCCAGTAGCTATTGATTTTTTAGCTAATGTATTTAAATCACTGAGGGTTTTAGAATAAAGTTGAGCTTGTAGTTTCTCAGATGAACGAAACATTCTATCAGTGAAGATATAATTATTGTAGAGTCTTTTACATTGTGATGCGAAAAAAGTTTGTCATAGTTTTCTCCTTTATTGTTAAAGTAAAAAGCTACTAAGAAATTTTGAAGACTTAGTAGCTTGAGAGTTAGTCTATCTAATAAGGATAGACAGCAGTAAAGAAAAGTTATTTGGTTGGAAAGAATACTCTTTCCACGGTGGCAACGTTTAGCAAGGTGCTTTGCGTAAATTACCATCGCTTTCCCGGCCAATCTCAAAAGGTAGTCATTATCATACCCCATGGATTCTCTTACGCCCTTTGGCGAAGCCAGTTCACTTTACTATACGGAAAAGTGCGAAAGTCCGAAATGCGTGGAAGCCCACAAAATGTTTTATATCTTCACTTCAACCATAAACAGACTTGACTTTTCTCACCAAAACATTTACAATAAAGGTACGAAGTTTATGTGTAGTTCTGATGATCGGTCTTCTGGTTGTCAGACGCACTTTTTATTAAGTTTTCAAAGAACATTAGTGATTCCGAAAGAATAGCTAAATTTTTTTAGAATCAGATACATCACATATGGTGTATCTACAGTTTACATCATAAGTGGTGTAAAGTCAAGTGTTTTTTGAAAAAAGTTAAAAATTTTTTTGAAGGAATTACCATGACTATTTCATATCGCTTGAAAGAGCTACGAAAAGAAAAAAAATTGACACAAGCTAAAGTAGCTCAAAGCTTGGGAACCACACAGCAAAGTTACGCACGCTGGGAAAATGGGAAAGTCACACCAACATCTGAAAAACTTGCTCAAATTGCTAAATTTTATGGTGTGACAACAGATTATTTGTTAGGTGATCAATTCGAAGAAGTTGATCTATCAAATGTGGAATTATTGTTCCGTATGACATCTGATGGAATGACTAAGGAAGAGCAGGAAGTCTTTAAAGATGAACTCATCGAGTTTATGAAAGAGCGTAAGAGAGCGTTTAAGGAAAATAAAAATTAATATGAAACTGATATATCTTAGAATCCAAAAAAGTCAAATCGGAATAAATGAAGAGGAGCTGAATTTTTCTGAACAGTTTGAAGTTGGCTTAGTTAACAATAATTTAGTAATTAAAGAGAAAGAATACAGTCAAAACAGTATTTATTCTAATCATATCTCAAATTTAAGTTTATTAGTAGGAAAAAACGGAACTGGGAAAACCACTATTTTAGAGAGTATTGCTTTAAATGGCTATTATAAAAATAAATATCTTAAGTCGTTTCATACTCTTGCGATATACTTTCTAGGAAAGGATAAGTATCACGGAAAAGAATGTCCAGTGTTTTATATTGAATTGGATGCCTATGTTGCCAGATATATAGAAAATATAGAACAAACGGGTGTTCATGTTTTGGTTGATGATAGTTTTATACGAAAAGATAATAGAACTAAATTTTTTAGAGAGAGAAAATTTTCAGAGATGTATTATCAAAGAAATTTGATTTCTTATATTCGTATGCAGCCAAATGTCGATTGGTTAGCTAGAAAGGAATATATTAATGCCACACTTGAAAGAGACCATTTTACTACTCAAGTTTCAAGTTTTGGAAAACTTTCGGATCTGATTCAATTTATTAGTGAGAATGACGATTTAAAAATCAACCCTGAAATTGAATTTAAAATAAAAAGTCAGTTACCATATCAATCACCAGCACAACTATTTTATCTTTATCATGTGACTAATAATGGGCGATATGATTCATTTGGTAGTTTTTATGGAGAATTCTATAAAAAAAATAAAATTAAACTTTACAATGTAGACAACAGGAATATCATTCCTGGTTTCCAAAGTGAACAATTTATTATAAATTATTTGGAGAGGAAACTATTAAATTTAATCGAAATCGAACGACGAAAATCTGATCAGGATCTGATTAGATTTTTGGATATAATAACGAAGGAGAGGGAGTACGACTTTTCTTGGTATTTGAATAACCAGGGTGAGGAGTATAGTATACTAGAGACTAGTGATGAAAATAAAGTACTAAGAGATCCAAATGTTTTGTTGGAGCAAAATAGGACAAGATATTTTAAAGACTGTATAAAATATTTAATCAAAGCGATTTCTATTTTTTCAGAAGAAAAAGTCAAATTTAATGTTGATATTTTAGATAACTTATTAAACTTAGGAAATACAACTGCAAGTGAACCAACAAAATGGAAGACTTCAGTAGCACTAATTTCATCACAAGAACAACGAGAACGCATACAGACTCTTGTTGATTCTGAAAAGGACTTATCTGTAAAATTTTCTAAAATTAGTGATGGAGAAAGTGTTTTTTTAAATACATATAGTACAATATTTTCAACTTTAAAAAATGATAAGTACGATAATAAAATAATATTGCTAGATGAACCAGATTTAAATTTACATCCCGAATTGGCAAGAAACTTCATTAATAATCTAAATAATATTATTGAAAAATATTTTGTTGGAAATTCTTTACAATTAATCATTAGTACCCATTCGCCATACATTGTTACTGATGTGCCAAAAAAATCGGTGTTTAATTTAATTGATTGGGAGGATTATATAGATGAGATTGGTTATTTAGGTTCGGATAAACGAATACTTATCAAAAATGCAGCGGTTTCATTTGGTGCTAATATATTCGATTTAATGAGTGATTCATTCTTTTTGAAGGCAACAATTGGTGAATTTGCTAAAGAAAAAATTATCCAAATGTCAAATAATAAGAGCTTAAGAGATAGTTTATTAAATTATATTGATGATCCAGTCCTAAAAAGTCTGCTCACGAAAGGTAGCTAATGTTAAAGATTTTTCGAGAAGATGTTGATTTAGAAAGTTTAAATAGTATACTTTCTGAAGTGAAAAAAGATATATTAGAAAGGTTTGAGAATTTAGATAGTGAAAAAGAATTGTTTGAAATCTGTTTTGTATATAATGGTTCAACACTTAAAGAGGAAGTTTCCAAATTAATTGGTGAAATAATAGATGACTCTGAATTTATTTTTGAGCAGGTTACAGCTATCATCGAAAAATTTAAATCATATCATATGTTAGTAAATTATTTAGAGTGGTTAAAGAACTTGGCTAAGGTTGATGAAACAAAAGAAATTACTCGGAATAAATTTAACGAGGCGCAACAGTTTTTTCTTAAATTCCTGGAATTTAGTCAAGATAATGCCATTTGTTCTCAATTAATTGAACGTGATTTTCTTGAAACGTTTGATTTTGAAATCGGAAATGATTCTCTTCTTGAAGATAAGCCTAGCTTCAATCAAGAAGAAAAAATTGAGCTATTTGAAAAAATTAAATCAATTAGAATAGAATTGGATCCGTTAATATTAGCATGTGAACAGTTAAACAAAATATTTTCATATTCAAAAAATATATCTCCCAGGAGGAGTGCATTAGCGACAAGCATACGACTAAGAACGTGTCCTTATTGTAATATTAATAATTTAGATATAATAAAGGTTGATTTAAGTGGTGGTGATAAAAAGATTTCTGCTAAGTGTGAACTTGATCATGTGTTACCTCAAGCACAGTTTCCATTGTTTGAATCTTCATTTTGGAATTTAGTGCCTATTTGTCACATATGTAATCACAATAAACGGAAAGACGAGATTCATTTTAACTCCTGGTTTATTCCTATTTCCAATGACATTGTTACTATAGATTTAAAGTATGATGTGATCGATGAAGTTAAAGAAATGCTAATTCCTTCGTTTAGGTCCTTAAAAAATGAGGAGATTACTTTTAGCACACTAAATCCACAAATTACAAATGATATTAACAAACTACAACTTAAGCAATTGTACAATAATCGATATAAAAGTCAAGGAGAACTAGGAGAACTTGGTAAATCCATGAGGCAAGTTTTTGTAGGATTAAAAGATATTAGGGCAGCAAGAGTTGAGGACTTGGCTGACTTGCTTAATAGAACTGAAAGTGACAGTCTTGAGGACTTGTTTTCGTATTATTTTAAAATTTCCTTAACCGAATATAAAGCTAGGCACTATTCAAGAGCTTTATATGGAAAAATAATATCTGAATTTATACGAGGAAAAGATATTGACGAAATGATAGAATGTTTAAAATAAATAAAAACTCATGGTGCTAGTTAATTTCAAAATAGCGTAAGTTAGAAGCTAGGATAATTTGTTCAATTCGTAATTGTAGTCCGGTTAGAGCCTATCTAAAGTATTTTCTTGTTTTAGTGGACAACTGTCCACTCTTTTTATATAATAAACTCAACCAAATAGGTTTAGTTTCGTAATTTACACTTTAAGGAGGTATCATTCTTTGAATGAATTATATACAAGGATAAGTACATCTACAAAACACGTGTTATATCAGTACATGAAAGATAACGATATTTCATTACTAAACTATAATTTCAATTATTTCTTTCAACATTGTATTCAAAAATATCAGATTCAAGTGATTAGTCACCACTTCTCAAATCATAAGATTGAAGGATTAACGATAATTGATGATTATGGGATTAGTTTTTCTTATGAAAAGGATAATTCTAAAGTTAAGCAGAATTTCACCCTATGTCACGAACTAGGTCATTTTATTCTTAATCATAATGGCACTTGTTTTACAGAATCTATCGACAATCAGGAAAGTTTACTAGAACGTGAGGCAAATATTTTTTCTGCCATGGTGTTAATGCCGGATATTGTTTTATTATCTAAAATATATTACAGTTGCGAGAGTTTTCAGGAGATACAAGAAAGTTTAGAGGTTTCAAAACAAGCACTGTTCTTTCGAATTTTAGATCTTCTTCGAGAATATTATCCTGATAGAGAAAGCACTATTAAACAAGCTATAGAGGCCTATATTGAGGGAGAAAATTCGTCCCTATTACTTTTGTTTCACAGGATCAAAGATCCTATTATTAAGGAGTTTAATTACTACCAAGCTTCGATTTTCAAGAGGATAGAGCAGTCTGTGAACAAAAATAGTTTTGTTACTAGTCGAGAGTTTCCTGAACTTTTAAATCAAGAGAATTGGGAATCAATAAAGAATTCCTATGAAAATCTAAAAATATGGCTCATTTATAACAAAGGTAAATCTATAGCTTATGTTTGGGACAAGGGTAAGATGACAGATAAAGAGGCAAAACAAAAAGCTGAATTGGAATTACTATTAATGTGAGGAAAACGATGTATTAACCAGAAAAATTAAAGACTCGCAGAAAAGATCTGAAATTGATTCAAAAGGATATCACGGATCAGTTAGATATTAGCTATCAAGCCTATTCCGCGTGGAGAAAAAAACATCTAGAGCAAAAGTGCAATAACCAGAGCAGATTCAAAATCTTCCAAAAGTTTGTTTTAAAGAGGTCGAAATCGTCTGACTATATAATACTTTATCAGATAAAGGTAAGAATAATACACTTAGTTACGTCAGAAACTTGATTCAAAAGAAAAATGTAAGAACGTTGTTTTATTACCAGGGAAATTATACGAATACCATGTTTACTAAAAGAAATCTGCTGGTATTGGTTTATAGTGATCGGAACTCTGATACTGTATATTTTGATTAGGAACTGGCTCATGACTTTACCTCATGAGGTTCTGGTAATTCAATGGAGCCCAAATATCAAAATGGGTCAGTAGCTCTAATTCGAGAATCAGGATTTTGATTACGATGAAGCAGTTTATGCAGTAGTCAGACCTATATTAAACGAGTTTATAGTGGAGAGTTTGGCTTAAGGTTAGTTCCAACTGGCTCAAAATATAAAGATATTTTTATTTTTCATAATGAGGATCCTCGAGTTGTAGAAATTATTGTAGGAAATTTTATCCCAATTAAAGAAATTATTTCATAGAGGTTAGTATTATGGTTTTAGCTTTTGTTAAAAGTTATTTCGTGAGTCAAACTAGATCCATTTTATGATATAATTTTATAGATAATACATTTGGAATTTGGGCTATTATAAAACTAATGGTGACGATTTAAAAAAATGAACATTTTATCAGTTTAATTATTTTAGTGAAGTAAAAAGGTGGGAGTTTAAAATCTAAGTTCAACATTTGAATCAATTGTTTCAGAATTCCAAATTTTAACTAAATAGAGGAAAAAATATTATTAATTTATTTGAAATACTGGAATAGTAATAATTATTGCTTCATTTTTTGTCAAGTGATGAAAGTATATATTGAGTTTAGATATAAAATAAGAGACATTCGATTTTTATAAAAGTTCTAAAATAGATCTTTATCAATATTGCGAGGTTGTATACAGGAAGTTGTGTAACTACAAAAATATTAATAGAATCTATATTTCATTTGGTTGCTATAATTATTTATAATGTGTATTTATGATTTTACTCCGGGATAAGATCTATTTTAAGTGAATCTTAATACAATTGATAAAAATTATAAATTTGAGTTTCTGCTGTATGTACTTCATTTGGTATAAATTAAGCAAGAAAGGTTAACAAGAAATTAGGATATTTGATGAACTATTTTCTATTTTTTCGATCTTTGTTAGGTATATGTTTAGTTCCTGGAATTATTTCTATATCTATAAAAATAATCTTTAATCATGAAAATCTTATTACAAAAGAATTTAATAATTCCACTGAGAATTATACTCCTAGTTGGGAAAGACGTATTAAAACAATTATTTCAATACTCAGTTTCACTTGTGGATTCTTACTGGTGTTATATTTTTTTATCAAAAAAAATCAATATATTGCATACATTATAATTATTGCGGTATTGATGGATAACCTCAATAAGGGTTATTTTTATTCCGAAAAAATCATTGAAATACTAAGAAATTTTAAAAATAATAATTTGTCAAATATAGAATGGAGCAACATAGTAGGTTTTATTTCGGTTTTTTCAGTGGTTATCACTTATAAAGTTCCTGATAAACTTATAAGTTATTTCAATACTATTCAAAATAAGTTTATTTCAGACTTATTTCTGCTAATTTTCTTGTTTCTTTTTTCTATGTTTTCTATATTCTTGTCGGGATTGTTATTATTTGAATTCAGCAAATTACTGTTTCAAATAGTGTCTAAGATTATTACTTTTATTTTGAGCAAAAAAACAATAAAAATTTTTTATAGAATTGAACGTTTGCATCATGAGAATAAGGAAAATTCTCTAACAATTTCTTACATTAAAAAAAACGGATAATCAACGTCAATTTTTAACCGATTTATATTGCGATGCTGCCGATAAACTGGCGCATTGGCGGTT
>ENA-OWND01001386-OWND01001386.1-metagenome-genome-assembly--contig:-NODE-1386-length-14912-cov-5.302753_pt1 | contig 14912 bp, 4 predicted proteins | sample MGYA00245342_ERZ651119 | MGnify/ENA primary metagenome ERZ651119 (study PRJEB26857, sample SAMEA4031756) | metagenome | biome: human; feature: oral; material: saliva | place: Philippines | collected 2014...
CGCCTATAATAAGAAAAGCAGTTAGCTGTCTGGCTAGAGACAGCAGAAGGAGAATTAAAATGAACAGACAAGAAAGACAAAACAAAAGAGAAGAATTGGCAAAAAAATATGAAGGAATTGCTCTTATGAGCTCTTCTTTCGTTGAAAGAGAATACGAAAAAGTATTCTCTTTTGAAGACAAAACCTTTGGAGGGATTTTAGAGTTCCTCCAAGGATTCGACATATTTGACTCAGGACTTAAATTCCTGATATTTGAGTCTGGTGTAGACTCAAATGGATATTTCACTACTATGAGAATCAGTTTTACTTACGATGGGGAAGCTATCGTAAGTATCTTTGAAGGTGGGTGCGTCCGATTGAACGGGCAATGGATAAAACATCCCGATAAGTATTGGTATATCCTTAAAGAAAAAACTTTTGATTCTATCGAGGAGTTGAGATTTATTCTCAACTCTGAAATGATAAAAGGAAAGGTAGGAATAAATACATCCCTACCCAATGTCAGTTTCTTCACTGACAGTTTATTTGATGATGAACTGGAGGTGAGATTTAGAAATAAATAACCTCCAATTCAAAAAGGTGGGAACTTCGGTTCCCATCTTTTTTTTTTTCGTAAAAAAGCATAAAATAACTTCGTACTATATAAATAAAAAACGAAGGGAGAGTTATTCCTATGGCTTTAGATAGAGAAACTATAAAAGACACGGAACGTTTAAAACAGGAAATAAGAAAGACTCAGACAAGAGCATATACTTCTACAGAAGTAGATGAAAAGAATGTAGAGTCTTTATATGGTATCGGTAAAAAAGATAAAACCAAAAATGACCTGTTTAAACTTGTACGTGGAATGGGAAATATAGATAAAAAAGATAAGATAAATAATTCAGTTGTAGTAAGTTCTAAAGGACTTGGTAAAACCAGCGGAATTATAACTGACGATGATGAAATAAATGATAATACATTTACAGTAGAGCAGTCTAGAAATGATAGAGAACGTGAATACCACGAAAAATCTATGAGCAATATTAGACATAGTATGCAGGCACAAAGTAAAGCTATGCTTACTGGAATGAATAATATGAATCAAGCTAGTATGAGGCTTCAGTCTAAATACTGGAAAGCACAGATAGCAGTTAGCCAAAATATGGTCAATGCTATTACAAAGGCTAATGAATTTAGATATACTGTACAGGCTAATTACTATAAGAATAGTATAGATTATAAAAAGAATATTCTTTCTGAATTACAATCTATTAATAAGACTTTAAGAGTAGGATTTAATATTAATAATAAAGGTGAAGTACAGGAAGAACGTATGGTTCAGTCTATGGCACGTGTTATGCTAGGAGAGGACTGGAAGAAAGGTCTTAAAGGTGGACTTGTAAAATCCCTTGAGCAATTAACTGGTGGCGGATTCGGTATGCTAGGTATGATGAAAGAATTATTCACATCAGGTATAGACCAGTTAAATCGTGGAGGATTATTTAAGAATCTTGCTAGTATGGGAGTTAAGAAAGTAGGAGGTAAATTTTTAGGACAAGGCAGAGCTAATCAAATAGCTACTTTAATATCTGACCCTGGGGCATTTCTAGAAGCATTAGCAGATAGATTAAAGCATAGCAATAATGAAGTTGCCCGTGCTTTCGGAAAGGGATTTGGTTCTAATAAGGAAAAATTTGGAACTTATTCTGGAGTAGAATCTCATAAGAACCAGAATATGAAAGATAGGGCTAGTTTTGATAAGGCGGCTCATACTGCATTAACTCGTATAATTCCTATGCACTTATCTAATATAGAAGCGAAACTTCATAATAGGGAAGCAGTTTATTTTGATTATAACCGAAATCAATTTATGTCAAAATCTGAATCTAAAAAAGAGCTTGATAAAATTAAGAAAAAAAATATGAAAGACTACGAAGAAAACGTAGATTCTAGAAGTAAGATTTTAATACAGACTATGATGGAAAAAAGCAAGGGAGGAGCTGTTAAAAAGATTCTTTCTAGCTTAAGCGAAGATGTCAGAAATAATATTATCTCAATGATTTCTAAATTCTTTCAGTCTTTAGCTTATGCTGGAGAAGGAATATCAGAAGTATATTTTGATTTACAGAAATCTCCAGGTATGCTTACTCATTATATTCCTCAGTTAAAAGTAAATTCTTTTGACGATAAAAAAACCAAGGAGCAGAAGAAAAGAGACTTATTTTTAATAATGCAGATATTAAATCTAGCTTCTTCAAACTTTAATGAAGAATTAGTGGATTTAATTCAATACGCTAAGGATTTAAAGGAAAGTATAGAAAAGTCTATTAAGGAAACTGCAAATGCTGTCGAAGGTTCAACTTCTACTTTTGCTGATATGGCTGGATATTATGCTAAATCAGGTAAAGGATACAATAACGCTAAAGGTAGAAAAAGAATAAATATATACGATAAACGTCAGGAAGCAGAGTTTTCTAAATATGCTGTATCTTATGAAGAAGAAAAGTTAAGAGTTAAAAAAGCATTAGAAGAATTAAAGATAGGAGTTAAAAGAGAGCAAATCTATGAATTAATGGTAGATATGTATGAAAATCAGACTGCTTCAGGAAGACTTATTGCAGCTAAGGCAGTAGTTAAAGGATTAGATGATATAATTGACGGAATGAAGGAAAAGGGAGTGGACTTTGGTCCTCAGTATGATTTATTTGTACAAAAACGTGCAGACGCTGAAGCCCTGGTAAATAGATTAAGAAGCAAGGAAAAGGAAATTACTGATAAGGATTTAGATGAATGGGCTGATAAAGGATATAAGACTAATAGATTTGGTGGAGCTAAAATTCCTACTAACGCTAAGGAAATAAAAGAAAATGCAGAAATATTCCTTAATAGTGAATTAGGAGACAAGGTATCTAAGACAGTTCAATTTGGTTCAGTAGCCTCTCTTTCTGCATTAATAGCTAAAAAAGGTGGAATGGGTAAATACGGTGCTCCTATAGCAGGTGCTATTGTAGCAAGTGCAGTTCACGCAAGTGGTAAACTTAATAAGATGGTCCGTGTAATAGGTACAGAAGAAGGGGACGAGTTAATGGAAGATGGTCGTACTCGTCGAGAAGCTCTAATGCACAATCTTATTAAAGATATGCTTCCAGCAGGTTTTGCAGTAGCTACTGGAGTAAAGGTATCTAACTTTATAAAGAACTCGATTAACTTTGGTGGTATTTTAGGTCCAGTAATAGGATTTGGAGTAGGAAGTGCTATATTTACTATTTCAAAACTAGGATGGGTTAAAAAATTAGCCAAAGGATTATTCGGTGGAGTAGGAAAGATATTAGGATTTGTGGATAAGAAGTTATTTAAAGGATTCTTTTCTGATATTACTGGCGGAGTAAAAACTATGTTTATGGAAGGAATTGGTAAGAAACTAGGTCTGGATAGAAAATCAGTTTCTTATAAGGATATCCTAGATAAAAAAGGCACTAAGCCAGTAAAGGATAAAAAAGAAAAGGTAGAGCAGGATAATGGAACCTCTGATGAAGATGTATCAGGAAATGCTTCAGGTAGAAGCATTATAGGAAGCAAGGCAGGAGTCTGTGCCCCTATGATTATGAGCCGTATTGTAGCAAGATTCCAAAATAAGAAAGTAAGCGACAGGGCATTTGAAGATGACGCATTAGAATACCTTAATAAAAATAAAGATGGTATTACTATGAACTTCTTCTATGAAAGATTAGCTGATACTGGATTATTTAGACTTACTAGAATACAGCAGCCTAGCTTAGATAACTGGGAAGAATTATTTAAAAGGAAAAATACAGTAGTAATAGGACATAAGAAAATGAAGCCTGCTGTAAGATTAGGGGACTCTAGAGGATTTAGTATGTCTACTTATAGAGGAGGCGGAATATCCAATAAAACTGATGACGGCCATTTCTTATTATACTCAGATTATTCAGGTGATACAGTATCAGAATTTGACCCTCTTACTAAAAAATATAAAAGATTATCTTTATCAGCTGCTTGGCTTCGTTGTGGAGTTATTCTAGGAGTTACATTTGTAGGAGATAGAAGCAAGATAATAGAATTTGACGTTCCTAATGATGGCAAGGAAAAGAAAACTATAAAAGGAGCTAGTAATTCTACTAAGTTCGGTTCTTCATTTAATTCTCCGCTAGGTAATCCTAACGGTAAAAATGGCAAAAGCAACTGGAGCACTATGGGACTTAATCCTGAGACTATATTAAATGTAAATATAGTAGGAGGACATTTAGACGCAGTCGGAGTTCTAGGAGGTATGGACGCTCAGTCTTATAAGACTAAAGTAACTGATATGATTAGACGTCCTATATCTAAATCTAAAATAAGTTCTAAGCAGTTGAATAATACTAAAGAATTTTATAACCGTGATAAATACGGTAGATTTATAAAAGATGAGCAAAACCGTCAGGAAGAAAGAGAAAAGGCTAACAGCGAAGCACTTCAAACTATAGCAGGAAAAGATGGAAAAGAAAAACCTGAAGAAAAGAAAAAGAGCCTACTAGATAAAATTCTTGGTTTATTTCCTTTCCTATTAGGATTATTTCCATTCATAAAGAATATGAAAGAAGGTATCTTTAAGATTGTAGGTAAAGGATTAAGTCTTCTTGGAAAAGGAATATGGAAAGGAGTAAAAGGATTATTTAATCTAGGTAAAAAAGGTGCAGGATATGCTAAAAAAGGATGGGAAAAACTAAAAGGATTATTCGGAAAAGGCGGAAAGGAAGCTAGTGAAGAAGTTCTTGAAGAAGGAGTAGAAAACGCAAGTAAGGAAGCCGCAGAAGAAGTAGCAGAAGATGTAGTTAAGGTATCTACTAAGGAAGTAGGAGAAGAAGTTATAGAAGAAACTGCCGAAAAAGTAGCTAAAGAGGGGGTAGAAGAAGCTGCTGAATCTGGAGCTAAAGGTCTTCTTAGTAAAACTCTTTCTAAGATTACACCTCATTTAGAAAAATTAGTAGGAAAACTAAGAAGTCTTCCAGTAATAGGTAAGTTAGTAGATAAGGCTCTAGCTAGTAAATTTGGTACTTTTATGAAAGGTGCTTTAGGTAAGGTTGCTAAGGAAGCTGTAGAAGAAGGGGTAGAGTCTGGAGTAAAAGGCGGAGTTAAAGCTACTGTAAAAAGTGTGTCTTCTGGAGCGGCAGGATTTACTTTTGGACTGTCTGAATTAGTTGTAGTAGGTTTTGGAGTATGGGACGTAATCCAGTCTGTAAAAAATACTCATAAAACTTTCGGAGTAGAACCTAAAGACGTTAAACAAGGTATGAGAATCTGTTCAGGAGTAATTACAGGTATCCTATCTGCATTAGAAATGATTCCATTTGCTTCTTGGGTATTACTACCAGTAAGGGTATTATTTGAGAAAAAATTAATAGTTATGGCTTATAATGCTTTATATGCTAATAAAGAAAAAGAGGAAAAGGAGCTAGAACTTCAAATTAGAATGGATACTAATGGAGATGGTGAAGTTTCTGAAAAAGAACGTGCAGATTTTATGGAACGTGCTAGAAAACGTCGTGAAGTAGATGAGCGAAACGGAAATAAGTATGCCGATATGGTTATTAAAAAATTGACTGCTATGGTTAAAGGAGTTACAAAAATTCCATTCTTAGGAAAACTTATAAAGGAAATAGAAGATAAAGATGTAGCTAAAAAGGCTGCAGATGTAATAGGTAAGAAGGTTCGTGAGGGTATAGTTAAGCAATTTGTACACGAAGGAACTCCTATGATGAGAAAGCAGATAAATAATAAGAGAGTTAATAACTTTCTTTTTGGAGGAGTAAAAACTCTATTTTCTCCTTTCGCTGCTGGTGCTTCTGCTGTAAAGGAGGTTCAAAGAACAGCAGAAATAATGGGAGCTAATGAAAATACTCCAGTTACTATATTTATGCAACTTGCTGTAGGAATTACTTATTATTTCTTAGGATTAGCTTCAGCAGACCCGTCTATAGGATTTATAATGGCTCCATTAAAAGATTACGGAGGAGATGAACTATGCCGTTTTGTATATAAGGAAGTTATGATTCCTATCGAAGACGCTTTATCTAAAGTTAAAGAAGCTATGGTTAAGTACGGAGTTCAATTAGTTGACGCTAACGGAGATGGAAAACTTGATGAAGAAGATATTAAAGTAATTAAAGAAAGAGTTAAGAAAAAAGCCGAAGAACTTCAGAAAAAATTAGAAGCCATTACTAAGCCTCTTTTGGAAAAAGGTAGGGATATAGTAAATAGCATTAAAAATATGTACTTAGTTAAAGGTGTATTAGAATATGTCAAAAAGAATTTTAAAGTAGATATAGCTAAATTTACAGATGAGGCTTTAAAGCAGATATCTGACTTTATAAGTAAAATGGCAAAAGATATACCGCCTGTCGTAATTCAGGAAATGGACAGAAAATTATCTTGGGCAGATAAGGCAGTTAATGGTATAGATAAAGGTCTTAAATTTTTAGGTATTAAAGGTGCTATAGATTTAGGTACATCTATATGGAAAGCATTAAATAATTCTCACGAAGTATTTGATATTCAGCCCGAAGAGGTAGACCAATGTCATCAATTAGTAGTATTAATTGTAGACATAGGATTACAGCATTTAATTAATATGAGCCCATTAGCAAGTAATATAGGTAAAGTAGTAAGAGATGCTTATTTACCAAAAATATGTATTCCTTTATATAATAAATGGTTTGGAGAAATGCCAGGTGGAGTTAAGTTTGAAGATTATACAAACGATATGAAAGACCCTAGGGTTACTAAAGCTAAATTAGAAGAAGCTAAGGCTAAAAAGAAAAAGGAAGATGATAAAAAGCGTAAGGAAATGTCTGAAGACCAGAAGGCAATGCAGAAAAACGAAAACGAAAGATTTAAATCTATGGCTAATTCATTATTTGGTGATGGTGGATTAAACGGTGGATTTATAGACAGCGAAGGAAATTCTGTTGCTATGATGGCTCAGCCTCAGCAGGCTGCAGCAGGTACAACAGATGGTGGTTCTTCATCTTCAGATAGTTCTTCTAGTTCTGATAGTTCGGGTGGTTCTAGCTCATCTGGAGGAAGTAACTTAAAATTAGGTAAAATTAGTGCTTTTGACCAGAAGTTAGTTAAGCAGTTCTATAAGAGTGAACCTACAGATGATGAGTGGAGAAACTGGAGAAGATTCATATTAGTCCATCCTAATCAATGGGCTCAAGCAATGGGTTGGTTAGGAACAGAAAGGACTCGTGAATCTGGTAAGCAGAAATTATCAGAATGGGCAAATTTCATTAATATGGAAAAAAGCTCAACTACTAAAGCAAATGCTAAACCTACTACTTCTAAAAATCCTACTCCTACAGGTAAAGCAGCTGTAACCAGTGCAATTAAGAAAAGTGGTTCAGTAAATCTTATGAGAAGCATATCTGGAAATAAACTTCCTACTGGAAATTCTATTTTTAAACCAGTAGTAGGAGGAAAAGGAAGCCGTGTTGTAATAGGAGGTCGTGGAAGCAATTCAGGAGGAAGAATACCTTTTTACTCTCAAGACAGTTTTTTATCTCAGCTTAATATAGGAAGCGAAAATGGAAGCGAAGCAGGATGTGCTTTAGCAGTTGCTAAAATGATTATTAAATATCGTGGAATTAAGATGAATGATATGGAACTTTATTCTACTGCTAAAAAATGTATATTACCTGACAATAGTATAGACACATCATTCTTTCAACGGATAGGAGGTTATCCGTCTTCTGACGTTACACAAACTATTATGAATTTATCACAAGATAATAGTGCTGCTGCCTTATTAGTTAATAAATCTGGCTATAATCACTACATAGCTATAATAAACGATAAAGGTAGGTTATTATTAGGAGACCCAGAAGAAAGCGGATATATAAATATAAATACAGATAATGAATATCTTAGACAGTTTATAAGTGCTACAATCTTTGCTGATATGTCGAAAGAAACTATGCGTGGAGAAATGAATTATTATAATAGTGATGAAGTAGCTGACTTTTATGTAAATCCTGATGATTCTGGAGGAAAAGGTAGAGGAAGAATTGGTGGGAAAGGACCAGGAGATTCAAATAATTCTGGACCTAAGCGAATAGGATTCGGTCAAGGTGGAGAAGTAGGAGGAAAAAATATAGGTTCTAGTCTAACTGGTGGAGCTACTGATAATAGAGCAGAAAGAAAGGCTTCATATACAGGTTCTCTATATAACTATAAACCAGGACAAATTAGAGCAGGTTCAGGAGGTCCAGCAAACACTTCTACTGGAGGAGGTTCTTCTAATGTGAATGGTAATCCTTTACCAGAACTTTCAGAAGTATCAATGCCTCACGGAGATGTAGTTGCTACTGTAAATCGTTCTGAAAAAGGTGCTGCACCTGGAGAAACGGTAGTTAAATATTCCGATGGAACTATAGAAAAAAGAAAAGGAAGTCGTGCCGTAAGAAACTTTAATCTAGGTAATGTGGATAATGCTGATATATCTTGGGCAAAACCTTTTGGTGGTGTAGGTAATGAAGGAGGTCCCGATGCTCCAGTTCCAGGTCCTCAAGGAAAAGGAGGAGGTATAAACCGTCAAATGGTATTTAAATCCCCAGCCGCTTCAGCCGCTGCTATGTATCATAAATTATTCGTTAAAAACGAAGGAAGGGTTTATAAAACTCAGAATATAAAAGATGCTATATATACTTATGCACCGCCTTCTGAAAATAATACAGAAAAATACATAAAATCATTAGAATCTTTAGTAGGAGTTCCTAGAAGTACAGTATTAGAATCACTGAATGAAGACCAAAGAAAAAAATTCATGTATGCCATAATGGAAAATGAGTTTGGTGGAGGTACTATCGAGAAGATTAAAAACCATTTTTCACAAGTGGGTGGAAAAGGACGTGGAAGAAAAAATCCTAACCTTAAAAAAGGAATAGTTGATTCAGAAGTAGAAGGAAATAGTATTGATGACGAAACTGCTGAAAGAGCAAGAAAGTCTATAGAAAAACAATTTGGAAAAAATTCTGAGGCATTTGATGCTCAAGGAGATTCTGCTTATCAGTCTTTACTTCCTATACTTAAAAAATATTATCATCCTGATTTTGTAAAATGTGTGGAAGCTGTATTTACTCAGTTATCAGGAAAGGTAAATGTTCATAAATCTACTGGTACTATGAGAACAAAAGCAAAACAGGCTGAACTATACGCACAAGGAAGGACAAAGCCAGGGAAAATAGTAACTAGAACTATGGAAACTAAGCATAGAGTTCAATCAGACGGTTACGTTCATGCTATAGATATTATAGGAAATAAAAATGGACAGCCTACTTGGGACCCTCCTTACTTTACGAACGACTTAGCTAGAAAAATTAGCAGTATTCTTACTACAGAAGCGGCTAAATACGGTCTTACTATAAGTAGTGGAGTAAACTGGCCTAGCTTTTCTGACCCTCCACATCACGAATGGTATGGTAAAGGTCAAACTAAAGAAAACCTGACAGCTTCAGATAAGGAAGATGTAGACCATAGCAGTGAAACTGCTGGCAGTCCTAAAAACACAGGAGAAACAGCTACTGCAAATACTGGAACTAGCGGAGGAACAGGAGGAGGTCTATCACAAGACCCTGGAAAACTTGTTCTTAAAAATGGAGCTATGGGTGGATGGTATAATGAAAACGGAGAAACCGTAGATTTAGAAAGTGCTATCGCTAAAGCTATTGATAGAAGAACTGGAAACCTAGGTAACGGTGGTGGAGGCAATGCCACAACTTCATTCTCAGGCGATGCTACTTGGATGGAAATAGCTAAAAAAGAAATAGGAATTTCAGAAGGAAAAGATAGAGCAAGAGTTACACAATACTGTAGAGAAGGTGCTGGTTCTGGATATGATATGTGGTGTGCGGCGTTTGTTTCCTGGTGTTTAAAACAGGCAGGAGTTAAGTTCACAGGTAGTATGTCATCTCAATTTCCTACTGTATCTCCTGGTACTAATGAATTTACGAAGTTAGATAAGCCTAAATACGGTGCTATAATGGTATTAAGAAAAAATGGTAATACAGGAAGTACGCAGTCTAATACGGGACATATAACTTTTTTTGTAAAAGAAAATGGAAACGGAACATTTACAGGTTTAGGAGGAAACCAGGGAGACAAAGTAAAAGAGTCTAATTATACGCTTACTAGCGGAGGTGGATTTAAACTTATAGGAGCATACTGGCCTAAAGAAGTTGGAGGAAATAAAATTTCATCTTCAGATGCTAATGCGAATAATAAAAAAGGAACTGCAGGACAAGGTAGTGGACATTATGACGCTGGTTCTGACCCTTCTACGGCTTATAACGGAATGAGTTATCCAGAAGCCGTAGCCAAAGCTAACAGGGAAGCTGGTGAATCTATATTTAGAGATAATAATTATAACCCTAAACCTTATGGGATTAATAAAGAATTTAATTCTATTTTAGGTACTAATATAAATAGAAGCTCATCTCCTACTATATCTGATTCATATAGCCAGTCATTTAATATGGTAAATGACAGCAATTTAAAGGCTAGTCCGCTTAATAAAGGCGGTACGGTAGGAACAGTAGGATTTGCTGGAGGTTCTTCTAATTATCTTAATCAGGATAATTCAGTTTATGGAGTATTGGTTAAGAATAATAAACTAATGGAGCAAATGCTAAAAGAAAATCGTGCATTACGTGGACTTACAGAGCAATCCCTAGATATGCAAACTTGGACAGCATTATCTAATGAAGAAATTGCTAAAAAGAAATTTAACAGCGATATTACAAACGTATATACTGGGGAAGATTCCAGCAAGTTAGACCAGTTCTCAGAACTGTCTGCTACTTTAAATAAATGGAAAGGTGAAAAAATAGACATTAATTACGAAGCGGAATTTGCGGCAGAAGAATCAGCAAGACTTGCTAAAGTAGAAACTAAAACTAATACAGCACGTGCTGTAAAGGCTAAACGAAGTGCGTCTGCTAGAAGAGGTTCATCTGCTAGGTCTAAGAGAAGATAAATATAATTAAAATAGGGTATTAATTTACCCTATTTATTTTTTTTTTGAAAGGAGAGGATTTAAAATGGGATTAGGTTCAGTAGTAGGAAAAGTAGCTTCGAGTGCTGCTCAGGCACTCGTAAATAGTAAAGATGATAAGAAAAAAGATAAAAAAGATTCTGGAGAGAAAGGAAGAAACGGAGAAGGGGAGTCAACCACGAAATGGTGGGAGAGCATATTTCCTAAAGATAAATCTGGTAAAACCCTAAATCCAGATAAACTATACGAAGACTTAAAGAAAAAGTCAGATGGTGTAAAAATATCTAGTATTCGTGCAGGAGTTACTTCTTCTACTGGTTTAAAGGAATTAGTAAAAAGAAAAGACTCTATGTACAATACTAACTTAAATTATATTGCAAGTATAGCAACTCCAGCTTCACTATATGGTATAGGAGGTATGCCTGCGGTATTTTTAAATAATACTGACCCACCCTCAGTATTAAATTCACAAGGATTAGGTTCTTTCTATTTAGAGCAGAATATTAAGCACGGACAATTTGTAGTTTTTAAGCCAGGATTTCTTACTTGGGGAATAAATAAAGAAGAAGCAGGAAAAATAGCTTCATTAGATACAGGTGCTCTTATGGGTACTGTAGCTAAATTATTTACAGGAAAACTTACAGATTTAAGACCGTCTTTAGATGATTTCTGGTTTGACGTGGAAAGAAGTATGAGACTTGCTATATATGAAATGGGAATGAATGAAACGTGGTTTCCATTTCAAATGGGAGGAGAAGGAGTTTCAAAAGGAGGATGGGGTGATAGGCTTGGAAACCAAGGTGGAGGGTCTATGACTTTATCTTACTGTAAATTTGGGCAGATGACTAGAAAGAACTGGAGAAATATAGGATTAAAACTGGCTAACTTAATAGCAAATAAGCATTATCACCTAGATTTAACTTATACTGGTTCAGGAAAGTCTGGGAATAACGACGCTATACAGGATGTAGGTTTAGTGCCTTTCTATATAAATGGGAATGTAGAAGTTACAGAAAATCTTTCTAACTCTACTTCCAATAACCCGTTATCAGAAGCATTATCTCAAATTACAGGAGAAGGAGATAATAAAGTTAAGCAGATTATAGGAATGGTAGGATGGGGAGGAAAATCCATTCAAAATTCATCTTTAGGATTTTTTACAGGTCAGCCATTAATGCCACAAGTATGGAGCAATACTACTATAGATAAATCTTATTCATTTAGCTTAAGACTTACCACACCTAGTGGAGACCCAGTATCATTTTTAATGAATATATTATATCCTACAGTAAAGCTAATGCACTTAGCACTTCCTTTAGGTGTAGGAGGATTTCAGACTTCTCCATCTGTAGTAAGTATATTTTCACTAGGTACTATGAATATTAAGTATGGTATGATTACTTCCCTTAATATACAAAAGAATATGCAGACTTTATCAGACAATGGTCTTCCTACAGAGGTAGATATTCAAGTTTCCTGTGTAGATTTAAACCCTTGGCTATATAAGGAAAGACCAGGGTGGTTTAGAACGTCTATAGAAATAGGAAGTGGATTTAGTAACTTTATTGCTACTATGTGTGGATTAAACGTTACCGTAATACCAGATTCTTATTTACAGCAATATCAAAATGAATTAAGAAAAATAGATGAAAACTTTAATGGACGTGTAATATTTGAAAATGGGGTATTTGCAGTACAAAACTTTATTTCTAAATTTGCACGTAACTGGAATAATGGAGAAATAGGTGGAACTTATTTATCTGTAGCAGAAAAGATTAAAGGTATGTTTGGATTTGGCAAAAACTATGTTCCTAGAAGCACACTTACAGGTCAATTAGAAGCACAAGGAATGACATCTGCTACTCAGACATTAACTGCTCCTCCAAGTGCAGTAACCAATGGGACTGCTGTAGGAACATCTACTAGAAATGCTACAAAAGGCAGAACAGCAGGTGCAGGACGTGGTTTTAAATAAACTAACGTATAATAAAATAATTTTTGAAAGGAGTGCTTAGAAAAATGATACTACTTAAATGGAGTAAATATAAAGATAAGGATTATTATTCTGATAAAGATACTAAGCCTTATTCTCGTGATATCAGAGAGCTATTATCTCGCCCTTATAAAGGATTAGAGGCTGGTAGTTTCAATAAAGGAATATTTGATACAGTGAGCGAGGCCACTGATGGTGAAAAGATTTGGCTTCCTATAACTTATTCTGATACTGTAAAAGAAAGTTTATCTATTATCATAGAAGATATTATGGAAGATATCACTAAAGGAGATATAGAGAGATTACCTCAAGAAAAACTGGATTTTCTAAAGTTTCATTCAGGAGGTAATCCTAATGAGAGTCTTACAGAATTACTTAATAGGAATAAGGAATTATTTAATTATGATATTTCTAAAAAGGAATATGGGTCTTATTTATCTTACGAGTATTATAAATTCAGTCAAGTTCAGATGAATAAAGGTATTAAATATGATGTAAGAAAGTTTGCTGAATATTTTATAGAAAAGGTATTCTTATATAATAATGGACCTAGTAGTAAAACTTTATATTTTCTAATTGATATGGAAGATGGGCTAAATAATAATTGTATAGACTTTGCTTTATTCTTATCGGATATTATAGAAAATTCTAAAATAAAAGATAGTAATAAAGATAAATCTTTTATTGATGATGTTTTAGAAAAGGAATTTGTAGATGATAAGGAAATAGAAGACGCTGGAGAAGATGAATTTGAAAAATTTATGGAAAATGCTGAGACAGTAGACAATGAATCTATGGTAAATGGGATAAGAAATATTATACTATATGACAGTAAAGGTGTGCCTAGATATAGCTTAACTGTAGTATATAACGAAAAAGATGACTCAGTAGATACAAAATTAAAAAGAATCAAAGGAGAAGAATAATGGATTTAGGAACAGTAAAAATAATTTCACAAATAATAGCTCAATTATCTCTTACGGAGTATATTTATTTACCTAGTGGAAGAAAATTAGGTTTTCTTTCTGCTTATGACTTAATGAATAATGATGATATTATGATTAGCATAAATAATCATAGACTGCAAAAATTAATAGAAAAGATGGAAATTCACGGAATAGCAACTAAGGAAAATAGCGCTTTGTTTTTAAATAATGTTTACGGGAAACAGGCTATAGAAAAGATAGTAGAAAATTCATCTGCAAAAGGCAATATAGATTTAGATGAATTAATTAGAGTAAACTATATAGATGTAAAGGTAACTGATGAAAGTACTAAACAATAGGCAAATAGAAGATAGATTTAATTCTTCTTCTATTAAGCCTTTAATAAAAAAAAGTGATTTAAAAAGTCCTTATATGCTAGGAAGATTAAAACTTGATAAAAAATGGGAGTTAGTTATTCCAGGTAATCCTATAGCGGACAGTAGACCTAGACACGTAGGAGCAGAAGAAGGACCAGGACATTTTTATAATCCTCATCTTGCCAGTTATTTAAAAGTATTAAAAAAAGTTATGGAAGTAGCTGACCCTAATTATGAAAATGAAGTCTGTATATTATCTCCTATGTATGTAGAGATAAATATCTATAAAAAGATTCCTAATGCTCATATGAAATATTTAGGAGAAGATGAGTTAAAGGATTTAAAGGAAGAAAAGCTCCACGCTTCTTCAGTTATAGAAGATAATGACAATATAGAAAAAGTAAATTGGGACGGTAATCAGCATTTAAATACTATATTAAAAGACGAATATATAGTAAAGAATAAGACCGAAAAGTTTTTTATAGAAAATGCCGATAGGCAAAGAACTGAACTTACTATTTACTATACAGATAAGCCTACATTTGTATCTCCTTTAATTAAAAAGATAAAAGAGTATGCTTATT
>ENA-OWND01001389-OWND01001389.1-metagenome-genome-assembly--contig:-NODE-1389-length-14886-cov-4.158789_pt1 | contig 14886 bp, 15 predicted proteins | sample MGYA00245342_ERZ651119 | MGnify/ENA primary metagenome ERZ651119 (study PRJEB26857, sample SAMEA4031756) | metagenome | biome: human; feature: oral; material: saliva | place: Philippines | collected 2014...
GATAGCGTGCATATCCGGAATAAAGAACAGGCACTCGTTGGCGGGGTCCTCCTGCAGGGCAACCCAGTTGTTCACCGCGCCAATATAGTTGCCCAAATGCATCGAATCTGCGGAAGGCTGCGCACCGGAGTAGACACGCACACGATCCAAAGACGCATTGGGAATGAGTGATTTATCCTGTTTCTTTTCGTCAGACATGATAGATACTTTCTTCAAGGGGCGCACGATGCGGACGGCCGGTTAGCCAGCGCATCCGGCATCTTATCGGCGGGTGAATTCTAGAACTGATAATCGACGACGAGCGGCGCGTGATCGCTGAACCGTTCATCATAGGAGGCGGCACGATCGACCGTTGCTTCCACGGCTTTCGCGGCGAGCGCTGGGGTAGCCATATGGTAGTCGATGCGCCACCCGGCGTCATTATCGAAGGCTTTGCCGCGGTAGGACCACCAGGTATAGGGCCCGGGCACCTCACCTGCGAGTTTGCGCGCCACGTCTTCATAGCCGATTTCGCCAAAGAATTTATCGAAGTATGCGCGTTCTTCGGGCAGGAAACCGGCGCGTTTCTGGTTTGCCTTCCAGTTTTTAATGTCGAGCTCGGTGTGCCCCACGTTGAGGTCTCCCACAATGAGCACGTGATCCGAGTGCTGAGCGAGTTCGGGCAGGCGCACGAGCATACGGTCGAGAAAGCGGTATTTGTCATCCTGGCGGGGCGTTCCAACCTCGCCGGAGTGCACGTAGGCGCTTACGACGGTCAGGGTTTCGCCGGTGGGCAGGGTGTAGTCCGCCTCAACCCAGCGGCCAGCGTCCGCGAAATAGTCTTCGCCGATCGTGGAGCGGGTAGCGACAGGCTGGTTTTTCAGCAGTTCACCGTTCGCATTGGGGTGCTTGCGGGTTGCCACCAATACCCCGGCGCGTCCTTTGGCGGCGGCTTCGGCGTGCAGAATATTCCAGTCGTCTTCGTTGAGAAGTTCGCGCACGATCTTATCGGGGGCACGAACCTCCTGTAGGCAGAGAATATCAACGTCGCGGCCAGCGAGCCACGTGGCCATATCTTTCCTGTAGGCGGCACGAATACCGTTGACGTTCACGCTGGCGACGCGCAGAGTTTTAGCGGCGCGGCTCATTCTTCACCCCTCATTTCGTCGTTGACCATTCCCATCCCATTGGACGCTGTGGTGTTAATAGTATCTAAAGCCCGCTCGATCATGGCGCGAGATTCTTCGCTGTCGTCCGTGAGGTAGTTGGCGATTTCGCGGGACTGCACAAGCACGATCTGAAAGCTGTGGGCAAGTTTATCGGCGAGCATCGCATCCGATTCTTCGCGGTGGATGCGGCTAAGTTCGGCACGATCCTGTTTGATGGATACCAGCACGATACGCACTAAGTAGACGGCGAGCGCCAGCCATCCGAGAATAAGCCCGGCTAGGATCCAACCGAGCACGCTGTTGGCGTTGAAAATTGCCAAAACGAGAAGAAGTACAAGGAGCCCAACGCCGATGCAGGACCCAATAATGGCTTTACGCACGGAGGCGTTATCGGAGTCGGCGGTGGTCACAGAATTTTGCTCGCGTGTGTGCATAACATCAATTATGCCAGGATAAATGCCTCGACATACACGTAGTGCAACGCTTTTAGGGCCGGATAGGCGTAAACTATCTGTGATGACTCATTCACTCAACTTTTCAGGTTCTGTCTCTAACTCGGGTTCCCACGAGGCACCCGAGGCTTCTGCACGTGGTTCTATGATGGAGAACGCTGAGGAACTTCACGACGATCCCACCATGCTTCCGCCGGTTCCTGGCCCTAAATATGAGCAGGTTATTCGCTACCTGGAACAAAAATATGTGATTCCGGGTTCTCCCGGAGATAAACTCCCGACTGAGCGCGCTATTCAGGAGAAGTTCAAGGTAAGCCGCCAGACGGTGCGCAATGCTATCAAGGCTCTACTGGAACGCGGACTTATCTATAACGTTCAGGGTTCTGGAACGTACGTTGCCGATCGTTCTCAGGGAAGCTACATTCCGCGGGTATGCTCGTTCGCCGAAGATATGGAGCGGCGCGGGCTGCAGGCTTCGACCAGAATGCTTTCAACCCAGTGGGTTGAGGTGACAGAAGAAATTTCACGTTATTTGAGTGTCACCATAGATTCTTCGGTGCTTTTGGTTAAGCGTCTGCGCTTGGCTGAGGGTGAGCCTATCGGTTTTGAGCTCGCCTATTTGGCGCCTGAGGTTGCAACATGCTTGCTTGAAACGATGGCTTCCGGCGGTTCACGCAAAGATCCTCACGATAACTGCGAGTACACAATCGAACACGGCATGATGCGCATGGAAGCAACCCTGATGACCGAGGCGGATGCGGAAGCCTTCAATCATCTGCCAACCGTGGGTGCCGCCGCTTTCAAGGTAACCACCACCAGCTATACCTCGCAGGGTTCACCCGTTGAGCACAGCGTGACGCTCTATAAAGGGGATGCCTATTTTTACGAGATGCTGCTGTAAAGACGCTCCACAGCAGGCATAAGACGTGCGATAACAGTGCCCGAGTGCGACAACAGTATGCACCCGGGCATTGTCGTACCTAGCGTGTTTCACAATGGCGCGCGGTTATCCTCAGAGCCCTCTCACGTACTGCGGCATGGAACGTTGAGCTGACGGCCAGGCTAGTTCTTCGCTGCCTGACGTTCTGCGGTCTCTACGACATTCACCAGCAGCTCTGCGCGGGTCATGGGGCCCACACCGCCGGGGTTCGGGGACACCCAAGATGCCTTCGCGGCCGCCTCGGGGGAAACGTCGCCGAAGAGTTTCTTCTTACCGGTTTCGGGGTCTTCGGCACGGGAGACTCCCACATCCAGCAGAATTGCGCCGTCCTTCACCTGATCCGCTTTGAGCACATGCGGCACACCCACGGCGGCGACAATCACATCCGCCTGGCGCAGAACCTCGTCAAGGTTCTGGGTACCGGTATGCGCCAAGGTCGCGGTTGCGTTGATCTCACGGCGGGTCAGCAGCAGCCCTAGAGGACGACCCACGGTAATACCGCGACCGAGCACCACCACATTCTTACCGTTCCAGTCGATACCGTGGCGTTTCACCAGCTCAATCACGCCGTTCGGGGTGCACGGCAGGGGTGAATCCAACGGCTCCGAAACGTTCAGCACCAGCTTGCCAAGGTTAGTGGGGTGCAGGCCGTCAGCGTCCTTCTCAGGCGCAATCTTCTCCAAAATACGGTTAGTATCCAGGTGCTTGGGCAAGGGAAGCTGCACAATATAGCTCGTGCAGGCAGGGTCGTGATTGAGCTTATCAATCTCGGCTTCAAGCTCTTCCTGGGTAATATCGGCAGGCAAATCCACACGGATCGAGTTAATGCCAATCTCCGCACAGTCGCGGTGTTTAGCGCCCACATAGGAGTGTGAGGCGGGATCATCCCCCACGAGTACCGTTCCCAAACCGGGGGTAATGCCCCGTGCTTTGAGCGCCTCAACGCGCTCAGTCAGCTCGGATTTAATGGCGGCTGCGGTTGCCTTACCATCAAGAATCTGCGGCATAGCAGTTTTCCTTTCTGTTCATGTCACGGATTCAACCGTGAAAGATGTACATAGGCAAAAGACCCCGCAGACGCTTTACGAAGCGTACAACGGGGTCTTCATAAGTTTTACCAGCTCTCACTTCCCACATAGAGCGGGTACTTATCGCAGAGCTTATTCACGCGCTCACGCAAGGCGACGATATCGTGCTGCGGCAACAGTACCGAAGCGATAATATCGGCGACCTCGGTAAAGCCTTCGGCGTCGAAACCGCGGGTTGCCAGGGCCGAGGTACCGATGCGCAGCCCGGAGGTCACCATCGGCGGGCGGGGGTCATTGGGCACCGCGTTGCGGTTAACGGTAATACCCGCATCGTGCAGCAGGTCTTCAGCCTCTTTACCGGTGAGCTCGTGGTGGCGCAGATCGACCAGTACCAGGTGAACGTCGGTACCATCGGTGGCGATGGAAACTCCCGCATCGCGCATATCCTGGTGGGTTAGGCGCTCTGCCAGGATGCGCGCCCCCTCGATCGTGCGCTTCTGACGGTCTTTGAACTCTTCAGTTGCGGCAACTTTGAACGCGGTCGCTTTCGCAGCAATCACGTGCATGAGCGGTCCGCCCTGCTGCCCGGGGAATACAGCCGAATCGATCTTTTTCTTGAGCTCTTCGGTGCACAGGATAAACCCGGAGCGGGGTCCGCCTAAGGTCTTATGCACGGTTGAGGAAACCACGTGGGCGTGCGGTACCGGGTTAGGATGCAGACCCGCCGCTACCAGACCGGCAAAATGGGCCATATCAACCCACAGGTAGGCACCAACTTCATCGGCAATCTCACGGAATTTCGCGAAATCCAGCTGACGGGGGTATGCCGACCACCCGGCAATAATAACCTTGGGACGCTCCGCAAGTGCGAGCTGCCGAACCTGTTCCATATCGATCCGACCGTCTTCGCCTACCTCGTAGGCAACAACCTCGTAGAGCTTACCCGAGACGTTCAGCTTCATACCGTGCGAGAGGTGCCCACCGTGAGCCAGCGAAAGACCCATGATCTTCTCACCGGGGGTCAGCAGGGCGTGCATGACGGCGTTATTCGCCTGGGCACCGGAGTGAGGCTGTACGTTGGCGTGTTCGGCACCGAAGAGTTCCTTAACCCGCTTAATAGCCAGCTCTTCGACGATATCGACGAATTCGCAGCCACCATAGTAGCGGCGGCCCGGGTAGCCTTCCGCATATTTATTGGTCAGCACTGACCCCTGCCCCTGGAGTACGGCACGCGGCACGAAGTTTTCGGAGGCGATCATTTCCAGGGTGTTTTGTTGGCGCTTACGTTCCAGATCGAGTGCTTCGGCGACCTCGGGGTCAAGCTCCGCGAGGGGAGCCTCAAGCACGGTTCGAGTCTGCTCGGTCATACCACTCCTCAAAGTGTGAATCTGCATAAAATGTGATGAGAGCTTATGATGTGACTCTCATCTTACCGTATAGGTTAGCGCCTGCACAGATATGACGCCCACCGTATGAGACGCCATACCAAGGGCTCTTTGGCATGTTCGCGGCGATCCTTGCAGCGAGTTTTCCATGCCGAACCGTGAGTATTGCCCCGAAAGATGCAGACGCGCGCAGGCGGCGCATCTACACCGGGTTATTCCTGGGTCAAAATAGCGGCTGCATACGCAAAATAGGCTTCACGGTTTTCTTTTCCGAGAAGCTGAGTCTGCACCACATAACCGCTAAGCACCGAAAGCACCGCCGCACCCATGACATTAAGCCACTGCTCAAGCTCTTCAGCGGTTACATCGAGTTCGCGTTCGCCCCAGGCACGGTAACGTTCCATTGCCATGGCGCGCAGTTGATGCATTTGCTCCCCCACTACGGCGTTGATAGCGGGCATTGAGACGGCCTCGCCCCAGGTGGCGAGCAGAAAGCGACGGGTTTTCGCCGTATCAAGAATCTTCAAGAACCCCAGAACATAATCCCACGGAGAATCTGCACGCACTTTCTCGAAGGGAGCCATGTCAAGGCGTGCGGCCTCTACCATGATCTCTTCTTTCGAGGAAAAGTGGTTGTAGATAGCTCCTGCGGAGAGCCCGGTGGCGGCAATAATCTCGTTCATCGAGGTCTTTTGATACCCGCCTTTAATAAAGCATTCACGGGCGACATCGATAATCTGTATACGCCTGTTCTTTTTGTATTCTTCACTGACTTTAGGCACGTCTTAATCCTATCGAATATTTACCCCGTATGCGTGCCAACCCAACCCGTGCACACCATAAGTTTTGCAGACGGATTGGGTTGGCAATATTCACCGTGCATCAGCCTACCTGGCTGGCGCATTCGGTTGTTGAGACAATGCCGGATTTTAGTGGAAGAAGTGGCGGGTTCCGGTCAGGTACATGGTGACGCCCGCATCCTTCGCGGCCTGAATAACTTCGTCATCACGGATCGAGCCGCCGGGGTGCACGACCGCGCGGATACCGGCGTCGAGAAGAACCTGCAGGCCGTCCGCGAAGGGGAAGAAAGCGTCGGATGCGGCAACCGCACCGCGAGCACGCTCATGACCTTCTCCGCCGAGTGTATTGGCGCGCTCAACCGAGAGTTTGCACGAATCCACACGGTTAACCTGCCCCATACCGATACCCACGGCGGCACCGTTATCGGCGAGCATAATCGCGTTCGATTTAGGGGCACGCAGGGCACGCCACGCGAATTCAAGGTCACGCAGAGTGGCTTCGTCGGCAGGTTCACCGGCGACCAGCTGCCAATTCTTCGGGTTATCACCCTCGGCGTTAAGGCGGTCGGCTTCCTGGAAGAGCGCACCGCCGGAAATCGAACGGTACTCGATAGCCTCACGCCCGAACCCGTCGGGAAGCACCAGCAGGCGCAGGTTTTTCTTGGTTTCCAGAATTTCGAGGGCTTCCGGCTCGTATCCGGGCGCCACAATAACCTCGGTGAAAATATCTTTAACGGCCTGCGCCATATCCTTGGTGACCGGGCGGTTTGCGGCAATCACGCCACCATAGGCGGACAGCGGATCGCAAGCATGAGCCTTAGCGTAAGCATCGGCAATCGGGTCTGCGGCGTCAGGACTTGCAATTGCAATACCGCAGGGGTTGTTGTGCTTGATGATGGCGACCGCAGGCTCATCAAAATCGTAGGCGGCACGCAGGGCGGCATCGGCGTCCACATAGTTGTTGTAGCTCATCGCCTTGCCGTGAATCTGCTCAGCCTGGGCGATACCGGGGACTGCTGCGGGGTCTACATACAGAGCCGCGCGCTGATGCGGATTCTCGCCGTAGCGCAGGGTCTCGCTGCGTTCAAAGCCTAAACCGGCGTAGGGGGGCCAGAAGTTAGCGTCTTCATCCTGCTGGAACTGCGCGGCGGTCCAGGTAGCGACGGCGGTATCGTAAGCGGCGGTATGGGCGAAGGCACCGGCGGCCAGACGGCGACGCTCTTCCAGGGAAAACCCGCCATTCCGAGCGGCAGTCACGGTGCGTTCGTAGTCTTTGGGGTCTACGACGATGGCGACCGCATCGTGATTCTTCGCGGCGGCGCGCACCATCGAAGGGCCGCCGATATCAATTTTCTCGATAATAGCGTCTTGGCCGGCACCGGATGCCACGGTTTCTGCGAAGGGGTATAGGTTCACAACCACCAGGTCGAAGGGCTCAACGTCGAGTTCGTTAAGGGTGTCGATATGCTCCTGCTTGCGGCGGTCGGCCAAAATACCGGCGTGGATGCGCGGGTGCAGGGTCTTCACACGCCCTTCTAGGCACTCGGGGAACTCGGTAACCTCGGTAACTTCGGTGACGGGCACACCGGCGGCGGCGATCGTGGATGCGGTCGAACCGGTAGACACCAGCTTCACGCCCGCCTCGTGCAGACCGCGAGCGAACTCCGCCAGGTTAGTCTTGTCGTACACGGAAATGAGGGCGCGGCGCAGGGGCACGCGATCGAGCTTCTTCATAGACACTAATTACTCCGTTGCTTCTTGCTCGGGTGAATGGGCGTTACCCCATGGCGGGGTTTTGATACTGCCCGCATACGCCGGAATACCGCGCCGTGCGGGCAGGAAGTTCTAGGGGTTTTGAGTTTTGGGGAGGGCAGCGAATTCTGCGAGGGTCCGCACCAAGAGCTGACGTTCCTGCACCTTGATACGCTCGTGCAGGCTTTCTTCGGTGTCACCGTCCTCGACGGGCACCGCAGCCTGGGCGATAATCGTGCCGGTATCGACCCCGGAATCCACGAAATGAACCGTCAGCCCGGTGATTTTAACGCCGTGGGCGAGCGCATCCCGCACACCGTGTGCCCCGGGGAATGAGGGCAGCAACGCGGGGTGAGTGTTGATAATCCGGTTCTCGAAGCGGGCGACCAGCTGCGCATCCACAATGCGCATGAACCCGGCGAATACAACGTAATCGGGGGTGTAGGAGGCGATTTTCTCTTCGAGAGCACGGTTCCATTGCTCACGGTCAGCATAGTCTGCCGGTTTAACCAGGAAGGTCTCAACCCCTACTGCGGCGGCTCGGTCAAGGCCGGTGCAGGGCTTATCTGCGCCTACGGCGGCGATCTCTGCGTTCAGCTCGTCAGCCTTTACGGCGTCGAGAATAGCTTGCAGGTTAGTACCGGATCCAGAGACCATTATCACAATTCGCACAGCAATAGTTTAGCGCATCACATAGCGGCTGGGTAGCACCTATGCCACGGGCACCGCACCATAAATTCTTGTAGTTAAGCCAATTCCGAAACGATAAGCTGGCGACCCTCGCCCAGTCCAGATTTTCAGGGTTTCACGGTGATTCTCATGCCCGCAGACCGCCGTAGGGAGGTACCCTTAACCTATGTCAAATATGCCCCCGTCGTACCCCCAAGTGCCGCCGCAGCAGCCGATGCCGCCTGCGCCGAAGCGTCCGCAGCTCACCCCTAAGGAGCGCCGCCGCAAGCTGATGCGCAGTTTATGGCTGTTGCTTGCGGGTTCTATGCTGACCCTATCGGGAACCCCCTTCTTGCTGAGCCCCTTCCCCCTGTTTCTTCTGCTTTTTGTCTTGGTATTTCTGGGGATTGGGCTGACCATTATGGCGATAGTGCGCAATGCCCAAGGGCGGGGACCGTGGATTCTCTATGTTGCCGCGGGGCTAAGTCTTCTTTTTGCGGGGTGGACGCTTCTTTCGGGGCTTGTCATGGCGTTGAACCCGGATGCGCAAAACTATCGGCAGTGTTACTCCCACGCACTGACGGATACCGATATGAAGCAGTGTCAAGAATCCTTCAACCATGCAGTGCGCGCCAATACTTCTGTTTCGATCGGTCAACCTGCTCCATAAGCCCTTCTTGGGGGAGATTTTCAAATAATTGTGCCGAGTGAATCCTTAAGATTCACTCGGCACAATTGTTATATTCCGCTGTACTCCCAGCCCTCTAGGTGTTCCCGATATATCGCTATATCGGGCGCGAAAGTTATTTCTTCCTCTTCTTCTGCGAGGAATCCTGCCCCGTGGAGGGCTCTTCCTCCGAAGATTCATCCTCGGTCGACTCAGGGGTTCCGAAGATAACAGCCATCGCCTGAGTGGGCGTGAGCTGACGCTTCTCCTGAACGGTAGTCTCGTGCGACTGCTCCGAACCTTCCGTATTCTCCTGATCGGATGCGGGCGATGCGGCAACCGGGCGCGGCACGCCAAAACGCTTATACCCGGGCTCGTGGAACTCCGCTGACGAGGAGGCCTTCTGCGACCCAGACTCCCCTGTACGAGCGCTCTGCTCTCGTGTTTCCCGATCGCCCTTAGTATCACCACCATTACCGGAGGTTTCGGGGCGCGGAACGCGGTTAAAGACCGGCTTCCCCGGGGCTTTCTCACGCTTGCCGGGCTTGACCGTGCGCGGCGCGTCCTCGGAGCTTTCAGAGGCATCAAGCTCTACGGTGGGTTCATCCGCTCCCGCCAGCTCGATGGTTTGTTCGTCAGATGCCGCATCCTTCGAGTCCGCAGCTTCAGCGGAACCGTCTTCACGCAAGGATTCTTTCTCCGTTTTGATACCTAGACCATGCGCTCGCTGTGCTTCTTCCTGTTCGGCAAATTTATTGAGTTCTGCACGGCGGGCATGCACCTGTTTGACGCGTTCGCGCCGCTGTTGAGCCCGCTCACGCGCCTGCTCTTCACGTTCTTGTGCCTCGCGTTCCTGCTCATCGTTCCTGAGCTGTTCACGCTCTGCCCGCGCCGCGCGACGCTGCTGCAGCATCTCGCTCATGCGACTGCCCAGGTTGGGACGTTCATCGGCAAAACGCGGCAGCTCGCGACTGCTATCAGGCAGAAGCACATGGCACAGCAGGTTACCCAACGCGGTACCCGCGCCCAGGGTTATTGCGGTCGCCACGGCGAAAGCTGCGGGCGATGCGCCTACCTCGGTAAAACGCCCCACACCCAACGATCCGCTGGAAATCCAACCCAAAATATAAGCCCACACGCCACAGAGCACACCCACCAGCGAACCCAACACGAGCGAAGAAAGCGGCAGCGCAATCACCCGGTAACGTACCTTCATGGTGATCCACTCGTCCACGTGGTCTTCACCTTCACGCAAGAACCACCAACCGGCAACGGCCCCGGCGCCCAGCGAAACCGCCAGACCCGCATACCCTATCCAGCCCAGGCTCTCAGGGATAGCACCCAGTACCGGAAAGAGCGGAAGATCGCCCATCGTCGTCTGCGACCAACCCACATGTGTATCCACGCCGAAGGAGAACCCGGCGCCGGTAGTCCACGACATCGCGTAGATCACCAAGTTCGGAAGGTAACCCAGCTGCAGCAGGGTCACCGCGAGCGCCCCCACCGGCCCGGCGTGAAGTTCCTGGTAGATTGTTGCAATCTGCGACCAGCGCATCATCATGGCAACCACCAGCACCAGAGCACCGCCCATAATGAGCGAGAAAATCGCCACCATGGAGGCACGCACAATCGACCACACATAGGAGCTCGCCCACCGCGAGTACTGGCTCATCTGCGAAATCTGTTCAGCGGTGTTCACGCCCACCATACGGGCGAGCGAACGCGATTCATAGTAGCCGCCCCAGATCAACCCGACCAGCACCACGATCTGCGGAATCAACGCCGCACCAACAATACCCAGCAGATGCCGTTCGGTACTCGCCCAAGCAAAAGCGACGGCGGCAAAAATACCGTAGGCAGCGCACCCTAATAATACGGGTTTGAAGAATTCCCCCTCATAGGATGCGCGCGCCAGTTTCCGCCCAGACCTAAAGCATAAGAGCACCGGAATAATGCTCAGCCCCATGGGCACCAGTGTGAGCATGCCGTGCGGCAAGATAATACCGAACGCATTCGGAATATTCAGCGGCACACCGTGCATGAGCAGCCACAGGTGGGAGGCAAGAGTTGCGAGGGCGGGAAAATCCATACGGTTAAAACCGTTGGTAAACCACACCGCCATGAGCAGAACGAGCACAAGCCCGAAAGAAAGCGCGGCGGTAAAAACTAATTCAACGATGCCCTGCAGCCAGAGTGGCATAGGGGCAGAATACCGGGATGTAGAAGAGCTACTTTTCATCGTTCTTCCATCATGCCATGAAACCTGCCAGCTCGTGTGAGCCTGCTGGGCTTTCGGGGAAATAGTTCCGGTTAATTGGCGGCTAACCTTCGTTAACCGCTCACCGTGAACATAGGGGTTACACGAACGTTACTGATGCGCTCTCACCGATGCGGCAGCGCGTACAGCTAACTGTGCCGAGCATTTCTCACGACCTTCTCAAACACGCAGGTACTCCCCCGGCACTTACGGTGAAATATTGTGCGGAAGATTTAGTCTTCAATCCACGGATTCACCGCAGGCACGCCCCAAGATCGGTACACCTCAGCCTTTGAGGAAACGATTTCGAGGTCATGAGCTTGGGCACTCGCCGCCATCAGACCTTCGAGGGCGGCGGTGGGCAGGGGCTCGGCATCTTTACGCCCGTGACTGTGGGTGCCGCGCGGAGCGCTGCGTCCCGCCCATTCGAGGCTTACGCGCGCATCCACGTTGATGATGTGGTCGGCGAATCTGTCGAGAAGTTCGGCAATCCAGCGGTCGGTCTCTGGGTAGGGGTAGAGTCCTTTGAGTTCGCCCACGCTCAGCACCGAAATGTAGAGGTGTTTATAGGCGCGGCGGCGCAGAAAGGCAACAACTTTGGGATCTGGTGTGGCTTTGCGAATCTCGGCGAGAACATCCGAGTCGAGAAGCAGTCCTGAGGCGCTCATACCCCTATGCTACGCGCAGACCGGCATATTCGACGGCGGGAATACCCTCAGGGTTGGGAAGAAGCAGAAAATTGAGGAATTCGTCGCGCTTAGAAGAAATACGTGCGTAATCCTGAATGCTTACTGCCTGGTAACCGCCGCGTGCGGGCACGGATGCGGCACGCAGATTTTCCTGATAAGAGCGTGCAGGAGTAAGGGGGGATGCTGGAGATGAAGAGCTGTTGTACATTGACAACCATGCGCCGAATGCGCGTTCCTTTCGCGTTGCTCTTGCCTGTACCAAGTGCCACCTGAGGCGGCGAATACAAACCGCTTCGTCATCCGAGCCACCCGTGAACATGGGGTTGGCGTTCGACCATAGTCGGAGCTTATCAGTCGAAACTCTTGAAGCTGAATCCAGGTTACAACAGCTTTCAGGAATCTGTAAACGTGCGAACCCGTCAAATTCTTGTGATTTACATAACGCGATTATGAATGCATACCTGTATATAGCCGCCTCATGGCGGCGTAGTGTGAAGTTTTGGGCCTTCAGAGCAGGTCTACACATTCGAGAAAAATCACGGCACACTGGGTAATGTACAGAAATTTATCTTGCCTCTGATATATCACCATGTCACGCCCACTTTACGCTTCCGGAAAGAAAGAGTGATAACTGTGAAAAAGACTGTACAGATCATGGGGATAGTGGCCGCAATTTTTCTGATCATTGGGTTTGGCTTGTTCATCCTGGCCGGTTGGGGCTCACTCGTGGAATACCACGCCTTCGAATGGAGGGGTGTCGATCCTGCAGGAGCAAGTCCCCTAACGCGAGCAACCGCTAACCTCAGCTACTGGTTCTTAGGCACCAGCTTTCTCACCGGCATCGCTGCTTTTGCACTGCTCTTCACAATGGCAATCAGGAACTCCCGCAAGACGCACAAAAAGTATCCTAAACAGACTCAAGACCTCCTGAAAGATGGTCAAAACCAGATCGATCTATAGAGCCAGTATCTAAGGAGCGCCCATGAAAAAAGCTATATACACCGTTGGAGCAACAACTGCAGTGGTCTTCTTTTGTGGCATAATCCTGTTTATTTTAGGAGAATGGGGCGCTCTCGTGGAGTATCACGCCTCTGAATGGAGGGGTATTCAATTCGAGGGAGCTAGTCCGCTCACACGCGCAACTTTGAATATAAGTTTCCGATTCTTAGGTATCGGTTTCCTCACCGGTATTATCACCTTAATTCTGCTCTTCACAACGACGACTAAGAAGGCACGCAAGGCACAAAATAAGCATGCTGAGCAGAATAAAACACCCTTGGCAAAAGAACGGGACCAGATGAATCCATAAAGTCAGTTACTCAAGGGGAAAGCATGAAAACTGCACGTATGGTCGGGGCAATAGCTGCACTATTCCTCATTCTCGGTATTGGATTGTTCATCCTAGCGGGCTGGGGAGCAGTCGTTGAGTACCATGCCTTCGAGTGGAGGGGCATCCAGCCCAAAGGGTCGAGTCCTCTCACACAAGCAGCCACTACCCTCGCCGTGAGCGTCTTATGCGTTGGCTTCCTGACCACCATCATCACTTTTATTATGTTCTTCACAATAGTCATCAAAAATGTACGTAAAAAACGCTCAGCGCATCTTGGACAGACCTCATAACGAATTACCGCGCGCTTCTTTGACACCCTTGAGATAATGGAACGGTGAGCACGCCAAACCCTTTCCCCGATATCCCCGTCACCGTTGCGCAGATTATTCGGCAGGCGGGGCATAAGGCATACCAGCGCGGGCTTGCTTATGCCCGTCAGCGTGAAGTGGTGCGCTACACCTACGACGAAGACGAAAACACGCTGGAAGGCCTGGTGAATGGGAGCACCCCTATTCCCTATGAGGTAGATATTCGCTTCTTCCCGGGTTCGGACGCCGATTCCAATCTTTTCAACGCACGATGCACATGCCCGGTCGCCGCCGACTGCAAGCACGCCGTCGCCCTCATGCTCACCGCGCTTGACCGCGCCAAGACCGCGCGGAAAGCCCTCGACAATGCGCCCGGTGGCCGCATCCGCCAGTCTATGAACTCAGAGAGCCCAGAAGATACCGCGCGACAGGTTGCGGAGGCAGCCGACGATCCCCTGGCGGCGTTGCGCGCATCGGGGGCGATTCGTTCGGCAAGTTCGCTCACCACCGACCCCGAATCTCTCCCCCTGAACGACCCCGAGAATACGCATTCTTCGCCCTCAAAAATTTCGGTGTGGCGGCGCGATATGGCGCAGGTTCTCGCTGCCCGGGGCGAAGCATCCGGTATTGATTCGGCACGGGTTCCGGGGGCGCTCGACCTTTCCTTCAGTATTTCGGGTTCGTATGCGCGCGGGCGCAATATTCCCGGTGCAACCCCGCCTATCAATTTGCTGGCGCGACCGCTCATGCAGTCCAAAACCGGGCGCTGGATCAAGGGCGGGCTCAGCTGGGAGACCTTTGCATCCAGCGTGGGTGGGCCGGTCGGTCGTCACGAAGTGTACCCTGAGCACGAACGGTTCTTCGCCGAAATATACGCTATCGCGCGCCCGTGGCAGAATATGTACTCTTCGCATCGGGACTGGATTTCGCTCACCGCCACGAACTCCACGCTGCTGTGGGATGTTCTAGCGCGCGCAGAGCAGATTGGCCTGCCGATTCTTCTCGAAGGGTTTGAGGTAACCACGGCGGTTCTGCCGCCCGCCCAGGTGAGGGTACATGCCGGAGCTGTTGAGGCCGAGTCCCGACAGAACGCAGAGGCTGCCGTGAGCGAAGATTCCACCCCCGACTTGGCTCTTCATGCCGCCTTGGGCTGGGAAACCCGCGAAGATAACCGGGTGCGGCAGCTCTGGTTTGATGCCGCACACTGCCACCCCATCGGCTCGCCACGCTCAGGACGTGGCCGCACTGCTGGACGAGCGCGACCGCATCGGGCGCGACCTCCACGACTTTGCCATCCAGCAGCTGTTTGCGACCGGCATGGCCCTGGATGCGGCCAAGCAGAAGGTCGCTGCAGGCCAGACGGACCCGGCTGCCCTCGAGTCCCTCATCGATTCTTCGCTCGCTTCCATCGACGAGGCCGTGCGTCAGATCCGCACGATCGTGCACAACCTGCGCGAGCGG
>ENA-OWND01001393-OWND01001393.1-metagenome-genome-assembly--contig:-NODE-1393-length-14853-cov-5.242127_pt1 | contig 14853 bp, 12 predicted proteins | sample MGYA00245342_ERZ651119 | MGnify/ENA primary metagenome ERZ651119 (study PRJEB26857, sample SAMEA4031756) | metagenome | biome: human; feature: oral; material: saliva | place: Philippines | collected 2014...
TTTCCCGAAGACACTAAGAATCTGCTCTGCAGCAAAAGAGTTCAATGAAAATCCCGTGCGACAGTCTCATTTTGGAAGATTGCCGAACTTATAGAGTCCTAACAGGCATATCCTTATCGTCCACTTAGATCAAAGGAGACCGCAGTAAGGATATTTAGAACTGGAAATATATGAAGGGCTGTATTTCCGAGCTGCGTACCTGAATGATGGTGAAGATCAGGAGAACGAGCATCAGAGTTTGCAAGACGAACGGAGCACGCTCAAGCATGGATTGCGCCCTGTTTCGCTTACCCTTACCGACAAAATGCAACAGGTAACCTATGACCATCAGTACGACAACGCCCTTGTAGCCGGCAATGAATTGGAAGAAAACTTCGGGATGGAAGTTGTTGAATATTTGTCCAAGAACCTGTCCGGCCACCGCCATCGAATCGGATCGGAAGAAGATCCAACCCAAACAGACGAGATGGAAAGTAATGATCCGTCCGAGCCATCTGCGCCAAAAAGGCATATCCGAGGACATAGCCCGATTCGACGGAAAGATCTCGCACCAGAGTTTGTGTACGGCCAGTGCCACTCCATGAATTGCACCCCACAAAATAAATCGCAAGGCGGCACCATGCCAAAGGCCACCGAGGAGCATCGTCAGCAGAAGATTGATATAGGTGCGGATTTTCCCTTTCCTATTTCCCCCCAACGGTATATACAGGTAATCCCTGAGCCATGACGAAAGAGAGATATGCCACCTGCGCCAGAACTCGGTGATATTGGCCGACTGATAAGGTGAATCGAAATTGATATTGAAGCGGAAGCCGAGCACCAGAGCTATACCGATAGCCATGTCGGAATAACCGGAAAAGTCGCAATAGATCTGTAGGGCGTAGCCATACACCCCCATAAGGTTCTCCAATCCGGTGTAAAGCGTTGGAGCATCGAACACGCGATCCACAAAGTTCAGGCTGATATAGTCCGATATGATCGCTTTCTTGAAGAGACCTCCCATTATCAACATCAGGGCTTCGGCATATTCCCTACCTTCCAACACCGGACGGCGGTATATCTGCGGAATGAAATCTCGGGCGCGGACAATGGGGCCGGCTACCAGCTGGGGAAAGAAAGAGACATAGAAGACGTAATTTATCCAACGTTTTAGAGGCTGCACCTGACCTCGATAAATGTCGATAATGTAACTCATCGTCTGAAAAGTATAGAACGAGATCCCCACAGGCAGTATAATGTCCCAATGCTCCCAATCGGTCATGATCCACTCCGGGCGATTGGTCACGAGACCGATTTCCTGAATGAGAGAGAAAAGCATCTCACCGAGGAAATTGAAGTATTTGAAATAGGACAATACTCCCAAATTGATGCACATACTGAGTGCCACAAGGAGCTTGCGCCGTACTTGGATCTGCTGACGGGACAAAAGCCGACCGATGAGGAAGTCGCTCGTAGCAGCAGCCAAAAGAAGCAGGACGAAAAGACCGCTGCTCTTATAGTAGAAATAAAGAGAAAAGAGAGATACGTATACAATACGCAGTCCGGTTTGCCGGCGTAGCAGGATGTATAGCGGAAGGAACAAAAGAAAGAGGATGAAGAACGTCCCACTCGAAAAAATCATGGGGGCAGAAGCATCATACTGTAATATATCCCACAGGCGGGATATATCCATTGAATCGAAAAAGTGCACGATCTTGGACTGTCTTTATTTTAGAGTTTGGACTGGTCGCTCCTATCCACTTTGCCACGGACAATAGAGCCGAGTATGGCATCGGCCACCAGTCCTCCATGACGGGTATATCCACCCACCGTATAATGTATATGATCGGTATGCATCAGCCCGCTACGCAGCCATTGTCGGGTTTCGGCCTCTCCCCCCATAGCCGCAGAGAGGTCAAAACAAGCCATGCCATGTTCCACCGTATATGATCGTATCAGGCGGGATGCCTTTTCCGTATTGTCATTGAAGTGGTAAGTGGTTCTATAACGATTTCTACGCCGTTTGCTTCCTTTGCGGTTTTTGCCTGCTACCTTCACTGACCGGCGAAGGTAAGAAGGGGGCGGAGTAGTCAGGACGAATGGGACATCCTCCAATGTCTGCCGCAGCATGCCGAAAAAAGTCTCCATATTTCCCCACATTTCTGTTTCTGAGAACTTAAAACAATACGAATCGTTCGTTCCCAGAGAGATGATGACGAGATCGGGCTCTACGGCTTTGATCCGCTGCATATACTTGTCTTGGGAGAAAGTGGAATAACTGGCGCCAGGTACGCCAATACGCTCGAAGCGAACTTTATCACCGTATTGGGCAGCCAATTTGGCTGACATGGATCGGGTAAAGTATCCCCCGCTCAAATGGCTATCGCCGAGATGGAGGATCGTAACCGTCTTCTTGTTCGAATCGGCTACTCTAATGTGCTGCCATACCTGGTCGAGATATCCTTCCGGTTCGTACCAAAGCGAGGACTGTCCGAACGACAGCCCGAAAGCTGTGGTAAGGCAGAGCAGCAATAGCATGAATCTATTCGCGAATGGCATCATAATACTTTTTTTCAAAATCAATGGCTTCAATCATTTTCTTGGCCAGCTCCCGTCCACCTCGGTGCGCCAAATGCGTATAATCTCTGGCCGCCCAGCCCTTATCAGCCATTCTGGAGATCCCTCCGAGGGCATGCATAGCCCTAAGCGTACTCCAAAAGGCGATACCATGCTGTTGGGCAAGAGCCTGCTGCGCAGCATGAAGAGCAATAATACCGGCCATCGTCCGTATTCCGTTTGCTGTGCGCTGTGCCCTGTCGGACACACTCATCAGTAGAATATCGGAATCGGGACAAATGTTGCGGAGGGTTTCGATCACACCCCCCATTTGCTTGGCATAATTGCTATAGTCTTTTTGCTTATTCGATGCAACATTGAGTCCGTATTGCAGGATTATCAGATCATAATTCCGCAAAGAGGCAAAGGCATGGCTTACTTCCCGATCGATGGATTTGAGAAGAATGCCCGAATTGCCACGAATGGACATATTATCGACCGAAATACCTTGAACATCCTCCAAAGCAACACCGAAAGATACAAAATCTTGTCCCCCCGAAAGAAAACTGCATTTGATACTTCGCTGCGGATCGCTGCTCAAAGTGTATTGCCCCACTGTTTGCGTCGGAGGAAGAACGACAGTGAGCGTTGTATCCGGGGTCTCTATGCGAACCGAGGCCTCGTTCGCAGCTTGATAATACAGTATCGCATGGCCGAAGTTCGGCTCTCCTGTGGGCATCGTATAATGCACCCATGCTCCCTGCTTAGGGCGATAGAAATGGCCGGTAAAGGGATAATGACCTTTCTTGGAATGGAGCATGGCATGATCTTCCCACAGTCTGAACTCATGACGAATACTCCCCCTAAAGCCTGCGACCTCGGAGGTAATAGGCATCCATCCTACCCCGTTGCCACCGAAACGCTTCTGCAGAGCAGCACGAAGAGCATCGGTGAAAATATCGCCTTCGATGAAGGAGTCACCCAATACGGCTATCCGAATGGGCCTGCCGAGAGTTGACCGCTCGGCTATACTCGTATAGAAACGCTTGAGTGCCGTGCGCGTAGAGCTAAAATCCTCTATAGGGATAAAGGTCGAATCAGATACTGCATTTTGCTCAAGCAATTGGCTATAAATAGCACTTCTGCGCTTATTGGATTTTGTTTTATTATCTGCATTCCCAGAGGGAAGAGTCGGCTGCAGGGCAATAAGGATCGCAGTGGAATCGGTTTCTGCCTGTCGCACATCGCTCAGCAAATCCACAGGCTTGAGTTGCCAGCTCCCTATCTGCTCGGGCAGATAGAATAAAGCACCCAAAAGAATTGCCGTTGCAGCAAGCAACAACCAAAAACGAGCCATTTGATTACGCGGGCCTTCCATAGAATAATCTTGTGTCGGATTTCTCTTCTTTGTAGAAGAATCAAAAATTGTGCGCAAAGATAAACGTTACACAAGTAACTTGTATTAACCATCCTGAAACGACAGGACAATCGCATTTCAAATATAAGCCTGATGATGTTCCGTCCGGAATAAACACGAATTAATGTGTTAGAGATCCTAATTGTAGAAGGAAGAGACCAAGGATACGGAGTACAACCTTTCAAATACGATAGCCCCCTGCCGAAGGGGCCGGTCTCTTCGGGGAATTTTCTGTAGTCTGTGTTGCGCTTACTATCGGAAATTACAATCACGGGTGTCTTTCTATTATGAGAAATGAGTCCTGATCTTCCCAAACAAGGGGGAAAACGAATTTTGAAGACGCAAAACAGGGAAAACTTCCAAGATTATTTTCATTTCACCTTAATTGGCCATAATGTACTGGTAATTAGCATGTTGTAATGAGCACCGTAGGCCTACGCCGGTCTCCTGCACCATGCAGGAAGGTTTCGTGCCGGCTTTTCAACACTTCTTCGTATTCCTCGACATAATCTTCAATCTCGTACCAAGAGGTATCGCCTGAGAGCGTAGAGAGGAAAACGATCAGGAATAAAAAGTCAAGAGGATAAACTTCTTTGCTCTCTATCCGTGTGGGTCCGAGACCATAAAGAGATTTTCCGATAGTGACTGAATACATGACTGACAGCTCATTCAACGACTATAAAATTTATAGAATGCTATTTTGAATGCCTCTGCCCTGACATCCAAAGTGATGTCCTTTTCGAGATCAGCCTTTTCCTAATTTCTTTTCGATTTTTTTCTCCGGGATGTAAAAGACATGGATTGCATCAATGGGCACGAACATGTCGATGAGATCGAATGGATCCGAATTCTCTCGTTTTTCCGATATGTATTTGGATTTGCTTTGCTATTAGACAGTCTAAGACCCTTTTTAGGCTTTTTTGCCGAAAAAATTACGGAGATAATATGCTACTTTTGTGGCATTGTACAAACAAAAGATTACCAAATAATGGATACGATCAACAGGCGCATACGCGTACGTTTCGCTCCGAGTCCTACCGGGCCGTTGCATATAGGAGGGGTACGTACGGCTCTATACAACTATCTTTTCGCCCGTCAGCATGGAGGTGATATGATCCTGCGCATCGAGGATACGGACAGCAACAGATTTGTGCCCGGTGCCGAAGCGTATATAATGGAGGCATTGGAATGGCTCGGCATCAAATTCGACGAAGGTGTAGGCTATGGTGGCCGATTTGGCCCTTACAGGCAGAGCGAAAGGCGCGATATTTATCGCACATATGTTCGCCAACTACTGGATTCGGGACGGGCATATATCGCCTTCGATACGCCGGAGGAACTGGAAGCTCGGCGAGCCGAGGTGCCCAACTTCCAATACGATGCCACTACTCGTGGGCAAATGCGCAACTCTCTGACACTGCCTGCCGAAGAAGTGGAGCGTCTCGTTGCCGAGGGGACGCAGTATGTGGTTCGTTTCCTCGTGGAGCCGAATGTGGACGTAGAAGTGAACGACCTGATTCGCGGACGAGTGGTGATCAACTCTTCCATCCTCGATGACAAGGTGCTGTATAAAAGTGCCGACGACTTGCCCACCTACCATCTGGCCAATATCGTGGACGACCATCTGATGGAAGTGAGCCATGTGATACGTGGTGAGGAGTGGTTGCCCAGTGCACCACTTCATGTACTGCTCTATCGTGCTTTCGGTTGGGAAGATACGATGCCGAGATTTGCCCATTTGGCACTGCTGCTGAAGCCCGAAGGAAACGGTAAGCTGAGCAAACGCGATGGCGATCGTTTGGGATTTCCCGTATTTCCGCTGGAGTGGAAAGATCCCCAAACAGGAGATATATCCAAAGGTTATCGTGAAAGCGGTTATCTGCCTGAAGCAGTGGTAAACTTCCTCGCGCTTCTGGGCTGGAATCCGGGCAATGATCAGGATGTCATGAGCATGGACGAATTGATCCGACTGTTCGACATCGAAAAGTGCAGCAAGGCCGGAGCCAAGTTCGACTACGAGAAAGGACGCTGGTTCAATCACCAATATATCCAGCGTAAGGACAATGCGGAGTTGGCCGAACTCTTCCGTCCCATCCTTCGCGAAAATGGAGTAGTGGCTACCGACGAGAAAACAGCTCATGTAATCTCCCTCGTCAAGGAACGTGTAAACTTTATCGGAGAGCTATGGGAGCAAGCCGGATTCTTCTTCATCGCACCGCTATCCTATGATGAAAAAACAGTGAAAAAACGCTGGAAAGAAGATACGGCCAAGCAGTTGGGCGAACTAGCCGAATTGCTGGACTCTCACCGATCGTTTGCAGCCGAAGCAACCGAACCCACTGTGAAGAATTGGATCGAGACCAATGGCTATCATCTCGGCAATATCATGAATGCCACTCGGTTGGCACTCGTGGGCGAGAGCAAGGGACCTCATATTTTCGACATCATGGAAGTGCTCGGGCGTGAAGAGACCGTTGGACGCATACGTCGTGCCATCGAAATCTTAGGCTGACAGCAATAATTTTTTTCGAAATATATGCGATTCCTTTTCAGCCTGATCGGATTGGTCTATTCCTCGCTGATCAAACTTGCCGTTCCGTTCAATCCCAAAGCCCGCATGATGGTTCGTGGGCGATGGAAGGTGTGGCGTCAGCTGCGTGAGGGCATAGTGCCGGGCGGGCGCTATATATGGTTCCATGCAGCTTCTTTGGGCGAATTCGAGCAGGGGAGACCGATGATAGAACGCATCCGAAGCGAATATCCGGACTATAGGATCGTGCTTACCTTCTTCAGCCCCTCGGGATATGAGGTACGTAAGAATTACGAAGGTGCCGACGTGATCGTGTATTTGCCGGCAGATCGTTTGTCCCGAGTGCGTAAGTTTCTGGATCTGGTCAAGCCTGAAATGGCTATTTTCATCAAATACGACTTCTGGCCCTGTTTCCTGACAGAATTGGAGCGTAGGCAGATACCTACCTATCTGGTTTCATCCATCTTCCGACCGTCACAGCTGTTTTTCCACTGGTATGGAGGAGCATACAAACGTTTGCTACACTGCTTTACACACATTTTTGTTCAGGACGAGGCTTCACGCCTGCTACTTGAAAAGCATGGGATAGACCATGTATCCGTAGCGGGAGATACGCGCTTCGACCGGGTGATCTCCGTATATGAAGCTCGGAAATCGCTTCCGCTGATAGAGCGTTTTGCAGCTTCGGTGCCGGAAGACGGTTTGGTCATTGTGGGCGGTAGCAGTTGGCCTCCCGACGAAGAGATACTCGTACGCTACTTCAATCGAAATCCCAAGATCAAACTCATATTGGCACCGCACGAAATCGACAAGGAACATTTGCTTCAGATCATATCGCATATACGACGGCCTTTCATACGACTTTCGGAAGCTACGGAAAGCGATATTGCCCGGCAGGATTGTCTGATTGTAGACAGCTTCGGTCTCCTATCCTCCATTTATCGCTACGGTCAAGTAGCTTTTATCGGAGGAGGATTCGGCAAGGGCATTCACAATACACCCGAGGCCGCAGTCTATGGTATACCGGTTATTTTCGGACCACGATATGAGAAATTCAAGGAAGCCCGTGAATTGATAGATGTCGGCGGAGGCTTCTCCGTATCCTCAGCAGAGGAATTTGGCAACCTGATCAAGCGAATACAAACGGACAAGGCCTATAGGGACGCCGCATCCCACGCAGCAGCAGACTACATCAGATCCAATGCCGGTGCAACGGAATACATCGTGCACCGAATCATGAAATAGGCTCAATCGGGGGGATATGTGACCGAAATCATTCATTACCCTCGCTCCCTGCCTCCAATCCGAATAGAACACACACAAAGAGATATGAATATTTGTAAGCGGACGATACGAACGAACAGCTGGTGGGCTTTTGCCTATCGTATGGCATTGGCTTATTTCTTTTTCGGTATTGCCCGTGGACTGTTCTACCTCTTCAACTATCGCTTTTTTGCCGACATGACTGCCGAGCAGGTATGGCGTGCATGGATGGGAGGGCTTAGGTTCGACACGGCTTCCGTTTTGTATTTGAATGCCCTTTTTATTCTGTTGAGCTTTCTGCCGTTCAGGTTTCGTACCAAGCGATCCTATCGAATCCTGACCGACTGGACCTTTTTCGTGCCAAATGCTTTGGGGCTGGCGGCAGGTCTGGCCGATTGTATTTACTATCCATACACCTTGAAACGAACATCCTCGACGGTTTTCTCTGAATTCAGCCATGAGGGCGGAGGGCTGATATGGCATCTTCTCCTGAATTACTGGTATATGAGCCTGCTGGCTATAGTCCTCGTTGCTGCTATGGTATGGCTATATCATCGGGTCAAGCCGGTACGCACCTATGCCGAAGCGAAAGACAGCCTGCATTATTATACAGTTCACGTTGTAGCCCTCGTTGCCGCTATTGCATTTATCGTATGGGGTATACGAGGAGGCAGTTTTGCCAAGTCGTGGCGTCCTATGACAATGAGTTATGCCAATCTGTCGGTGGACAAAGTGGAACATAGGGCTTTGGTACTGAACACGCCCTACAGCATCATTCGTACCATTGGCAAACAGGGATTGGAGGAAAAGCGTTTTTATGCCTCCGAAAAGGAGTTGGAGCAAGTATTCAATCCCATTCATCATTTGGCGACGGACACGACAGCTCGTTTCAGTCAGTTGCGTGGACGCAACGTGATGGTGATAATCATCGAAAGCTTTGCTCGCCAATACGTAGGACGGCTGAACCAAGACATTCCCGATTACAAAGGATATACACCCTGCTTCGACTCGATTTCACAAAAGGGTTACCTTTTCGAACAGGCTTTTGCCAACGGGCGCAAGAGTATCGATGCCATGCCGTCCATATTAAGCTCGTTGCCTTCCCTCCGCTCACACTTCATTACATCTCACTATTCGGGCAATGAGATTGAAGGATTGGGGACGGCTCTCGGGCGGATCGGTTATCAATCCATTTTCTTGCATGGTGCACCAAACGGATCAATGGGCTTCGATGCTTTTGTCAAACAAGCCGGCTACAAACGTTATTTCGGCAAGACAGAGTATGCCAACGATGAAGATTTCGATGGCGTATGGGGCATCTGGGACGAGCCGTTCTTACTACATGCCGTGGACGAACTCAGCCGTATGAAACAACCTTTCGTAGGTACGCTGTTCACGCTTTCCAGTCATGAGCCTTTCCATATTCCAAGCCATCGCGAAGGTCTTTTTCCCAACGAAGGCGAACCGCTGGTGCAGTGCATTGGATACACGGATCATGCTTTGGGAGAATTTTTCCGGAAAGCAAGCCGGCAAACCTGGTTTGAAAATACGCTCTTCGTTATCACAGCCGACCATGCTTCCGGAGATCTCCGTCCTGAGTACAGAAGTGCCGTTGGACGCTATGCCATACCCATTTTATTCTATGCTCCGGGATCCGATTTGATAGGATTTGATAGGACAACTACCGTACAACAGGCTGATATTCTTCCGACAGTGCTAAGCCTTTTGGGCTATTCTGCTCCTGTTCTGGCTTTCGGGAACAACATGTTTAGCCGGCAAGCTCCGCATTTTGCCGTCACCGATTACGACGGTACGCTTCAGTTACTGGAGGATGGCCTCGTCCTGCAGCACGATGGCAATCATCCTCTTGCTTTGTACGACTATCTTAATGATAAAGAACTTCGTACAAATCTGATCAAAACGCAAACTGCACGGGCTGACAGTATGACATGTCGAATAGAAGCAGTGATCCAGTCTTTCAATCACCGAATGAATACAAACAGACTCGTTGCCGATAAATAACAAATTAAATTCATGAGTAAGAGGAGAGCAATGCAATTACATCAAGCTATTGCTGTGATCCTATTTGCCATTTGATCGTAATAAAGTTATTTTTGTCTCGCAAATTGATTTGCTATGAAAGGAATAATCCTTGCCGGAGGATCCGGCACTCGTCTATATCCGATAACTCGGGGTGTGAGCAAACAGCTTCTACCCGTTTATGACAAGCCGATGATTTACTACCCGCTTTCTACGCTTATGCTTGCGGGTATTCGGGATGTCCTGATCATTTCCACGCCGCAGGACTTATCCATGTTCCAACGGCTATTGGGTGATGGCCGTGATCTCGGTGTCCGGTTGGAGTATGCAGAGCAACCCTCCCCCGATGGATTGGCACAGGCTTTCATCATCGGACGTGAATTTGTAGGAGACGATTGTGCCTGTCTCGTCTTAGGAGATAATATCTTCTACGGGCATGGCTTCAGCCAAATGCTTCGGTCGGCAGTTGCCGATGCGGAAAAGGGTATGGCCACCATTTTCGGCTATTATGTGAATGATCCTGAGCGATACGGTGTAGCGGAAATGGATGCTACCGGCAAGGTCATCAGTCTGGAAGAAAAACCGGAAAAGCCGAAGAGCAACTACGCAGTAGTGGGACTCTATTTCTATCCCAATGATGTACTTGATGTAGCAGCAGATGTCAAACCATCGGCGCGGGGCGAATTGGAAATAACCTCAGTCAATCAGGAGTTCATGCTTCGCAAGCAGCTCCGTCTCCAGCAACTGGGGCGTGGTTTTGCCTGGCTGGATACAGGTACACACGAATCACTGACAGATGCTTCCGTTTTTGTATCGGTCATAGAGAAACGCCAAGGCTTGAAGATCGCCTGCTTGGAGGAGATTGCCTACAATAATGGCTGGCTCACCAAAGAAGATCTGGCTCGTGTGGCTGAACCGATGAAACAGAATCAATACGGAAAGTATCTGCTTGGACTGATCAAATAGAGAGCATCCCTTTCATGAACTTTATCCCCACCGAAATACCCGAAGTTGTTATCCTTGAACCGCGATTGTTCCGTGACGATCGAGGTTATTTCTTCGAATCATTCAGTCGGCAAGAGATAGAAATGGGTATTCGCCCCATTAATTTTGTACAAGACAACGAATCGGCATCCCGATATGGTGTACTAAGAGGGCTTCACTTTCAGAAACCTCCTCATGCCCAGAGCAAGCTGGTACGAGTAGTACGTGGGTGTGTGATTGACTATGCCGTGGATATTCGCTTCGGATCGCCTACTTTCGGCAAATATGTAGCAGTGGAGCTTTCCGATACGAACTTCAGACAGTTGTTTATCCCGCGCGGATTCGCTCACGGTTTTGTCGTGCTAAGTGACGAAGTCGTATTTCAGTACAAATGCGACAACTACTATGCTCCACAAAGCGAAGGAGCCATTGCCTGGAATGATTCGAACTTAGATATTGACTGGAAAATCCCTGCAGAGGACATTATCCTCTCAGCTAAAGATCAGGCCAATCCGTCATGGACGGAATTGATATCGAGCGAGGATTTCCGGAATCTCTTCCCCTACAATCAAGACTTATACGAATGAACCGAATACTGGTAACCGGAGCCGATGGTCAGTTGGGTAGTGAACTTCGGTTGTTGGCTTCGGCTGACAGCCGTTTTGTTTTCACCGACTTAGCGGAACTGGATATTAGAGATAAAGATGCTGTCCTCCGTTTTATGGAGGAATATAGCATCGGGATCATTATCAACTGTGCCGCATATACAGCTGTGGACAAAGCTGAGGACGATGAAGCCTCTGCCGAGAAAGTCAATCACCAAGCTGCGGCTCATCTGGCAGCGGCTGCTGCGAAGTATGATGCCCTGCTGATACATATTTCTACGGATTATGTATTTGATGGTACGGCGAATATCCCCTATAGGGAAGACATTCCGACAGCTCCTCTCGGTGCGTATGGCCGTACCAAGCTAAAAGGAGAACAGGCTGTGCTGGCAGCCGACTGCCGATACATGATACTGCGCACATCGTGGCTGTACTCATCGTTCGGCAATAATTTTGTGAAAACGATGCTTCGGCTGACAGCTGAACGCGATACATTAAACGTAGTCTTCGATCAGGTCGGTACTCCTACCTATGCTGCAGACTTGGCTGCTTTCATACACCGTCTGGCTATAGGACAACTGCCCGTTAAGACGGGGCTGTATCACTTTAGCAACGAAGGCGTATGCTCCTGGTTCGACTTTGCAGTGGCCATTGCCCGAATGAGTGGTCATACAGCATGCAGGATCAGCCCTTGCCATAGCGATGAATATCCGACAAGAGTAAGACGGCCGCATTATTCCGTCTTGGATAAGACGCTTATTAAAAACACTTTCGACATCAGCATCCCTCACTGGCAGGATTCTTTGGCTGCGTGTCTGAATCTGCTAAAACATTGAAGAACGATGAACTTCCGACGTCATATTCTCATCACCGGCGGTGCCGGTTTTATCGGATCGCATGTGGTACGACTCATGGTCAATGCTTATCCTGATTATGAGATCATCAATCTCGATACGCTGACATATGCCGGCAATCTGGCCAATCTCAAGGATATAGAGTCCAAGCCGAATTATCGTTTCGTAAAGGCGGATATTTGCAATGCCAATACGCTGAAGAAAGTCTTTGCTCATTATGCCATCGACGGAGTCATTCATCTGGCGGCCGAAAGTCATGTGGATCGGTCTATAAAAGATCCTTTAGCTTTTGCCCGCACCAACGTAATGGGGACGCTGACGCTCCTGCAAACGGCCAAAGAGGCTTGGCATGGGGAATACGAAGGCAAGCGTTTCTACCACATATCGACCGATGAGGTATATGGAGCATTGGCTTTCGACGGTACGCTGTTTACGGAAGAAACCAAATACGACCCACATTCTCCCTATTCGGCCAGCAAGGCTTCCAGCGACCATTTTGTCCGGGCTTATCACGATACTTTCGGTCTGCCGACAGTGATCTCCAACTGCTCGAACAACTATGGGCCCTATCAATTTCCGGAGAAACTCATTCCTCTCTTCATTAACAATATCTGGCACAATAAGCCTCTACCCGTCTATGGGAAAGGGGAGAACGTCCGTGACTGGCTCTATGTCGAAGACCATGCTCGTGCCATCGATCTGATATTCCATCGGGGCAAGAATGGCGATACCTATAATATCGGTGGCTTTAACGAATGGAAGAACATCGATCTCATCAAGGTGATGATCCGCGTGGTGGATCGTCTTTTGGGCAGAGAGGAAGGCTCTTCGGAGAAGCTGATCACCTATGTGGCAGACAGAGCCGGACACGATCTGCGCTATGCCATCGACTCGACTAAGCTGAAAAACGAACTGGGCTGGGAACCCTCTCTCCAATTCGAAGAAGGCATCGAGAAAACCGTCCGCTGGTATCTTCACAATCAAGACTGGCTGGATCGGGTGACCAGCGGCGACTACCTCCGATACTACGACGAGATGTACTCCGAACGATAGTGCTTTTTGGCTAAATTTGTCATCGTTTCCGAATCAATCAACCAAACAAATCACAATAAACAAGGAATCAAAAAATGAAGACAACTCCCTTTACCGATGTGCACATTGCATTAGGAGCAAAGATGCACGAGTTTGCGGGCTACAATATGCCTATCGAATATGGTGGCATTATAGACGAGCACATGAATGTGGTCAACAATGTAGGCGTATTCGACGTATCGCATATGGGCGAATTTTGGGTAAAAGGCCCGAATGCCCTCCGCTTCTTACAGAAAGTGTCCAGCAACGATGCTTCCAAACTGGCAGTCGGTCAAGTTCAGTATTGCTGCTTCCCCAATAACGACGGTGGTATAGTGGACGACTTCCTGCTCTATCGCTACGAAGAGGAAAAATATATGATGGTACCCAACGCTGCCAATATCGCCAAGGACTGGGCCTGGTGCCGGCAGCAGAATACGATGGGAGCCATATTGGAAAATGCCTCGGACAACATCGCCCAACTTGCCGTACAAGGCCCGAAAGCAACGGAAGTGATGCAACGCCTCACGGACATCGACCTGAACCAGATCACTTACTATACGTTCAAAGTAGGCTCTTTCGCCGGATGTCCCGACGTAATTATTTCGGCTACGGGTTATACCGGAGCAGGTGGCTTCGAACTCTATTTCTATCCCCAATACGCTCAGAAGATATGGGATGCCCTCTTCGAAGCCGGCAAGCCCGAAGGTATCAAACCGGCCGGACTCGGTGCTCGCGACACGCTTCGTCTGGAGATGGGTTTCTGTCTCTATGGCAATGATATATGCGACACCACTTCTCCCATAGAGGCAGGGCTGGGTTGGATCACCAAGTTCACCGACGACAAAATGGATATGCCGAGCCGTAAGATCATGGAAGAGCAGAAAGCCGGAGGTCTCAAGCGCAAGCTCGTTGCATTCGAACTGAAAGACAAGGGTATTCCTCGCCAACACTATGAAATTGCCAATGCCGAAGGGCAAATCATCGGAGAGGTTACTTCCGGAACGATGTCTCCTTGCCTTAAGAAAGGTATCGGTATGGGCTATGTGGCTACGGAGTTCAGCAAGGTCGGCACAGAGCTTGGCATCATGGTACGCGGTCGTCAACTCAAGGCTGAGATCGTGAAGCCCCCATTCCGCAAATAGTCGGGGCATTGTCTTGTCCTGTAAAAGCATTACAGGTCTTAGGACAACGACAGTTTTTTTTCTAATCCATCAGCAAGGTCGGCCTTGCTGATGGATTTGTTTTTATAAGACTTTATCTTTCATTACATGAGTTCGATATAAGCATATGGTGCTGACTCTCATAAGAACTTAACGATCAAACTCTTGTTGGAGCATTGGCTATAACCGAATCAGAAAAAGAAATGGAAAAAGGTTCGATTGCCTTCTCGTCGAAAGACTGTTCCTATACACATCTATCGGTTTCACAGCTCACACGGAACCTCCCACTCCCCGAATCTGCCATCCGACACAGAGCAAATAACATCTTCTATCAATAGACCATAGTATCCTCTCATATGAGACCATAGTATCCTCTCATATGAGACCATAG
>ENA-OWND01001398-OWND01001398.1-metagenome-genome-assembly--contig:-NODE-1398-length-14818-cov-11.295265_pt1 | contig 14818 bp, 19 predicted proteins | sample MGYA00245342_ERZ651119 | MGnify/ENA primary metagenome ERZ651119 (study PRJEB26857, sample SAMEA4031756) | metagenome | biome: human; feature: oral; material: saliva | place: Philippines | collected 2014...
TCTATTTTTTCGCTTTTCTTTTTTTGTAGGCTAAAGCCGTACTAGGTCTAGCCGATATTTTTATAATATTCTCATATTCCAAATATGTCAAGAGAAATATTCTGAAAATGAGAATAAAAGCAGAATTTTAGGAGAAAGTATTTGGATTTTGGGAATAAAATAGCTTTGATTATAGAAACATTAAACACTAATCAAGCTGCGTTTGCGAAACTTTTAGGGATTTCGACAGGTGTTGTTTCAGAATTTGTAAACGGAGTACGAGAACCCTCTAAAGGGTTCTTGTTTGGGTTATCAGAACTCGGTATTAGTCTTGATTGGTTTATAACCGGTGAAGGTCGTATGTTCCGTGTTCCGCATACAGTAGGGGATCGGCTGAAAGAAGCTCGATTGGAATGTAATCTAGATATGGAAACTGTGTCAAATTTATTAGAGATATCGTTCACAGAATACCAAAGTTATGAGAAAAATGAGACAGAGCCATCAGCAGCAATTCTTGAAAAACTAGAAAAAATTTTTAACATTAACAGCGTCTATATCCGAAACGGACACGGTAATATGTTTACTAATATACCAGGCGGCGCTCTTATTAATGGGAAATTAGTATTAAATCCTGAGACGCCTACTGAATATAAGCGACAATATAAAACCCCTCATATTACGAGGACAGAAAATTCATCTTATGCTGAAATCGCAGATGTAGATAAATCTTTGATGGATGAAATTTATGATTTGAAAAAGCGGATTGAACAATTAGAAAAAGCTAACAGCTAAATAGGGTGAGAGATGCTAATGACCTAAAAGAAATGCTAAAATTTATAAGGAGCAGCGTATGAGTATTTTAAATGATCTTAAAGATTTTTTTAAAACAGGTAAGCTAGAAATTCTACCCAAAATAAACGCAAGTGATGAAATAAAAAACGAAGTATCCGATCTTGTAGAATATGTTTATTCTAAAGGAGAAGCGCCTGATAGAGATATGCCCTCGAAAAAATATCAAAAGCATATTTTGGCTCAAGTATACGCTATAACAGAAGTAAAAGAATACGAGCCTTTAGTAATTGATATTTATGAAAAAGCTATCGCCAGAATAAATACTTATTTAGAAATCACCGATGAAGATGAGTTTTTTGCACAAATGCACTTTGCTATAGAGACTCTCTGCCAGAATATTATATATTTAACAAAAGACAAAGAGCATTCTCGAAAATACTGGGCAGTAATTGATAATTTATCAGATCGTTTACTACAAATGGATCATGACAGATTTAAGCGCCTTTTTTTTACATTACATGAATGGCATTTTGGATATGTTTATAAGTTTGATACAAATTATGTATTTGCGATACAGCAGATAAAAAGAAGTCTTGAGTTGTTTCATGGCATCAAACAAACTGATTTCTATAAAAAGACTTTTGAGTCTAAAGATGATATACAATTTGCTCTTTACTTTGGCGAAAAAGCGGGAGAAATTAAGCGTATAAAAGATGGACAATCATATAGATTATATCTTCCACACGAAAATCCAGCAGAAGTCAAGAACTATGAATTTAGCAGAGCTGCAACAACTGATGGCGATTTTGACTACAAAAGATATTGGAAAGAAATAGAAAAGAAACTAAAAGCAAATGAAGGCATTTTACAGACCGATTTTTATAAGTTATTTTCATGGGATTCGGAAATTATAACCTATGCATTACGAGCGGCAGCAAAAGAGAATTTAGTAGTTAGAAAAAAGAAAGGTAACACATACCTACTTTTTATGCCTCAAGAAGATAAATAAAAAGGCAACTAATGACTAAACGAAAAGCGCTTATTTTTGCATTGCTGTTTGCTGCCGTTGCCGGTATCTGCGCAACCGATACCGGTAAGAAGGTGTACATAACGGATACGGGGAAAAAGTATCACTGCAAGGACTGTAAAACATTGAAGAAGTCCAAGCACCTTACAGAACTTACGGTTAAAGACGCACAGGCGAAAGGGTATACGGCTTGTAAGGTGTGTAAGCCGCCTGAAAAGTAGAGGAGAGGGAATATGAAGAAGGGTATACAGCATTCAATTCTCATAGCGACTGAGGATGATTTTATTAAGTTTCTAGAAAAAATAGATGATGAGGAATATATAAAGACGACAGCTGTTACTGCAAAACAAGTGTCTGTTTCCTTTAAAATACAGGGAGATAATTTTGAATCATCTCTAACAGGGTCGTTGATAACAGCTTTAGCAGAATATCAAGAAAAAGTTTATCGTATTTACAAAATACAGAAATACGGGCAAAATTCAACAAAATCTTTAACGCCTGAAGAAAAGAGGGCTCTGGAAATTAAGGTTTATATAAAGCCCGGATGTACAGAGGCTGTTATATCTTTTGTTAAGGATATTATCCCGGAGGTAACGAAACAAATGACCGGCGCAGAAATATCGAGAACAGCAATAGCAATAGCAGGAATAGTAGCAGGTGCATGGGCAATTAAATCTATTGCAGTTCCTCTTATCAAAGAGAAGTTTAAATCAAAACGTAATGAAATTGAAGCAAAAATAAAAACATCAAACGATGAGCTAGAAAAGCAGTATTTAACGACAGTGCAAACTATAACCCAAACAGCTATTGATGGAATGCGTTGTGTTGCACAGGGACTTTCTATTGCTGACCCTGCAACAATTGCCATTGATGGTCAACCGGTTCCTAAAGAGAATATAGCCAACATCCCTAAAGAAATGGCTCCTATAAAAGAAAAAGAAAAGCCTCAGTTACCTGATTTTTATACTGTTGATGGGCAATTTAAAGTTCTTGATATTAATTATGAAAAGCCTGTTACTCTTATGAAAGCTATTCATATTGAGTCAAACACCGTATATGATGATATTTCCCTTCAAGATGATTGGATGAAGCCCGAGAGTATGGCTATACTTGAAAATGCACAATCAAGAGAACCTGTGTATTTTAGAATAAGTTGCCAAAAAAGCGGCAGACGCTATATGCACTTCATCGATGTAAATAGCATACAGTCTATAACAGATAAATAAGATGCTTAAGCATACAATGAGCAGAGAAAATATCCCTTTTACTGATTTATGCAGTTTATTATATCCGCTGCTTGCCGTTTTGCTTCTTGTACGCAGCCAGCAGTACTGCAAGCAAATATTAAAAGCAGCAAGGCATCATCTTCGGAAAGTTTTTCCGCATTGGCTGTAATAAAATCTTTCAGCGTTTGCGTGTATGGTTTGCCCATTTCTTTTTGATACACGGCGAGGGTTACTGCCGCTTCTTTACCTTCTAAATCAAACATATAAAAAGAGAGTAAGTACTGAATTTAAGGATTATTGTTTCCGTTGTTCTGTGCACGAAACGCCTTAACCGAATCTTGTTCGTCTTTTGTTATCGGGCGGCTTGCGTTAATCTGTATGCCGAGCCGGTCATCCCTATCGATAAAATACCGGTCTTGGCCGATCATGTGCACATCGTATCCAGCTGATTCCAATAATGAAATGAGCTTATCATAGTCGATTTTCTTCATATCAATTCTCCTAAATTATTGACTTTCTTCCATTTTCAACCGGAGTTTTTTGTAAAAATCTGCCGGACTGTGATCCGAGTGCGCAATTACATGACCGAAGCCTATCATTGCCAAAAGCTTTTGTTCCTTTGGTGTTAAAGTATTCCAGATAAAAGAATGATCCTCATCCGTTGCTTTTTCTGTTTTATGCTCCAGCTGTTTACGCAGGCTTTTTTTTCTGGCAGAGATAATCCGGCGGCAAAAAGTATCTTCACATTTTTGACTGCATAAGAAACTTTCTTTTTTTATTTCCGGGAATCTTTCATCAGGTTTTATAAAGCGTCCTGAATCTTTGCGCTTTCCACACACAACGCATTTAGGCATAGCGGTTAATCTCCTTAAGTTTTTCCTAAACGATAAACTCATACATTCGGCGGAACAAAAAAATGGCGCACGTTTCTCCGCCCATGTAAACGGTCGCGGATTCTTCTTTAATTTGTTTTCCGCAATAGGGGCATATACTCATAAGCACCATTCACCTTCAAAATTCTGTCATACTTGAATTTTGCCTGACATCAAATCCGGAAGCAGCGCATCCCGTAATTCCGCTAAATATTTCGAAGATTCTTCATTAAGAAACTGAACCATAATCTGCCACTGCATCAATACAGAAACAAGGATAGGCGAAACATATTCTTTATCAGCATTTTCAAATGTCCATAGCTTGCTTTTCGTTGTACTAATAAAGTTTTGTTTTGGAATTTCCATATCAAGATGCAGAATATTTTTAATAGCGTCATTGATGCTTTGGGTACACTCATCTCCTTTTTTTGCCAGCTCTACTAAATCCATTACATTGTATTGCTTTGCCCATGTTTCATTGATACAAAGTTTACAAGCATTCATGCGTTTTGTAACATGAATTAAATCCTGAACAATGTCTTTATAAGGACGAGCTGTATGTTCTTCTTTCTTGCTTTTAATATAGAGATAGCCGTTAAATGAACCTTCTTTTATACGTTCTATCGGAACCGTTTCGGAAAAGCCCTCAACGCTTGATTTTTGGTGTATTGCTGTGATGATTGCATCGATATCGGTATCTTGATAGGTGTTAAAAATCTTTGTATATGTTCGATTTCTGGTATGTTTTTCGCCGATTTGCTTCCGTTCTTCTTGAGCACACGTCTTTCGCGCATCAACGAATGTCATATCGTTTGATTCATTTTGAAGTACCAGACACACGGTACCGATGTTTGTTGCTTCAAACATATCGGAAGGATTATAAATAACAGCTCTGATTTTTTTCTGCTGTAATATATACTCACGCGCTGCCTTTTCATCACTTGAATCAAGAACACCATTCGGTAAAATAAAAACAGCCGTGCCCTGTACTCGCTCAAGCATTTTGAAGACAAAGGCATAGTTCAGCTTTTTGAGGCATACCGGCTCTTGTATTATGCCGCGCAAATTAAAAGGCGGATTACTGATACCGGTTTGAAACACCGGATATGAAAAATCTTGAACCGCTTCGATACTTGAGAAGCGAGCGCCTGCGGTTAATTTATATACAGCTTTTCGATCACCTGTAAGAACATCACCGTTGACGACAAAGCCGGTAATATTCCGTAATTTCAAATTAAAAAGCAAAAAGGGAATTAAAGAAGTATCCAGCTCTTCACAAACAAAATGCGCATTTTTATTTTGTACCCATTTTTGAATAGTTAAAGCTCCGCTGCCTGCGCACATATCATACACCCATTCTTCATTCTGCGAATGGGTTAAACGTCCCACTAATGCTGCTAAAGATGGCGGAGTGAAGTCCTGCTTTTTATCTTCACGATCGGCTCTATAAAATTGCCAGATGCGCTGTAGATAATCAATTTCAAGATTGCCTTTTACCAACTTCAAATAGTGCAAACAAGATTCATCGGTTAGTTTTTCAATAGAGAACTGTTCAAGCGCTCCGAAATGTTCAATAAACTGTGCGGTTAATTCTTTTAATTCAATCATGTTTCTTAGCCTCCCTATAAAAAAAGCGAGACAGCGTGTAAGCTGTCCCGCTTAAAGCTAAACCCCTGTAGCAGCGGTATGCGCTTTTACAAAAGCTGCAAAATGTCTTATCGGCCACCACAACGCAATGACAGCGCCTGCGATGATGCACAAAGGCAAGACGATTGCACCGACTTTTGCAAGAGCAGCAGACGGGACAAAAGCAATGACAAGCAATAACAAGCAATAACAATGCGCACAGGGCAATAAGCACTAATGAGAAAATACTGATCAATGCTTTTTTGAAACCTTTCATGCTTCCTCCTTTAGATGATAAAGATGCCGGATATGAGTCCTCCGGCGGGGACGTTTTCCTTTGTAAGGAGTTTTCCGACATGAGCGGGTACTGTCATACCGGACGAGGATGACTATACTGTAGCAAAAAAAGAGCGGTGAGGTGTTGTAACAGTGATTAAAAAAATGATAAGCTTTTTTAAGAAAGGGGACGGTAGAGAGCAATCCGTATGTGCCGTTGGCAACCGAGCAAAACCGCCGTTTGAGTAATTAAACGGTGTGGACTTCCGTCCCCTTTATCTTATTTTTTCAAGTTTTTCAGTAATCCGTATATATTCTGCATCAAGACGGCTTACATTTATTGTTTCTATATTCCTGATAGTCGGCGTATAAATTGCGGTTCTTTTTGCTTCCAATTTTGTAAGTAAAGAAACAGTGATTTTCATAAGCTTGTTTGTAGAATGCGGAAAAAGATAAATGATATTACCTCTGTCAAAATACGCATTGCCGTACAATAACGCATTCGTAATCAACTGAGCGCCGTTTTTACCGATAGCGTCTCCGGCTTTACTGTGTCGGTCTGCTTTAGGACTGCCCGGTCGGATTAAACGAGCTTCAAGAGCGATAATATTTGCTTGTTCGATTGATATGGCTTTGTTCTTTTTTAACCAATTACGAATATCAGAATCAATGAAGCCGACCGGTGTTGAATAATCACCGTTTAGTTTACCGCTGTATGCTTGCTCGATAAAGTTTTCAAAAGATGTCTGTTTTATTGTGTTTGTGAAATACGTGTTCATCAATTCTGCAAGCTGAGCAGGACATTTCTCTTTGGCTTTTTGCAAAAGTATAGCGGTGCTTTGTAATTCGCGACTTGCTTTCCCTGGGCTCCAGTTAAAACCCGGAGCAACACCTTTGGGTATACGTTCAATGGTTCCTTTACGCTCATTAAAATACGTGCGGTATTCTTCCGGCGGAGCTTTGGTTTTTACCCGGAGTATGCCGGCTCCTGAGCCGTCGGCTTTCGGCGGTATCTTGATGCCGTCCCGCTCATAGCGCCTTTTTCTCGGCTCTGAGATTGCCCGTGTGTGACACTTACAACGATATCCGTTCGGCGGCAAATGGTTGTCCCACCAAGGGTCATCCTTCGGTAAAATAAGACCGTTCCATGCAAGATGCTGTTCACGGTGCTTTTGGGCATTACCGATACAGTACATAAGATAGGGATGCAAATCGCTTGCCATCGTGCGGTCATATTGCGCTTTCTGAAACGCACTGCGTAAGTTGACATCATAGATGGTTTTAAACCGCCGGTCGCTTCCGAGCTGTGCATCGATTTCCTCTCCGGTAAGCGGATCGGTCATCTTCTTTTTGCCCCACCAGCCCTTCTGTTGCAGTGTCGGCTTTAAATTCTTTTTAAAGTGTTCAAAGCTGTGCCCTTCTTCAAGTGCTTTTTCAACCGCCTTTTTAATATCGCTTAATACATCAAGCTGCATAGCCTTTGCAACGGTAAAAGCGGTAGCGTGCTCTTCGTTCCAGACATCCTTATACGAAAAACCGACTTTTAAATTTTTATCTTTGATGTAGTTGAGCGCATCTTCGGGGATAAGAGACTCAGGCATTTATTCATCTTCCTTATCAAAATTGGCATCACCTTCGGCGCGTGCCTTAAAAAATGCGATTGCCATTGTGCGGGCTATTTTTGCGGGATCCCAGCCGGTTACTAGTTTTTCAAGTTCCGCTTCAAAGCTCGTAAAATCGGTCGCTTTATCCGCTGCTTGTTCCAGTACTGCTGCAATATCGTCGGTAATAGCGATAAAGTCTTGCTCGTTTTCTTCCGGCAGTTCATCATCATCGCTTGCGTAGGAAGAAACGCCGCTTGCATTGAGTGCAATGGAGCCGGAGAGCGCCCCGTGCGTATTTAGTTCCGTTTGATACGGATTCGGCGCAGTGAGTATCTCGTCGTCTTTTTCAGGAGCGGAAAGCCCTAACAGCGTATGCATTTCCTGCGCCTTTACTTTTAATCCCAGCGGCACGAGCTTGGTAACGGAATCGACAATGAGCTGTACGTTTTTCGGTTCGATGTATTTGATGCGGAGGTGCGGATAGCGTTCCTGTTCGCCGAAATTAAAATTGACATACGGGATAACAAGGTCGCGGTTTAAGGTTTGCTCAAGCTGGCGCACATCGGCTTTTAAGATATCCTGTCTGACCGTCTGCTGGTCTTGGCTGTCTCCGAGTTTGCCCGGAGTGCCTTCGGTGCTTGCCGTCTGTCCGAGCACGAGCTTTGAAAGCTGCTTATCAACCCACTCGGCAATGTCTTGATAAACGGTTGCATTGCTCGCCGTTGTTTTGCTTTCGACAATATCGATAAGCATTGAATCGGGGATCACCGCGCCGACATCTGCGCCGATTGCGGCAACGGCACGCTTTAAGGTTGCAATATCTTCTTTTGTTGCTTTACGTCCGTATTTACCGATTCTCACCGGATAGCCGAATCGGTCGGCGAATGCTGCCCAACTGGTTACATCATACGTTTTAATCAGCCAATAAAAGAGCGCGGTAAAACTCAAACCGGAGGTAATCTGCTTGCCGCTTAACAGGTTCGGCTCATGCACGATAAACTTGTACATCTCAAGCGGGTGCAGCTCCATACCGTAAGGATCACGAAGTGATAGTACACCCGTTTCTTTATTGTACGCGAACCAGCGCGGATCACGGAAGTAAAAGGTTTGCGGTTTCCACCGCGAGCCGGAAGTCTCCCAGATAATTTCATTGACGCTAAAGCCTTTGCCTAAAGCGTCGAGTGTGTTTTTAATTAAATCCATACAATCGGCGTGCTGCGCAATATCTTCACTGACGGCGTCGGCGATTGCAAGGCTTTCTTTATCATCGCTTCCTGCTTGCACATACAGTTCCAGTCCTTCAACGGCGTGTTTGCGGGTTGAAAGCACTGAGCGGTAATGCGCATCGCGCTCTTCCAATTCTCCGGCAATCTCCAAATACTCCGCCGGAACGTCCCCGCGGCGCACCTTGTCTAAAAGAGATGCCAGCTTCTCCGGGGTAAGCCCTGCAACTAAACCGCCTGACCATAAGTCGCGGTTAGAGTTTGCAACCGGCGTTGCCCGCTGTTCGGTTAAACCGTGCGTGTCTTTGCGTTCTTTATTGCTTCCGGCTTTGCCGGTTAATCGTCCCAGCCATCCCATCGATCAACTCCTTTTAGCCCAAATGTCGTTCTTGTTTTAACCGGCTCATACGTGTAGGGCTGATACCCTGCTTCATAGCTTTGCAGCGCTGCATAGTGAGCCATTACTTTTGCGATACACGCATCGCCATGTCGTCTTACCCTGCTTGAGCCGGTGCGATCCGTAACAAGCGGCACGCCCTGTACGACTTTTACCACCGTAAAATCATCACGGATAAAAAGATCATTAGGCACGCTTGCCGTTTTTTCTTCAAACGCGCTTTTTAATTGGGGAAAATACTCGGCGTACCATTTGCGTGACAGCATCACTTGATACACATACCCCGGCCATTCCTGCGCGGCAAGTTCGGCAATCATCTGTCCGTTTCCCCGTGAGTCAAAGGCTGCCCCTTCAAAATCGGTGAGTGCATTCCCGATAAGCTGTATCAGCTGCCATTGCTGTGCAAACGGAATATTACGCAGTTCAATGACGCAGAGCGTTTGGGAAACACCTTCTTTGAGTATTTCATCAAGCCAGATAACGGTTAAGTCTCCGGAGCGGGCAAAGTCTTCACCGATAACAACCGGATTGCGCGTTCCTTGTAAAACCGGCTTTATCTCTTTAAACCATTTTTGAATGGTACGCTCCCGCTTCCACTCGCTTTCAAACGTGAAGGTATCGCTTTCGGTAAACCGGAATACCGGCGCTTCTTTCTTTACGCTGTCAATGAGAGAACGCGGGAAATACTGCGTCCCGTTTGCACGCGGCACACAATATAATTCTTCATCCGCGCCATCGCCGTAATCTTTGATGAGCGAAGCAAGCCACGCTGCTTCTTTTTCCGCACTCCATACCTCTCCTTTTACTTCACAAATGCGCTTGTATAAGCCATCGCGCAAGGCATCGTCAATCGTGGTGCGGTGCAGGGAGTACTCTTTTTTTCCATCATGAATCTCTTTGACTAAATCATTAAACGGATTATCTTCTCCGTCATGGGTACTTAAAATAGCAACCGAGCCGCCCCACATCAAAAGGGCTAACGCTGCTTTTAATAGTTCCGATAAATCATCGCAGAATGCCGCCTCATCAATAACGACATGTCCCTGCTTTGAGCGAAGCGAGCGCGGTACGGACGGCAGCCCCCAAATCTCAAACCCTGAATCAAAGCGGATTTTATAAACGGTAATGTCTTTATCTTCATCTTTAATCACCGTCTCTTCCATATCGGAACAGGCGATGTTCAATAGCTTTGCCCAAAATGCGGCATCATTGACAAACTGCTGCGTCATCTCTTTTGCATACGAAAGATAGTAGCAGTTCATCCCGCCGTCAGTGCGTGAAAGCGCTGCCAGTAATACCGCATAGAGCGCTTCTACATACGAAGCGCCGATACGGCGGCTTTTTTCCCAGACCTTTACCTTTGCCGTGTCTTGGAGCCAACGGCTTTGGTAGTCAAGCAAGATGTTTTTGCTTAATGCTTCCGAGATGGTCATGCTTGTATCCTAAACACTTCGGCAAGAATGGTTTCCATTGCCTCTTTACTCACGCCTTTTTTCTTTCCAACCGCTTCAACCTTTGCGGCTGTCTCTTTGAGGATGAGTTCTTTGATGGCATCTTCCCGCTCGGCATTGAGTTTTTCAGCGTGTTCCAATTCCTTCAATCCGCGGGAGACTTTAAAAATCACTTCGGTCATGAGTTTCGGATCGACTGCTGCCTCTTCTTTTAATTCCTCCAATTCACAGATAAGGTCAAAAGCGACAAGCCGTATCTGCTCATTGACTACTTTACCCAGCTTGTTCCGCGTGTCGCTGCCATACTTTTCCAAATAGGCTTCCGCAACCTCGCGGGCTTGCCGGTTTTTTTCGGCAAATTTTTTCATACGCTGTGCATAGCGATTTAATGAACTTTTTGAGATCAGCGGCTCTCCTGCTTCCGCATTGATGGCATCTACTATTTCAAGCTGCGTTACATCCGGTCTGTTGAGCAGTTCGATTAGGCGTTTGCGTAACGGTTCAGGCAGCTTATCAACGGCGCTTTTCTGTCCCATCTTTTTTCCCTCTTGTAAAGCACTTAATCCATGAAAGGCGGCTCAATGCCCTCTACTCGGCAGTAGCCAAGTGCGACGTCCAGCCCTGCGCGGGTAAGGTGCGCTAATACAAGCCCTTTATCAGAAAGCCGCTCTGCCATAACAAAACCGCGCACTTCAAGCCAGTTGATAAGCGTATTCACATCAGCCAGGCTGACCGTATGTCCGTATGTTTTTAAAAGCCGCTGGAGCATTTCGTTTGAAAGCGTCCTGCTTGCGTCTTTTTCAAGTCCCTGCAAAATGATACTGCGTTGGTTCGGTAAAAATATATTGTCCATTTTCCTTAAATCGCCTTTCTGCGCATTGTTTGTGTCGGCTATCTCCGCGGTGTGTTATTGATGAACCAGCCTTGAATCTGCTTTAAAATATTATTCATGCCTTTCATCTCTCCTTCGATATTACTGAGCCGCTGACCGAGTCCATCACTTACAGTCTTTTGAAGTTCCGCCACGACATCCTCAAGTTTTTCGATGCGCTCTTCCTGCTTTTTAATCTTTGCATCGGCGGAGTTTTGTACGCCGGCTATTTTTATTTCAACCTTCTTTTTATGATTTGCCCAAAGCCCGCCGAAAAATCCGGTCGTGGCTATGAAGCTGCCGATACAGGCAAGGATAAATTTGACTATTTCCATTTGTGCACCATGTAAGGCTATCGTAATTGCAGCGCAATTCCGATGCCGACTCCTCCTGCCAATCCGATACTTGCCCCGCCTAAACTCCATAGCCACTTTTTGCGCCGTTCCGCTTTCAAACGTGTTTCAAAACCTTCCGCTTGTGTTTTCCAATACGCAACGTCAGGCTTATATTCAAGCACGCCTTGTTTATACCCTGCGTTATACGCTTCCGTGATACTCTTTTCCGCTTCTTCAACGACAATATCAAGGAGCTCCTGAACTTCCAGCCCCGTGTAGTTTCTCGTTAAGTCGATGCCGAACTTCGAGCCGGAAGCGGTCGGTGATAGATTGCTTTTCTCGGCGTAAAGTGTCAGCACAAACGGAAGCAGCAGCAAGATCACCCGCAGGCGTTTGTTCAATTTCGCTTCTCGTATGTTCTTTTGCTTCATACGCTTTCTCCTTTATTGTTTGCGCATCTTCTTTGTCTCGGCGGTTCAACAGGATAAACCCGATCACGGCAGCCGTTGAAGCGATGACCGCCCAAAGAATAATGGCTACCTGTTTTATCTTAGCGAACATCGCCGTGTTTCCCTTTGAAGATATTGTTTATCCAGATCGACGCATCAACCGGCAAAAATACTCCCTTGCAAAAGCCTCCGGCGAGCAGCGCATCAGTCATTGCAATATGCGTAATGCCGCACGCATTCAAGATAAATGATACGATAACCAGTAAAATACCGATGCCAGCCATAATATTGGACACGGTTTTCATGCTGATTTCCTTTTTCGCTTCCGCTTGTTGTTCCACAATGCTACCTCCGTTATGAGTTTTTATTTTTAAGCGGCGGTATCTCCAGCCGCTTCATAAGGTCTTCAAAAGTAAGCGATATACTTAAAAGCTACTTTGTTCGCTGCGTTAGATTACGCTTCCTTGCACAGATAACGTGCCTACAATTTCGTCTCCGGCTTGTGTGCCGTGTGCTTTTAGTGTTTGATTGAAAAGTTCCAAGTCTTTGGATGAGAGAATGAAGCAGCCCGCGCTCCATGCGTAGGTTGTGTCTGCTCCTTTTGAAAATGAGAACCGATCGTGTATCAACCAGCGCCCGGTCTGATAGCCGCCTTTCGTAGTCTGCATCGCTTTATGATCTATTCTTTGACCGTCAATATCGACTGTCTGCGTAATGGCATGGATTTGTCCGTGGAATTTCCGCGGAGGCACGAAGCACCTCACGGTAAAAGCTCCGGCAGCAATGCTGTCTCCGTAGGAAACAGTATCTCCGGGCAGCATATCACCGAAGCAATAATTTGCAACGCTCTGACATTTGCATTTGAAAAGCTCCGTATCATCATTCAGCAAAATGAAATCGTCGAGGCTGTTATTTTTCCAGTTGTTTGAAAAGCTATCAGGTTTATCCGGTTCGGCTTTGAAATCATAGGATTCTACATACCGGATTATGTGAAGATGCAGCATAGTAAGGCTCCTTATCTTGTCAGTCATATAAGAGCCTAGTATTTTTTTAGATTAAATATCAGATAACGATTATTAAAAAAGTAGCCTTTTTACCGGAATATACTCAAGAAAATACCGGTCATTTAATTACACACTATGAAATCCCTCTTTCATATTTTTCCCATTAAATCCCGCCTTTTCCCGCTAAATCCCGTCTATTCTCCGGCATTAGGCATTCTATTTGATGGCTTTATCAGGCAAAGCTACTCGGACACTTACGCATAAATAGAAAGAAAATAATGACACCGATAAGAATGGCAACAACCCCGCCAGCTAACGGTATACGGTCTGCAAGATTTTGAAGCGGCTGAAAGAGAGATGTTATCAGGTTAACCCCGGCAATATCCAGAAGAATCTTTATAAGTGCAATAACCCAAAATACTATTACAAAAAAAGTGGTGAGATTCATTATTTTAGAGACGGAAAAAGGATAAGCTTTTAACGGGCTGCATTTTTGCGTATTCGTTTCAGAAGGATAATGTGCATAGTCATAAATCGGCCCCATAAGCGGTCTTTCCAGTGCGGAAATATGCGCTTCCCAATTTTTTTGCCAAAAGAGACTGCCGCGGCAAATCAGATGCCATGCGATTGCAAAAACAAGCCCTGCAAGTGTGATAATTAATGCATAGAAATGGCTGCTTTGTATCAGACTCGCGATAGTATTATTCAATGAAGCTTCTTGTTTACCCAGCCCTGTCAAAAGTACATTGAGAATGCCGGAGGGATTCGTTACGGTATATAAGCCGACAAATGCCGCACCGGTGAGCAGCATAAACATATTGGAACGCTTCCAAAATAATCCTATCTCAAACTCTCTTGTCCTGATTGCAAACTCCAATGCTTTTTCCAATTTTGAATAAGGCGCCGTTCCATCGTTTTTGACCTGCATATTTTGCTCATCATTAGAAGGTTCAAACGCTTTTTTATATTCATCTGCTGTGATTCTCCGCTCTTTTGTTTCCTTTTTACAACACCACATAGTCTTCTCCTTTTTTCCAGACAGCTCCCGCTGCCTGACAAATAATAGTTTTCCCCGCGGAACTAACCGTCCGCGGGGTATATATTCTAGCAGGCGGCATACCACCGCCTACTGCCGCTCGTTATTCTGCAGTAAACATGTTTTCCTCTGTTCCCATCTTGTAGGCATAGTTTTTATACGTTTGCAGCTGATCTGCCGGTACCTTTATGCTGTTTTGCGTTAAGCTGCCGCAGTCCTTGAACGCATCCTTAAATGCATTAGGAATACTAGACGGAAAATTGCACTTAAGCGTAACAGACATAAGCTTTGTGCAGCCGGAAAAGCAGCTTTCCATATCCGTAACCTTGTCCGGTATCACCGGCGCTTGCTCAAGGCTTTTGCAGCCTTTAAAGCAGTCTTTCATATCCGTAACGCCGTCCGGTATCGCAGGCGCTTGCCTAAGGCTTGTACAGCCTTCAAAGCAGCCTCTCATATCCGTAACGCCGTTCGGTATCGCAGGCGCTTGCGTAAGGCTTGTGCAGCCGGAAAAGCAGTCTTTCATATCCGTAACGCCGTCCGGTATCTCAGGCGCTTGCATAAGGCTTGTGCAGCCTTTAAAGCAGCCTCTCATATCCTTAACGCCGTCCGGTATCGCAGGCGCTTGCGTAAGGCTTGTGCAGCCGGAAAAG
>ENA-OWND01001401-OWND01001401.1-metagenome-genome-assembly--contig:-NODE-1401-length-14772-cov-11.353333_pt1 | contig 14772 bp, 13 predicted proteins | sample MGYA00245342_ERZ651119 | MGnify/ENA primary metagenome ERZ651119 (study PRJEB26857, sample SAMEA4031756) | metagenome | biome: human; feature: oral; material: saliva | place: Philippines | collected 2014...
TGTCATTGATTTTTCTGCCTTGGCTATCCACCCGAAGCGAAACGATGTGGATATGCTCACGGGCAATGTCATTATGCTTAAAGACGATGTAGGGTTGCTTGCCATAGCCGAGTTCCTCCATATACTCCTTCGCAATCTGTGTGAGCCTTTCATCAGACAGCTTCTCGTCTGGGTGCGGATTGAGGGAGCAGTGAAAGACCGTTTTCTTTGTTCTGCATTGCTCAGGTAACGTCTTTTGCATATCGGCAAGTACCTTATCCATTTGAAAAGTGCCATCGAAGCCTTTCCTAAGTTCATTCACGCAGAGGACTGTCGCTTCGTTGCGCTGTACCTTTTTGAAGTTATATCCCAATGCTCTTCCAAGGTTCTCGGTAGAAGAAATCTTTGCAATCATATTCCTTTATCGACTATCAAATTGTTCCGTCAGTTGGATGGCTTTCTGTTGTAGCGTGATGATTTGACCAGAGATTTTTTCCAATTTTTCAAGTAAAATCTGTGCAGTTTTCACGCTGTGATAAGAGTTTATTGCGCGTACAGTTTGGTTGTAGAGTACGCCTATCCGATGATTTTCGGCAATCAATTCCGAGAGTTTACGATAATAATCCACAGCGGATTTATCTACTGTTATCACCTTAAACTTCTCCCCAAGAATACAGCCACGCACAAAATCAGACTTCGATTTTGCACCGGATTTATGGAAAAGTTCAATGACTTTTTGCTGGTCTTTGGGATTGGGCAGCCGTACATGCCAGTTGTCCCAACGTGGCTTTTCTGCCGTTTTTCGTTCTGAACGAGATTTCTCTTCCTTATCCATAGCTTTACTTTTCTTTAATCACGACTTTGGAGTGATTTAATCCCCTTTGGGGCAAGGGTCTTTGTGGTACAAATGTAAGTTTGTGTTACAAAGACACACCTTGCTGTTACTTTGCAGAGTCAAAGAGCTATCGCTCCAAAATTAATTTTGATAACAATATTTTTTCTTATGATTTAGACTTATCTTTAATACGCAGCTGCGGGGTGAACATAACACCTTGCTAAGCTTAAAGGCTTTTAATTGGCATTTGTCCCTGTAAGCTGCCTTTATGTTGCCAGGCACCAGTTAGGATTTTAGACATAAGGTCTATTAACAGCTTTAGTTGCAAGCAACTCATTTTTAACTAAAAATTTATTTATCATGTTGTACAAAAATTATGTTGGCATTGATGTTTCTAAATTGAGTATTGATGCCTTTATCAGAGAATCTCGTATTCATCGCCAATTCAATAATGAAGAATCCGGTTTCAAACAGCTTATCCGATGGATTAAGGAGCACATTGGAGAGGGTTTGGAATCGCTGCTTATTTGCTTTGAACATACCGGGCTCTATTCTCTTTCCCTCGCTCTGTTCCTTGAACGTGAACACATTACCTACGCAATGGTTCCTGCGTTGGATATCAAACGATCGTTGGGTATTACCAGAGGGAAGAACGACCAAATAGACGCTAAGCGGATAGCAGAGTTTGCCTATCGCTTCAACGACAGGGTAATGCCTACATCGCTTCCTGCCGAGGATATCAGGAAACTTCATTCCTTGCTGGCAATGCGCGACAAGATGATGAGAAATATGGGTGGCTATATTACCTCTCGAAACGAATTGTTTAGGGTTATACCAGATAGGAAACTCCCCGTATTGACCTCTGTCTATGAGAACATTATCTCTACTCTCAAGAATGAGGTGCATGAACTGGAAAGGGAGATAAGGTCTATCATTATGGCGAACAAAGAACTGAAGACTACCTTTGAACTTATCACGACAGTCAAGGGAATTGGATTCATCGTTGCCTCGTTCTTGATAGTGTATACTTGTAATTTCACACGGTTTGAAAATTGGCGAAAATTTGCCTGCTATTCCGGCATTGCTCCCTTTGAATATCAATCCGGAACAAGTGTCCATGCCAGGACACAGGTAAGTTCCATAGCCAACCAGCAGATGAAGCGGCTTCTTCATTTGGCGGCGATGACGGCTATTCATTTTGATGCTGAGCTGCATAACTACTATGTTCGCAGGCAATCCGAGGGAAAATCTAAAATGGCAACAATCAATATCGTAAGGAATAAATTGATAGCCCGTGTATTTGCCATCGTTAAGAGAGGAACTCCATTTGTGGATATACAAAAATATGCCTACTGGTAAAATCCCAATATCAAAACTCTGTATACAAGGGACATCTATAAGATGAGTGTTTCTTTTTTCTTGGTGCATTAACATAAATAGAGAACTGTCATTGGGTATGAAAGTCCATTTTAGGTGCTTATAATGAGCACCTAAGGCTATATGTGAATTATTTTTCTTCATTTTATTTGCATATTAACTTAGGATGCTATTACAAAGGCTCTCCAACGGCTCAACGTCCCACAGCACAAACTTAGTTGCCACCAAACGCTCACTTTCATCAACCACCGAACTTATGCGGTAATGAGAGGAGGAGCTATATCCTTTTTCTTTCATCGAAGATGTGATATTTACTTTCTGCTGTTCCATAATGACATTTTTTTTATGCGTCCAAAGATCGGAGTATGCTGATTCCTTTTTGTAGCAAGAACAAGGTAGGGGGCGCAGCCGGCACAAGGTTTTGCAGGAAAATACTACCCGAAATGAAATGTAGGTGTGGAGATTTTCCGTACAAACCAAAGGCACAGACCTTGTGCAAGCCGTAGCCCCTTACTACCTTTGCGAATAAAAAGAAATCAGCACCGACTTATGGCACATCAAAGTGGAATAGATGGATGTGAGAAGCGAAAGTGCAACGCCTGTATGGAAAACGAAAAAGGTGGCTACCTCACGTGAGATAACCACCCATAAAGAAGAATGAATCGAAGAATATCTTTCCTTGTGCCTTAGAGTACACAGAGCAGGATTGCCAAGATGACGGCAAGCCAGAACAGCCAACGCAGGATTGTAAAGGTTACTTGCAGAATAACTCTGACAATGAAGCGTAGTATCAGGAAACCGAGAATAATCGAAACGGCGGTTACGACTTGCGGCGTAACTATCTTCGAGATGAGGTAAATCGCACCGATAACGATGGAAAGCAGAACGGCGAGTTCGATGAAGCGTGTCCAACCAAAGCGGCGGACTTGCTTGGAAGAAGTCGGCGGCTGCCTGTTCTTATCGGTTTTGTTCGATGCGTCTGCCTTGATGAAGGCAGGTGTGTGAATGTCTTGATTCATGATGATTGTATTATTCATAATCGAGGCTTTTAATAGTTTCAAGAGCGATAACAAGATGCGCACACAACACAAAGACAAGTGTTTGCAAAACTCTTGACGTGTGGAGTGGAGCGTTTATCTTGGCTCTTGACACTACAAAAGCCCCCGATGGTGAAGTATCAAACCATGTTCTCACCGCCTATCGTTGGCAGACCATTGACCTCAATGAGCAGCACGATTGTACCGGTCAGTTCGGTGTACAGTTTGTCGTATTCTGTACCTGCCGCAAAGTCGTCCGTGAGTTCATACTTGGCAAATACCGCTTGAATTGCCTTGTTGTTCAGTAAAATTAGTGCTAACCTTTCGGGAAGCGGACTTGGCAGTTCCTTCTCAAACTCCTGCTCCAGTACGGAAACAAGGGTATCATACTTTGAGAAGTGCAGGTCGTGGTACAGCACCTCGCTTGCCATCGTCTCTGCTTCGGGGTAGGAGAACCCTTGCGCCACGGCATCGCAGTAAGCCGTCAATGCCTCGTCTGCGCGAGCGGTTATAAACGCATTGTCATTCTCTCTCTCAGGGAAATGCTCTCCGAGATACGCTTCCAACTTCAGACGGAAGTAGGAAAGTTCTTTCTTTGTCGTTTCCATAATTCATGTTATTTTTAGGTTATACATTATCATATTATCGGATGCCCATCGCCTTATTGAAATTGCCGAGTTTGTCAGCGAGCTGCTCCATGTCATGCTCCACTTTCTTGTTGGTTATTCGTGCATAAATCTGTGTTATTCTGATATTCGTATGTCCGAGCATCTTAGACACCGACTCCATTGGAACTCCTTTAGATATAGACATAGTGGCGAAAGTATGCCTTGCCATGTGAAAGGTGAGATTCTTCTTGATTCCACAAAGGTCGGCAATTTCTTTCAAATATGAATTGATACGTTGATTGCTCATCATTGGAAATACCTTTCCGCCTTTTCTGTTAATGTCATAATACTTTCTTATGATGGCAAGGGGAATATCCAGCAGCATGACATTTTCATCTACGCTTGTCTTATACCTCTTGGTGATAAGCCACTGTCTGTCTTCGACAGTAACAATCTTATCGTAGGTAAGATTATATACGTCAATGTAGGCTAATCCTGTGAAGCAGGAAAAAATAAAAATATTCTTTACTAACTCCAGTCTTTCTATGTCAAAGTGTTTCTTCATAATACGGAGAACCTCTTCTTCTGTGAGATAACCACGATCTACCAACTCGTAGTGTAGTTTGTGGTTTGCAAACGGATCATGCATAATAAGTCCTCTGTTCCTCGCATAGTTCACGACCGTCTTCAAGTTTCTCAATTTCTTGGTGGTAGTATTATGTACCCCGCCTACAACTGAGGTCAGATACAATTCAAAGTCTTGGACAACAGCACTTGTTAATTCTGACAACCCAATGTCCCTGCGGTGATATTTTGCCTGTAGGAAGCTTTGAAAGTTCTGCCTCACCACCTTGTACTTATAAAACGTTCCCTTTGTCAGCGTCTTACCAACTTGTTGCGTAATGGAGTCAATATATTTATCAAAGACAGGGAGAAAAGTTGTAAATTCCTTATCTGTTCCAAGAAACACTGACCTGATAAGATCTAAGGACAAGCTTTCAGAGGTTTCATATTTCCTATAGATCTGCATCAAAGTTGTTGTCATTGCATCTATTGATGCATTGACGGAGAGAGCTTCTGCCGTTCTGCCAATCATTCTGCTGGTTTTGTTGCTCCATTTAGATTTATCCACGAAAATTTTAGTGGATCCAAGATTAGCCATTTCGCCTCCGAGATAAATTCGGAGCATTACAGGCGATTTTCCTTCTTTGTTCTCGTAGTTGGAACGTAGGTAGTAGGACACCTTGAAAGTCGTTTTCATAACGCATCATTTTTAGTGTAGCTTTCTTGGCTACAAAGTTCGACATAAATTGTTGAAAACGAGATATTTGTATGCCGTCAATTTGGTAGTCATTTTCCATTCACTGCTACATTTTTTTGAGAGCCTGCTTTTGTGTAGCAGTTTCTGTAGCAGAAAATGACCGAATGATGACTATCAAAAGGTATGGTTTGGCAGTCAAACGGATATGGATAAAAAAACAAAAAATCGCTGTAAAACCTTGATTTTACAGCGATTATCCTTGTTTTGAAGGCTAAAATGACGTGTTGTTTGACGTCCTCTTGAAACCTCTTTGTGGACCAGCCTGGGCTTGAACCAGGGACCTCCAGATTATGAGTCTGTTGCTCTAACCAACTGAGCTACAAGTCCGAAAATAGAAGAAAGAGAATACAAAACGAACTTTAAACTGCTTATATTACTAAGTAGAAATCTATGCTGGCAAACACTGAAGAATGACCTTGCAAGGCGCTCTTTTTCTCTTTGCGACTGCAAAATTACGAATAAAAACTGAACCAACCAAATTATTTGGTGAAAAAGGTGTTAAATCGGTAAACGAAACTTGTAGGAACGGGTATTAATGTGTAACTTTGCATTATGATGCAAGCAATGAAGATACTGTAAGTGATAATGAGCAAATGCAAAGAATATATTGGACTTAACAGTCAGGAGGTAGAACAGAGCCGTCGGGAACATGGGGCAAATATCCTTACACCACCAGCAAAAAAAACTCTTTGGAAACTTTACCTTGAGAAATTCAATGACCCTCTTATCCGTATTCTTCTTGTAGCAGCAGCGATTTCGCTCATGCTATCTTTCTTCAAGAACGACTTCCTCGAAACTATTGGTATCTTCCTCGCCATATTTTTTGCCACTGCAGTAGGCTTCTATTTTGAACGTGATGCAACGAAGAAATTCGCAATCCTCAATGCCATTGGCGAGGAGCAGCCGGTAAAGGTGCGTCGCAATGGGCACGTTCAGGAGATAGCTCGCAAGGATGTCGTTGTAGGCGACCTCATCTTTCTTGAAACTGGCGACGAGATTCCTGCTGACGGAACGCTTGTCGAGGCTGTGAACATGCAGGTTGACGAGTCGTCACTAACCGGCGAGCCACTGACTACAAAGCATGCCGAAGAACCTACGCAGAGCAATGGCGAGGCATATGCCCAAAATCAGGTAATGCGCTCTACAATGGTGATGAACGGTCGTGGAGTTATGATTGTCGAGAGCGTGGGTGACGACACAGAGATTGGTAAAGTGGCACTGCATTCGTCAGGAGAGACAAATGTAAAGACACCGCTGAGCCTGCAACTCGAGCGTCTCGGCAATATGATAAGCTTGTTTGGATTCATTCTCTCTACCGTTGCCGGAATATCTTTCTTCATTATCGGCGCAAGTGCTGCCCACTGGCATATGAACCTCTTGTCATGGATACACCTTATTCTTAATAATTTCATGTTTGCCGTGACGCTCATCGTCATGGCTGTGCCCGAGGGACTACCAATGGCAATCACATTATCACTTGCGCTGAACATGCGCCGAATGCTAAAGAGCAACAACCTCGTGCGAAAACTCCATGCCTGCGAGACGATGGGAGCAGTAAACATCATCTGCACCGACAAGACAGGAACGCTGACACAGAACCGCATGACTGTCAGCGAGGCGGAGATAATAACCGGTTCGGAGGAATGGCTTGCCAGATGTATAGCGTTGAACGCTACTGCACACCTTGACGACAATGGTGAGGGCATCGGCAACTCTACCGAGACTGCCCTGCTACGATTCATTCAAGGTCGAGGCTACGATTATCAGACACTGCGACAGGCTGACAGCATCGTAGAACAGAAACCTTTCTCTACAGAGCTGAAATACATGTCGACCACCGCCATTATCGACGGAAAAGAGACTCTTATCATAAAAGGTGCGCCCGAGATTATCATCACTATGTGCGACGTCGACAAGGCTACACTTGACAAAGTAAACTCACTGCTTGCCGACTACCAAAGCCGCGCCATGCGCACACTTGCATTCGCCACCGACAACCATTTGCAGGCTATTGTTGCCATCAGCGACCCAGTGCGCGAGGATGTACCACAGGCAATAAGTGAATGTATAGCCGCAGGCATAGAGGTGAAGGTCATCACCGGCGACACCTCGGCTACGGCTCTCGAGATAGCGCGACAGATAGGGCTCGTGGAAGATAAAGCCGATAAGCATATATGCATCACGGGGACGGAGTTTGCCGAGATGAGCGACACCGAAGCATTAGCCGTGGCGAAGAGCATAAAGATTATGAGTCGTGCGCGACCTACCGACAAGCAACGGTTAGTGCAACTGCTGCAAAGCGAGAATAACATCGTGGCAGTGACTAGCGACGGTACCAACGATGCCCCTGCACTAAACTACGCACATGTCGGACTGTCGCTTGGCTCAGGCACAAGCGTTGCGAAACAATCGAGCGATATCACGCTCATCGACGACTCGTTCGGCTCTATCGCACAAGCTGTGATGTGGGGTCGCTCGCTGTATAAAAACATCCAACGCTTCTTATTCTTCCAGCTCGTGGTGAATGTGGCGGCACTAATATTAGTCATCGGCGGTGCTTTCATAGGCACAGAGATGCCGCTGACCGTGCCACAGATTCTTTGGGTTAATCTCATCATGGATTCCTTTGCCGCAATGGCATTGACATCGCTGCCACCATCGAAGGAGGTGATGAACGAGCAACCGCGCCGACAGAGTGACTTCATAATTACCAAAAGTATGGCTGCACGAATCTTTATCAGCGGCATTGTCTTTGGCTTGATAATGCTCCGTCTGCTATGGGAATACGAGCATAACGCAGTAATCGACATACACGAACTGACAATAATCTTCACGTTCTTCGTGATGCTGCAATTCTGGAATCTCTTCAATGCGAAATTGCTCAATGCAAGACATTCCGCATTAGCAGACATCGTGAAGCATCGTCGCAATAACCTCGGGTTCCTGCTCGTATTGCTGATGATATTCATCGGACAGATTCTCATCGTCAACTTCGGCGGAGAGATGTTCCGCACCAGTCCACTGTCTGTTAAAGAATGGTGCATAATAACCCTCACCACGTCCCTTGTGATGCTCGTAGGCGAAGCGGGGCGACTCGTAAAAAGACTATTTTCAAAATGAGATACACTGCTACCATAGGTTTCTTCGACGGTGTCCACAAAGGACATCAGTACATCATCGACTGCCTTAAGGCTGATGCTGTAAGTCACGGCATGGGCTCGACTGTTGTCACATTCCGCCAGCACCCCCGGCAGGTGCTTCAGCAGGATTTCATACCAAAGCTCCTCACACCAGCTACAAAAAAGATTTCTCTGCTGCAGCAAAGCGGCGTGGATAAGGTTGTGGCGCTCGACTTCACTCGCGCATTAGCATCACTGTCGGCACGCGAGTTCATGGAGAGTCTGCATCGCGACTATGCCATCGACCGTCTGCTCATCGGCTACGACCACCGTTTCGGTCACAATCGTGAAGAGGGATTCAATGAATATGTGGCTCACGGACATGAAATAGGCATGGAGGTTATCTGCAACGACGCACTTGCCAGCGAAGGTGAGAATATCAGTTCGTCGGCGATTCGCCGTTGCCTTGCTGCAGGCGATATCATCAAGGCAAACGAGTATCTTGGCTATCAGTTCGGTTTCTCAGGCACTGTCATACATGGCTTCGGTGAAGGCAGGAAGATTGGCTTCCCTACGGCAAACATGGGCATCGACCCCGAACAGTTCATTCCCGAACGCGGAGTATATGCGGTGACGGTCATAGTCGAAGGCTTCGACAAAGTCTTTGCCGGAATGATGAACATCGGATGTCGACCTACATACGGAGAGTTCAAGGAAACACAAGAAGTGAACATCCTCGACTTTGAAGACGACATCTACGACCGCCGCATCACTGTGGCTTTCGTCGATCGCATACGCGACGAGAAACGCTTCTCGTGTATCAACGAACTGCAACAACAATTAGCAACAGACAAAGAACATATAAAAAATATACTGAAGTGGTGAAACGCATTTTTTCATTAATAGCCGATGTGGCACTCTATGCCATCACCTTCTTACTTATGCAAGTGATTCTCTTTGCAGTAATGAAGTTCCTCCTGTCCGACGATGGAGTAATGGCGTTAGTGCTTTCACAGACCGTCAGCACCATACTCTCGGTCGTTATCTTCATCGCAGTGAAATGGGCATCGGTCAGCGATATAAAGAATACGAAACGTAAAACTATTCTTCTGGTGGCAGTGGCAGCACTGGCGCTGACGCTTCTTCCGGCGTCAATATGGGTTATGGAACTGGCTGACGCCGAGTTACCGGAGATGTATGAGGAGATCTTAAGGAATCTTCTGAGTGAGCCATTGGGCATAATATGTATTGCATTATTTGTCCCTCTTGCAGAGGAGGTAGTGTTCCGTGGAGCGATACTCCGCCGTCTGCTCATGTTCTTCCCCTACTCTGACAACACACCCTACCGCCCTTGGATAGCCATTATCATCTCGGCGCTGCTCTTCGCCCTGATACATGGAAACATGGCACAGGGACCTCATGCCCTTGCAATAGGCGCATTCCTCGGATGGCTATACTACCGCACCGACAGCATCATACCTGGAGTGGTGTTTCATTGCATCAACAACACATCATCGCTCATCAGCGTATTCTTATTAGATAGCGACGCACAACTAATTGATATCTGCGGAGGAAACTATACTTTCATGTACACGCTGATTGTCCTCTCAACCATTGTTTCTATCGGATTGATTGCGCTTATTGTAAAGACAGTGTTTTGAGCTCAAATCAGTCAATATATTCCATACTGCCTTTTGTGTATAACAGGTGCGGAATTAATAGCCCACGGCATTGTTCATAAGTGGAATCTGGTTCTCGCCAAGACCGAGCAATGACTGCAGAGCCTTGGTGTCCATAGTGGCGCGAGGACAGTTTTTCAAGCCGGCAGCAGAACAGAAGATATTAATATTCTGCGATACGTTTCCTACATCGACGGCAGTCATGAGTTGAGCGTGAGAGCCGTTTCTGCCGAATTTATCCATGTCGGCAACAATGACGAGGAACAACGGAGTGCCATTAAAGTTTTCCTGACGGCTGACGACGAGCTGACGGTTATCGCCATTGGCTACGGTCTTGAGTGTGTGAAGGCGCGGTTCATACAGATAAGTGCCCTCGGCTGTGAAGGCGTAGAGGCGAATCTCCTGACGGTTCATGGCTGTCGGTGCGGTGAGATTGCCGTTCGGACGATTCACTCCGCATGCTGCCCAGAGGAGGTCGGCAAGATCTTGTTCGCTGACAGGACGCTCTTCAAAGGTTCGTTCTGAATGGCGCTGTCGCAAAACGGTCATGATATCTTCGCCACGCTGACGACTTGTGGCAGGAAGACTCTTACGACCGGTAAGTCTGTAGAGTTCCGCACGTAGTCCTTCAGCAGTGGTTGCCGCAGCAGCAATGCGCCCCTGTGGGTCAACGACGAAGAGGGTTGGTATCCAATGCAGGTCCCAGCGTTTTGCTATCGGGTTGCCCTTCCATTTCTTCAGATTGCTCACCTGAGTCCAAGGGAAATCGTATGTGCGGAGCGCATTGCACCACGCCTTGCCGTCATGGTCGAACGAAACGCTGAGCCACTGAATAGATTTGCCGTCGATGGTCTCGCCTTGCAAATCGTTATACAGGGTTTTCATACCAGGTATTTCGCGTCGGCAGTCGCCACACCAGCTTGCCCAGAAGTCGACCACGACATAACTGCCACGGTAGTCGTTCAGCCGATGTTCCACACCAAGCGTGTCAGAAGCGGAGAAATCAGGAGCAGCAGCTCCAACTGTCAGCGACGGCATATTGTCGTCGGCATAAGAGAATGATGCAATGAGAAGCATCATAAGGGAAATGAGAGATTTCTTCATGTGTCGATATTGTTAATGGTTGAGTATTTGTATTATGTATATATATTGAATATCTTCCTGCTCGCTTTGATTATATTTTCAATTAAAGGTTTAACGCCGCGTGTCGTCAATAGTGAAAGAATACGGCAGCGGAATTGTTTATCCCAAAAGCAGTAGGAAAGCTCTTGTTCTTTGATAATAAAACGACACCGCGGTCTATTGACCGTTTTGGGTTTATATCGACTGACTTAGCAAGATGTCGGTTGCCTCGTCGCCTAAGAACGACCGCAATACGGCTGCGGAAAGCGGTGGTTGGTGGACGGATAAAGTTTCGTCGAAAAGCCAAATGCAGTCAGCCATGCGCAGTGCCAGTTGTATGTCGTGACACGTCATGAGAATGGTTTTCTGCTCTTCGTGAGCCAGACGCCGCAGGAGACGGAACACCTCCACGCTGCTGGGAAAGTCAAGGAATGCCGTCGGTTCGTCAAGGAGTATGATCGGCGTCTGCTGCGCGAGAGTCCTGGCTATCATGGACTTCTGCCGTTCGCCGTCGCTTAAAGTGACAACACGGCGTGCTGCAAGATGCGATATGCCGACAAGAGAGAGCGAATGGTCGACGATATGGCGATCGGCAGCAGACAATTTGCCGAAGAATCCCGTATAGGGCGAGCGCCCCAGAGCAACGAGTTCACTGACGCTCATCTCTTCTGAGTCGGTATGAGAGGACAGAACGATACCTATGTAATGTGCCCTCTCGCCAAGTGACAGCGTGCTGATGTCGATATCATCGACGAGGACAGAACCACTCATAGGGAGTTGCAGACCTGCCATAGTGCGCAACAGTGTGCTTTTGCCGATGCCGTTTCGCCCAAGCAGGCATACTAAAGAACCCGGTTTGACAGCAGCCGACACGTCACTGACAAGCACATGGTCGACATATCCAATAGTGAGATTATGCAACGACAGCGTATGTGCTTTCGATGAGAAGGCGGCGTCGTTCGAGCGATTCTGGTGGTGGGTCTTGTCCATATCTATTAGTTGCAAAGTTAATATAAATGCACGAGAAAAACTATAGTCTGTGAGTTAAAAATAATCATACGTGGAAAATAACAAAAAAACGGGTATCCCGCCGGACACCCGCCAAATTAAACATTTGATAGGGAAAATTGAGTCTCTCAAATCTGAGAGGTTCTTGCTGATAATGCAAATCAAATATAAGTAGTCATCTATGTACTTTTATCAACTGTGTTTATCCCATCACAAGGATATGTACCTTCTTCGTTCATGTATGCCCCGGGGCGGTTTTCGCTTGTTTGCCGGCTGATTGTCAATGTGAGTATTATGGTCTGTTCCGATTCCTCTCGCACTAAACATCAGCCTGTATTACGGCATAACGAATAGCAATCATTCTTCTATAAACTGAACGTCAGGTTGTAAAAAATCGCATCGTTGCTGCCTGTCTTCCATGATGCTATGCTACACTAAAACAGCACAGGCAACTTAAACGGGAAAAAATATTTCGTATATTCCTATACTAAAAACATACATTATGTCTTTTATAAAGCAGAACACTATATATTCATTATTTTCTGCTATTAACCATTCTCCTTACATATTCGATTACAAATATATATAATCTCTTTCATTTTGCCAAATATTTTCGCTAAAAAATTATCTTTTCTTCTTAAATAGTGTATTTTCCTTAGAAAATATAAATAAAGATGCACTTTTTATATAACAGGAATCAGGGTGTTGAACTCAAATTGGTCAATAGAGCGCAGTGCTTTTTTATCACAAATCTGTTGCATTAAGTAAACCTGACAATTGAGTATGTAAAAACAACACGCAATGGCAATGCTAAAATTTTCTCGTGATTCATTGGTTATATTCCATATTTTCATTACTTTTGTATTTTGAGAAATCTGCGATGAAGAAAATCCTTATTATCATTTCAATCTTGACGGTGACGTTTGGCTGTCGGCAGTCTCAACCAAAACATATATTGGTTGAGATAGATACGTTGTTGACCCACCACCAGAACAATATAGCATACGAACGGCTTGTCAACTCCGATCGTACGGATTTCTCACAAGCCGACTCGGCATACTACGACCTGCTGATGACAATAGTAATGTATCGGTTATACATGCCGATTGCTACGGACTCAGTCATCACCCACAGCATAGACGTCTTCAAGAAAGCAAACAATAACACGCACTTGGCTAACGCATATTACTACAGAGGATGTATTCGTGAAGAATATCTCGGCGACGTAATAAACGGAATAAAAGACGTGCAGACAACCGAACGCATAGCCGACAAGACAGGATTGAAAACTGTATCGCTGAAAGCTTCAGGACTGCTGTCATACCTTAACTACTCGTCGAAGAACTATGAGCTGGCAACACAATATGCCAACACAACCCTGCAGAAGGCACGGCTATACAACAACGGCAAATGGACGGGCTTCGCATACCAGATGCTCGATGTCATATATGATAGACTCGGAGCTATAGACAGTAGTAATTTCTATGCGATGAAAAGTGAGCCTTACGCAAAATTCCAAGAGAAACATGAGTTATACGCCTACTATTTAAATATAGGTGAAGCCTATATGTCGCAAAACGAGCTCGATAAAGCGGAGCATTATCTTACGTTGTCGATAAAAAACAAAGAGTATGCAGAAACGTATGGAGCACTTGCCGACCTTTACGCACTAAAGAATTACGACAAGAAAGCAGAAGAATACTGGAAGAAGTCGCTTGACACGCCTGACCTCTACCTGCGAAGCCGCTCTCTGAAGAAATACAGCGACTGGCTGAAGAAGAAAGGACGATTCACCGATGCTCTGCTATATGCGCAAGAACTGATCGCACTGAATGATACGCTTGTCAAAGAAGAAAGAAAACAAATAAGAGAGCGTTTCGCACAAACAAAATACGAAGAGAATAGGCAAATAAACGACTATAAATATAATATGACGAAAGCATTTGCTGTCATCATAACCATAATATTTATATGTATTGCTTTCATCATGCAACTCCGGCACAGTAAAAGACGCATAGCAAACACCGAGGCGCAACTGAACGAATACGAGAATATACACGACCGACAAAAGGCTTTGATAGAAAAACTCAAGTCGGAAGGCAAGGAACACAGCATACAGGCACAGAAACTGCAAAACCAGCTGGACAACATGACCGACAAATATCATTATGCCATGCATAGAGGAGAGCAGAACTACAAAAAAATCAGCAGTGGCGAGAACACGGCAACATGGACAAAAGAAGATTTTATATATTTCATAGAGTACTACAAAAGCAGTAATCCTGAATTTATAAACAAACACGGCGACGGACTACAGAGTGTCACAACAAATCAACGTTTCCTGCTTTGCCTGCTTGACATGAATATGGCAGACTGGCAGATATGCGAAATCCTCGGTATTTCGCGTGGTTCGCTGCGTACGGCACGAAGCCGAATCAGAACAAGACTGAACAAGAAAAAGAAATAAACAAGAGACAGGAATAAACCCAATTCCACATTCCGACACCCGATATTTGAATAGTATTTACGCCCCTTCGAGATAAGAACTATTTATAACAATTACAGACATCTTATTATTGGTGTCCGGTAAAAACTGATTGAAAGTTATGCAAGACTTTATTTATCGGCATTTTCCGGCAGGCGTAGGGGCGTGATTTATCACGTTCCGCCTCAGCGCAGAGTCCATT
>ENA-OWND01001403-OWND01001403.1-metagenome-genome-assembly--contig:-NODE-1403-length-14749-cov-4.047434_pt1 | contig 14749 bp, 7 predicted proteins | sample MGYA00245342_ERZ651119 | MGnify/ENA primary metagenome ERZ651119 (study PRJEB26857, sample SAMEA4031756) | metagenome | biome: human; feature: oral; material: saliva | place: Philippines | collected 2014...
TTCCGATCTACGGTGCTTTTTGAGATTGCGCTTTGTACGCTTGAACTCAGGTAGACTGAATGTAGTCGCAACGTCACGTAGCTGACTATCATCGCCATCGAGTGACACCTTGAGTGCATTACGTACAAGGTCTGCTGTTTTCACGAGCGAGGCTTGTACCATGTCGATAACGGCAATTGTGTTGTATTCGTCGATACGGCTTGCACTATACGCAGACTCAGCACCGTCCAACCCTTCATCGATAATATCCACCACTTCATCGTAATCAACCACAGCTAAGATGTCCCCGCGTGAACGTTCAATATCTTCACGGTTGAGAGCTACTTCCTGAATGATGTCATTCAGTTTGGACTCTGGGACACCGATGTATTCAAGTTCAGGTAGTGTGAGCAACCTGTGGTAGTGTCCGGGTGCCCCTTGTCTACCTGCACGACCAGCGAACTGTCGCTCCACACGTGAATTTGGTCTAGCACCTACTTGCAGTACTGCAAGTCCACGGTCGAGTGAAGTATCAGCAACGTGAATATCGGTCCCACGTCCCATGATATCCGTCGTCACAACAATTGAACCCGGAAGTCCAGCATCGGCAACTACAGCATCTTCATTCGTATCGGTCGACACAAGAACGGTTGGTTCTAGTCCACGAACCACCAAATCATCTGCAATCATGCGTGCATGTACGTCACTCGTCGCACCAATCAGTACAGGGCGACCGCTAGAAATATACTCACGCGTGAGTCTCTCAATCGCGTCACGCAAATACGGTTCCGCAAGAAACAGATGTGTGCGTTGTTCCAATCGATTTGGCAATCGGTCAGGAATCGCCACGACATTCGCCCCGTAGATTTCATAGAACTCACGGTATGAGTTTCCAAGCGTTCCCGTCACACCGGTGATGTTTTGGAACAAGTTGAATAAGATTTGGTACGTAATTTGAATACTGGTGTCACTGCTGGCACCCGTAAACACGCCTTCTTTCATTTCGACAAATGCGTGTAGGTTGTCACTCAGGGTACGTCCTTTCGACATACGACCAGTGGCTTTATCAATCAGCGTAATCCGTGAACCTGTGTCTGGGTCCGGTTCCGCAGTTACCACATAATCTTCGTAGACCTTGTGACCATAAATCGCTTTGATAGCAGAGTCGATGACATGGAGTAGTTTCTGATTGGTGAAGATGGTGTCATCCCACCCGAATCGCTCTTGGATTTCATTCCACGTGTCTTCTCCGAGGATGATTTGATTGGATTCACCCTCGTCGAACTCTAACTTACGCAGTGTCTTCAACTGGTCGACGATGAATTGGATATCATACAGAAACCCATTATGCTCCACGGTTGATAAGAACTCACCTAAGTTTTTCTCTGATGCAATAATCAGCGGATTTCTCGCATCATCCATCAAGATTTCGTCTGCTTCGTCAATGACCGCCACGTGCAGCGGTCTGGTTAATATCTTAATATCGCGACCAATCCCACTCGCTAGGCATGAGTTCAAGTATGCGAACCCAAGTGTACTGTTCGTGCTGTAGGTGATATCACAGTTGAATCCGTTTTGTTGTGTTTGCGGTGCCATCTCATGACTGACATATTCACTGGACAATCCAAACCAATCATACACGACATGTGTTTCTTCCCAGTCACGTTTGGACAGGTAATCGTTGACGGTTAGTACGTTCAATCCTTTGTGGGTAAGTCCGTACACAACCGCAGGTAAGATTATCGTGATGGTTTTCCCACTACCGGTAGACATTTGAATGATGTTACGTTCCAGAGCAGCCAATGCACCAAGTACTTGCACATCGTATTGGAATTTACCTAACTTACGATAGGTTACTTCACGAGCAAGTGCAATGACGTGGTTAACTTGACGTTTATTCTTCAAGTCAATGTCCGCACACCATTTGTCGGCTTCACGGTGCAGTTCATCTTCCGTCATATTGCGGTAGGGTTCGGTCAATTGGTTAATCTTTTTGAGTCGTTTCATGTATCGCTTCAGTGGTCTACGACTCTCATACTCCACTGAATTCATTGCTGATTCTAATCTCATGTGGTTCTCCTTTTTAGGTGTACTTTCAAGGTATACCTATCATAACACATAATTAGTTGAATTACAATACCTAATCAAAGACACAGAAAAAGACGACCATGTGGTCGTCTGTTCCTAGTAGGCATACAAAATAGATTTGGAGGATGTATCACGTATACGTCGGATACATATTCACTATACCATACAATAGTTAAAATTACAAGACCTACAAAATAAGACCTCCGCCGAAGCCGAGGTCTGAGAAAGGGTTATTCAGTTAAGTACTTCTTAGCAAGGTCGATGTCTTTCTTAGAAATCTCACCTGAGAAGATTTTATCTGTAAAGCGTGTTGTCATCAGCGTGTCCTTATCGTCGTGTTCTAAACCGAACAAGTGTCCGATTTCATGTTTTAACACTTTGATTTGGTCTTCTGGTGTTTTCAACACTTCGCTGTTCAACTGGATAATCGTATCCGTATGTTTGAACTCCGAACCTTTCTTGAAGGTGCCTGAGCGATTGTATTTATCGTTTTGGTCAGCGTCCACAAGCATCAAACGCTTAGTTGTCATGCTTAGTCCCGCTAAACGTGAAAATTCGAAATCAGAGTCGTTATCAACCCCAACTGAACCTTCTGCGATATCTAATCGTGTGGTTTGGTTATCCGCATCTAGGATAGCGATAGTTGTCTCATGCACGTCGTTTGCGAAAGTGACATTCACTGTCACCCCGACAGACGCTAGAGCTTTCTTCCAGTCTTCTAGCGCCTTAGTCGCCGCAGGTTTGACAGCCTCGTCTGCATAAACCTTTAAAGTTACTACAGAGTCAACGGCTTTTATTTTGACGAGTGGTCGTGGTCATGATGGTCATGGTCGTGGTCTAACGCAGGTTTTGTGTCTGTACGAACCACAAAACTATTGCCTGACGCAGCCGCTGTTGTTGTGTTTGGTAATGTTCTTACTGTGAAGCTGTTACCAGACGCAGTACGAACAGATTTGTTCTCGAATGTACGAACCACAAAGCTGTTACCTGATGATACGCGTTTCACATCTTCCAGTGTACGAACCACAAAGCTGTTACCTGACGCAGTACGAGTAGCCGCATCTTGTAATTTACGAATCGCAATACTGTTACCAGACGCAACGTGTTTATTCACGATAGTTGGCTCTTCCACTTTAAGAGCTGGACGTACGAGTGGAGCGTGAGATGCAGACTCAGTTGCTGTGATACGTGCAGTCACGTGTTTCATGTTGTATTGACCTTGTGTACGTGCTTTTGCTTTAGGGTCTTCTAATGTGAATGATTTTAGCGTTGTTTCTAGCGTCTTCACATTCACAGTAGGTTGTCCTACGATACCGAATGGTGCAAATAGTGAGATATCGATTGATTGGTAGTTACCGCCACGTCCGATACCGAACTCTTTTGGAGTTAAGTGTGGGCTATTGGCTCCACCGAAGACCATTACTGATTGGTCGTCAATATCTAAGACACCATTGTTGGCACTGGTTTTACCAACACTTAGTGGTCGAATACCCACAGCATCGCCAGATGTTACCCATGATTTGTATGTTTCGATTTTACCTTCCGGTAGGATGATGTCAGATTTCTCGTCTGTAGACATATACAATACTTGGCCGTCATCTAAGTCAGATACGTATAGTGGACTGTGTGATGCGTATTTTTGAGCTTCAGGGCTCACAGCAGCATCGATTTGTAGGTATAACCCTTGGTTCCATTCTGGTGTTCCTTCGAACCCTACTGGTGATGCGAATCCACCACTCATGAATTGTTGGATTGTTCCATTGTCATCTGCTTCACCTGAGAATTCTCCTAATCGCATTTCCCCACCGGCGTTACCTGAACCACCTGTTCCGTTCCATGCACCGCTACCTAATCCGAAGATGTAACCAGCACCTGTTGTAACAACCCCAGTGTCTGGGTCGATAGACATGTATGCTAAGAATAGTGTTTTCGCACCGGTATAGTCTAGTGGTCGGATTGCACTCGTGTCGAATCCTTTGATTTTTAAGTGAACGAATGTGTCCGCTGTTTTTGTTTCTCCGGCTTCATTCACATATACAAATGAATCTTTCAATTTGAATGTGAAATCAGGTTTGTCTGACGCCATTAGGAATACATTTTTCGCACCAACTTTGTCGATGTGTTGTGTTTTCAAGTCGTTTAATACTGGGTGGTCTGCTAATCCACCGTACTTGATGTAATTACGACGGATATAGTCATATAATCCTTGTGTTCCGCCAGCAAATGTTTGAGAGTTTGCTAAACGACGTCCACCCACAGCTGTTGCAAAGTCGTTGATGTTTTTGCTAGGTACCATTACAGAACCGAATCCGTTTGTGTTACCCGCAGCAACTTGTGCTAAGTACTCACTTGCGGCAGCTGTTGCTACTGGAGTATCTTTCTTCAATTGTTTAATCGTCACGTTACCTGACCAGTCTTTGGTTTCACTCGTGAAGATTGAATCTGATAATTCAGATTGTTTCAACGCTTTGTCAACCATCGCTTTATAAGCAGCTGTACCTTCAGTATAGATTGGACGAGTGCTTAGGAAGTTTTCATCAATTTGTGTTGCACCTGACGCTTTTTCTAATGATTTTAGTAAACCGTCGATACTTTTCACGTTTGTTTCGATGTCTGCTTCGATAGCTTTTTCAGCTTCTTTGTTAGACTCACGTAAATCTTCGAGTGCTTTTTCAATCACACCATCAATCGCTTTAGACGCTTTGTCTTGTTCTGCTTTGATAAGTGCTGGGTCTTGCCCGATGTCACCAAAGTCAGCGTCGATTGATTTCACAGAGTTGGCAATTGTGATGTTTACCACTGATGCGTTTAAGTTTTCTTCAGCTTTCGTAATCGCTTCTAAGATTTTAGCTTTAATCGCTGGTTTTAGCTTCTCGTGTTTAGCTACTAAATCACGCGCTTTTGCTAATTTTGCAAGTGACTCTGTACGGTAGTTTTCCATTGTTTTTAGAACGGTTGAGTTCTTTTTGATTTCAGTTTGGATGTTGTCCGCACGGTCTTGTTCTTTTTGTAACCACGCGTTTGAGCTTGCGATGTTTGCTAACGCATTACGTTTGTAGTCTGATGATTTTGCTACTTCTGCGCGGTTATATTCACCGGCAGCTTTGATAGTTTGTAGCAATTCGTCACGTTTAGCGATGATTCCGTCGTTGTTGAATACGCGTGCAGTGATTGGTGTTTCCACAGTTGTCGTAGTTGACACTTTATTGGTTGCAGTTGTATCAACGATAATCCCTGGTTTGTTCTCTTGGCGAACTTCGTCAGTTGGACGACCTTTGTCATCAACAACTACTTTAGAAGATTTGATAGTACCTTCTTGAGCTGAGTCGTGAGCTGCACGCGTGATTTCACGCATGTTTCCTAGCGCACCTGTTTCACTATTTGTTTGTGTTGCAGATGCTTTCGCTAATGTACGGTTGGCACTGTTTAACAGTTCGTTGTTAAGTCCTTCTGCTGTCTGCTCACTGTTTGCAATGACTTCTTCCACCTTTTCTTCGATGGCTTGTAGTTCACGTGCCAGTGATTCTTTGTCCGTAGTTAATGCGAACGGTTTTGACGATACTCTCACACCGTTACGTTCTGCTTTATCAATCAATTCGTTGATAGCTCGAACTTTGGCCACTGTCTCTTTCAATTCATCCAACGTCATGTCTTTACCAACGACGATAGCGTCACCTGTAAGACCTTTTGGATTGATATATTTGTTTGCAGCAATCAGTTGTTTTAATTCTAATTGTTGTTTGGCAACTTCACCAGTCGCTCCAACAGTTTCACCGTTGTCACGTGCTGATTGAGATGCACGTTCGAAAATTGTATCCGCACTTGCGTTTGATGTGCCTGCGAATAATCCCGCCAATGTTCCAGCTGCTAGAGCTGTAGCTTTTGTTGTTTTCTTCAAGTCATTTCACCCTTTCATATTTAAAACGAAGACGCACAGTGGTTGGCTGTGCGTCGTAATTGCTATTCGACTAGACGCCGAAGATTCCCTTGATAGTTTCACCGATTTGTTTGAAGATGATTACAATCCAACCGATACCTCCAAGGATACTTGCACCGAATCCACCCAGGATGCACCAGAACCACCATTTTGGAATACGTGCTTGTTGGTTTGTTGCGTGTTGCACTAGTGAGATAACTAACCCTACGATTGCAACAGCGATAACTGTCCAACCAGCCGCAGCTGCTCCGGATTTCCCTAAGATATTCTCTACGAAGTTTTGGATGTAGTTGGATAAATTAGTGAAGAATTCTCCATTCATGTTGTCTACCGTTCCTTTCCCAAATTCTCATCGAAAATTCGATGTCATAAATAGTATAACACGCCATCACCCTTTTTGTAAAGAGCGATGACGTGTCTCTCAATCCTACTCGTTATCGTCGTTGTAATCGTCGAATGCAGAGTATTCTTGTTCGAACCCGTCTCCTACAGAGCGTTCGAGTTCACTCTCACGTTGTCTACGGACAGATTCTTGTTGTTCCCGTTCTTGCTGATGTTTTGCTTCGTCGCGTTCAGCCGTCGACGGTTGTGTTGCTTGTGTGGTTGGTTGCCCTTCGCGTTCCCACCAGTTTTGTGTCGGTGTTGCGGTGTTTGTTTGTTCCGCTTGACGAGCGGTGTTCACACGTTGATGTGCACGAACCGCTTGCTCTTCCGTCACGGTTTGGGTTTGTTGCATACGTTTTTCAACTTCGACATCTCCCGCACCTGTTCTGGCACGTTCATTACGACGTTGTTCCACTTGACGCATCAAGGTGTCATTTACGAGTTTACCACCCGCACCGCCGCCAGCGATAGACGCTACGACTTGTGCAGCACCTGCAACCACTTGACCTTTATCACGTCCACCAGACGCACCACGTAATCCGTGACCGATGTTGGCTAGGATACGAGTACCCATTGATGGTTTGAATTCAGGTTTCTTGTCAGTTTGTGCTTCCTGAACCACAGGGTCTTTCGACGTGTTGGTTTGCATTGGAATGTTTGGACGTTTTTGGTCATCCGTCGTTCCTTGAGCAGTCGTCCCCGGCGTGTCAGCAGCAGTTCCAGTAGACGTTCCAGCTGAACCATTCGCTTGTGCGTTCGTATTTGGAGACGTTTCTGTTGCTTTTGGCACAGTAGGTGTTACGTCCGTTTGTGCGTCGGTTGTTCCTGCTTTTGCAGTATCACCTGACGGTGACTCTTTTGGTGTGCTTGGTGTTTTTGGTGCCCCTGTAGCATCCGTTGCTGTGTCGCTCGTTGGAGCTTCACCGGTTGCCACTTCTGGTTTGTTTTCACCAAGAGATGGAGCATCACTTGTTGTTGATTGACCATCTGCCCTGTCACTTGCATCACTTGGAGGTGTTGGTCCGCTACCTGTAGCAGGTGTTTCAGATTGTCCACTTGCTGATTTCTCAGACAATGGTTTTCCATCTGGTCCAAGAGGTGTCGCACCACCAGAAGGTTGTTCTTGTGCAATCGATGCAGCCACTTCGTCATCGAAGTCGTAGCCGTCTTCTCCTGCAACAGCTTCACCGTCTGCAACGTCTTCTGCAACTTCAGGGCTTTCAGGAGCGTCTGTTGCACTATCACTTTCGACAGTACCACTATCCGCCATTCCGACTGCGTCTGTTGTTTCAGGAGTTTCTGTTGTTCCTGGTGTTTCTGGTGTTTCTGTTGGTGGATTGTCATCTGGTCCGTTCGGGTCAACCGCTGTATCCGGAGACTCTTCGGCTTGAGAGGCTTCGAAGTCTTTCTTCTCAGCAGCTTCACGTTTGGCAGCTTCGTCTAAGAATTTAGAACCAGCCCATGCCGCCCCTGCACCTGCAATCGCTGTTGCACCTTTAGCCAGTGTTTTAGCACCCGCTTGACCGGATTTAATTGCAGCACCGAGTTCTTCGGCAACCCCGAGGTCACGTCCACGGTATGAACGTGTTCCAGTGAAGTGTTCTTGCATCATACGTGCGCGTTCACCGAATTCATCTGGTAATCCTGCGAAGTAGTTGGCTACCACTTTGATACCTACTGCTAATACGCGAGGCATTGTTGAAAGCATCAATAGGGTAATGACAAGTCCAGCAGCCATATCAGCTGCTCCTCCGACAGCCCATTTTACAAGAGGCCCAATCAGTGGAATGGCATCGATTCCTTTGAGTACTTCTTCGACAACATCGTTGAGTGCGTCAAGCGACATGTCTCTAAACATGGTATCGATAATCGCCCACAACTCATCCATGATGTTCATTGTGATTTCAATCGTTAACGCTAGTACCATTGTACCGACAAATAGAGTGATGATGGCACCAACTAATGTTCCAAGTCCAACTGCACTACCAAAGGCAGCAGATGTTCCACGAAGAACACCACCAACAGCTGAACCCACAATCTTGAACAGGGAGACAACCGCTGTATAAATCAACACAATCAATACAATCGTATTGACAGCACTCTTATTGTCAGATGGTTTTGCAATCCCTGTGGATTGTGCGTTATGAATAACGGTGTTCAAGGTACGTTTTTGTAGGTTGTTGTTGACGGTAACCCCTGAAGCATCAAACGAACTGTTTAATAAGTTGTACGCTGCAATCGGGCTAATCCCAAATGATACATTGTCTGGCATCGATAGGATATATCCGCCATCAACCGATTTCATTTGAAGTCCGACACTTGTGACATATTCAGAACTTCTGATTTGGTTTACCGTTTTGTCTTCGAGTTTTTTACCCGAACCGATTTCAGTGGCTGCGTTGTCGAGTGCACTCACATCCCACTTCGTGTCCGCATCTTTACCGCCTGCAATCGTTGCGCCTCCCGGTATTGTTACTTGACCGAAATTCTTCGTAGCCGGCGCACTGAACGTTGGTGTAAATGATAATCGTTTGGCCGCTTCTACGAGTCGTACATACGCGTAAGAGACGTCATCTCCGACGGTACCGCGTACATCGGCTGCACGTTTGCGTTGTTTGTAGATGATTTGTTCCTCACGGTTACGTAGATTTGGACGTCCGTTCGCATCCGTTTCAGGACCGGGGTTGGCAGGTACTGCTAAGGCTTCGTCATATGAACCTGATTTTAGTTTTGCCGCCGTATAACGGTTAATCGCTAATATGGTGTCTTGTGTCAGCAACATCTTTCCGTCTACGATTGGGATTTTCACGCCCGGTGGAAGTGCGAATCCGACCGCATACCAGTCTTCGAAGTTGAGGTTTCGTTTCACAACGTTGATAACAACGTTACTTTCCACTTTTGCAACGGTATCTTCACCGTTGAATAGTTTTTCGAGTTCGCCACCGAAGACAACAAACAATTGGAATCCGACAACGGCAATCGTTAATCGAACGCCGATACGACGGAGCGCTTGTCCCCATCCAGTGTTACTTGCCGTACCGACACCCACAAACGAGCCGATAACGCCGAAAATGAAGGTGAATACCGCCACAACGAACACTATCATCGTTGCCATTGAGATTTTGAAACCACCTGTGGTGTTGATACCAAACATAGTTCGTACAGCGTCACCACCGATAAAGTTGAAAAACTCTCGAATCGTTGGGTCTGCATGAATCATCATAATCCAGAAGTTCCCAGTGGATGGTGCGATGTATTTTGGATTGGCTAGAATCGAACTATCCCCCATCGCTCTAAAGAACGGTAGTGGGTTTACACGGCCGATGAATTCACGTGCATGTTTCGTGAATGCAGATACCATTTGTCGCATTTCGGTTTCGGTCTCAGCGGGTGCTGCCATGACGGCTTTCTTTCGACCGTCGGTACTCGTTGACGCATCATTGAGCATTTGCTGAATGGCGCGACCGAATTCGATGTATTGAGAGAGTTGACCTTCGGTTCGTGTATCGAGGTCTTTAATATCGGCACGACCAACCCCACTACCACCACGCAATGCGTTGTAGTTGTCGGTCTTTGAACTTGAGATTTGTCCATAGAACAATCCGAAGTTCCCGAAGTTTCCGGCACGGACAATGGTTGCAATCGAACTCATCAAGTTCGACGTGTCCCCATTAGCGCCTTCGCCGTTTGTGGATTCTTTGTTACTGTTGACGCTCACGATAGCGTCACTAGTTGCAGTAACCAGTTTTGAAGGAATGTCCACAGTCTTATAATCGGTTGCCGCTTCCGCAATCGGAGCGTGTGGCAACATCGAAGGGAGAATCAACCCCACAAAGATGGCCAACAACCCGAATAGTGCAGACAGTCGTCTGAGTTGTTTCTTTCGTTTCATCTGCAGATACTCCTTTACAAGATTTGGTCTAACCAGATGTAGTCGACGCTATTATGCGCATTGACGAAGAACACACTCTTATGTGCGCTCATGTCTTTTGCCCAACCGGGGTTGATGCGAAGCGTGTCTACAATCCCGGTCACATCGTTCTTATACAAGTCAACGATAGAGAGGTCTGGTAATAATTGTTTTCCGGTTTCTTCGTGTGTGAATGAGTTACGAAGGACGCTTGCTGCACGCATCTCGTTTCCTTCTGTGTAACAGATATCCAACTGACGGTTGGTGTTTTTCAACATCCGATGAATCATCGGTAAGATACGTTCAATGTGACTCGCACCGTGGAATACGATGAGGTCACCAGACTCAAATGCATGCATGAGAATATTCAGATACGATAGAACCATCACACAGGCGTCATTGGCGTCCCCACCTAAACTTCCGGCAGTGAATCCCGTCACGTCTAAGATACGGTAATCCGAACGCACCCATTCGTCTACGATTGGGTCTGTCTTCACATCAAACGCACGCGCATTCGACATGATGTTTTCGGATAGCACAGAGTACAAGTCTTCCATATTGGCGAGCGCCTTCTTCGAATCCGATTTGGTACGTAAGCGTTGAATCTCGTTATGTACCGTGATGAGGAAGTCGTTAATCGTCTTGAAGTCCCCGTGTGCCCCGAATAATTCCGGAACACCTGCAGCGACGTCTGGATTCCAATAGCCATGTGTACTGAAGAATTCACGAATAATCCCTTTCGTATCATTGATAAATGATGAACGGTTCTCATCATCTGGTTCCGCGCGGAATTGGTTGAGTAAGGTTGCCAGTGCCGCTACGTGCCCATTGTAATGTGCTGTACGCACGGCATCTGAGGGGTTATCGACCGTTGCGATTGGTTCGATAATGTTCAGTTTCCCTTCTCTAGCGCGAATGGTACGTTGTGATGATAGTGGGAATTCTTCCAAGGCTCTTGTGTTGTCCCCGTTATCGAGTACAATGTGTGTCACACGTTTCCCGCGTAAGAGATACGCACGACTTGCTACTTGTGCCAAATAGATTTGACTTGGCAACTTCACATATCCTTGTAAGGTATAAGTGGTGCGCTGTGTGTCGTTTCCGACAAATAGGGAGGTGCGGTTCATGAAGTTATAAGCTGCATGACTGAAAATCATCTTCCCTGTTGATTTCCCGACATATTCCGCACCTTCGCTTCGGTCACCACCCGCATCCACGATGAGAGCTGCTGTGGCAGCGTCCGCTCCTGACAAGTTGAATGTGACTTCATTATGACCAGAGTTAAACCCTGTTCCGTAAATGGTGAATGGTTTATCCTGTTTGTTCAAGTCAATCGCGTATTTCATCCCTGTCATCTTACCACCTTCGTTGAATTTTGAAGTGATAAGGTCGATAGAAGTTTCTAATAAGACTTCATCTGGTGCAGTGACAATGATTTCTGCCCCGAACGATACGACGGCTTGTGCCTTCTCCGTTCCAAGGTAGTAAAGACCTTTGTCATAGTTCACCGCAGGGTTGCTTGAGTTTTGTGCTTTCTTCCCGATTTTAAATACGCTTGACCATTGACGGTTTCGCACGCGTCTTCCGAAGGCTTCGGTATCGAGTCGTTCAAATGAACGTACGGATGTCACACGTACACGTGGGTCAAGGTCTGGAATCTCTTGAACCATATCCCATAACCCGTTTGCCCACATTGGAGTGAGTGCATGGGACTCCTTAATCGTTAGAATCAATTTCAGAATCGCTGTTTTTGCAGTCGGTTCAGCGTCAATTTCATAACGGTTGTGTTGTTGTGGGTTCAATCTGTAAATATCGATATGACTATCTCTTGTCACAGACATAAAATTGTGGCTAGACATCACACCCTCTTCGACCAATTTTGGACGACGATTTGTCGGTGCAGTTACTGTTCTCACTTTGGATGGTTTTTGTTTTTTCGCTTTGGTTTTCTTCGGTTTCGCTTGTTTTGGTTGTTTCAACTCTTGTGGTTGTTCCAACTCGTCACCGTCAGCGGTGCTAACGGTGTCAAGATTTAGCTTTACCATGTGGGAACCTCCTTTTGAATGATTATTCTTAACCATTGTACCATAGAATCTCTCAAATTACTAGATGTATGGACGCAAAAACACCCCGGATGTCTCCGAGGTGTTTGGATTAGTCTTCGAATTCGATGCCGGCTTCTTGTAAGCGTGCCTCTAATTGACGTAGGATATGTTGTACGTTATCACGAATCGTGTTGTGTTCTTTACGCATGTCCGCTGTTTGAGCTTCCAATTGTTCTTTTTCTTTACGTAACGCTTCAACGGTTGCACGTAGTTGTTCTACTTCACCGTTTAATTCATCGCGTTCGTCGCGTAGTCCGTCAAGTTCATTGCTCACGCGTGTTTTCTCTTCATTCAATGCACGGATACGTGTTGAGTCGATTTCACGAATGTGTTGCAACTCACGTAAGCGTGTTTCCAATTGGTTAATCGTATTTTCGATACTCGTCAACTCTTTGGCAAGGTTTTCGTCGTTAGACTCTTTGTTGTCGAGTGTGGCACGAAGGGTGTCACGTTCTGATTTTAATTCATCCACTTGTGCTTGTAAGCGGTCCGTCTCTTTCAGAAGGTCAGCTGAATTGTGAAGTAATGTTTCGATATCTTGGTATAAGAATCCGCTCACCGCTTGGTAATCTTCGTTGCGAACGAAATCTTTGTTTTTCAAATCTTTGTTACGTTTGATATCTCCAAACGCAAAGGTATCTAATTCCAACGCGACGTCCTTGTTGGCGTCGTCTTTTAAGATGTAATCCGGTGTCAGCTCCGGATTTAATTTCGTAATGTTCAGTTCACTCATGGGTCTTCTCCTTTATGCTAATATGCGAGCGCCATTTTTGGACTCTTTAGTTGAATGTCTAATTTTTCATCAAGATTGAATTCGCGAACGTATGCTGCAAGGTCACGGTAGATGTCTACTAAACCACGAAGCGCAGTGTCACGTGTTTCTGGTTCAATGACCACTGGTTCTTGTGTGTCAAAACGTGGTGCAAAATCCGTTGGCTCCGCATTCACAGTGTGAAGGCTTCCGTCGGGTTCTACAAACGATACGTTTTGGAAGACGGGTTGTGCAGCTTCTGCTTTCACTTCGTCTTCTTCGGGCGCAACTTTAGGTGCTTGTGGTGCAAAAACGTCTTCGTCTGCAAGTTCAAGTGTTTCAGGTACTTCTGCGAAATCGTCGAAGTCTGAAGAGTCTTTTGGTTCTGGTTTTTGGAATCCTGATACAAAGACTTCATCGTGGTCGATGTGTAGTGGTTCACTTTCTACGAACTCGTCTGGCGTTAATGCTTCGTAAGACGCTTGTACATCTTCTTGAGGTGACGCAATCGGCGTAATCGCTTCGAAGCGTTCCGTTAAGGCTTCCAGTTGTTCGGAAATCGATAAGTTTTCCACGTGGACAATGTGGTCTGGGTTAATCGTATGCATCGTACGTTCGATGATGCGGTGTGCTAAGTCTGGTGCAGAAACACCGTGTACTTGTTCAATTGCGGTTGCAAGTCCTTTGTCAATTGAACCGCCAGCTTTGAAACGACGTTCGCTTGGGTCTCCGATTGGGACAATGACTACTGGTTCTAGTTTCGCATCTTCGGTTACGAAGGATTCATAATCTTGCTCAAACGCCTTGGCGCGGGCGTTGTCAAACCCGGCAAGTAGGGGTTCGATTTCAGTTTCGAGTACAGCAATCGGAACGACGTCACCGGCACTCACGTAGCGTAATAATTCGCTATCCGCATTCGCCAGCAGACGGTCAATCGCGTACTGCTTCAGTGTTGTTCCTGTCATGTGGGTAGTGCTCCTTTGTACTGTCAATTTTAATACTTGTACATCCACTATAGCATAAGACCGCCCAGATTGCAATAGGCAACCTAGACGGTCTTGGGATGAATGGATGTTGTTAATCGGCGAGGATGACGTCTGACCCAAATTGCTCTGGGACACGTTCTTCACCAAGTTGGTCAATCGATAACACCTTGTTCAGTGCACGAGAGGCTTCAGTTAGGTTTTGGTAGTGTCGTAGTTTCACGGAGTTCAACTGTTGCAAGGCGTTCACAACGTCTGCGAGTCGTGTTTGCACAGAGGTTCCGTCTGACACGTATGATTTCGAACCGTCTTTCAGTTTGGCACTGTCGTTAGTACCCACCACAGACCCATTTGGTAGGGTGATGGTTGGTGTCATCGGTTCGAGTTTTGGTAATCCGTCAATACGGTCACCGACGATTTGGGTTGTAGACTCGTCGAGGACGTCTTTTAGTTGACGGTTGTCGTCTACCCATTTCGTGAGTTCATCTGATGTTGGATACACTTTCATGTCGCTGGCTTCCAGACGACGTTCGTTGGTGAGGTACGTGCTAAGAGCACGATTCAAGTCGTCTTCTGCGACTTTGATATTGTTCCCGTTGTTTGGTACGAGAT
>ENA-OWND01001404-OWND01001404.1-metagenome-genome-assembly--contig:-NODE-1404-length-14743-cov-8.895425_pt1 | contig 14743 bp, 10 predicted proteins | sample MGYA00245342_ERZ651119 | MGnify/ENA primary metagenome ERZ651119 (study PRJEB26857, sample SAMEA4031756) | metagenome | biome: human; feature: oral; material: saliva | place: Philippines | collected 2014...
ACTTGCATGTGTTAAGCCTATCGCTAGCGTTCATCCTGAGCCAGGATCAAACTCTTCATTGTCAATATTTTTATTGTACTTTGTTCTGTTTGTCTTGCTCTAAAAATGATTCTTGCTTCAGATTTATTAGTGTATCTCTACCTAAGTAAAGGTCGTAATTGACGGTTAGGTCTTCATTTCCCTAAACGTTTGTTACTACACTTCTGTTTGTCAATATCAATTATCTCAAAGATCTCTTAAAGTCAAACATCCCGCGTCACCGCAAGGCCGTTCGTTTCTTTTGCGAGTGCAAAGGTAGAGAAAAATCACCCAAACTTCCAAATAAGCACGCAAATTCATACGACGACAAAGCAATTTCCCCACCAATTCGCGCGCGTACATTATATATGCTCATACTAAAGTAGAGTCCCGAAAGTGGGACGAAATCTCACTACTCACTAATGCACTTATCATTGGCAAGCCACACTCTACAGGCAAAAAAGCAGGGAGCATACAGCGCACCGGCTGTATGCTCCCTGCTTGTATGGGGTGGAACTTGGCTTCGCTTAGACGAGGTCTTGTCCAGGGCGGAGACGAAGCATTTCCTTGGGGACGGCTTGGCAGATCACCTCGCTCAGGCGGTCGACGACGGCGTGACGCACGTAGTCGCGGTGATGCACCAGCGTGATGCAGCGTGCAGGACGAGGCAGAGCAAAGGGGCGAATAAGCTCGCTCTGCTCGGCACTCAGCGTCTTCGAAGCCAACTCAGGCACGAACGTCACGCCATTGCCCTGCTCGACGAAGTGCATAAACGTCTCCAGGCTCCCACGGCTATAACTGAAGCGCTGATTGGGCGCATTCTTCAAGTGACAGAACTTCACGAGCTGGTCGCGGAAGCAGTGCCCTTCGTCCAAGAGCCAAAGCTGGTAGCGACCGACTTCGGCCGAGCGGATGGACGTCTCCTCGAAGAGTTCGGAGCGACGGGGCACATAGCCAAGGAATTCCTCGAAGAAGAGCTGACGATCGACGAGCAGCTCATCTTCCGACGCCGAGGCGATCAGTGCGACATCGATCTGCCCCGAGAGCAGGCTGGCGACGCACTCGCTGGTCTTGAGCTCCGTGATCGTAATCTTCAGATCGGGGAGATGCTTGCGCAGCAGCGGCAGGACGAGCGGCAGGAGATAGGGTGCGATGGTCGGCAAGACACCGAGGCGAAGCGCCCCCGAGAGTGCCTCTTGCTCCTCGCGAATAACTTCCTTGACCTGTGCGACCTGCAGGAGGATAACCGCGGCTTGATCAAGGATGCGACGTCCGACTGCCGTCGGGATAATGGGCTGATGGCTACGGTCGAAGATCTTAACCCCGAGTTCATCCTCGAGCTTCTGGATCATCGTGCTGAGCGTCGGCTGGGTAACTTGACAAAAGTCGGCGGCCCGCCCAAAGTGGCGGAACTTATCCAAAGCTTGGATATACTCGAGCTGCTGTATATTCATGGGTGGAGGTTATCGAAGATTAATGCGAGTGTATGTGTAGGGAGCATGCAGGAAGAGCCACGTCTTCAAGCTATGCACACGCGTCCCGATGACATTGATGAAGGGGCGCTGACGGGCTCGCTTGAGATAGGGTAAGAAAGCCGAAGTGATCTCTCGATACTTTGCCTCCTGCCCCTTATGGACGAAGGCTCCATAGAGCTGATACCAATACATCCACAGGTAGTTGACTGCCATGGTATTGGCATAGAGGCAGAGGGTAGCATCATCAGCATGACGACGCTGCAGATCCTCAATATTATCAAAGAGGCAAGCCATACGCGTATCAAAGCCAGAGGTAATAGCCCCTTCTCGATACAGCAAATAGTTATACCCTCCTTTGGGCAACAAATAGTAAGAGTTGATCTTATTAAAGACCTCTAACGAGAACGAGTTATCCTCATAGACATATCCCTCTCTAAATCGGATTGCCCCGATGGCACTCGCACGATAAACCTTAGACCAAGCTGAGGGTCCTACCTTAAAGGAAAATCCTTGGACAAGCTCCGCAAGGGCCTCTTCTCGAGAGAAAAGACGCCCCTCCTTCTCCCCGCAATAGAACTTTCCATCAGCCCTGATTTCATTGATGCCATACCCTACGATATCGACATCGGCATGTACCTCCAAGTAAGAGATAGCGGCTTCATAGATATCGGGCTCTATCGAATCATCGCTATCTACAAAGGCAATATACTCGCAGCCCTCTGTATACTGCAATCCAAAGTTGCGAGCCGACGACAGACCACCATTTTCCTTGTGCACCGAGAGGACACGAGGATCTTGCTCAGCATAGGCATCACAGATAGCACCACAGCCATCGGGAGAGCCATCATCGACCAAGATAATGCGGAGATTGGGGTAAGACTGCGACAAGATCGAGTCGACGCATGGTCGTAGATAATCCTCGACCTTATAGACGGGGACAATAACAGCGAGTAATGGTTGGTGCGACATAGCCAAGCGGTCTATTTAGATGAAACTAAGGAGCGGAAGAGGCGATCCCACTGAGGCAGGATAACCTCGGGAGCAAAGCGCTGGGCATTCACCTTCGCGGCACGCCCCATCTGCTGGCGAAGGTCTTCATCTGCCATCAGGCGCTCCAAACACTCTGCAAAGGCAGCCTTGTCCCCATAGGGCACGACAAAGCCTGGAGCCTCTGGAGCCTCCTCGATCACATCACGCGGTCCACAGTGGAATGCATAGCACACAGAAGGGAGACCTAGTTCCTGAGCCTCTAAAAGTACCATAGGGAGGCCTTCGTGCATAGAGGTCATCAAAAAGATAGAGGACGACAAATATTCTTCAACAATTTCATCTGTCGGAGAATGAATTGTACAGCTATCCAACAAATCAAGGGATGACAATTGCTGGATAAGTTGGTCATGTAGGTAACCTTCCCCATAGATATCTAAGTGCCAATCAGGGTATTTCTTATTGACCATAGCCCAAATGCTCAAAAGTTCGCCAAGGTTTTTCTCATGCGACAAACGCCCTACGGCAATGCAACGCTTGTGCTGTAAAGAGGCTACGCGTTCCGATGAGATAGGCATAATATTATGAATCACCTCAACACCTCGGAGCCGCCCCCCCCACAAGGCTGCATCTTCATTCGTCAGCAGTACAGTCCGCGTATAGCGACTTGATGCTCGAAGATAGGAATGTTCTCTATACCAAGAATGAATACGTCGCACATAGTTCGTAGATGGGAACCTATTCGCTAAGACAGCCCCTCCCCATGAGCCATGATTTTCAGTAATTTTTATGCTTCCATCTTTAATTGATGGCAGAAAAGAAAATTCTTGATACCCCAAAGAAATAGCGACATCAACCTCAAGAGCACGCAAACACTGTGATAATAACCGCTTGTGACGACTCTTATATCGATAGAGGGAATAATACTTCCTCCATCGAGAAGAGGTATCAATGCGATCATAATTCACCCCCAGATCAATCTGCTGAATAGATGGGTGGAGAGAAAAAAATGGCTTTCGCCCCATAGCATCCGTAGTGATGATAGCTACCTCATGTCCCTGCTCGACCAGATAGTTGGCCTTAGCTGTGATGACACGCTCCATCCCACCTGCTACGTGGAGGCTCTTGATACAATAAGCGATCTTCATACTGCGCGTATATCGTTAATGGGCGACAGTGCACCCTGTCTTCTCCACAAAGATACAGATAAATTAAGGGTAAAAGCCTCACGACTTCAGCCTATTGATGACTGCGCTTTCCACTCGATCGAGCCAAGGAGAAAAGAGCTTCTGCCAAAGCTGCAGACGCACCTGATCAACAAGTGTCGTAGCTAAATAAAGCCCCGGCACAAAAGCCACCAAGAGGAGGATACCAACGAGTACCGCATAGTGCTGCCCCACATAATCTGTAAGAGCAAGATAGCGGCCACGTGTCAAATACTCCTCATGCAGGAGGTAGACGGAGAAGGAGGAGGCTGCGAGCCAGTTGATCCAGCGCACATGCCCCAGCTTAATCTTACTAAAAAAGAGGAGGAGCGACAGCGAGGCGACAATACACAGGGGCGAGGTATAGCTAACGAGTCGGTCAACAAGAGCATCATCCCCCACCAAGGGACGCCCCATACCCCAGAAGAGGACGAGGGCAAGCAATGCGGATAGAGCGGTTGACCCCAGGAATATCAGAAGGTCATATCGTGGAGCTAACTCACACCAGCGACCACCATGAAGTCGCACGTAGCGAGCTAAAAGATACAGCCCAATGAAGGCTAAGACAGAGTATCCTCTCTGCAGCTCAGATGACGCGCTCATCCACCACTCCATGCCACAGGCAAAGAAATAGTAAACAACAAGGAACAGCCCAAACTCACGCTTCGTAGCGCTCTCCACATAGCGATTCAGCACAGGAGCAAGGAGTACCAGCCACACATAGCCACCAAAGAACCAGTAGACCTTCATCGGCTTGAGGTGCATCGACAGCTCACCAAGAGAGAAGTCCGCTTGCTTCGTCAGCACCCAGAACGCATACATTCCCACAGAGTAGAAGATCCCTTGGAAGAAGAGTGAGATGACGGAGTTCACTCGAGGACGAATAGCAAAGTAGCCCGAAATCAGGACGAAGACATCTACCCCTGTAAGATTCATCATGCGGAACCACACGCCCAGCCCGCCTAAGAAGGGGAGAGAACGAAGGAATTCAGCAGAGGGGAGCCCAGCCCCACCCTCTCGACTCAGGTGGCCAAACATAATAAAGAGCATCGCTACGATACGCAGCAGCTCTATATTCGATGAGCGTGGAGCTCGCGCGGGCGCAGATGCTGTGGAGGACGTACTCATAAATGGGAAAGAAAGAGGATAGGAGGGAGAAACAAAAAGAGAGGTATCACACGCTGCTGCGCCGCAATACCTCTCTTCTTCTTTGTGGTGCCACCAGGAATCGAACCGGGGACACAAGGATTTTCAGTCCTTTGCTCTACCAACTGAGCTATGGCACCATCATAAGTCTTAGCAACTCTAACAGCGGAAGCGACGAGATTCGAACTCGTGGTACGGTTGCCCGTACGGCAGTTTAGCAAACTGCTGGTTTCAGCCACTCACCCACACTTCCTTGTCGCTTCGTAGCTCTCGAATTGCAGTGCAAAGATAGTACACATCTTTCACACTACCAAATTTCCCCAACAATTGGGCGAAATATCCCGCTACCGATCGGCTGACATTCGTCTTTGTTTCAATGCCTAAAGCACCCATCCATATAGTGCTACTCCTCGCAAGATGAGGAGAAAAGCTATCGAAGCCATATACGAAGAAAGCACGTCGAGCGGTGGTATTCCTTGATCCAGGTACGTGGATATTAAATCCAGGCACGAGAATCGATAGGACCACGCACGTAGATATTACGACTACGCACGTGGACGAGCTTATTGGAGTAGAGGTAGGCGGGTTTATCCCGTAGTAGTCAAGACTTTTTCTCCCGAGGGGCCGAGCACGACTCTATACGAGGGAGAAGGGGGCATCCCACTCCCCCTATCCCTCTATCATATAGGTAGGAGAAGAGCGAGAGAAGGGCTTACTATCGGAGATAAGCACTTTTCTCTATCTTTGCCTATGGCTCCCCGCTTAGGGGACCCAATGAGATTTCGAATAATCGACCACCTCTAAAAAGAACTACAATGGAAAGCGGACAACAGCTGGACTGGAAGAACCTCGGGTTCGGCTACCACCCCACAGACTATAATGTACGTTGCTACTATCGCAATGGCCAGTGGGGCGAATGGGAAGTATCCTCCTCTGACATGATCACCATCCCTATGGCCTCGACCTGCCTTCACTACGGGCAGGAATCCTTCGAAGGTCTGAAGGCCTTCCGTGGGAAGGATGGTAAGGTACGCGTCTTCCGCCCTGAGGAGAACGCCGCCCGCATGCAGCACACCAGCCGAGGCATCCTGATGCCCGAGCTGCCCACCGAGCGCTTCCTCGAAGCCCTCGACATGGTCCTCCACCTCAATAAGGACTTCATCCCCCCCTATGAGAGCGGCGCATCGCTCTATATCCGTCCCTTGATGATCGGGCTCGGCAAGCAGGTCGGCGTCAGCCCCGCGAGCGAATATATGTTCCTCATGTTCGTCACGCCCGTAGGCGCTTACTTCAAGTCGGGCTTCCGCCCCAGCCCCATGGCGATCATGCGTGGCTACGACCGTGCTGCGCCCCTCGGGACTGGGCAGTACAAGGTCGGGGGGAACTACGCCGCCAGCCTTCGCTCGGGCGTCCTCGCCCACGACAAGGGCTACTCGGCCGTCATCTACCTCGATGCTAAGGAGAAGCTCTACATCGATGAGTGCGGGCCTGCGAACTTCTTCGGGATCCGTGGCAAGAGCTACATCACCCCTAAGAGTCCTTCGATCCTGCCCTCGATCACGAACAAGAGCCTCATGCAGCTGGCTGAAGATATGGGCCTCACGGTCGAATGCCGCCCCGTCCATGTCGAGGAGCTCGCTACCTTCGACGAAGCAGGTGCCTGCGGTACGGCTGCTGTCATCAGCCCTATCCTGCGCGTAGATGACCTCGACGAAGACAAGAGCTACGTCATCAGCAAGGACGGCAACCCCGGTACTATCTGCACTGCCCTCTACGAGCGTCTGAGAGCTATCCAGTACGGCGACTACCCCGACACCCACGGTTGGGTACGCCTCTACGAAGACCTCTAAGCTCGGCGCACTCCACGCGTAAGCACATAAAAAGACCGCCCGAAGCACGCTGAGTGCTTCGGGCGGTCTTCGTATATAGCGACTGGATAGAGCGGGCTACTGGACCTCGTAGAGGTAGAACCACGCCTTATCAGCGTACTTCACGCTGGTGAGCTTGTAGTAGGTAGCACCTGCTGCATCCGTCAGCGTCTCGACGGTGTAGGGCGCACGCGTAGCGAGGCGGCTCACCCAATACTCGGCAGCCGAGGCATACCAGTACCACCACGTCGACTCATTCCCGTCGCGAGCGATGATATCGACCTGCGTGGGGTCGCTGCCAACAGGGACGAAGTCCACCTCATAGGAGAGGCGCGTGTAGCTACCGTTGGTCTGCTCATAGATGGGCATCGTGAGGAAGCTGGCGACCTTCGTGTCATTCCCCACAAGGCCTGCCGTCTGGTCGGCAGCGGTATTCACACCGAAGTAGGTGCGAGCCGACATACGAGCCTTGCGATTGCGGTAGAGGGTATTATTGACACGCGTGAAGAAGGAGACTAAGTCATCCGCAGCCGAGTCGGCCTTGAGGTAAGCGACATAGCTCTTATTCACGAGATCAATAGGGAGCGAGACCACCGTCGTGGTGACATCCCCCTCGATAGAGGTGACGCTCGTGCCGTCACTGCTGAGGCGGAAGCCTGAGATCGTGACCCCACCGATGGTGATCGGCTCGTAGAAGCGAAGGCCATCGGTCGTGTAGGCAAAGGCCATCTTCTGCGTGGTCGTCGTCTCTCCGCTCGTGGACGTATACTCCAGCTGGCGGTAGGTGGGATTTAGGCGGAAGGATACCGAGCCAGCCGTACCGATGGAGACGGGAGCAAAGTTCTTCCCCTGGAACTTCGTAGCCATAGCCTGCAGCGCTGCGATCTCCGTCGCAGGGTCCGTCGTCATCGGGACGAGGCTCATCTGATTGCGGTACTTGCGCCCCTGCAGGAGGATGCTGTCACCACGCTGCCCCATCAGGAGGAGCTCGAAGTCACCGCCACGCGCATTACGGAAGTACTCGGTAGAGGTGATGAAGTGGTGGAGGACATTGCTACGCGTATCGAAGGCAAGCGTAGGCATATCAATGTTCTTCACCGAATAGGTTGAGTTCGTAGAGGTCGTCGAGAGCTCGGAGAGTGCTGTGACACGGCCGTCCTTGAACTGGACATACATCGAGTAGCCCCCGTAGGCACGCTTCGTGTCGGGGTAGTAAGTGAGGCGCCAGTAGCCATCGTGTCCCTCGAGCTTGGAGACCGTCTCACTGATCGCCTCCTGAGTGCGGACGGCAGCATCGGGGAGCTTATCAAGATCGCTGGAGCTGGTGCAAGAGCTCATCCAAAGGAGAGCGCCCGTAGCGAGGGCGAAGATCTTCGTATAGTTCATTGCTGTGTCGTGGATGAGGTCATTGTAGTGAAGTCCTGACGAGCGAAGTTCGGATAGCGAGCGTGCAGCTGCGCACGGAGCTTATCCATATCGAGCCCCCAGGTATTGAGCATATAGTCCTTGATGATACGGATCTTCTCCTCGATGATGGAGCGACCCGATCGGGTGCGCCCTGCGGGGATCACGTCAGCAGAGACGAGCTTGGCCTCCCACTCATCGGCACTGAGGATGACATAGTTCCCGAAGAGCTCAGCGAAGTCTTCGTGAGGCTCCTGGCTGGCGTAGTTGGTGATGAAGCCATACTCGATGGACTTCTTCCCTTCACGCGTCCAGCCGGAGATCCAGTCGGCCTGACGGTAGTCGAGCGAGGTGATCTTGTCGAAGTCCGTCGTGGGCTCGACTCTCTGGTGGAAGGTATGCGCTGCCTCGTGGTACATCGTACGGAGGTAGACGTCCTTCAGGCGCTCGAGGTAGGTGGAGTTCTGTCCATCCAGCCAAGTCTTCCACTGATCATACTCTGCCTGCACGGAGGTATCGGTCTCCAGCACAGTCTTCAGACTATCCAGCGTGTGGTAGTACTGCTTGAGCGAGGGGAAGTCGAAGCTATTGATGTTCATAAAGATGATCTTGACCCCATTGACCGTCGAAGCACGCGTATTCGAGTTGCTGGGCGGTGGGTTGTAGGCCAAGAGCCCCGTGAGGACGAAGGCCTGCGGCGTGAAGCGGCGTACAAAGTCCACACCCATCACCTCGGTATAGGGCTCGAGGAAGAGGTACTTGAGGACGTTGACGAACTGGAGGCTGTTGTACTCGTTGGCGGGGGAGGTCACCCAGTTACGGCCGATCTCACTCTCGGTATAGCGATAGTAGATCTGGATGTTGTAGGGTGAGGTGACTTCACGCTCGATGTACTCGTCCATTGCCGTGCGGTTAGCAGAGGCATTGAGTACAGAGGTCGAGCTAATATCTGCATCCACTTTGCGGCAGCTGCCGAGGGCCATCGTGAGAGCAGCAAGGGCCCACAGGGAGGCTTTCCTTAGAGTCATATTCATAGTGTGGCGCGATGAGGCGAGCTTGAGGATTAGTTACTTGTGCGGGGAGTAGCTTCGAGGCCAGCGTTGCGGACATTCTGCGGGATCTGGAAGGTCGTATGCTCATCACCCGAGGTGAGGGTCTTGGCTACGGTGTACTTCGCGCGGTCCTTCGTGTCGTGGACGAAGCGGTAGACCTCGATGCCATAGCGACGGATGTCGAACCAGCGCAGCCCTTCGTGAGCCGTAGCTACACGGCGGCACTGCAGGAGGTGGTGAAGGAGCATCTCCTGATCTTCGCCCCCATCGAGGGTGAAGGAGGGATTCAGCTTCTTCTTCATCGTAGGAGCTGTGGCGGAGTTATAGTCCAGAGCCTTGTAGAAGGCGATGATCTCATCCTTCGTGAAGGTATTCTTGGTCGTATTGAGGTAGGCGGCCGTCCACGTGTTGAGGTCGGTGACAGCAGCATCGTACTGCTTCTTGATGATCTCAGCTTCGGCACGTACCAGGAGGGTCTCTTCAGCGGTGAAGGGCACGACGAGCGTGCTACCCTTCTTACTTGCGTAGTAGGGGTACTTCGACTGGTTGATGACGTCGCGGTAGTTGTACGAGGACGACACGAAGGGTACCTGCCAGTAGTCGGCCTGTGGTGTCGTGGAGCTGCGCCAGATATTCTCCCCGATGAAGACTTCCTCAGCCGTGCGGTGCGTCATAGAGAAGCGCTTCATCTGAGCGTAGGAGAAGTAGTCGACCGCATTGGAGGTGACGGGCTGTAGGAGGAAGTTCGCCGTGACAGTCTCACGGGTGTAGAGCTTAGCGTAAGCGTCTTCCGTCTTAGCACCGACGATGCTGGCGACCTGGAAGTCTGACCAGCGGCGGGGCGTCTTCCCGTCGAGCGCCTTTGTAGCGTGCTCGATCGCCTTGTCCCACTGCTCATAGAAGAGGTAGAAGCGAGCGGCGAACGCTTCGGCAGCAGCCTTATTGAAGTGGTAGGCCTTCTGCTTGTAGTAGCTATCCGAGATGAGGGGAAGCCCTTCGGTGAGGTCCTTGTCGATAGCCGCATAGACCTCAGCGACGGTGTTACGCGTGTACTGGGGGTTCAGCGTCACTTCAGGGGCCGTCATATAGGGGACGCCTAAGTCGGTGGAGCTGGTAGAGGCGTTGTAGTGCTTACCGAAGAGGTTCACCAAGACGAAGTGCGAGTACGCACGAGCTACGAGCGCCTCCCCCTTGTGGGGGTTGAGCTCTGCACCTCCGCCGAGCTTATTGATAGCCTCCAGCGCGGCATTGGCGTGCTGGATAGCGAGGTAGTGAGCACGCCACAGGGCACGCATACCATCGGATTGGTTGTACTCAGGGCCGTCATTCCAGTAGACGAGGTCGTAGGTGAACTTCGAGAAGTTCGGGTTGTCCGTCCCGTAGTCATCGACATTATCCGTAGACATCTCGCAGGCGTAGGCGAAGGAGGTGATAGGATAAGCGTTGGACAGTGCCAGGCGGATCTTCTCAGGAGTATCAAGCTGCACACGTTCGTCGGGTAGCTCATCGAGGAGCTTGTTGCAAGATCCGAGGACGAGGGGAGCCACGAGGGCCACGAGGGGCACGAAGAGTCTATTCATCATAATAGTATCTCGCTTAGAGTCCGACACGCAGGGTGAGGATGAGCTTCTTAGGAGCGGTGACCGAAGAGCTGTACATATAAGCAGGGTCATCGCCACGCAGACGAGCATCCGAATAGAGGAGCATGAGGTTCTGGGCCTGCAGCTTCACCGCGAGGTTCTTCAGCGGCGTGCGGCGCAGGAGGGTCTTCGAGACCGTGTACTCCAAAGAGATCTCCTTGAGGCGTACGTGGTCTGTGCTGACGATACGCGCCGTGGAGGCACTGTAGGCATAGAAGCCGTTGATAAGGTTGTCCGCTCCGTACTGGTCGAAGGCGTAGCTGGTGGGGATACGAGGGATATCCGTGTAGGCCTCGTCACCAGGCTTCTTCCAGCGCTGAGTCAGCTCACGTGGGAAGGCTGAGTAGTCGTCCGTGTTGGAGATACTACGCAGACGCGTCACAGCGCCGAACTCATAGTTGATATTCGCCGAGAAGGTGAAGTTCTTATAGCGGAAGGTATTGGTCAGCGTACCGACATCCGTTGGGTCAAGCGTACCGCTGTACTTGAGGAAGTCGATATTGCTGCTCGAGAAGTTGAAGTCGCCGAGCGTCTCTACCCCACGCTCGTTGTAGAAGCGAGGCATACCTTCGTTCGTCAGACCGAGGAAGGGGATGGAGAAGACGGAGGAGAGCGGATAGCCTTCGTAAGAGAAGCCAGAGCCCGAGACCATCGTACGGACCGTGGGGCTGCTCAGGAGCGAGGTGATCTTATTCGTCTTGTGGAGGTAAGAGAAGCCCGTCGTCCAGCTGAAGGTCTTCGTCTTGAAGTTCACCGTCGAGAGGGTGAACTGCAGACCTGAGGACTTCAGCTCCGCCACGTTACCATCCTTCTGTGCGACACCACCGAGCGACTGCGTGTAGATAGGACCGACGAGGTCATAGCTACGGCGACGGTAGGCATCGATCTCAGCTGAGATACGGCCCTTGAAGAGGCCGAAGCCGAGGCGTGCACCATAGGTCATCGTCTTCTCGTAGGTCAGGTCGTGGTTAGCGAGGTTGCTATACGCCAGAGCGATTTCCTTCGAGCTGGGGCGCCAGGGGATATTAGGATAGATCTCCTCGAGGGAGTTGGTGACGGAGGGGTTGTCCGCGACAAGCCCGACATAGGTCTTCAGGCGCATCGAGGAGAGGGGCTTCAGATGACGGAAGAAGCTCTCACGGTCGACACCCCAAGTCAGCTCCACGTTCCACGTAGGGAGCCAGCGGACATAGCGCGAGGGACCGAAGCGGTTGCTGGCGTCGAAGCGCAGCAGAGCGTCGATGGAGTAGCGGTCGTCATAGGTATAGCTGGCGCGGGTGAGGAAGCCGAGGTTGTTATTGACCTTGTTGCGGATGGTGTAGTAGTCCTTCCCCTGCTCATAGAGGCGCTGGATAGCGTCAGGGAGGTAGTAGGAGTGATAGCCCAGGTCGTAGAGGACACCATAGTTGATATTCCAGTTGTTCTGGACGTTCCCCTGATTGAGCTCCATACCAGCAGCAGCGAGGACGTTGTGCTTGCCGAAGGTCTGGTGATAGTCGAGGTCGAACTTGAAGCTATTCACATAGTTCTGTACGACGCGGCTCTCACGGATACCACCCTCGGGGAGTACGGAGTAAGGAAGTGCGTAGGGGTCGTTGGGGTCGGTACGCAGGTTCTTATTGTTGTTGCGTACGTTGGTCGTCTGCATGGCGCGCATGCTACGGGCCAGGACGGAGTGCTCGGTGTTATCGAGGAAGGTCACCGTATTGGTGTACTTGACGTCGGTGACGAAGGTCGCACGCAGCTGCTTGAGGATATCCCACGTGGCAGTACCCTGGATACCCAGATAACCCTGAGTGCGGGTGCGGCGGCTCTCACGGAGCTCATCGAAGATATTGTAGGAGACGTAGTCCTTCGTATAGCTCTCTGTGGGGAGCAGTGCGCGGCTCGTCGTATTGGCGTACTTGACTGCTGAGGTAGCAGGCTCTTCGGAGGTGTTGTACTCCCCGATGATATTCAGCCCGATCTTCAGCGTAGGCAGGAGCTTGTAGTCCGCACTCATACTACCCGAATAGGTATTGGCACGGCTACCAATGGTCCACCCTGGGTCGACGCGAGCGGTGAGTGAGGCGAAGAGGTTCGTCTTATTCGTACCGCCGTTGAAGCTCAGCGTATGGTTGTGGACGATGGTATTGCGGTAGAGCTGCTTGAACCAGTTGGTATTCGCACGCTCAGCGGTGCGGAAGTAAGCCAGACGTGAGGCCTCATCGTTGGACAGACGGGGCTTACCCGATTCGTCGAGCTCGTTGAAGAGCTGGTACATGCGGCCGATGAGCCCCTGGTCCTTAGACGTCTCCAGCGTGTGGATCGGATACATCCCCCCGTCGAGCAGGTCCTGGATGAGGGCCACGTGCTGCTGGGAGTTCATCACGTTCAGGTCGTTGTACGTGGGGATGGGGCGGTAGATATACTCCCCACGATAGCTAAGGGAAGAGACACCAGCAGAGCCAGACTTCGTCGTGATCTCTACGACCCCAGCGATACCGCGTGGACCGTAGCTCGAGGTCTCCGATGAGGTGGTAAGGATACGTACCGAGGCGATGTTCTCAGCACTCAGACCCGGCACGAGACCTGCAGCGACCTGCTTGGGGTCTGCCCCAGCGAAGGACTCCAGGCTACCGTAGTCGCTACCGAGGACGACGCCATTGAGCACCCACAGTGGGCGCGCCTTCCCCGTGATCGAGGTAGCCCCACGGCTCGAGGTCGAGAGGATCACATCGTCTTTCCCGTCGCCCGAGTGCGTAGCGGTGGTGTCGGCCTTAGGCTTCCCCTGCTCTGGGGCTTGCACTGGGAGCTCCACATCCACCTGTGGCTGATTCGCCACGATAGTTTTGAGAACCTTACCGTTGAGGATGAACTGAAGGGTCTGGCCTGACTCGAGCTCGATGACGTAGAGTCCTTGCTCGGTAGTTGTCATGCTGCGACCAGTCTCCTTTACGACGACTTGGACTTTAGGGAGCACTGCATTCGAAGCATTGGTGACGCGCCCTGTGACCAAGATTTTCTGCGCTGAGGCCATACCTCCACCCAGGAGGAGTGCAAGGGCCAACGCTGAGAGTCTTGTCTTCATATACTCTAGCTTTGATATCTATTTGTGATCACGAAGATAACATTTTTATGATACACGGAAGGGGTATCATACTGAATGACTTAATCATCTCTCAAGAGGCACTCCCCCGCACAAGCTATCCATCCTAAGCACAGATAGATAAGAAGAGAGGTCATCTCCCCGTTGCAGGGAGATGACCTCTTGTATTTTGGGCACTCTTGGGGACGCTTGTACTTCACGTCACCAGCGAGAGCTTTGTCCGAGTCGACGACTACTTCTTGCGGTTGCCGTAGCGGCTCATGAACTTGTCCACACGACCAGCCGTGTCGACGAGCTTAGCCTTACCAGTAAAGAAGGGGTGCGACGTGCTGGAGATTTCCACCTTGATCAGAGGGTACTCTACTCCGTCTACGACGATCGTTTCCTTAGCGGGCATCGTCGAGCGCGTGATGAAAATGTCTTCGTTAGACATGTCCTTAAATACTACAGGACGGTAGTTCTCAGGATGAATTCCTTTCTTCATTATCGTTATAACGTTATAATTTGTTCTACTTTATCGCTGCAGCCGAAGCTGCTGGGTTGGTAACCGTAGGAGCGCTAATGGACTGCAAATATAGACATAATTTATTGTATCTCCTACCCCACCCGCCCATAGCACAGTCAATTACCCCTCTAAAGACGCGTCTGGAGCCCGCATTCATCACACCTCTCGCAGCACCTCAATGAGGTGCACGACGAGCCACAGAGAAGAGACACTCCATTATATAAAACTGTTGCATAGAGTCCTGCCCTCTATCTTAGAGTGCTAAGGCATCGCACGACCAGCCCCACGACATCCCTCTCCGAAGAGATCAGACAAGCCCTGCACCTTAGCGCGAGTATTCCTCTTATCCTGCAGA
>ENA-OWND01001413-OWND01001413.1-metagenome-genome-assembly--contig:-NODE-1413-length-14696-cov-5.498463_pt1 | contig 14696 bp, 18 predicted proteins | sample MGYA00245342_ERZ651119 | MGnify/ENA primary metagenome ERZ651119 (study PRJEB26857, sample SAMEA4031756) | metagenome | biome: human; feature: oral; material: saliva | place: Philippines | collected 2014...
AGTGCGGGCAAAAAAGATGCGTCAAGATGGTTGTACCGAATTTATCAGTGCTTCCACAATTACGCGTACGGATAGATGGCGAGATTGCCGTCCTTGTATTCGCCAACGTAGACATTCTTTAGTTCGTAGCCCGCATCGCGCAGGGCAGCGTTCAGCCACACGTGGTCTTTTTCGATGAGCTCAAGGATATCCTCATCGACCTGCCCGTCGAGGATGAGCGGATAGCGCGCATTTTCCTCACCATACTGGATGATGGTGAGCTGTCCATTCGGCTCAAGCACGGCACGCTTGACATCCTTGATGTAGTAGACGCCCGCCAGACGCAGTTTCAGCGTGAGATCATGCGCGAGGAGGCCCTGCCGCATGCACTCGTCCATGAGGATTTTGCCGCGCTCGATGAGGATGGCAGGCGTGCCGTCAACGATCTCCTTGACGCGGCGGTTGTTCGCCTTGATAAATTTCAGCAGGAGCACGAGGAGCGTCCACGCGACGAGCACGAGGAGGAAGTCAATCACAGAGATGGCACTGCTGTAGATAACACCGCCGATGATGCCGCCGAGCACGTAGTTCTGCACCTGATCGGTCGCGGACGTGGGGGCGAGGTTGCCCTTGCCGAGGAGGTTGATCTGCACGATGAGACAGAGCAGACCGAGAGCGAGTTTTGCGAGTACCAGTAAGTAGACGATCATCTCAGTCCTCCTTATCTACGATCTGTATATCCCGCCGCAGGAGGTGCGTGCGTTCATACTGAAACGACGTGAAGTCCGCATTGAAATGAATCACGTAGAACGTGCCCTCTACATCGACGAGCATCCCCTGCTTCAGATTGGTCGAGTTCACCTTGATATCACTGACAGGGACATCGAGATCCTTCCCGAGGCTCTGCACGAACTGTGCCATGCGTGAGGTCTGCTCGCGGTCGCTCTTCATGCGGTTGTAGTCGCCGTACTGTATGCCCCCGAGAAAGATCACCGCCAGAAACAGCAGGACGACGAGATCGCGGTAGCGCGAGGAAAAGCTGCTGCGCAGATACTTGATGCTCACGACAAGCAGTGCCGCAAGCGCGAGAAACGAAACGACATACCACGCCGTATGGCTCGCCTGTCCAACCTGCTCAATATAGCTGTAGGTATAAAATGCCAACGAAGCCCCCCCTTTCCATGTTCGTATAGGCTACTACGCCGAACGCTTTCTGTCAATGGGATTTTGAGCGGTGTATGGATTTGGTGCGCAAGATATAAGACGATATAGAGCGATATATGAAAGAATAAATAACTAAAACTTATTGCAAAAGTCGCGGTCATCTGCTAATATACAGATATAGAGGATCCTCGGCGTGGCTTCGGTCACTACCTTGGACAACGATGACCCTAACGCCAAGGCGCTAGGGTCATTCGTCTTTTTAGGAGAAACCGATGGAACATAAGAGATTCCGCACATATACAGAACAACGTGAGCTCTTGGAAAGTCGCGGGTTAATCATCCCACATCCAAGATTCTTTACAAACTGCATGCAGCAGGATGACTATTACAATGTCATCAACGGGTACAAGAAGCATTTTATTAGAGGTATGAATCCGGAGCGTTACGCAAAGGGAACTACCTTTGAGCAGGTGTACGCATTATATTCATTCGATCAGGTAATGCGCTCTTATTTTCTTACAGAACTGATTAAAATTGAAAAGCATATAAAGTCACTCATCGCTTACCATTTCTCTGAAATTCACGGCTATGACCATAGGCAGTATTTAGACCCTAACTGCTTCAAGAATGACAGTCCTGAAAACCGGCGTTTTGCTTCCCGCACGATAACAAATCTGGAAAACGCAATCAGGTACTACACCCAAAAGGGAACAAACTCAATATGCCATTATATAAAAGCTTACGGTTACGTCCCCTTATGGGTTTTGAACAGCGTTACGTCATTTGGGCAAGTCGCTCATTTTTACTCGTGTATGAAAGTAAATGAGCAATCCTCTATTGCAAAGCACTTTAAGTTGTCAGCAAATCAGCTGGACGGCTTTATTTATTTTCTCAGTGACATCCGCAACACCTGTGCGCATGGCAGCCGAATCTATATGCCGAACAAAAAATACAAATTTCAGCGTTTGATTCCAGATACAAAAATACACGCAGAGTTAGAGATTCCTCAAAACAACGCACAAAACTATATCCGAGGAAAAACTGATGTTTTGGCTATCCTCATCACGCTAAAGGTATTCTCCAAGAAATCCGATTTCAGAATGCTGAAAAAACACCTCAAAAAGCATTACGCCAGAATGGAAGCCCAGCTCCCCAAGAAGATACTCCACGATATAAATCAAGAAATGGGATTCCCCATGACCTATCTTTCTAAGTTATAAAGGATTGTCATGCCGGAGATCTATCACGTGCTCCTCGACGCGATCTGTGGGTCACAGTCCGAGCATCTCTTTAAAAAAGCCAGGCTGTCAAAAAGGCTGTCAAAAATAAAAATAGAACAGAAAAAGGCTTCTGAGCGGAATGCTCGGAAGCCTTGATTTTACTGGCAGAGAGGGTGGGATTCGAACCCACGGTGGCTCATCACCACACTTGATTTCGAGTTTTCTAGCCCTCGTTTTTGCTATTGTCAAGAGTTACCAAGAACCCTTGGCATCACTGGATTTACAGGTATTTTCTTCAATAGATATTCCCTGTAAATTCCGGCTAAATCCAGCTGTTTTTATGGAGCGTGTGCCCAAAATGTGCCCAAGCTTCATATCCCTAAAGTAACAAAATAACGTACTCCATGATCTATCTCTATTATCCGATTCCCTCCCCGCGCTCTTCTTCCAGCAACCAGATACAATCTATACACAGGACAGGACGGACAACTGGACAGCCATATTATATCAGAAGCCATAAGTTTGTCATGCCCAAACACTTTATCCCTCACCGAGATGGTGGGGGATTTTCTATGCATGGAAACAAGTAATATGGGCATATTGGATAGTATTTACAAAGGAATATACATACGCATTTATATAGAAACAACTTCAAATTTATTATCATCTAGGTTTCTGTATTCCTATTCAGGCGTCTGTATATTCGATGTGGAAGGAAAAACATCCTATAATATTGGTAGAAGATTAACGAAAGGAGTGTGGTCTTTGGGCATTCGCAGAGACATATTTTTCAAACAAATAGGCGCAAAAATTGCCTATTATCGGACATTGTATAGTATGGGACAGGTCGAGCTCGCAAAGCGTGCACACATCAGCCAAAGTGCATTAAGCCGCATTGAGCATGGGAAATACAACGAAAATGTCTCCATATCAATGATTCTGGACATTGCCGAGGGGCTGGAAATTGATCCCTCCCTATTGACCACGTTCAGTGATATGGAGAAAAAGATGTGGGGATTCAGGTGTCCAGAAGATATGTAAGATCAACTTCTGGGTAGGCGATAATGAAAGAGGTGATGTGAAACAGACAAAGCAGATCACCCATCCAAAACCGAATATATTTTTAGAAAGAGGGAATGAAATTGGCTATCAAGAGGATTGAGTACATGTGCAGTCAGTGCGGCAAAAAGGAACTTCGCTTTGTATCATCGGGGCGTCCACAGCCTGGCAAGTGCCCCAGAAGAGAGGGCAATAAACCACACATGTGGACGATCAACAGACAGTTCGAAAATTAAGGGAGGCATCGATTTTGGGGATTGGAAATCGTCTGCCCGATGAAGCGCTATCAACACCCAGCACCAATGAACCCAAGGTGGAAAAAGCGAAAAAGGAACAGCCTAGTGTAAACTTTGTTCCTGAAGAGCCAAAATATGAATTGGGTGATATTATCTTGCCGCAAGGTGTAAGGGACGATATTTTGGATGTCGCCGACTATGCACGCAACAGCAAGATCGTATTTGAACGATGGGGGCTTGGTAAAACACATAGATACTCAAAACGCATGGGAATCAACCTATATGGGCCACCCGGAACGGGAAAGACAATGGCGGCTCATGCCATTGCAAAATATCTGGGCAGGAGGATTCTCGCAGTCAGCTATGCCGAAATAGAATCCAAATACGTGGGCGAGACACCAAAGAATATCCGTAAGGCATTTGAAGTTGCAAAAGAAACAGGAAGTATTCTGTTCTTTGATGAGGCAGATGCCATCCTCAGCAGACGTGTCACCAACATGAGTAACGCCACTGATGTCAGCGTCAATCAAACGCGCTCTGAGTTGCTCATGATATTGAACGACCATGAGGATTTCATCATCTTTGCAACGAATTTCATTGAGAACTTTGACCCAGCCTTCATGCGGCGGATTGCAAAACACATCAAATTCAGCCTGCCGGACGAAGAGTGTCGTCGTACACTCTGGAGAATGTATATCCCCGAGGAAATGCCGAACAGTATTGATATTGCTGCACTTGCAAGTAAATATGAGGGCTTATCGGGAAGTGACATATCCACAGCGGTCTTGATGGCAGCGTTTAAGGCGGTCAGAAATGGCGCGAGCTCTGTCGATCAAAGTTACATTGAGGATGCCACGGCCAACATATTGGCAAGTAAGGAGGACAATGCGGCAAGAACAGGTGTCACCACGAAACGGGTCGTTTCGGAAGAATATGCAAAAAGTCAAATGCAGAGAGAAAGTTGAAAGGATAGTGCTGTATGTTACCAGTTTTGATTGGTTTGGGTGTTTTAATCGGCGGCGCACTGATCGTCGCGAATTGGGATGACATTGTAAATTGGCTCCACGATTTTATCCCGAAGCTGAAAGCCGCATGGAAACAAGTCAGAGAACTCGTTCCACATGGCGCGCGTATCTATGGGGATCTCATCACCGAGGGAGCAGATCGCCTGATAAAAATAGCGCACAAGCTGTACTATAAGGAAAACGAGCAGTGGATTGAAGAAACCACGAGCAGAAAACTCCCAGAAAGCGAAGTTCCGCCGTTTATCCGCAACAGGGGGCTTAAAAAGGAAACGGATATTACGGAGGAAATGGAAGAAGCTCTAGGCTTGGAAGTCTAAAGGAGGTGTATCTCATGCCAACACGGGACGATGACAGACAGGATAATCGTTTGCAGGATGCGATCAATGATCTGAAAAATATCTTCAGTACGATTATGGACATTCTCACCAAGATGGATTTGGATGAGATGGTGCATCTATATTCCAAGAAGATCGATGCGCAAATCCTGAAAACAGTCAAAGAGACGGGCTGGATGTATCGTGGCGGTCAGTTTACTGTCACGTATGTTACGAAAGAAACTTTCTCGCTCGAAATCTCACTGTACTATCAGGATGCCGAAGGAGAGTGGAGGCAGGTTAAGTCCGTTACCCCGCGCGATATGAAGTATCTGAAGGAAACTGCCGTCAAGGAGCTCTTTAAAAAGAAGAAAATATCATACGATATTGATGCCCCAAAGGAGGAAAAATCTGAGGAGCAGAGTTCACCGATAGAGTAGAGGAGAAAGCATGTTTTATTGCACACAATGCGGCGAGTGCTGTAAACGCGTGGGAATGACCATATGGGGAAAAGGAATGGCTCTTCCAAGTGGCGTATGCAAATGGCTTGATCTCACAACAAATCGTTGCAAAATCTACACCACTCGCCCACTGATGTGCAATGTTGATGCTGCCTATGAGGAAATATATTCCTCTGCTATGTCACGTGAACAGTTCTATGCACTCAATGTGGCAGAATGTACAAAGCTGCAAGCCATGAGTAAAAATAGTAGTTGAAAGAGAGCGGGATATAAATGGGGACGATACTTCTAATCATCATAGGTGTTGTTGTCGTTATCGGGATTATATGGTTAGCTTTAACTGTTGCAAAAGGAGCGTTATATGGAGTAGGAGGCATAGCTTTTCTAGTAATAACACTCGTTCGTCACTTTCCTATACCATCTATTCTCTTAATAGGAGCAATAATTTATAGTGGAAAAATTATTCCTGTATGCTTGATATATGCCGCTACAGTGATTATGTTAGCGCGGGATGAAGCAGCTGATGAAATCAAAGCGCATGTATTAAAAATCATAGAGGAACACGGCATTATCAGTAAGGAGAAGGCAGAAAGAATAACTCCTTCATCTAGTTCGCCAATAGCCCTTCTTACAGTAGCCGTTCATGAAAAAGGGTATGGAAAAAAAGTATTAGATCAAAAAGTTGAAAAGAGAGAGCTCGTCTTACGTAGGTGTGGAAGCACAGAATATTATTGCTATGAAATTCAGTGGGACGCTCTTCAAAAAGAGATGGTAAATACAACGATTACAGCCATAACGGCCGATTTTGAATTCAGTGGCGTAGTATCCGAAGAAGTACAAAAAGATATTGTTAGCAAGTGGTGGGATGACTTATCATATTTAGCTCGCACTATTGTAAAACGGACATTTACACAATATATGGACAAGCTACTAAAAGAAGGTCGTGTATTTGTAGAGGTAATCGAAAAGCGTAATCAAAAAATAAAATTATACATAAGTAAGGATGTTCTATCCGTAAAACAGCAGTATATTCATGGCTGTGAAGTTATTGAAGGAAATGATTTTGTAAAACTCTTTGGGGAGCGCGATCTCATAGAGCAGGACACTATAATGCAGGCATTTTCTACTCTAGGGAACGATATGAATTACAAGTTAGTCATAAGGGATACGGATTATTTTTGGATTCGTACAGATGCCGTCAAAGAGCATACATGTGACGGTTGTAATGAGATATACAGAATATTGACCCGTTATGGAAAGAATCAATATTGTAGGCCTTGCATGGCAAAAGTTCGCGAACAGGAAGATGCTGACGAAGCTGAAGGAAAGGCTGTAAAGCGTTACATTTCTGCTCCGCCTCCAGGTGTGAAAATTAAAATGTGATAAAATCTTTGTTTTCAACGATATACTATGTATATGGAGAGTTTGAATGTTTTTATGGAAAGGAGCTGTTTTGTTATGAGGATATTCAAGGTATTGATGACGACTGCATTGATGGTAGTCGCACTGTTTGGCATGAGCAATACAATTCATGCGGAACATTGGGTCGATGTGCAGAATAAGTATCTTGTTGACTTAGACTCACTCGGAAAAGACTACGAGTATATGGATCCTCAAAATGGATGGTATATTGCGGGTCATGCTCAAGTCTACAACAAAGCCACAGGAGTATCTAAAACGTGGTATGCCCAAAACTATAATTCTGAAGGGATTAAGGGGACACATAACACGCTGTACTTGAGAATGGGATATGACAATATCCTTCGCGGTGTAACGATGAAAGATAGGGCTGAATGGAATGTCGCTAATTTTATCCTTGTCTATTTTGAATAAGTGAATTAGGAAGGGAGGTGAAAGAAATGTTCCATGGAAAAAAGTTACTCTCTTTCATGTTTGCCTTGTTGCTGGGGGCACTGATTGCAGCTGCTCCGACAAGTGCAGATGCCGCTGCGGTCTACATCTATCAGGGCAAGGGCATCGGAGTGATGGCTGACACAACCTCACGTTGGTTCGACGGGAATGCCGGAGGCGTTGCCTGTACCTTTGAGCGTGAGAATACTGGTGTCTTGACGTATCGCTTTACGCGCACAGCAAACGGATGGGAGTATGAGACGTTCGGCACCAGACCATCTTACTACAATGCAAAACCGATCATAAACGCCATCCTCAACTATATTGTGACGGGGAATACCACGAAAGAATACAACCCGTCATAAACTGTAAATCGCATCATCGAAACCGTTCTACCCCCATAGCCACGCGGCTATGGGGGATTTTCTGTCTTTATAGGAGGAAAACAACATGAAGCAAGGTCGTACATTACAGGAACTCGGGCAGGAGTTGACACGTCAGCGCGAGGCTCGGAAGGATTTTATCTCAGATACGCGGTCACTCGCTATGGATTCGTCTGCTCCGGGCGGCCGTTTCCTCATCGCTCTCGGGGATGACACGCAGGAATATACGATTGGTGAGACTGCCCATCAGCAGATCGCTGCGCGTCTGCAAATCCCCTACCGTTATTATCAAAAGATGCAGAAGGAATATCCGACGCTCCTCGATGAGAATGTCAACGGATGGTTTCGACAGTCACCCGAACGTCGCATGATTCGCGTGCTGGATGGGAATGTGCGCGCATTCCTCTCCGACCGCTATCGCCGTCTGGACAATCTGGAACTCTGTGCAGCTGTACTGCCCGTCATTCAGGAGATGCGAGACGCGACGATTATGAGCTGTGAGGTTACAGAGTCGCACCTCTACCTGAAGGTCGTCAACAAGAAGCTGAAAGCCGAGGTCGGCGTCGGCGACGTGGTACAGGCGGGCTTTGTCGTGTCCAACAGTGAGGTTGGACTTGGCAGTTTGAAGGTCGAGCCGCTGATCTATCGCCTTGTCTGCAAGAATGGGCTGATCGTCAAGGACTTCGCACAGAAGAAGTATCATGTCGGGCGGCAGGTCGCGGCAGAGGACGATGCTGCATACGAACTGTACTCTGATGAAACACTGGCGCAGGATGATAAGGCATTCTTTATGAAGGTGCAGGACACGGTGCGTTGTGCCGTGGATGCTGCGAAGTTTCATGTAACCGTAGACAAGATGCGTGAAGCGATGGAGATTCCGCTTGCGGATAATCCTGTGCAGGCGGTTGAGGAGCTGGCAGATCGTTTCCTCCTCACGCAGAATGAGCGCGGTGATGTCCTGCGTCAGCTCTTTATGGGCGGGGATAACAGCCGTTATGGGCTGATCAATGCGGTAACGGCAGCGAGCAAACTGGCGGACAGCTACGAGCGTGCGACAGAGTTGGAGCGCATTGGTGGAGAGCTGTTAGCCTTGCCCACAGCACAGCGATCTGCCCTGCGCGAGCATAATGTTACACCGCTGCGCAAACGATTGGCGCAGGCATAGGATAGATAAGCACCGTCCTCTTTGTGGGGCGGTGCCATTTTTATGAATGGAGGATTTTATGTCACATTATCATCATTTCTGCTTGGCGTTCTCTGATCTGAGCGGGGAGGTCCATACATCGTCGGGGGCGATTGTGCTGAGCCTGACGAATGGCGCGGACGATGACCGCACGGTACTGACACTCAGCCCTATGCAGACGCTTGTTTTGTCGAAGGGGCTGCACAATATCGTGAAGGAGCTCCGTATGGAGAATGTTGACTATGGGAATATCGCGGGTGGCTTGACGCTTGATTTTCCGAAGGAAATTCAGACTAGTGCGCGTGAAGGAGCAGAGTGTGAGCAGGTCGTTTATCTTGATGAGATGCGTCCTGTCGCATAGGGGGGCGTGGAAATATGAGTGCATTGTATGAAATTCAAGAGGACATCCTCTCCTGCATTGACCTAAAGACGGGTGAAATCATTGATGTGGAGCGGCTGCATGGACTTCAGATGGAGCGGCGGCAGAAGATCCGCAACATTGCCTGTTGGATTAAGAATCTGCTCGCCGATGCGCGTGCCTACGAAGAGGAGGAAAAGACCTTTGCAGCGCGTAAGTCAGCGGCGAAGAACAAGGCGGATAGGCTCAAACAGTATTTGTCCGATTACCTCCACGGGGAGAAGATTCAGGACAAGGAGTTTTCGATTGATTGGCGTAAGTCACATCAGGTGCAGATCGACGAGGGGGCAGCCATACCAGAGGCATATCTTATCCCCATGCCGGACAAGGTGGACAAGCAGGGACTGAAGGACGCCCTGAAACAAGGATGTATTTTCCCTGGCATTTATCTGTGCGAAAAAGAAAATATTCAAATCAAATAAAAGGAGCAATCCCTATGCAAAAATTAGCGAAAAAACTTATCGCAGTTATGCAGGAATGTCGGTATGTCGCGAAGAATGGAGTGAATACGTTCCATAAGTACAAATACGCGACCTGCGCTGACGTCTTGGAGATGGTCAATGCTGCCTTTGTCAAACAAGGTATTGCCAGCATTACCGTTCCCGAGGTGGTTGATCTACATGAAGTTACGACCGCAAAAGGCAGCACAGAGCACATCGCTACTGTCAAGGTCACGATTAAGCTCGTTGATGCGGATTCTGGAGAATCCCTTGAGATTTCGGGTATGGGCAGTGGACAGGACAGTGGGGACAAAGCAGTGATGAAAGCGCAGACTGCCGCGATCAAATACGCCTATCTTCTCAGTTTCGCTATTTCTACAGGCGACGATCCAGAAGCCGACCAGCGGACAGACGAGAGTTCGTCCGTTTCGTCCGTCCTGTCCGCTGCATCAACAAGCAAGGCATTTCAGCAGAAGTCAAAAGCAAAAGGACAAGTCTATGCCTGCCATGAGTGTGGCGAAAAGCTAACAGATCGTGTGGCAACATTCTCGATGCAGCGATATGGACGTCCACTGTGTATGGATTGTCAGAAGCAAACCATGGCAACTGCCTAACCTATCTTACTCCTAGAAAGAAAAGGATTCCTCTCCTTTTCTTTCTAAGGAGATAAACACGTTAAAATATACGGAGGCATAATATTGTGTGTATGAATGAAAACGTACATCCTTTATACGATAACATTGATGCCGCAATTCAGGATTTATTTGATGATGTAGATGCAGAATTAAACATACGTTCTTTCGATGAAAACAGTTTATTCGACCATTTTATGGTAACACTTCACAAATTATTTAGCATTGTACGATTCAAATATGGGAAACCGGCAAGAGATCTATCGAAAGAAGATATTGCAGAATTTGTAACTCCCTATTGGACAAAATTCAATGCGCTGCTTCCATCTCATCGCATCAAAGAACTTACAAAATACGATTACGATACATACTACGAGGAATATGTAGGCGTTCCCTTCCCTAAAGACAGGGGAATTTCTATATATGACTACATTTTGCTTGCTACAGGAAAAGCTTCAAGAGATGAGGTTGAGGAATGGGAACGCACGCGTTTCATAGCGGCATACCGCGACCACCTGCCAAGCCTTTTTGGCATCAAATACAGCAAAGAGCAACCAGATGAATGGAGGTACGAAGTCATCCGTCTGGTAAAAATTCTTTATGATTGTTCGGATAAAGTTGTAAGCGGTTCTTTTCTCTGCATACAACACCCATCTCTTGTAAAATTCAACCCGCTGCTACATACAAATTATACAGATGCCGTAAAATTTATTAAAAGCAGAGTAATCTTGCGAGAGTGCTATTCAAATGATATGGCAGGATTGCAGCGAATAGTCTATATGGAAAAGTATGCGGATGCCCTACAAAGTTTCTTGCAGTCCATCTCATATCAATCGATCGACTATATCATCCAGCATCTTGAGGGCAATATTTCTTGTGCAATGAAACGAAATATCTGTCATGAAGTATACGAAACGATTGCATACAACCTAAAAAATGCACCTCTAAAGCACCATATCGCCTATGACCATTCAGCTGACCCAAATGCTGTTCCATATCACGCATACAGTCATTTTATCCTATCGGGGATAAACGGTTATTTAACGCTCATGCTGTCCTCAAGTGGATACTATCCAACGGTAGATAGTTCATTCTACGATAAAGCAGCGCTATTGCCATGTGAACTCATTGAAAATGAAGTTGCACTTTCATTGTATATCCAAAACAATAAATCAAAACTCATTGAACTCATATACAAGGAGTTCTGTACAAAAGAAGAACTCAAAAAATATGCAGTCTATCTGTCACGACATATGGAAAATTATCAGTTTCTCTATGCTTTTTTCAAAGAGTTTACCTCTAACGAGGCTGGTTCTCTCTCGTCCAAGGATGTTTTATACATTATAAAGTTTTATGAGACTGTCTCACAAGATGGCCCCGATGTTCCACTCAGCAGCGGCTACACGAAGAAAAAGCCAAAGTCACTAAAAATTAACAAATTGTTGCAAAAGATGAGTAAGAAACACCACGGCGAAAATAATGATGTTTTATCTGATGAAGAATATGTGATCGCCTGCCTGTGGCTGCAAGATAGGATTGCAGCTTTCTGGGATATGAGAACCGCTGAAATCCAGGCAGAGATGTGCAATATGCAGCACAAGATATTAGAAGTCTGGGAAGACTGCCTCCCTCGGCTGACTTACATATATGATGTACCGCCTTCATTAAATGAGTTTGTCGCTCAAATATTGCCTGAGAACGACCTCCGAGAACTTGTAGACCGATATTCAAAGCTGATGTAACCACACGAAAGCCCAGTCACTCAATCGTGGCTGGGCTTTTCTCATGCGGGAAATTTGACGGGAACAAAATTCGGAAAAAATTTGCCCCTAAACGCAGGCATTGAGAGCGGTTAAGATTACCTCAGCAGCTGCAACAGGAAGTGAATAAAGGTCACGAAAGGAGCTTTTGATGTTCAAAAGAAGCCACACATCAGAACTATGGGGCGTGCTCAAACAAGGAGCACCGCCCGCTTGCGCATCACCCCCAACAGTGGAGTTACGACCAAACACTGACCTCTCCACACAAAAACCTCTAAGGACAGTTGCGACAACAAGTTATGCCACCTATGACGCAGATTCTCATTCATGGCACACTATCTCCAACGGGGAGCGCACAAAAACAAACTCGCCATTCTCAGTCTTTCGAGGCACTATCTACGAAGACACCACCGAGGGGCTTTATGCGCTCGGAAAAAACGATCTGCCTGAACTGATCGCAAACGCTACTGTCCGTATCCTTGCAATTAAAGAGATATGGTCGGACGAGGATATTCCCAAGGAGGTTTATGTGTTAGAGGTGCAGTCTGCCAAGTGGGAAGCACAGCGAAAAACAATCGAAATTCCTGCTGAAAAATATAAGAATGCCTACGCAATTCTGCGAAAGAGTTTTCCAGACGTATTTTACAGCAACTCGGATTCGACTGTTGTGGAGGCATATTTGACAGACGTATTCACACGCAGTCAAGCAACCATGAAACACATCATCGAAACCACGTTCTCGGGGTGGTGTGACATTCACGGAGAAATTTCGTATCGAATTGGGCGCAACGACTATTACAGAAACATGTCCCTCCCACACATTCCAAGTGGTACCGAGCACGAAGTTTTCCAAGCAGGGCAGCGATTTTTATCTATCGGGAAGGCACAGCCTCCCATCATATTGCTCTGGATGTACGCGCATCTAGGCTTCCTCTTGTATTGGTTGCGGCGTGGAGGGCAAGTTTCCATGTTTGCACTGTATCTTAGGGGAAAAACAGGCTCTCTAAAAACGGCAGTAGCAAGCGAACTTGCCAATGTTTTCGACCATGACCGTACTCACTCCACAGTTCGTATGACATCGACTGCGGCAAGCATTTCGACTGCTCTTGCGATGTCACGCGACACATGCTTGTGTATCGACGACTTTTCGAACAGCAGTGTCTCCGATAGTCGCAAATCCGAGAGCAATGCCGAACTCATCATACGTGCCATAGGCGATGGGATTCTCCCCAGTAAAATGAACGTGAACGATTTTTCAAAGGTGGTTCGCAACACGGTGCGCTGTGCGGTAATTATGACTGGCGAAGAGAAACTATCCCTTGGAGCATCAAGTCTGCTACGGGTCATCGAACTGCCGATCGATGAATGGAGTTTTTCAGGAGAGTATTTGCGAGAATTTCAGGATTCTCCTGAGATCATGCGAGGATATTTTGCGCTATTCGTTCAGTATCTCTCGACTCACGGACACGAGATTACAGCCGCATATCCTCAGTTACAAAACCACTATCGGAAAGAATATGCCCGCACCTTCAACGACAAGCGATATGTTGATGCAGCAGTTCTTCTGCGCATCACAACCGCCGTTCTAGCAAACTTCGCCGAAATTTCTGGTGCGCCGTTATCCAACAACGTCTTGGAAACCTTACTCCAGTCCATCACTATTGGCATCAACTATAATGCGCGGGAAGCTTCAACGCAAGCCCCTGAATTGCGATTCCTTACTGCCTTGACCTCTGTCATGGATACGTCACCCAACAGCAAAATTGCCATCAATGAGGAACTTTATGTTAGCAATGAGAGCGCCTATGTCGGCTTCTGGGAGCATGACGCAGAATTACTGTGGCTCCGGTGGGATTGCGCTGTCAGCCTCGTTCAGAACTATTATCTGCGCCTCGGTGAGCCGTGGCTGACAAAAGAAAGCACGATCAAGGAGAGACTTCTGCAACAGGGGCTTTCCAAAGGACGCCTTAAAGAACAGCAAGGTTCTGGAAATGAGTACCTTGTGCGTGCAAAAAAAGGACGTCGTCAACGGATGCTTGTCTTGCAAATGGAGGCTGTTCATCGTTTTATGAAGGAGGACGTAAAATGATTCACCTCGTCGAATTTCATCGCGGATTTGCGGCTTTTAATTCTCATGAGGAGATTGTGGATGTCATCAGTCAGGAGGTCGGCATTCGATTATCGACACGCGAAAGCTATGAGGAGGCGTATGTCGATGCCTGTCAAAAATATGCTTGGAAGGAGTGGGAACGCAATCCGTGGGTGCTCCCCACTCTCCCAAGATTTGAGGATTGGCAAGCGGCAGGATTCCATTTTACTTCAGGTGTTCCGCTGATGCAGCCTCCATGTTGGCGTGTCTTTTCAGCGAGATCATACGATGTCATTGCCATCCTGACAAGCACTGTAAATGTCATCGAATTTCTTGCACAACACCCTGATTCGATTGTAATGGAAGAGTCCAGCGTACAGGCTGCGCAAAATGCCCTAAACTGGGTATTATTGCAGCACCTCCTGGCATTCGCCCCCTACATCACTGGAGGTCTTCCATGCCTCCAAAACCTTCCTCTTGAT
>ENA-OWND01001417-OWND01001417.1-metagenome-genome-assembly--contig:-NODE-1417-length-14676-cov-71.263046_pt1 | contig 14676 bp, 9 predicted proteins | sample MGYA00245342_ERZ651119 | MGnify/ENA primary metagenome ERZ651119 (study PRJEB26857, sample SAMEA4031756) | metagenome | biome: human; feature: oral; material: saliva | place: Philippines | collected 2014...
CCCCGCAGATGCAGAGCTACCACTCGGCAGCCTACAGCCGCGACGATACCTTCAAGATCCGTACCCGTAGCTACCTGGACTCGAAGCTGACCTTCCTGGAAGTCAAGACCGACGGTGAGCAGGATATGACCGTCAAGAAGCGTATCCCGTACACCTTCGAGACGCGCGACCAGCTGACCGCGGAAGGTCACGAGTACATCACCGAAGCACTCGGCGACATCCTCGCGGGCCCGGTTGAGAAGCTGGAGGCGGTTCTGACCACCGGCTACCGCCGCACCACGGTCTTCCTGCCGCAGAGCGAGAAGAACCCGGTCGCCTCCCGTATGACGGTAGACACCAACCTGACCTGGACCCCTCTGTCCGAGAACATTCTCATGGCGGGCGTGAACTACCGTAACTTCCACGGTAACCTGGTCGGCACCACCTACGGCCTGCCGAACGCGGTCATCATCGAAACCAAGTCCGGTGTGGAGCCCTCCGTGGCAGACCAGCACCTCTGGGATGCGGGCATCACCCCCGCGAAGATTTCCAAGTTTGCAACCGGTATGGCGGCGCTGAACCCGCAGCTGGCAAGCAACAAGTGGGCAGAAACCCTGAAGAACTGGATGCACCTGGAACCGGTCGATGGCACCCGCCTGAACGTGGGCGACATGACCGAAGAGGATTACCAGAAGCTGCTGACCGAGCGTTTCGCAGCCGCCTAAAACGGCAATCTGGCTAAAACGGCAATCTGGATGCGCGGGTAGGGTAGTACACCTACCTTACCCGCACCCCCAGCCCCTAACCCGCTGAATCCCGAATCTACCCCCCCGAACCAAGCACAACACCGGCTTTATCGCCCCACACAGGCAATAACCGCTCTCACACATATTCACATTTCACATACAACCTGTACTCCCTAAACCTGTGGCGCAAAGCTCTCCGCGAGTAGTCACCCAAACACAAAGGAAAACCCGTGAAAAAGAGCAATATGATTAAGAGCGCAACCTCCATTACCCTCCTGGCAGCCCTGGCGTTGACCGGCTGCTCGGCAACCTCGGCATCGAATGCCAGCGCATCGAGTGCAACCAGTACCTCCGCTTCGAGCACTTCGGGCACCACATCGAAGGTGGCAGACTCTTTCTCCACCGACGTGAAGAGCGGCGCGAAGCTCGCCGAGGACACCCACTACTCCGCGAAGGATCTGACCTGGGATTCCTCCAGCGAAGTCACCATCGATCTTTCTAACCCGACTGCAACCGACGGCGTGACCGTCAGCGACGGCGTCATCACCATCACCAAGGCGGGCAACTACAAGCTCAGCGGCACCTACGAGGGCCAGATCAAGGTTGAAGCAGCCGACAGCGACATGGTCCGCCTGATCCTGGATAACGCGACGATTACCAACTCCACCGGTGCAGCTATCAACGTGGTTGAGGCGGACGAGGTCGTTATCTACACCGCCTCGGGTACCACCAACACGGTCTCCGATGGCTCCTCCTACTCCGATACCGCCAGCGGCAGCCCCGACGCTGCCATCTACTCCAAGAGTGACCTGACCCTTGCCGGTGAGGGCACCCTGAAGGTAGAGGGCAAGTACGAAGAGGGTATCCACACCACCGACGGTCTGGTCATCGCCTCCGGCACCCTGGAGGTGGCCGCTGCGAACACCGGCATCAAGGGTAAGGATTACGTCGATATCCTGGACGGCACTGTAACCGTGACCGCAACTAAGGATGGCATCAAGGCTACCAATGATACCGACGGCAACCGCGGTTGGGTCCGCCTGAGCGGCGGTACCGTGAACATCTCCGCCGGTGACGACGGCTTCAAGGCCGAGCGCGTGCTGGAGATTTCGGGTGGTACCCTGAACATCACCGAGTCGAACGAGGGTATCGAGGCGCAGTACATCAACATCCTGGACGGCACCGTGAACGTGACCAGCTCGGATGACGGCATCAACGCCTCCTACAGCACCACCAGCACTAGCTCGACCAGCACTACCAGCACCGAGTCGACATCGAGCTCCACTACGCAGACCACCCAGACTAGCCAGACCGCGCAGAATACCCAGAGCGGCCAGCCGGCACAGGGTAATGCAGCGCAGGGCGGTCAGGGTGGTCAGGGCGGTCAGCCCCCGGCAGGTGGCCAGGCGCCCTCCGGTAACATGGGTCAGCCCCCGGCCGGTGGTGGCGGCGGTGGCACCTTCGAGGTTGTCGACGCGACCATCAACATTGCCGGTGGTACTGTCACCGTGAACGCAAACGGCGACGGCATCGACTCCAACGGTACGGCAACCCTCTCGGGCGGCACCCTGGTCGTGAACGGTCCGTTTACGGGTGGTAACACCTCGCTGGACACCAACGGCGACCTGCTGCTCAACGGCACGACCGTGGTTGCGGGTAACTCCGGCGACATGTTCGAGGCACCCGCATCCTCCTCCACCAGCGGCTACGTGAAGCTGACGAACCTGTCGAATATCAGCAGCGGCACGACCATTCAGGTGGCCGATTCCTCGGGTAAGGTGGTGGCCAACTACAAGGTGACCAACTCCAACACCGCACTGATCCTGGTTTCCAACGCCAATATCACCAAGGGCCAGAGCTACACGGTGTACACCACGACCGATAGCGTGGATGCCTCCAGCACTTCCGTGGCCTCGAACGCCACCTCGCTGGGTAGCTTCACCGCAAGCTAGGGCCCGGAACTTGGGAATCCCATAGACCCCGCGCCGGAGGTCATGACCGGTGCGGCTGATTCTCTCGATGCCGGTCTTGTGAGTGAGCCGCTCGAGAGACACGAACCCCGCTTCGAAGCTGAGTATGCCTTCGACGCGGGGTTCCGTGCGTGGAGAGCCGAGAGCGAGAAAAATAAAACGGATGTTCTGGTGCATAGGGGTGCTCCGCTCCGTAAAATACGTGTTGCAGAGCGCGACATTGAACGTCAAAACAGGGTACTCTATAGTGTAGTAAAGACTGTAGAACGATCCGAGGGAGGGCGTGCCCCGCGCGCCCGTAGCTTCGGACAGGATGAAAGAGGGGGTCACGCCATGGGGCGCGGCCGTCAGAAGGCTAAAGCAACAAGGCAGGCTCGGGAGATGAAGTACTTCAGCCCCGAGACCGACTACAGTGCTCTCGAGCGTGAGCTCAGCAGCGCGAAGAATACCAAGTCCTCCGATTCGTCCCGCCGCCGCTATGACGACGAGGACGACTACTCGGCATACGCTGAAAAGTACGCTTCCTACGAGGATGAGGCATAGGGATACGCGGAATGATTCGGTAGGTATCGACCGAGCGTATTCTACAGATGATGAACCGGCTTGAGGCCCCGCACGGGGTGCTCAGCCGGTTTTTTCGTGCCCTCAAGACCCCAAGCCGAGGGGGCGAGCCCCGGGAGGAGCGCGGATAAGGGGATGCGTAACCGAGAAAAACACGGAGGAGACCGCTCAGCCGGAGGCCTCGGAAAGACGGAACAGCCCTGCATAAAATAATTTCGGCTGAATAAGCATACATAGCTGAGGCACAGCTTAGTCATGCCTGGCGCTGAGAATACACGGGCAATCTAGAGTCATGAATAACGAACAGAACATGACTCAGAACAGCTACCAGACCACCCAGGCCGCGGCAGAACAAACCGCCGCAGAGCAAGCCGCAGTAGAACAGAAGCTCGCCAAGAAGAAGCTCACCCGCCGTATCTTTATCGGAGGCGGCCTCGGCGCGCTCGCCGTTGTTGGCGGCGGCGCGGGCTGGGCCTACAACCGCTACCTGGCAGAGCACACCGAGATCGAAGATACCACCGCCTACGAGGCGGCCGCGGCCCAGGCGAACGCCTCGGCATCCGGCTCCGCCACCGCAAGCCCTAGCGAACTGACCGGGGTGAAAATCGATGGCCAGAGCCTCACCGCTAACGAAGGCTCGATTACCATCACCTCCACCACCACCGGTAGCGGCTCCGACGCGGTTGTTTCCTTCGTCGCGGACATCAAGCTCGACAACGCAACCCTGCTGCGAAGCGCCTTCGCCAACAACAAGTTCGGCCAGAACATCATCGACACCCCCTCGAATATCGCCTCGGAGCACAACGGCATCTGGGCGATTAACGGCGACTACTACGGCTTCCGTACAACCGGCATCGTGATCCGAAACGGTGTTGTCTACCGTGACTCCGGTGCACGTGAAGGCCTCGCCTTCTACCGCGACGGCTCCGTCAAGCTCTACGACGAAACCGCAACCAACGCCCAGACCCTCGTCAACGAGGGTGTGTGGAACACCCTCTCCTTCGGCCCGGCCCTGGTGAAGGATTCCGCCATCGTGGATGGCATCGACAGCGTTGAGGTGGACACCAACTTCGGTAACCACTCGATTCAGGGTAACCAGCCTCGAACCGGTGTGGGTGTGCTCGGCGCCAACCACCTGGTCTTCATCGTGGTCGATGGCCGTTCCACCAACTATTCGCGCGGCGTAACCATGACCGAGTTCGCGCAGATGTTCAAGGACCTGGGTTGCGTGAGCGCCTACAACCTGGACGGTGGTGGCTCCTCCGCCATGGTCTTCAACAACAAGCTGGTCAACCGCCCCCAGGGTGGCACCAAGGAACGTGGCACCAGCGACGTCCTCTACATTGCCGGGAGCGCATCATGATTATTCTAATTCCCGCATATAAGCCTGACCAGTCTCTTGTCCGCCTTGCCCGGGCCCTGCGCGCACAGGACCCGGACGCCGAAATCCTCGTGATTGACGACGGATCCGGCAGCACCTACGCACCGATTTTTACCGAACTGCGTATCGATGGCGTGACCGTGCAGACCCACCCCGCCAACAAGGGCAAGGGCGCGGCACTGCGCACCGGCATCGCCTGGGCGAAAGCAAACCGCCCCGGTGAGGTCATCGTCACCGCCGATGCGGACGGCCAGCACCTCCCTCGGGACATCTTCCGTGTGGGTGTGCGCACCGAAACCGCCGCGGCGGCAGGGCAGCGGACCATCATCCTCGGCGTGCGTACCAAGCCCGACCCGAACGCCGGCGAAGAAGGCACGAAGGTGCCGCTGCGCTCCAAAATTGGCAACAGCGCAACCGTAGGCTTCTTCGCCCTGGCGACCGGCGCCCGCGTGGCAGACACCCAGACCGGTCTGCGCGGCTTCACCCCGCAGATCCTGGACTGGCTGTTGCAGATTCCCGGAGATAAGTACGAGTACGAGTTCTCCATGCTGCTGCGCGCAACCCGCGCAGACGTGGAGCTGGTGCAGGTACCCATCGTGAAGGTCTACGAGCCGGGAAACCCGACCAGCCACTTTAGGCCGCTGCAGGACTCGGCGCTGATTTACGCACCGCTGCTTGCCTTCCTGGCTTCGTCCTTCCTGACCGGCTTCCTCGTGGATGCTATCGCCCTCTTCGTCCTGGTGGGCATGGGCGCTCCGCTGCTTGCCGCTGTGGTCGGTGCGCGTGTCATCTCGGCGCTGACGAACTTCACTGTCAACCGAATGCTCATGCACGACGGAGGCGCACGCCCCTCGGCATCCTCCTCGCTGGTACGTTACACCGTGCTGGCGGTGGGTATCCTCGCAGCCAACGCGGCTCTGATGGAAACCCTGACCGGCCTGGGCGTATCCCTGCTGGTCGCCAAAATCCTGACCGAGCTGATCCTTATTCCGGTCAGCTTCGCGGTCCAGCGCCGCTGGGTTTTTCTACCCACCCAGCGTCAGGAAAACCCGCGAGAAAAGACAACGGCAACCAACGCACCCTCGGGTCTGCGTGCGGTCAGCTACGAGTCCGCTCGCGTGGAGGCAGCCGGTATCCGTACCGGTGTGCGCGCCTCCCAGGTACGCCCCTAGCTCGTCTACCCTAGCGTCCAGCTCGCTAGGGGCGTACCCCAAGATTTCTCCCACCTGTCAGTCGTGAGGGTGGGTGGGAGAAGCAAGCTGCAGCACCGAATGCGGCAGCGTTCTGTTCACGCAAAGCCCCCACCGGGACGTACCCGGCGGGGGCTTTGTGATTGTCATTCTTTGAGGTTTCCCGCGGCTAACGCCGCCGGAAGACTGAGGGGTGAGAGCTCACCGAATTACTGACCGGGAATCAGGCCGTGCGGGGTGATCAGGAACGGCGGGTTGTGATTCGTGGTCGGGTTGGTCACGTAACCGGTGCGAGCCGCACGGGTCGGGTACTTCGGTGCACGCTTGGGCTTGGGGTGCGCCGGGGTGACGTTCTTGCCCTGCAGGACCTCAAGAGCGCTCGCGGCGTTCGCGATACCCGCGCCGCATGCGTTCACATCGCAGGTCAGCGGCTTTGCGCTCTGCTTGAGGACCTGCTTTGCACGATCGGCGGTCAGCGAGGGGTCCACGGACTTCATCAGGGCGATGATGCCGGCCACCTGGGGAGCCGCCATGGAGGTGCCGTCGTACTCGGTGTAGCCGGCACCGGTGGATACGGTGGTGCCGAGGTCCACGGTAGACATGATGCCGTCGCCGGGGGCGCTCACATCAACGATCTTGCCGTAGTTGGAGAAATCGCTGCGCTGGCCCTTCTGATTCGTGGAGCCAACCACAATCGAACCGCCGCAGTTTGCGGGGGCAATCTTGGAGGTGTCCTGATCGTCGTTACCGGCGGCAACCACCAGAATGGCACCACGCTTATTCACCTCGGCAATGGCCTTGGAGTAGGTCGCGGGGCAGGTACCCTCGCCACCGAGGGAGAGGTTGATGATCTGGGCGGGGTGGGTGTTGGCGGGCACGCCTTCAACGGTGCCGCCCGCGGCCCACACCATAGCATCCGCGATATCGGAGTCGTAGCCGCCGCACATGCCCAGGGCGCGCAGGGGCAGAATCTTGGCGTTGGGAGCCACGCCCGCGATGCCGCGCTTGTTGTTCATGATTGCGGCGATGGAACCGGCCACATGGGTGCCGTGCCAGTTGGACTCGGAGGCCTCAGAGCCAGCGGCGCAGACGCCGGCTTCTTCCCAGTTACCCTGGTCGGTGGGGTCGGCGTCGCGGCCGTTGCCGTCACGGGCGATGGAGGGCTCGGTGATGAAGTCGTAGCCGGGCAGAACGTTCGCGTCGAGGTCCGGGTGCTTGACGATGCCGGAGTCAATCACAGCAACGGTCACGCCGGAGCCCTGGGTGGTGGCCCAGGCCTCGGGAGCGGAGATGCCCTTAGCGTCGTGTAGGTTCCACTGCTGGGGGTACAGGGTGTCATTCGGGGTAACGGCAGCCTGGGTCTTCAAAGCGGTAGCAGCCTTGGCCAGGGTACTGGTGGCCTGGCGGCGCGCGCTGGAGCGGCGCATCAGGTCGGGTTCGACGGAGGCGACGGAGGCGTTGGAGCTCAGCGCCGCCATGTACTTCTCCGCCTGCTCTGCGGTGAGCTTGGAAGAAGTGGTCACCACGGTTGCCTTCTGGGAGGTGGTGCGCACGTAGTTGGTTTTGACATTGAGCAGGTCGTCGATCTTCTGCACGTCGGCGGTGATGCCGGAGTAGAGGGAATCGCTCCAGGTGGTGACCTGGGTGCCCGCGGGGCTTGCCCAGTTGATGCCGCCGGCGTTCAACGCGTCATCGGTGTAGGTGATGACGAAGCGGTTGAAACCTGCCTTCTGCTGATCGGAGCTGAGGGAGGAGATGGTCGTGTGTGCTGCGGTGCGAGCTGCGTTGCTGGTCTGGGCGGGAGCCGCGAAGGTTGCGGGTGCGCCCAGGGAGGCCACGAGTGCTGCGGCGGTTCCCATGCTCAGTGCGACGCGTGCGATGCGGCGCGAGGAGGGATGAGTGGTAAAAGACATCGGGGTCCTTTGCATATGTGAGTGCCGGAAGCGGCAGTTGGTGAGGATGACCCACTCACATAAATGCACTTTTCGGAAAACATTTATATTTCTTTGTGTGCCGCGTTGGCAGTGCGGTAACGGAAAGAAAAATGCACATTACTGCATTAATGTGCAATGTTTTCTAGGCCCCTGGAGGAGTTTATTTCGGAAGTGGTTTATGCGGTGAGATATTGCTATCCTAGCACCTTTCCCTCATGGTAAAGCTCCAAAAAACCGGGAATGTGGCACAGCTAATGTATTTTTTTGATTTTGGGATAAAAATAAAGAATTGCCTAGTCAAGACAATATTGAGAGATTAAAGTAAAGATTTAGATATTCCTCAGCCCGGCATAAATAGTTGCATAGCAGAATTGATATTTTAGGAATAAAGTATCGCATTATCGCAAGCACCATTCCGCCGGGTAGTGCATGAACACCACCTGATGGGTCGTGGCATGAGGGGACCGAGAGCACCGAGAGCGCGGGGTGTTAGGTTGGGAACGGCAAAGGCGGGGCTCGGTGAAGGATCCTTCACCGAGCCCCGCCTGATGCCCAACCGGGCTTACGGGATTAGGCGCTTAAAGTGCTTGTCCAGAAGGTAGAGCCCGCCCGATGTGGGGGGGCTTAGCTCACCAGGGTGAGCTCGCCGGCCTCACGGGGCTTCTGCACGGGGGAAGTCATCGTGTAGTCCCCATCCTGCTGGGAGTCCCCGTCGTCGCTCAGGTCGTTCGCCTCCTGCGACTGGGTGCCGGATTCCTCGGAGGAATCCGCGTCGGCCGAGACGGCATCGGGGTTGATGGCCTCTGCGTTATCGTTGGTCATCGTAGCCGGCTCTTCGGCGCTATCCGGGGCCTGCCCGCCCTGAACCTCAACGGAGGTGTCCTGCGCATCAATATCGGACAGGGCCGTGCGGTGGGCGGAGGTAATTACCCTGGAGGTGTAAATGGTGCGCGGGCGGCTAAAGGACATCTTGCCCTGCGCGTCCAGGTTGCCTACGTACTGAGCAATCTTACGGCTACTGATGATACCGCGTCCGCAGTAGCCCTTGTCGCACTTAATCGGGTTGGCCACGGCGTTGAAAGCGGAGCTGTAGACCTTCTGGCGGCTGACGTTTGCGCCGTTCACAAACTGCTGAGCCAGGATACCGGACACGTGCGGTGCCGCCATGGAGGTGCCGCTCCTGTAGACGTAGTTGTACTTGCCGTTGGGGCGGTTGATGCTGTCAATACCCAGAGAGAGGATATCGGTGCCCGGGGCAGAGACGGTAACGGTCTTGCCGTAGTTCGAGTCCGATGCGCGGGTGCCGTTCTTGGTGCTGTTACCCACCGCGATGACGCCCTTGCAATTGGCCGGAGCAAACTGCGAGGCATCAATCCCGGCGTTGCCGGCGGCTGCGACCACGATAGCGCCCTTAGAGAGCGCGAAATTAATGGCCTTCTGGTAGGCGTTGGGGCATGCTCGAACGCCGCCCAGGGACAGGTTGATAATCTGTGCGGGATGCTTATTATCGGGAACGCCGTTGATGTGACCGCCCGCCGCCCACATGATGGCGTCGGCGATGTCCGAGGTCTGACCACCGCATCGACCGAGCACGCGAATCGGCTGGATGGCGGCCAAGTCAGAGACACCCGCAATACCCTGGCGGTTCTGGCCGCGTGCGGCGATTATGCCGGCAACGTGCGTGCCGTGCCAGGTTGAAATCTGCGCGTTCTGCATGTCGCCGCAGAGGTTGAAGGGAGCCTGATCGCCCTCGTCGGTGGGGTCGGCGTCGCGGCCATTGCCGTCGCGGCCGCTCACCGGATTGCTAATGAAGTCGTAACCCGGCACTAGAGAGTGGATGAGCTCGGGGTGGCGGGTGTAACCGGTATCAATCACCGCAACGGTCGTCTTCAGGCCGCGATACAGGCGCGCGTTGCCGGTGTTGCCGATGCCGACGGTGGGGTTGGTGAGGTTCCACTGCTTGGAATACAGGGGGTCGTTGAAGACGAAGGTGCTTTCGACCGCCGGGTAGTTGACGTAGTCGGGCTCCACGGAGGCCACGTTGGGGTTGGAAGCCAAGCGGTCCATGAACTCCTGGGCCTGCTGCTTGTCCAGCTTCTTGGAGGTCTGGACAATTGCGTCGTTGGAGGTGGTGGTGCGGACAACCCCGCCGCTGGTTTCGAGGGAAGCCGCGGAGGAGTCGATTGTCTGCTGGATGCCGCTGTCCAGGTCACCGGGGGTTACTCCTCCGGCCACCTCGGCATCTCCGCTACGCTCCTCGGCTCGCTGCTTTGCATCGTCGGTGTAGGTGACGATGAACTGGTCAAACTTCTGCTGGGGAAGGGAACCGGGAGCGGCACTTCGCGGAGCACCCTGGGGCGATCCCGCGTTGGTGGGAACGCTAAAGGGGGAAGCGGGAGTGGTAGCTTCGGTCTGGTCGGCCTGAGTGGCATCCTCGTGGGGCGCCTGCGCAAGGGCTGCAGGAAGGTTGCCGCCGAAGATGAGGGAGCCTGTGGCCAGCAGGGCGAGGCCTGCGCGGAAGGGCTTCATGACGGTGGGATGGTTGGCTCTGTGTGACGCTGTGGAGTGGCCAGCTGAGGGCACGGGCCAGTGGAGCTTCATGAGAAATCTCCTGATGAGTTGAGAGTACGCGGATAGTGTGGTGTGTACCGGAGCCGTCCTGCGTTTTTCGTCTACGGTTAGGTATTGCTAAGCGACGTAAACCGAGGAACGCAGGAAAAGATTTTCCGTCGATACGCTAAGAAGCATGGAATCGCGCATATCCTTTGGATGGCGTATAAAGGTACCTCATTAAGCTATCACCTAAAGAAGAGATTGAGGTATATCTCTACTATATTTTTTATATCAAGATGTGAATTTTTCCTTGTGGAATGGAATAGCCTGCCCGCGGCTGAAGGAATTCTGAGCTTAAGGTTGAAAGTTAAGTACTCAATAGGTGGGTGGTGCAGTCCCGATTCGAACCCGGGCGCTTATTAGCACTATAGTGTAAGCACTTTAATGCAGAGAAAATGTTCTTGTCATTAAAATAAAGAGAATTAAAAGAACGTGAAGTAAAACTAAGAGTGCCTCGAAAATAGGGGGGGATTCCCAGGGGAAGCCAAAATGGTGGAATACCCAAAGTACAGGAGACCCAAAGCACAGGAGGGTCCGGTACGCAGAGGGCCGGGGTGGCTCCACACGAGTGGAGCCACCCCGGCCCTTTGGTACGGTCTCATGACCGCTCAAGTACGTTAGGAGGCGTAGGAGCCCAGCAGGCGAACCGCGCCGCCATCCACGCCCTTAGCGCCCTGAATGTAGTCGGCGCTATTGGGCTCGGGGTCACCAGCAGCCACAACATCGCCCATAATCCAGGCGGGGATACCGCGGTCGTTCAGGCGCTTGGTAGCTGCCTCAGCCACGGAGGGGTCAACGATGGCAATCATGCCCACGCCCAGGTTCAGGGTGCGCTCCAGGTCGGCCAGCGGCACGTTGCCCAGCGAACCAATCAGGGAGAAGATGGCGGGAATCTGCCAGGTGGAGCGGTCCACGCGACCCTCCAGGCCCTGGGGCAGCACGCGTGCCAGGTTAGCAGCCAGGCCGCCACCGGTCACGTGAGAGAAGCCACGCACACCGCTACCGGTGGTGCCGTCCTCGCCGTTGACGGGGAAAGCAGCCGCCAGATCCAGGCAGTCCGCCGCGTACACGCGGGTGGGTTCGAGCAGTTCCTCACCGATGGTGCGGCCCAGCTCGTCCACCTGGCGCTCCAGGCCCCAGCCGGCTACGTTCAGGACCTTGCGGACCAGGGAGTAGCCGTTGGAGTGAATACCGGAGGAGGCCATGGCAATCAGCACGTCACCCTCGCGCACGCGGTCCGGGCCGAGCAGCTCGTCCGCTTCAACCAGACCGGTTGCGGCACCGGCGACATCATACTCGTCCTCGGCCAGCAGGCCGGGGTGCTCGGCGGTCTCGCCGCCGACCAGGGCGGTACCGGCCTGTGCACATGCGCCAGCGATACCGCGCACGATATCGGCGATGCGCTCGGGAACGACCTTGCCGGTGGCAATGTAGTCGGTCATGAACAGGGGCTTGGCGCCACAAACCACGATATCGTCTACAACCATGCCAACCAGGTCGTAACCGATGGTGTCGTGAATATCCAGGGCCTGAGCAATGGCAACCTTGGTGCCCACGCCGTCGGTGGAGGTGGCCAGGTAGGGCTTGCGGTACTTGACGAGCTCGGAGACGTCGTACAGGCCCGCGAAGCCGCCCACGCCGCCAACAACGGAGGAGTTGTGGGTTGCCTTGATGGCGTCCTTCATCAGCTCGACGGCGCGATCGCCGGCCTCAACGTCAACACCTGCGCTCGCGTAGGTTACGGTGGTGGTGTTCTCGCTCATTAGGATTCCTTCGGGGTAGTGGTGGCGGAGGAGTTGGCGGGAGTGCGGTCCGCCTCGGTCAGCAGGCCCTCGAGATCGGCGTCGGGGCCGGGGTTGCACATGCCCATGCCGGGGTCGTCATCGGAGACCTTTACGGTGGAGGGGTCGAACTTCGTCTCGAGGGTTTCGGTGCCTTCGCGGGTGTCAATCGAAACGGCCTCGGCGTGTTCGGGCTTGGCCGGGACTGCGCGCTCGACGGTCACCTCGGCGGCCTTACCGGCCAGCGGGCCACCCTTGCCCTTCTCCTCGGAATCGAAGAGGGACTTGCCTCGGCGCTCTTCGCTGGGCAACTCGATGGGGTACTTGCCGGTGAAGCAGGCGGTACACATGTTCTCGGCGGGCTGCTCGGTGGCGGCCATCATGCCTTCCTCAGAAATGAAACCGAGCGAGTCGGCACCAAGGGAGGAGGCAATCTCATCCACCGACAGGCCGTTCGCAATCAGCTCGGCGCGGGAGGCGAAGTCGATGCCGTAGAAGCAGGGCCACTTCACGGGCGGCGAGGAGATGCGCACGTGCACTTCCTTCGCGCCGGCCTCGCGGAGCATACGCACGAGGGCGCGCTGGGTGTTACCGCGAACGATGGAATCGTCGATGACGATAAGGCGCTTGCCCGCCACGACGGACTTGAGCGGGTTGAGCTTCAGGCGGATGCCGAGCTGACGGATGGTCTGCGAGGGCTGGATGAAGGTTCGGCCCACGTACGCGTTCTTGACCAGGCCGTTGCCGTAGGGAATGCCGGATTCTTCGGCGTAACCAATTGCGGCGGGAACACCGGATTCGGGGGTGGGCATGACCAGGTCGGCCTCAACCGCGTGCTCGCGGGCCAGCTGACGGCCCATCTCAACGCGGGATTCGTAGACGCTACGACCGGCGATGGAGGTGTCAGGGCGGGCCAGGTAAACGTACTCGAAGACGCAGCCGGCGGGCTTGGCCTCCGCGAAACGCTGGGAGCGCAGGCCGTTTTCGTCAATGGTGATGAACTCGCCGGGCTCAACCTCGCGAACGAAGGATGCGCCAACGATGTCGAGGGCCGCGGTCTCGGAGGCGACAACCCAACCGCGCTCCAGGCGACCGAGCACGAGCGGACGAACGCCCTGGGGGTCGCGTGCGGCGTAGAGGGTGTGCTCATCCATGAAGGTGAGGCAGAAAGCGCCGCGCAGGGTCGGCAGCAGGTCGAGGGCTGCCTCTTCGAGGGAACCGAAGTCGTGCTCCGCCAGCAGCGCGGTAATCAGCGCGGTGTCGGTGGTGTTACCCTGCGCCAGCTCGCCGTGCTTGGGCGGCTTGCCGCCGTTCTTCTCGAGCACACGCTCGTAGAGGTCTGCAGAGTTGGTGAGGTTGCCGTTGTGGGCCAGGCAGAGCGTGCCGTGCGGGGTGGTGCCGAGGGTCGGCTGCGCGTTAGCCCAGTGGGACGCGCCGGTGGTGGAGTATCGGGCGTGGCCGATAGCGTGGTCACCGGGCATAGAGCTGAGCGTTGCTTCGTCAAAGACCTGGGAGACGAGGCCCATGTCCTTGTACACGTGGATGCGCTTGCCGTTACTGGTTGCGATACCTGCGGATTCCTGGCCGCGGTGCTGAAGCGCGTACAGGCCGTAGTAGGTTAGCTTTGCCACGTCCTCGCCGGGGGCCCAGACGCCGAAGACGCCGCAGGCGTCCTTGGGTCCGTGGTCAATCGGATCGAGGTCGTGAGTGAGTTTTCCGTCGGGGCGAATCAAGTCACTTCTTTTCGACGTTGGGACTGCGGATGCGTCTGCGCGGGTGCGAGACGGATGTGTGTTTCTGCGCTCGTACCTGCCTGTATGTGCGATGGCATACATCAGACCCTTAAAAGTGTACCGGGTTTCGGCGTAGATGTGGTGAAGGATACGCTAAATACCCCGGTATGGACATCTCAACGCAGGCCGCGGAAGCCGGGTAAAACCGTGCGGATTAGCGGGAACGAACGCGAGCCTAGAAGAGCGGTAGCAGACCGGAGAGGTTGCTGCGTTCGCCGGAGGCATCGAGCGCACCGGCTGCCACGGCGCGATCCCACGGGCAGGCGCCCAGCACGAGCGCCGCCCAGACAGTCGGTGAGGTCTCTACGACCGAGGGCGGGGTACCTCGCGTGTGGCGGGGGCCGGCCACGCACTGGGTGACTCCCAGCGGGGGCACGCGCACCTCCACGCTATTGCCGGGGGCTAGGGTGGCCAGTTCTTCGAGGGTAAAGCGCACGAAGGTTGCGCGCACGGAGCGGGGGAGTGCCGCGAACGCCTGTTCTATTTCGACGGGTACGAGTGCGGTCTCGGAAGGCTCAGAATCAAAGGAAGCGAAGAGTGCGCGCACCTCGCGGACCGCCGCCATGCCCGCCTCCTCGCTCGTCTTGCGTCGAATGGCCACGGCTACTTTCCCTCCGGAGCTTCAGTAAAAAGCTCCTCATGCACGCGCAGCTCGCCCACCTCAACCGGCTTGCCGTCCACGTAGCCGCCGGTCACCGGGCGAACCACCAGCGCGAGTAGGCGCTCGC